>Ga0256405_10000296_pt1 | contig 165628 bp, 123 predicted proteins | sample RumenRJG_02DNA_FD_189096 | JGI IMG/M metagenome (GOLD analysis project Ga0256405, IMG submission 189096) | Bovine rumen microbial communities from Lethbridge, Alberta, Canada - RJG_02 | ecosystem: Host-associated > Mammals > Digestive system > Stomach > Rumen | place: Canada: Alberta...
CATTAGTTGGCGCTTTTAGTGTGCCTATAATTGCTTCAAATCTTAGTCATCTTGCCATAGCAAGATGACTTCCTTGTTTTTAATCGAGATTGCGGAACTCGGAACGAGTTTCGCAATTACCTAATAAATATACTTATATTTTAATAAAAATAAGGTGATAAAGGAATAGATTTGACAGACCTGTCAACCGTGACCGGAGTGACATTTTTTGCCATATTACATGAGTTATGGTATTATCTCGAATAGATATTTATGAGTCTATAACATATAAACTTATGAGGTTTTAGGGAGGACTGCTATGGCAGAACAATTATATACAATACCGGTTAATGATGCATTTGATAACGACTGCGAATGCCCGCTATGTCTTATGGCTCGTGACCTTGAAAGGGACTCTATTGATTTCACCATGGGCCCTAGCTACATGGAGGATGATAACCGCGAGGTTACTGATAAGCTGGGCTTTTGTCCAAAGCATATCAAGATGATGTATGCTGATAAGAATAAGCTGGGTGTGGCGCTAATGCTGAACACACATATGAACAAAACTATACGTGAGATGAAGGCACTTGCTGAAAAGGATAAGCCTCAGGCTGGTGGACTTCTCGCTCGTAAGACTGGAGGACTTTTCTCAAAGCAGACAGAGAAGTCTCCACTTGTCAGTTATATAGATAATCTGGAAAGTACCTGCTTTGTGTGCCAGAGAATAACACCGATCCTAGATAGATATATTCATACAATCTTTCATATGTGGAAGAAGGATGCAGAGTTTAAAGAGAAACTGAAGAACTGCAAGGGATTTTGTACTTACCATTATGGAATGCTCTATGAGAGAGCTCCTGAGCAGCTGAATCAGGCTCAGCTGGATGAATTCATCCCTGTGTTAAATGATATCTATTTTGAAAATATCCAGAGGGTTAACTCGGATGTTTCCTGGTTTATTGATAAGCATGACTATAGAAATAAAGAGGCCGATTGGGGCAACTCAAAGGATTCTATTCAGAGAGCTATTATAAAGACTGACCATACGATCATTGAGGAATAAAGACAGCATATGGACAATCATAAAAGACGAGAAAAAATATTAGATATAATTCAGAGCAGCGATACTCCAGTCAGTGCGACTGCACTTTCAAAAGAAATGGGAGTGAGCCGACAGGTGATAGTCGGCGATGTGGCGCTCCTCCGTGCAGAGGGAAATGACATACTATCCACACCTAGAGGATATGTTGCAGCTCCAAAAGAGAAGAGTGTGACAAAGAGGATAGCTGTGAATCATAGCGCCGAACAGACTCAGCTGGAACTATACACCCTGGTTGATGCGGGATGTACTGTGGAGGATGTAATAGTCGAACATCCAATATATGGACAGCTGATAGGTGGACTCATGATATCCAGCAGATATGATGTGGATGAGTTTATCAGAAAGTCGAAGGAAGAAAATGCAACTCCCCTTTCTGCACTTACCGAAGGAATCCATTTGCATACCCTCAGTGCTAACTCTGAAGAGCAGATAGATAGGGCTATTGACAAATTGAAGGAATTAGGCATTCTTTTGTAATAATTCTTGTATGTATTTTACATTGACTTTTAAATGACGTGATACTATAATGTGTCACGTCATTTGTGTTTTGACAGGTGTCTTGACACCTCGAAAGAGTCAAAGGAGGCAAAATATGAGTAAGAAGAAAAAGAATTCTAATCCTCAAAATTCAAATCCAGAAACTGAAAATCCAGAAGTTGAAAAGATAGTAGCTGAGGATAAGAAGTTGGAAATGAAGAAGGAAGAGAAGAAAGAAACCGAAAAGGTAGTTATTAAAGAAAAAGGTTTCAAGGGATTCCTTAAGAGAAAGGATATTGAGATCTCTCTGAAGAGATACGGCATTGATGCTCTTGGTGCTATGGCTCAGGGACTTTTCTGTTCTCTCCTTATTGGTACTATTATCAACACAATAGGTACACAGTTTAATATCGGATTCCTTACACAGCCTGTTGCTACAGTTAATGGAGTTGATTACACAGTTGGTGGCCTGGCTATGGCTATGAGTGGAGCTGCTATGGCAGTTGCAATCGCTCACGCACTTAAGTGCCCACCTCTGGTACTGTTTTCAATGATAACAGTTGGATTTGCTGCAAATGCACTGGGTGGCGCAGGTGGTCCTCTTGCTGTTCTTTTTATAGCAATCATTGCTTCTGAATGTGGTAAGGCTATATCTAAGGAAACAAAGATAGATATCCTGGTTACTCCACTTGTAACTATCGGAATAGGTATCTTCCTATCATGGCTTGTTGCTCCTTACATTGGTAAAGGTGCGATGAAGGTCGGAGATGTCATTATGTGGGCTACAGTACAGCAGCCTCTTCTTATGGGTATCCTTGTTTCAGTACTTGTAGGTATTGCCCTTACACTTCCTATATCATCAGCTGCTATATGCGCAGCTCTTAGACTTACAGGACTTGCAGGTGGTGCGGCAGTAGCAGGATGCTCTGCTCAGATGATTGGATTTGCAGTAATATCATTTAGAGAGAATAAGTGGGGTGGCCTTGTATCACAGGGTATCGGTACATCTATGCTTCAGATGGGTAATATCGTAAAGAATCCTCGTATCTGGCTTGCACCTACACTTGCATCAGCAATCACAGGTCCTATCGCAACTTGCGTATTCCATATGGAAATGAATGGCGCAGCAATCTCATCTGGTATGGGAACTTGCGGACTTGTTGGTCAGATTGGAGTTTATACTGGTTGGGTAAATGACATCGCAGCCGGTACTAAGTCTGCAATCACTACTATGGATTGGGTTGGACTTGTCCTTATATCACTTGTACTTCCAGCAGTTTTATCACTTATCTTTGATGCAATTTTCCGCAAGATCGGTTGGGTTAAAGATGGAGATATGAAGCTCGAAGATTAAGAGAAAATATACAAATATAGATAAGTTAGAAGTGAAACGGCTCGACTTAATTGATGTAAAAATCCAATTGAGTTGAGCCGTTAAACGTGTTATTATACTTCTCGTGGGAACGGCTCCTGCTCGAATAATCGAGAGGTGTTAACATATTTGTCAATTTGACGAAAAGAGGTTTATATGAAGAGTATAGGATTTGATAATGACAAATACCGTGATATGCAGTCAAAGCATATTATGGAAAGAATAGGAAAGTTCGGAGGAAAGCTTTACCTGGAGTTCGGAGGAAAGCTTTTTGATGATTATCATGCTTCAAGAGTTCTTCCAGGATTTAAGCCTGATTCTAAGATAACTATGCTTAAGGAACTTAAGGATCAGACAGAGATCGTTATAGCTATCAAGGCAGGAGATATTGAGAAGAACAAGGTTCGTGGAGATATCGGTATCACTTATGATATGGATGTACTTCGTCTTATAGATGCATTTACAAATAATGGACTGTTCGTTGGTTCTGTAGTTCTTACTCAGTTTAAGGAGCAGCCATCTGCTATCGCATATGAGAAGAAGCTGAAGGCTCTTGGACTTAAGGTTTATAGACATTATCCAATACCTGGTTATCCATCAGATATTCCAATGATCGTTAGTGATGATGGATTCGGTAGAAATGATTATATCGAGACTACTCGTCCTCTTGTTGTTGTTACAGCACCTGGACCAGGATCTGGAAAGATGGCAACTTGTCTCAGCCAGCTCTACCATGAGCAGAAGAGAGGCGTGAAGGCGGGATATGCGAAGTTTGAGACATTCCCTATTTGGAATATTCCTCTTAATCATCCAGTTAATCTTGCATATGAGGCTGCAACAGCAGACTTAAATGATATAAATATGATCGATCCATTCCATCTTGAAGCTTATGGTGAGACAGTTGTTAATTATAACCGTGATGTAGAAGTATTCCCAGTTCTCAAGGCAATCTTTGAGAAGATTTCGGGTGAGTGTCCATATCAGTCACCAACAGATATGGGTGTTAATATGGCTGGTCACTGTATAGTTGACGATGAGGTAACTAGAAAGGCTTCTAATCAGGAGATTATCAGACGTTACTATCAGGCACTCTGCGATAGAAGAAAGGGAGATGCTGGAGACAGTGCTATACAGAAGATTGAGCTTCTTATGAAGAAGGCAGGAATCTCTGTTGCTGATAGACCTGTAGTAGCTGCTGCAAATATTCGTGCAGAGGAGACAGGTAATCCTGCTGCTGCTATGGAAATGCCAGATGGAAGCATACTTACAGGAAAGACTTCAACTCTTCTTGGTGCATCATCAGCACTTATTTTAAATGCACTTAAGGTGCTTGCTGGTATTGATGATAGTGCTAAGCTTATATCTCCACAGGTCATTGAACCTATTATGGAGCTTAAAGTTAATTATCTTGGAAATCACAATCCACTTCTGCATATTGATGAGATACTTATAGCTCTTTCAGTAGAAGCTAATACTAATCCAGAAGCTAAGGCTGCATATGATCAGCTTCCTAATCTTGCAGGTCTTGAGGCTCATTCATCAGTTATCCTATCACAGGTTGATGTTGGTGTATTCAAGAAGCTGGGTGTTAATTTGACTTGCGAACCAAGATATCAGACAAAGAAATTATTCCATACCTAGGAGTAATATTATTAGATACATTTCATATGATGAAACTATGATGAAAGCCGGATGACTCTTTGTTGTCACCGGCTTTTATTATTGGGGGGATTCATAAAAACTTAATAAATTTTGAGTTATTTTATTAAGGATTAAGTGTATAATCATAATATATTTAGAAATAGCGAGGGATAAAATGAAGAAAAGATTTAAGAATGTAATTAGTGTGGCTTTAGCAACAACACTTGCCTTAGGTGTAGTAGGTTGTGGACAGACTGGGGGAACGGGATCTGGTTCTGGAGCTGGTCAGAATCCTGGCAAGTCTAGTGAGGCAAAGGCAAACAATGCGGATTGTACATTTGAAATAGATGATAATTTTAATCTAGAAGGAATAGATGGGTATACTTTATCCTTTGCTATAGATGGTGATGATTTATATGTACTAGCCAGCACTTGGGAGGAGATAGCATCCTTAGGAGATTCTGAAGAGATTGCAACAATTGATGATGCAGGTAATTATACTACGACTTTTAAGATATATAAGACAAGTCTATCAGGTGGAAAAGCTGAGGTGGTATATGAGAAGGAATGTACGGACGATGAGTATTTTACTAAAGTACTCGTGAATGATGGTAAGCTTGCAATGCTTAAGTCAACTTATAAAGATGAGACTTCTAAGACTTATCTATGTGAATATAATGGAACGGACTTTGAAGAAACTTTAGATTTATCTGAGTATAGTTCGATTCCAGATTACTATGTGTCTGATCTCATATATAATGATAAAGGTCAGATGATTATAGTATATGATACTGAGATTAAGGTTCTTGATGTAAATAAGAAGGAGATCAGCTCTGTCAAGGCTGATGAGGGTGGATATTTTGATGCTTCTTCCGTTGATAAGGATGGAAATATTGTTGTATGCTCTTCAATCTATGATGAAGAAAAAGAAGAGGATAGAACTATAGTTCGTAAGTTTGATTCTGGGAAGGGCGAGTTTACGGAAGAGTATGATCTTAATGTCTCATATCTTTCAGGGGATGAATGCCTTTTTGCTGGTTCAGGAGATTATGATTTCTTCTATAGAACTAAGTCTTCACTTTTTGGCTATAAATATAAGGACAAGTCTTCAACTAAACTGGTGGAGTTTGCAGCATCTGATATAAATGCTGATGAAGTAACAGGTATTATCTTGCTTAATGAAAATGAGTTTATCTGTTTTTCATATGGATATTCGGGCGATGAAGAAACTGCATTTGTAGAAAAGTATAAGAAGGTTGATCCATCAGAGGTTGCAAATCAGAAGATTGTAACTCTTGCTTCTGTATACGGAAATCATCAGCTTAACCAAATGGTTTCTGAATATAATAAATCACATGAGGATGTCAAGATACGCCTTATTGATTACAGTGAGGAGAGTAATCCTGAAGAAAAGTTTAGTGCAGATATAGCTGCTGGAGATATACCTGATATCTTTGATACATCTTATGGTGTGGGAAATATGTCAACAGATCAGTGTATAGCTATGGGACTTTTTGAAGACCTGGCTCCTTATGTGGAAAAAGATCCAGATATTTCGAAGGAAGATTTCTTCCCAACTGCCTATGATGCACTTCTTAGAGATGGAAAGCAGTACTTCGTAGCGTCATCATTTGAGGTTCATACACTTCTTGCTAAGGCTTCTGAGGTTGGAGAAGATATGGGCTGGACCTTCCAGGAAATGAAAGATTATATAGAGACTAAGCCTGAGGACGTGAAGATTTTCTATTCAACTAATAAGAAAGATATGTTGGATGATTTTATGTATTCCTGTGGTATGGAATTCATTGACTGGGATAAGGGTGAATGTTACTTTGATTCGCAGGAATTTAAAGATATTCTTGAGATATGTAACAGAGGAACTAATGAAGAGATGGATTATGAAGAAGAAACCGAGACAACATATGATGAGATAAAGAATGGAAATCTTCTTTTTGTAAATGGATATATTACACCTGCAAGTATTCAGGTACATAAAAAGCTTTTTGATAATGATCTATCTGTAAAGGGTTATCCTGATAAAGATACGAAGGGTACATATTTTTCATTTACAGATTCACTTGCAATGTCCAGTACTTGCGAAGATAAAGATGCGGCTTGGGATTTTATAAGACAATTAATGACTGAAGAATACTGTGGAAAGCACTATCAGCAGAATTATGGTGTTCCTCTTCGTCAGGATGTATTTGAGGCATATATTGAGAGTATTTCTTGTACTGAAGCTTCACAAGATAGGTATGGAAATGATATAATGCCACAAGATGCTTCTATGGGTTATGATGGATTAGAGGTTAAGATTGAACCAGTTAGTGATGCTGATGTTAATGAGTTTAAAACATATATCGATAATGCATCGGGTGTCTGGGGATATGATGTTAAGATTACGGAAATAGTTGAGGAAGAAGCTCAGGCTTACTTCAGTGGCGATAAGTCACTGGATGATACATGTGCTATTATTCAGAACCGCGTTACTACATATATTAATGAAAACAAGTAGATCATGACACAGAAAAAAGAAAAAACAGTAGTTTTAGATAACGAGGGGAACGAGATCCGTTATAAAAAGAAACCTAGAACATGGAGGGAGAGACTTACTGCAGGTCTCTTCCTTAGTCCTAGTTTCTTTGGAATAATGGTTTTCTTTGTGCTCCCTTTTTTTGTTGTCATTTATTATGCAAATATTGATTCTATAATTAATAAAGAATTCGTAGGTATGCAGAACTTCAGTAATGTAATGCATAATAGTTCATTTCAGGAGGCTGCTAAAAATACAGCTACATTTTCACTTGTATCAGTTCCGCTTGCGATTATTCTGTCTCTAGTGATGGCACTGATACTTGAAGAAGGAATCCCTATGAAGAGTACCTTCAGGACTTTCTTCCTGAGTCCGCTGATGGTTCCTGTTGCCTCAATAGTTCTTATATGGCAGGTGCTCTTTGATTATCATGGAGTTATAAATGAGGCAGTTACCCTCTTTGGAGGTAATCCTATCGACTGGTTCAAGTCTGACTATGGCCAGCTTGTTGTTGTGATACTTTTCCTGTGGAAGAACCTGGGCTATAACATGATTCTATTCATGTCAGCTCTAAGCTCTATACCTAGAGATGTTCTTGAGGTATCTAAGCTAGATGGGGCTTCTTCATGGAAACAGTTCTGGTATATTAAAATGAGATACATTACTCCGAGCATATTCTTTGTTGGAATAATGTCTCTTATTAATTCATTTAAAGTATTCCGTGAGGTATATCTTCTTACGGGCGATTATCCATTTGGTTCGTTATATATGCTACAGCATTTTATGAATAATACATTTAAGTCGCTGGATTATCAGAAGCTTTCAGCGGCTGCGATTATTATGTGCGTTGTAATGATGGCGATTATCGGTATTCTCTTTATCTTTGAAGATAAGGTGGGCCGAGATGTCGAAGGCTAAGATTGATATGATGGAACAAGAACAAGATAAAAATGAAAAAACTAAAAACAGTGAACTGAAGGAAAGACCTGTTCGTCGTAAGAAACGTTCTGCTATAAAAAGAATCGTGCTCTTTCTTATAGCTGCGATATTTGCTATATCATTTCTTCTTCCGACTGTGCTGACATTTGCGAATTCCTTTATGTCAGAGCAGGAGATAAGTTCAAACTATGGAGTTATCTTTAATGATTACACAAGTGAACCTGACGGGAAAGATAGGACGGTTACTTACAGAACAAAGACAGTTAATTTGAAGCTTATTCCGGATAAGGTTGTGGGAACTCAGTATGAGACAGTTCTTCTTAAGAGTCCAGATTATCTGATGAAGTTTTGGAACTCAGTACTGCTTACAGTTCCGATTATGATATTTCAGATACTTATTGCACTTGGAGCGGCATATTCATTTGCCAGATTCAGAGGGCGAATAAAAGAACTTATCTTCTTCCTCTATCTAGTGCTGATGCTTATGCCGTATCAGGTTACATTGGTTCCCAACTATATAGTCAATAGCTGGTTAGGACTTCTGGATACGAGGTGGAGTATAATCTTCCCAGGAATCTTTGCTCCATTCAGTGTATATCTTCTTACTAAATATATGAGACGTATTCCGGAATCTGTGATTGAGGCAGCGAAGCTGGACGGTGCAAATGAGTGGAAGATATTCTGGCATATCGCCCTTCCACTATGTAAAGGACCGATTGCCTCAGTTGCAATCCTTGTATTTATCGACTATTGGAATATGGTAGAACAGCCACTTATTATGATGAGCAATTCAGCATTTCATCCGCTGTCTATATTCCTGTCTCAGATCAATAACGGAGAGATAGGACTCGCATTTGCGGTGGCTACGATATATATGGTTCCTCCGATACTTATATTCCTCTATGGAGAAGAGTATCTAGTGGATGGTATAGCTTATTCATCAAGCGTTAAGGGTTAAGGAGAAATGAATTGAAAAAGCAATTAGATGAATTAAGAGATGAAATGATCGCTGAAGCTGAGGCTGAAGTTGATGAAGAGATAAAGCAGGAAAAGAAGCGGAAGAAGGAATCTCGGCTTGCGAGGCTAAGAGAAAAGTTTAAGAGGCCGGAGGTTCTCTCTGATGATGAGGTTCAGTTTGAAGTAAAGCTCGACCGCGAAGAAATGCTCCGTCGTATAAGATTTAGAAAGAAGACTCTTAGAAGAGTGGGAATAATCTTCTTCGTTGTTATTCTGGTGCTTACATTTTTCTCAAATACTATAATGAATTATTCTTTGCCAGAGGTATCTACAGTTACAGTATTTAATGGTAAGGTTTCTCAGAAGGTTCGTTGCCAGGGGCAGGTTTCTGTTGGTACGGATCTTGATGTAACGGTTAGCGGTACCAGAACCGTAAAGGAAGTTCTGGTAGAAGATGGCGACCAGGTAAAAGAAGGAGATGTCATCATGACATTTGATGAGACTGAGAATAAGGAGTTAGAGGAGGCAGAAAGTACTCTTGAATCTCTTCAGCTCACATATGACAAGTCTCAGCTTAGAACATCGAAAGATTATACAGATGATGAAGTGGCTATAGCAAATGCTAAGGATGATGTAACTGACGCACAGAGCGCTCTTGAACAGGCAAAGCTTGATGAACAAAGTCTTGCAAATGCTAAGTATGAGAGAGATGAGCTTCAGACATCCTATGACGCTAAGAATACAGAAGTGGCAGGTCTTCAGGCACAGGTAGATGCTTATTCCTCTATAGAGAATTATGAGGGAGAGACGGATGTTGAATCTCTTATAGCGCAGCTTGCTACGGCTAAGGAAGAGCTTACAAATCTTGAGACAGAACTAGAAGCTAAGAAGACTCTTGTTACAGAACTAGAAGGAAAAACCAGCGTTGCTGATGCTGAGGATAATCTTACCTCAAAGACACAAACTCTTGAATCTCTTCAGCGTGGGCTTACTAGCAAGAAAGAATCGGACAGCCTTACAGCTCAGTCTAATGCTCTAGATGACGCAGATTCTCTAAAGAAGATAGCGGAGCAGGAAGAGAAGATTGAGAAGCTTAAGGCGGCGGATGATTCAAGCTCTATAAAGGCGAATGGAACAGGTGTTATATCTGGTATAACTGCAAAGCCGGGAGATGAGGTGAAGGCGGATTCTCCAATCGCAAATATACAGCTAGTGGATAGCGGATACGAAGTTTCGTGCAGTATTCCTAAACGGGATGCCACGAAATTAAAGGTTGGAAATGAAGCTGCCATAGAAAATATATGGGATGATGAAGTGAGTGCTGAGATAAAAAGTATCAAGGCTGACACCTCTGATCCAAATCAGAAGAGTATGGTGAAGTTTTCGGTCAAAGGTAATGTTCAGGTGGGTGAGACACTTCAGTTTGCTGTAGGTGATAAGAGCAACAAGTATGATACTGTAGTTCCAAATGGAGCTGTAAAGGAAGATACAGATGGAAATTATGTATATGTGGTAAAGGTAAAGGCAACTCCTCTTGGAAACCGTTACATAGTAAAGAAGGTAAAGGTTGAGGTGGTTGCATCTGATACTATAAACTCTGCAATCCAGGGTGAAATATCAGAATATGATAATGTTATAACTAATTCGTCAAAACCTCTTGATAATGGTCAGCAGGTTCGATTGTCAGATAATTAAAAGGGTGAAGCCGTACTATCATATGAGTAAACTTAAGGCGAACAATAGAATACTAGTAGGAGCGCTCATTCTAGCCATAGATCTGATATTATTTATCTCTTTTGCTGCGATTCATTTTGTAGCAAGGAATAGGACTGAACTACTATATAGTCAGCAGGCGGCAAGGCGTTGGGAATCTGGAGATAAGAAGTGTACTCAGATAAGTATATTCTATTCAGAAGATGCGGGACTTAAGTTTTCAGATATCAAGAATATCAGAAATGCTATACAGAAGAAGCTCTACGCTGATTCTCTTATCGAGAATTCTAAGTCTGACGATTCCCTGGAAGGAGCTCGCTCTTGGATAGATGCTTATTCTGGTCATACATATGACGATGTAAGAAAAGACTCCAACAAGGTTCATGTAAATGTTTATACAGTGGGCGGAGACTTTTTTCAAATCCACAATATGCCACTAAAGAGTGGCAGCTATCTGGATATGAAAAGTACTGATGTGAATCAGATATTAGTAGATGAATATGTTGCCTGGAATCTATTCGGTGGAGATAATATCGCTGGTATGAAGGTGTGGATCGGTGATGATGTCTACACCGTAACTGGTGTTGTTAAATGCGACGATAACCAGGCGGCTAAAGAAGCGTATGGAGAGTATAACTCAGTCTATGTTCCGATGGAGGCTTATTCAAAAGCTGGTAAGAAGCTTGCCTCGGGTGAGGATGCGTCTAGTGGACTAAGTGGAAATGATACATTAACTGATGAGTCCGAAGGAACCGTTGTTACGTGCTACGAGGCGGTATTGCCTAATCCGATTAAGAACTACGGTCTTAATACTGTTGCTGAAGCGGCTGAGATTCATTTCTTAACAGATGAAGAAAAGGAGTCGCTTAAGTCTTCTCTTGATTTTGGTGACAGAGAAATCTTAGAGAATACTACGAGATTTAGTAGAGGCAGTCTATATAACCGCCTCAAGTCTAAAAAGTATGAGGTGATGAAAACTAATTCCCGTGTATATCCATATTGGGAAAATGAAGCAAGATTTGAAGAATCCTATCAGATACGAGTACTACGTTTCGATATTATAGCGCTTGTTATCTTTATAGTTAGCTTTATAGGTATAGGGGTTATTATCTATATGAGCCTAAAAGACAAATTACATGATGTTATAAAGAGGAATTTTTGATATAATAAAGTATAGTTTTAGGTATTGGGGCTATTACTTTATGGAGGGTATTAATGGGTGCGTATGAGATAACTGTACTGGGGTTAGTGCAGGGTATTGGATTCAGGCCATTTGTCGCTGAATATGCTGAGAAGCATGGCCTGGTCGGAAGTATTAAAAATGCAGGTGGAGCAGTTAAACTTTACGTTGAATGCGATGACGTAGAGATAGGAAAGTTATGCTACCACCTTAGATATAACTGTCCTGAGGGCGGACGCGTAGATAAGGTCGAGGTTAAGCCTGTTCAGGAAGTGCTGTATGATGAAGAAACTGCTAAGATTACTAAGGAACTAAAGTCGGTTGCAGAAAAGGTTGAGGCTGCCGAAAGAGATGAAGAAGATTATGATTATCTTTCGGGACGTGGATGGCTTGATCCTCCAAAGAAGAAAAAGGTAGAGGAAAAAAAGCCTGTTGAAGAGGTAAAGAAGAAGGAAGAGTTTAAGAGTGAAGTAGGCGCCAGTGATGAAGAGGGAAATGTCACTGAAGGCGTTGTTCTTGATGAACATGGCCGAGAACTAGATGATAGATTTCGTATCATTAAGAGCGAGGGCTATGATGAGGGTGCCAGGTATCTTCCTACCGACATAGCAACTTGCGAGGATTGCAAGAAAGAATTACTGGATCCTAAGAATAGAAGATATAGATATCCATTTATCAGCTGCTCAAAGTGTGGTCCAAGGTATTCTATCATGAAGTCAGTGCCATATGATAGAGAGAACAGTACGATGGCTCCATTTATCATGTGCCCTGACTGTAAGGCTGATTATGATGAACCTGGAAGCAGAAGACGATTTGATCAGAATATAGGATGCTCTGAGTGTGGTCCAAAGCTGAGATATTATGAGAATAGACTTGTTGACGAAGTTCAGATGACTCAGGAGGAAATCCTGAATAAGACGGTCGAGAGTCTGAAGTGTGGCAAGATTGGTGCCATAAAAGATATAGGCGGATTTCACTTTATGTGTATTCCAAGCTCTGAGGAGACGGTGGAAAGACTTAGGAGCTTCAAGGATACTGTAAGCAAACCTCTAGCTATCATGTTTCCAGATGTTGATACTATACGCAAGTATTGCTATGTATCAGAGGAAGAAGAGAATCTGCTTAGATCAAATGCTAGACCGATCGTGCTGCTTGCAAGGAAGGAAGATCCGGAACTAAGTAAGGATTTTGCTCCAAATGTACTTATGGGCAGCGCTCATATAGGCGCAACACTTCCTTTTGATCCGCTTCAGATTATACTTGCGGAAGAGGTTGGTCCTCTTATTATAACAAGTGGTAACAGAGGCGGAGAACCTATCATTACAAATGATATGGATATGATTCATTATCTGCCTAGTGTAGAAGGATCAGATTCTTCGGATGAAGATATCACTGGAGAATCCTCAGGTGAGATATCAGCAGTATCCTTTGCAAATGATACTATAGATAAAAATGAGACGACCTACATTGGTCATGAAGAAATAGAAGAAAACAACATAGATTTTATGTTAACCAACACAAGAGAGATTCTGGCTCCTCTGGAAGACTCGGTTGCGCAGATTGCACGTATACATACTGGTGCTTCGAAGAGGAAACTTATTCAGTTGGTTAGACGAGGTAGAGGCTATGTTCCAGAAGCAGTTGTCTTCGATAAAAAACTTCCTAAAGATACTTTTGCGGCAGGAACAGATTATCAGTCGTCCTTTGCTGTAGGAAAGAAAAATGTCTGCTATCTCTCAGAATACTATGGTAACATTACCAATTCATCTGTTTATGATGTAAGAGAGAAGGCGATTCGCCGCCTGGAGAATCTGCTTGATGTTAAGCCTAAACGCTATATCGGAGATCTTAATCCAAACTATCAGACGTCGAAGGATGCAGATACAAAAGCAATGGGAACTTATATCGATGGTATTCCTCAGAGAATTGTTCGTCGTCAGCATCATGCGTCCCATGTGCTATCTGTGGCGGCAGAACATTCGCTTACCGGAAGACTTCTTGGAATCTCCTATGACGGAACTGGTTACGGCACAGATGAAACAATCTGGGGCAGTGAGATATTCTCCTGTGTACTGAATGATACTATAAGCGAAGAGGAGATAAAGCCTGACGAAACAGTTGAGACCAGACCTAAGATTATGAGGTCCGGCGCGCTTCTTCCAGTAAAGCTTATGGGTGAACAAAGTTCCAGAGATATCAAGTCAACCCTCTGCGGATATATCAGAGCAGTTGAAGAACGTCAGCTTGTAAGTCCTACAGTAGTAGATAAGGTTCTTAGAATACTAGGAATAGATCGTTCTGATTTCAGTATAGTTTCTGCTTGCTTAAGAGCAGATATAGGAATATATTACTCAGCTTGTATGGGTCGACTCTTCGATGCGGTAACAGCACTTCTGGGCCTTAAGTCCAGAAATACCTACGGTGGAGAAAGTCCTATCGCTCTAGAAGATGCTGCTATGAGAGCATATAGAAGAAATGGGGTAACTCTCCGTGATGTAGTGGCAAGCGAGTTACGTATGAAAGTAATTGAGCCGAAGACAGAAGGCGAGATATACAGGATGGATCAGTCGATTCTTATGGCTGACCTGATGGAAAAACTGGTTGAAATATATGATAGCGGTATGGATGAGACAGCTCGTGAGATAGCTATCGATAATCTTGCATTTGATTTCCATAAGGCTGTAGTTGATTCCACGGTATATATAGCTGATAAAGTATGTGGACGAGATTATATCCATCACATAGCCCTCACAGGAGGAAGTATGTATAACCGCCTGCTACTAGATGGAATAGGAAGCTCCTTGGAAAGACTTGGATATCGTATCTTTATTAATAGCAAAGTTCCGGGAGGAGATGGCGGCATATCCCTTGGACAGATGTATAGTGAACTTATATAGAATTGATATTGAAATGAATAAAAAATTGATATTGAAATGAATAAAAAATGCTTGACAGGCATTTGATTAATATGTTAAAGTATCGGTCGATGAGCTGCCGTAGACAGCAGGTGTCTTTAAGACGTAACACTACTTAGTTACCTGCCGAGGGGAATCGTGATACAGATTAGATATTATCTAATATACATTTAACGACTTTTACCTCTGTCTACTAAAGTGGACAGAGGTTTTCTTATGCATTTAGGTGCGTACGGATATATGTGCAGCTTTCAAATATTATAAGGAGGTGCATAGAAGTGGCAAAGATTGAAGAAAAGAAACCAATAGTGCAGGAAATCAAGGAAAACCTTGAAGGCGCTAAGTCAGTTGTTCTTGTTGACTACCTCGGCGTTACAGTTGAGCAGGATACAAAGCTTCGTAGAGCTACTAGAGAAGCTGGTGTCATCTATAAGGTATATAAGAACACTATGGTTAATCTTGCTATCGAAGGTACAGAGTTCGCTGATCTCGCTAAAGACCTTGAGGGACCTACAGCAATCGCTATCTCTAAAGAGGACGCAACAGCTCCTGCTAGAATAGTAGCAAACTTCGCTAAGGATGTTAACAAGGTATCTCTTAAGAGCGGTATAGTTGAGGGAACTTACTACGATGCAGAAGGAATCAAGGTTATCGCAACTATTCCTTCAAGAGAAGAACTGCTTTCCAAGCTCCTTGGAAGTCTGCAGTCACCTATTACAAACTTCGCTCGTGTTATCAATCAGGTTGCAGAGCAGAAGTCAGCAGAGGCTTAAAGATAGCTTCAGCAATATTTATTTAATTAATTATAAAAATAATGGAGGATTTCAAAATGACAGTAGAAGAGTTAGTAGCTGCTATAGATGAGCTCTCAGTTCTTGAGCTTAACGATCTTGTAAAGGCAGTAGAAGAGAAGTATGGTGTTTCAGCAGCAGCTGGTGTTGTAGTTGCAGCAGCAGGTGGAGATGCAGCAGGTGCAGGCGCTGATAAGGATGAGTTCGATGTAGAGCTTACAGATGTTGGTGCTGAGAAGATTAAGGTTATCAAGGTTGTTCGTGATGTAACAGGTCTTGGACTTAAGGAAGCTAAGGAAGCAGTTGAGGGCGCTCCAAAGGTACTTAAGGAAGGCGTTTCAAAGGCTGAAGCTGAGTCAATCCAGAAGAAGTTCGAGGAAGTTGGAGCTAAGATCACTCTTAAGTAATTCAATCTTTCGTAAAAACGATTCTATGCATGCGAGTAGGTTTATCCTACTCGCATTTCTTTTTAAATCATTTCTTATATATAGTTATTGTTATACTAATAATATAATTTCGAAATATTCTAAAATTCTTGCTTGCATTCTAGTTATAAAAATGTTATAGTTGTAAATTGTCATTATAGGTTAAATTGGTAAACTGTGCTTTAGAAGGGGTGCAGTGTGTCTTTTATGCGCATTTTATGCCGCAAAGTCAACTGATTTAGCTTTTTGTGATAATTTTAACGAGAGGTGAAATACGTCACATGGAAAAATACAGAATGCGTCCAATCAAATCAGGTAAAAACATTCGTATGAGCTATTCCGGAAAAGAAGAAGTTCTTGAGATGCCTAACCTTATCGGCGTGCAGGTTGATTCCTACAAGTGGTTCTTGGAAGAAGGCCTGGATGAGGCGTTTAGAGACATCAGCCCAATTACTGATTTCTCTGGTAAGCTCAGTCTAGAGTTTGTTGATTACAGACTGAATGAAGAGGACAAGAAGTACACCATCGAAGAGTGCAAGGAGAGAGATGCAACATACTCTGCTCCACTCAAGGTTAATGTTCGTCTGATCAATAATGAAACAGGTGAGATTAATCAGCATGATGTCTTTATGGGTGATATGCCACTCATGACTGAAACAGGTACATTTGTTATTAATGGAGCTGAGCGTGTTATCGTCAGCCAGCTCGTTCGTTCACCGGGAATCTACTATTCTATAGGTAGAGATAAAACTGGTAAGCCTCTTTTCTCTTGTCAGGTTATACCTAACCGTGGTGCTTGGCTTGAGTATGAGACAGATGCTAATGACGTATTTTATGTAAAAGTAGATAGAAATAGAAAGGTTCCAGTAACCGTTCTTATTCGTTCTCTAGGATATGGAACTGATGAAGAGATTATTAACCTCTTCGGTGAGGAGCCAAAGCTTCTTGCTTCATTCGCTAAGGATCCATCCAAGAACTATAATGATGGTATTCTGGAGCTCTATAAGAAACTTAGACCAGGTGAGCCACTTGCTGTTGAAAGTGCAGAGAGTCTTATTAACTCTATGTTCTTTGATCAGAGAAGATATGATCTTGCTCATGTTGGTCGTTTCAAGTTCAACAAGAAGCTTCATTTAATGAACCGTATTGTAGGCTTCTACCTTGCTGAGGATGTTATAGATCCACTTTCAGGTGAGATCATGTTTGCTCAGGGTGAGGAAATCACTAAGGAGACAGCTAAGGCAATTCAGGATGCTGCCGTTGAGTACGTTATGGTACAGACAGAGACAGCAAATGTTAAAGTTCTTTCTAACATGATGGTTGATATTACACCATGGATTAAGGATAGACTTCCTAAGGTTACTGCTGAAGATCTTGGAATAACAGAACTTGTATACTATCCAGTTCTTGCTCAGCTTCTTGATGAATATGAAGATGAAGAAGAACTTGAGGAAGCTATCAAGGCTGCTATAAATGAACTTATCCCTAAGCATATTACTAAGGAAGATATTATAGCTTCTATTAACTACAATATGCATATTGAGTATGAAGTGGGTACAAAGGATGATATCGATCACCTTGGAAACAGACGTATCAAGTCAGTTGGTGAGCTTCTTCAGAATCAGTATCGTATCGGTCTTTCAAGACTTGAGAGAGTAGTTAAGGAGCGTATGCAGACACAGGATATTGAGACTATCACGCCACAGTCACTTATCAATATCAAGCCTGTTACTGCAGCAGTTAAGGAGTTCTTTGGTTCATCGCAGCTGTCACAGTTCATGGATCAGAACAACCCACTGTCAGAACTTACACATAAGAGACGTCTTTCAGCCCTTGGTCCTGGTGGTCTTTCAAGAGAGAGAGCCGGATTCGAGGTTCGAGATGTTCACTATACACACTATGGCCGTATGTGTCCTATCGAGACACCTGAAGGACCTAACATCGGTCTTATTAACTCACTTGCTACATTTGCACGTATTAATCATTATGGATTCATTGAGGCTCCATATAGACGTGTAGACAAGACAGATCCTGAAAATCCAGTAGTTACTGATGAAGTTGTATACATGACAGCTGATGAAGAGGATAACTACATCGTTGCTCAGGCTTCTGAACCATTAGATGAGAATAGCCATTTCATTAATAAGAATGTGGCTGGACGTCATCTTGATGAGACATCTGTATTCCCTAAGAGTACAGTTGACTTCATGGACGTATCTCCTCGTATGGTATTCTCAGTTGCTACATCGATGGTTCCATTCCTTCAGAACGACGATGCTAACCGTGCCCTCATGGGTTCTAACATGCAGCGTCAGGCGGTTCCACTTCTTAAGACAGACGCACCAGTAGTTGGTACTGGTATGGAGTCTAAGGCTGCTGTTGACTCAGGTGTAACTATTGTAGCTAAGCATGATGGTACAGTAGAGTATTCATCAAGTACTAAGATCATTGTTAAATGTGATGATGGTACAAAGGATGAATATGATGTTATAAAGTTCTCTAGATCTAACCAGGGTAACTGCATGAATCAGAGACCTATCGTCTTCAAGGGCGACAGAGTTAAGAAGGGCGAGGTTATCGCCGATGGTGCTTCAACATCTAACGGTGAGCTTGCACTTGGCAAGAACCCACTTATCGGATTCATGACTTGGGAAGGTTACAACTACGAGGATGCTGTACTTCTTTCAGAGAATCTTGTTAAGGACGATGTATATACATCAGTTCATATAGAAGAATATGAGTCAGAAGCTAGAGATACAAAGCTTGGACCTGAGGAAATCACAAGAGATCTTGCTGGTCTTAGTCAGGATGCACTTAAGAATCTGGATGAAAATGGTATCATCCGTATCGGTGCAGAAGTACGTGCGGGAGATATCCTTGTTGGTAAGGTTACACCTAAGGGTGAGACAGAGCTTACAGCTGAGGAAAAACTTCTTCGTGCTATCTTTGGTGAGAAGGCTAGAGAAGTAAGAGATTCTTCACTGAGAGTGCCACACGGTGCTTACGGTGTTGTAATGGATATAAAGATATTTACTAGAGAGAATGGCGATGAACTTAAGCCGGGCGTTACAAAGTCTGTAAGAGTATACATTGCACAGAAGAGAAAGATATCAGTCGGAGATAAGATGGCTGGTCGTCACGGTAACAAGGGTGTCGTTTCAAGAGTACTCCCTGTTGAGGATATGCCATTCCTTCCAAATGGTCGTCCACTTGATATCGTTCTTAATCCTCTCGGCGTTCCTTCCCGAATGAACATAGGACAGGTGCTTGAACTTCATCTTGGACTTGCTTCTGAGGTACTTGGATTCAAGGTATCTACTCCTATCTTCGATGGTGCTAAGGAGAAAGATATAGCTATGGAACTTAGAATGGCTAATGACTATGTCAATACAAGCTGGGAAGAGTTCGAAGCTAAGTATAAAGATTATGTTGATAAGGATGTTATGGATTATCTGTATGAGCATCGTGACCACAGAGAAGAGTGGAAGGGTGTTCCTATAGATGAGACAGGTAAGGTTCAGCTTAGAGATGGACGTACTGGAGAACCTATTCCAGCACCTGTTTCAGTCGGATTCATGCATTATCTGAAACTTCATCACCTTGTTGATGATAAGATCCATGCTCGTTCAACCGGTCCTTACTCACTTGTAACTCAGCAGCCACTTGGTGGTAAGGCTCAGTTCGGTGGTCAGAGATTCGGAGAGATGGAGGTTTGGGCTCTTGAGGCATATGGTGCTTCATCAACACTTCAGGAGATCCTTACTGTTAAGTCTGATGATATCATCGGACGTGTTAAGACTTACGAAGCTATTATCAAGGGTGAGAATATTCCTAACCCTGGAACACCAGAATCCTTCAAGGTACTCCTTAAGGAATTCCAGTCACTCGGACTTGATGTCAGAGTACTTGGTGAAGATGGTGGCGAGGTTGAACTTGGCGGTGCTGAGGATTACGACAAGAAGACATTCAAGATGATCGAAGGCGATACAAGCTATGAAGAGGATCTTGAGAGAGGCGGCTATAGAGCCGGTACTGAAGAAGAACTTGAGGATTATGATAGTTCATCAAGCGATTTCGGTGGCGGTCTTGACGATGATATAAATCCTATGGACGCTGGTGACTTCGGCGGCGATGATGGATTTGATGACTAAGGGAGGAAAAAGATAGATGGCAATGCGTATAGATACAGAGCAGGAAAAACCTATTTATTTTGACGCTATCAAGATTGGTCTTGCATCTCCTGAGAAGATCAGAGAATGGTCTTATGGTGAAGTTACAAAGCCTGAGACTATTAACTATAGAACCTGGAAGCCAGAGCAGGATGGTCTGTTCTGCGAGAGGATTTTTGGACCTACTAAGGACTGGGAATGTCACTGTGGTAAGTACAAGAAAGTTCGCTATAAGGGTATGGTCTGCGACAGATGTGGCGTTGAGATAACAAAGTCAAGTGTACGTCGTGAGCGTATGGGACATATCGAACTTGGTTGTCCTGTATCACATATCTGGTATTTTAAGGGTATCCCAAGCCGTATGGGACTTCTACTTGATCTTTCACCACGTGAACTTGAGAGAGTTCTTTACTTCTCAGCTTATATCGTAATAGATCCAGGTAATACTGATCTTCATGAGAAGCAGATTATCTCAGAGCAGGAGTATAGAACAAAGCAGCAGGAGTACGGTGTTGATTCCTTCAGAGTAGGAATGGGTGCCGAGGCTGTTAAGGAACTTCTTCAGAAGGTTGACCTTGAGAAGGAGTCAAAGGAACTCTTCGAAGAGTTTGAAACAGCTACAGCTCAGAAGAAAGCTAAGATTATAAAGAAACTGGACGTTGTAGAGTCATTTAGAAACTCAGGTAATAAGCCAGAGTGGATGATCCTTGATGTTGTTCCAGTTATCCCACCAGATCTGAGACCTATGGTTCAGCTGGACGGTGGTAGATTCGCTTCTTCAGATCTTAATGATCTTTACAGAAGAATACTTAACAGAAATAACCGTCTCAAGAAGCTTCTTGAGATTACAGCACCTGACATCATCGTTCGTAACGAGAAGAGAATGCTTCAGGAAGCTGTAGATTCACTTATAGATAATGGTCGTCATGGACGTGCTGTAACAGGTGGTCAGAGTGGTAGAACACTTAAGTCCCTTTCAGATATGCTTAAAGGTAAGCAGGGTAGATTCCGTCAGAACCTCCTTGGCAAGCGTGTTGACTATTCAGGACGAAGCGTTATCGTAGTAGGACCAGAACTTAAGATATATCAGTGTGGTCTTCCAAAGGAAATGGCTATCGAGCTTTTCAAGCCTTTTGTTATGAAGGAGCTTGTATCTAGAGGTAAGGCTGACAATATTAAGGCTGCTAAGAAGAAGGTTGAGAGACTTGAAACTGGCGTATGGGATATCTTAGAGGATGTAATCAAAGAACACCCAGTTATGCTGAACCGAGCTCCTACACTTCATAGACTTGGTATCCAGGCATTCGAGCCAATCCTTGTAGAAGGTAAGGCTATCAAACTTCACCCACTCGTATGTATGGCCTTCAATGCCGACTTCGATGGTGACCAGATGGCTGTCCATCTTCCACTTTCAGTTGAGGCTCAGGCAGAGTGTAGATTCCTTCTGCTCTCACCTAACAACCTCTTAAAGCCATCTGATGGTGGAGTTGTATCAGTTCCTTCACAGGATATGGTACTTGGTATCTACTATCTGACAATGGATAAGTTCAAGGAAGTTCCTTACGAAGAGTCTGAAATCGTTAAGGAATATCTTGAAGAGGATGAGGAAGCTAACCTTGCTGCTATCAAGAAGGATGCAGAAGAAGGTAAGGTTCATGCATTTGATAAGATTAGAGTTACAGTTATAAAGAAGAAGACAAAGGCTGATAAGAAGGAAGGTATTCCTTCAGAGTCATTCTTCAAGAATATCGTTTCTACAGTAGAAGATATGCTTGGACGTCATTTCTCAAATCTCAGCCGTGCACTTCTTGCATTTGATAATAAGGATATTACTCTTCAGCAGAAGATTTACATTAAGAGAACAGGTACTACAACAGATGGTCAGGAAGTAACAAACTTTGTTGCTACAACACTTGGTAGACTTATCTTTAATGAAATCATTCCACAGGATCTTGGTTTTGTTGATAGAAGTAATCCTGATACTGTAAATGAGCCTGAGATCAATAAGCTGGTTAAGAAGGGCGACCTGAAGAAGATGCTCAATAAGTGTATCAATATTCATGGTGCTACTAAGACAGCTGAAGTTCTTGATGAAGTTAAGGCTCTTGGATATAAGTATTCAACACTTAGTGGTATATCAGTTTCTATCGCAGATATGACTATCCCTGCTGATAAGAAGGAACTTCTTGACGGTGCTCAGAAGACTGTTGATGAGGTTAACTTCCAGTATGAAATGGGATTCCTTACAGAGAGAGAGCGTAAGCAGGCTGTTATCAGTGTATGGGAAGATGCAGATAAGCGTCTTACAAAGTCACTTCTTGATGGACTTGATAAGTATAACAACATTTACATGATGGCCGACTCTGGTGCCCGTGGTTCTGATCAGCAGATCAAGCAGCTGGCAGGTATGCGTGGTCTGATGGCTAATACACGAGGTGAGACAATCGAGCTCCCTATTAAGTCAAACTTCCGTGAAGGTCTTGACGTACTGGAGTACTTTATCTCAGCTCACGGTGCTCGTAAGGGTCTGTCAGATACAGCTCTTCGTACAGCCGATTCAGGATACCTTACAAGACGTCTTGTTGATGTATCACAGGATATCATCATCAGAGATACAGATTGTTGTCCTGATCAGAAGGATGAAAAGCCAGGTATCTATGTATCAGAGTTCGTTGAGGGCGAGAGAGTTACTGAGAGCTTTGAAGATCGTATCAGAGGTAGATATGCAGCTGAGAGCGTCTTCGATGCTAACGGTGAAATGATAGTTAAGATCAACCATATGATTACTCCTGCAAGAGCGGAGAGAATTATCAAGTATGGTGTTCAAAGTGATACAAAAGAACCATTTACTAATCCAGAAACTGGAGAAGTAAGACATAATGCTAAGCTTAAGATTAGATCAGTTCTTACATGTAAGAGCCACCTTGGTATCTGTGCTAAATGTTATGGTATGAACCTTGCAACTGGTCAGCCTGTACAGGTTGGTGAGGCAGTTGGTATCATAGCAGCTCAGTCAATCGGTGAGCCTGGTACACAGCTTACTATGAGAACTTTCCACTCAGGTGGTGTTGCCGGTGGTGATATCACTCAGGGTCTTCCTAGAGTAGAGGAAATCTTTGAGGCTCGTAAGCCAAAGGGACTTGCTATTATCTCTGACTTTGGTGGTAAGGTTGAGCTTAGAATTACAGAGAACTCTCGTAAGAGAGAAGCAGTGGTTAAGAATGAAGAGACAGGTGAGACAAAGACTTACCTTATCCCATTTGGTTCACAGCTTAAGGTAGTTGACGGTCAGGAAATCGAAGCCGGTGATGAACTTACAGAAGGACCACTTAACCCACATGATATCCTTAAGATTAAGGGTGTTGAAGCTGTACAGAACTATATCCTTCGTGAAGTACAGAAGGTTTATAGCTTACAGGGTGTTGAGATCAACGATAAGCACATTGAGATTATTGTTCGTCAGATGCTCAAGAAGACACGTATCGAGGAGTCTGGAGATTCAGAATATCTTCCAGGTACACTTGCAGATGTTCTTGAAGTAGATGAGATGAATGAAATCTTCGAGGCTGAAGATATGAGACCTATAGTATCATCACGTATACTTCTCGGTATCACTAAGGCTTCACTTGCTACAAACTCATTCCTTTCAGCTGCATCATTCCAGGAGACAACAAAGGTTCTTACTGGTGCTGCTATCAAGGGTAAGATCGATCCACTTATCGGTCTTAAGGAGAACGTACTTATCGGTAAGCTTATTCCTGCAGGTACAGGTATGAAGAGATACAGACAGGTTAAGCTCGATACTGATTACAGCAGAGATATTGATGCTGATGATGAAGATATTGAGACAATGCTTGTATCTGATGAAATACTTAAGGCTGCAGACGATGCAGTAGCTGATGAGATTGATTCTTCAGAGGAAGAGTAATTGTAAGACTGTAAAATGATAAATAATCATTGACATAGTTTTATAGAATATGTATAATAATTGGGCGTGCGCTGAAAAGGCACGCCCTTTGTTATGCTATAAATGGCATACTTGTTTAAAATAAATGTAAGGAGGTGAAAACAGAATGCCAACATTTAACCAGTTAGTAAGAAAGGGTAGACAGGCTGCAGTTAAGAAGTCTACTGCTCCTGCTCTTCAGAGAAGCTTTAACTCACTGAAGAAGAAGCCAACTAACGCTAGCTCTCCACAGAAGAGAGGCGTTTGTACAGCTGTTAAGACAGCAACCCCTAAGAAGCCTAACTCAGCTATGCGTAAGATAGCCAGAGTTCGTCTTTCTAACGGAATGGAAGTAACAAGCTATATTCCAGGTGAAGGTCATAACCTTCAGGAGCACAGCGTTGTTCTCGTTCGTGGTGGAAGAGTAAAGGACCTTCCAGGTACAAGATATCACATTATCCGTGGTACACTTGATACTGCTGGAGTTGCTAAGAGACGTCAGGCACGTTCTAAGTACGGTGCTAAGCGTCCTAAGGATGCTAAGTAAGTAGTAATTCACTACTAAGTATCTAAGCTAACAAACTAGTGCTGGTTTTTAGATAGGCATTGTTTTCATCATATTAGATATATTCTTATATGTATGTTTCCTTTGCCAAAGTAATAACCGCACGACACACGTAAAGAGTTACTATTATTTAGTAACTATGATGTGTTACTAAATCGGTAACTGAAATATCGTGAGTACCGAAGAATTAATTATATTATTAAGGAGGGAAGAACCGTGCCACGTAAAGGACATATAGCAAAAAGAGATGTACTTGCTGATCCAATTTACAATAACAAGGTTGTTACTCGTCTTATCAATAACATCATGTTAGATGGTAAGAAGGGTGTAGCTGAGAAGATTGTATACGGTGCTTTTGACCAGATCAAAGAGCAGACAGGCAAGGACCCAATCGAGGTCTTTGAGGCAGCTATGAATAATGTTATGCCACAGCTCGAGGTTAAGGCTAGACGTATCGGCGGTGCTACTTATCAGGTACCTATTGAAGTTAGACCTGACAGAAGACAGGCTCTTGGACTTCGTTGGATTACATTTTTCTCACGTAAGAGAACTGAGAAGACAATGAAGGAAAGACTTGCTCTTGAGCTTATAGATGCATCTAACAACACAGGTGCAGCTGTAAAGCGTAAGGAAGAAATGCACAGAATGGCAGAGGCTAACAAGGCATTTGCTCATTACCGTTTCTAATCATAGAAACTTTTGTTATGCATATTGAAAAATATGCGAGATTTATTAAAGGAGGAAACAGTCTTGGCTGGAAGAGAATATCCATTAGAGAGAACAAGAAATATCGGTATCATGGCACACATCGATGCTGGTAAGACTACTCTTACAGAGAGAATTCTTTATTATACAGGCGTTAACTACAAGATTGGTGAGACCTACGAAGGTACTGCTACCATGGACTGGATGGAGCAGGAGCAGGAGAGAGGTATCACTATTACATCTGCAGCTACTACATGCCACTGGACAGTTCAGGAAAACTGTAAGCCAAAGCCAGGTGCTCTTGAGCATCGTATCAATATCATTGATACTCCTGGACACGTTGACTTTACAGTTGAGGTTGAGCGTTCACTTCGTGTACTTGACGGCGCAGTTGGTGTATTTGATGCAAAGGGTGGTGTTGAGCCTCAGTCAGAGAACGTATGGCGTCAGGCAGATACATACCACGTACCACGTATGGCTTTCGTAAACAAGATGGATATCCTTGGTGCAAACTTCTACAATACTGTAGATGAAATCAGGGAGCGTCTTGGTAAGAAGCCTGTAGTTATTAATATTCCTATTGGTAAGGAAGATTATTTCGAGGGAATCATCGACCTCTTTGAGATGAAGGCTTACATCTATAATGATGATAAGGGCGAGGATATCTCAATCGTTGATATTCCAGATGATTATAAGGAAATCGCTGACAAATGGCACACAGAGCTCGTTGAGACATGCTGTGAGCTTGATGATGATCTGATGATGGCTTACCTTGAGGGTGAGACACCTTCAATTGATGAGATGAAGGCTGCACTTCGTGCTGCTACATGTGCACCAATTACAGATCCTGCTGGCGAGAAGGAAAGAGTTGTTCCTGTATGTTGTGGTTCTGCACATCAGAACAAGGGTATCCAGAAGATGATCGATGCTGTTATCGAGTTCATGCCTTCACCAATTGATATCCCAGAGATTAAAGGAACAGATCTTCAGGGTAACGAGCTTACAAAGAAGGCTTCAGATGATGAGCCTTTCTCAGCTCTTGCATTTAAGATTGCTGCTGACCCATTCGTTGGTAAGCTTGCATTCATCAGAGTATATTCAGGAACACTTTCAAAGGGTTCTTATGTACTTAATGCTACAAAGAATAAGAAAGAGCGTGTTGGACGTATCGTTCAGATGCACGCTAACAACCGTCAGGATATCGAAAAGGTTTACTCAGGAGATATCGCTGCTGTAGTTGGACTTAAGAATACTACAACAGGTGATACAATCTGCGACGAGCAGCACCCAGTAATCCTTGAGTCTATGGAGTTCCCAGATCCTGTTATCGAGCTCGCTATCGAGCCTAAGACAAAGGATGGACAGGATAAGCTTGTTGATGCACTTGCTAAGCTTGCTGAAGAGGATCCTACATTTAAGACACATACAAACACAGAGACAGGTCAGACAATCATCGCCGGAATGGGCGAGCTTCACCTTGAGATTATCGTAGATAGACTTCTTCGTGAGTTTAAGGTAGAGGCAAATGTTGGTGCTCCTCAGGTTTCATACAAGGAGACATTTACAACACCTGTTGATGTTGATTCTAAGTACGTTAAGCAGTCCGGTGGTCGTGGACAGTACGGACATTGTAAGGTTAAGTTCACACCTATGGATCCTAACGGTGAAGAGCAGTTCAAGTTCTCTTCAACTGTAGTTGGTGGTAACATTCCTAAGGAATATATCCCATCTATCGGTGAAGGTATCGAGGAAGCTGCTCAGGCTGGTATCCTTGGCGGATATCCAGTACTTGGTGTTGAGGCTGAAGTATATGATGGTTCATATCATGAAGTCGATTCATCAGAAATGGCATTCCACATCGCTGGTTCTATGGCATTCAAGGATGCTATGAAGAAGGGTAATCCTGTACTTCTTGAGCCAGTTATGAAGGTTGAAGTAACTATGCCTGCTGATTACATGGGCGATGTTATCGGTGACCTTAACTCAAGACGTGGACGTGTTGAAGGTATGGAGGATGTTGGTAACGGTAAGCTTGTTAAGGCTTATGTACCACTTGCAGAAATGTTCGGTTATTCAACTGACCTTCGTTCTAGAACACAGGGTCGTGGAAACTACTCAATGTTCTTCGATAGATATGAGCAGTGTCCAAAGAGTGTTCAGGAAAAAGTACTTTCACAGAAGGCTTAATTTTTACTGAATTAACCTATAAATATACTTGAAATATTGCTAACTATTTAGTAAAATCAATTTTAGTGCTGTGGTCGGGAGAAATCCGGTCCCGGTCACGAATACATAAATGCCGTTTAAAGGTTAAAAAAGAAAATCATTTAGGAGGATTTTGAAATGGCAAAGGCTAAGTTTGAAAGAACAAAACCACATGTTAACATTGGAACTATCGGTCACGTTGACCATGGTAAGACAACACTTACAGCAGCAATCACAAAAGTACTTTCAGAGAGAGTTGCTGGTAACGCTGCAGTAGATTTTGCAAATATTGATAAGGCTCCAGAAGAGAGAGAGCGTGGTATCACAATCTCAACAGCTCACGTAGAGTATGAGACAGAGAAGCGTCACTATGCACACGTTGACTGCCCAGGACATGCTGACTATGTAAAGAACATGATCACTGGTGCTGCTCAGATGGATGGTGCTATCCTCGTTGTTGCAGCTACTGACGGTGTTATGGCTCAGACAAGAGAGCATATCCTTCTTGCTCGTCAGGTTAACGTTCCATATATCATCGTATTCCTTAACAAGTGCGATATGGTTGATGATGATGAGCTTATCGAGCTTGTAGAGATGGAAGTTACAGAAGCTCTTGAAGAGTATGGATTCGAAGGATGCCCAATCATCAAGGGTTCAGCTCTTAAGGCTCTTGAAGGCGATGCTGCTTGGGGCGACAAGATCATGGAGCTTATGGATACAGTTGATTCTTATATCCCAACTCCAGAGCGTGATACAGATAAGCCATTCCTTATGCCAGTTGAGGACGTATTCACAATCACAGGTCGTGGTACTGTTGCAACAGGTAGAGTAGAGAGAGGTACACTTCACCTTAATGATCCACTTGAGATCCTTGGTATCAAGGACGAGACACTTAATACAGTTGTTACTGGTATTGAGATGTTCCGTAAGCTTCTTGATGAGGCTCAGGCTGGTGATAACATCGGAGCACTTCTTCGTGGTATCAACAGAGATCAGATCGAAAAGGGACAGGTTCTTGCTAAGCCAGGTACTGTAACATGTCATAAGAAGTTTACAGCTCAGGTTTACGTTCTTACAAAGGACGAGGGTGGACGTCATACTCCATTCTTCAACAACTATCGTCCACAGTTCTACTTCAGAACAACAGACGTTACTGGTGTCTGCAATCTTCCAGCAGGTACAGAGATGTGCATGCCTGGTGATAACGTAGAGATGACAATCGAGCTCATCCATCCAGTAGCTATGGAGCAGGGACTTCGTTTCGCTATCCGTGAGGGTGGTAGAACAGTTGGTTCAGGTTCTGTTGTATCTATCATTGAGTAATTATTATTAAATGATATATTAGGCCAGCAACTTTCGGGTTGCTGGTCTTTTTTTACATTTATTTCATTATTGGCAGTAGTTTCTATTTAGCTCATAGAGTAAATTAGAAAGCTTTTCTTTACTGTATTTGTTGCTTTATTGATTGATTCCAATGTGATAATATAATGCGTATATATAGCTTTTTGGTATGTCATAACTTATTTTGACTGAGAGGTATGATACTAAGGAGGAACTATGAAGGTTATTTGTAAATGTTGTCATAAGGCATTTGATTACGATATGTATATGGGCCTCTGTCCTAAGTGCGGAAGAGTTTATCGTAGGGGCAAGGGACATTATTCTATCGTAGAGAAGGATATGCTGGGGGATTTCCATGTTCATGTTGATGAAGGTGGTCTAAACCGAGGAATACACGGTGTTGTATATAATCAGGGAACTGTATCTGAAAAGCAGATTCTTAATTCTACGAGTAAAGCAACCGTGAATAAAGAGATAGATGCTGCTCCTGCAAATGTAGCAGCAAGTAGCCCCGTAACAGCTACATCCTCAAATCAGGCAATAAATGCTATAAAGACTCAGGCGTCTCTTGGCAGTCAGTATTATAGTGCAAATCACGGTACAAGGATGAATCAAGGCGTCAATAATTCAAAAAATGGTGGTGCTGGTATTGCATTTCTTATAATTGTAATATTTATGATTTTCGGTTTTCTTATGGGTTTTTTGGGTTAGAAATCTGTACTCTAAATGCTATAAAAAAAGCAAATAAAAAATAAGAACGATAATTTCTTCATTTTTGTTAAAAATTCTTCTTGCCAGTATGTTAGATTAAGAGTATAATTTCGAACAATAACATTCAAATGGAAAGTAAAAGGAGGAAGATCATGGCAACTTATATCAATGAACCATCACACACATTTAACGAATATTTACTTATTCCAGGTTACTCATCAAGTGAGTGTATTCCTGATAATGTAAGTCTTAAGACTCCACTTGTTAAGTTTAAAGATGGTGAAGAACCTGCAATTCAGATGACAATACCTATGGTGTCTGCAATAATGCAGTCAGTATCTGGTGACAGACTTGCAATCGCATTAGCAAAATCCGGTGGTGTATCATTTATCTATGGTTCACAGTCTATTGAAGATGAGGCTGCTATGGTTGCCAAGGTTAAGGGATATAAGGCTGGTTTCGTAAAGAGCGATTCTAACGTTAGTCCTGAGGCTACTCTTGGAGATATACTTGAGCTTAAAGAGAAGAAGGGTCATTCAACTGTTGCTGTTACAGAAGATGGAACGGCAGAAGGAAAGCTTGTTGGTATCGTATCTAGTCGTGATTACAGAATAACACGTATGGAGAAGGACCTTAAGGTTAAGGAGTTCATGACTCCACTTGAGAAGCTTATCTATGCAAAGGATGGCTGCACTATATCTGAAGCAAATGATATCATTTGGGATAATAAACTTAACTCACTTCCTATCATTGATGATGAGGGAAGACTTGTATCATTTGTATTCCGTAAGGACTATGATGAGCATAAGAAGAATCCTGGTGAGCTTCTTGATTCTCAGAAGAGATATATCGTAGGTGCAGGTATTAATACTAGAGACTTTGCTGAGAGAGTTCCAGCACTTATTGAGGCTGGCGCAGATGTTCTCTGTATCGATTCATCAGAAGGATTCTCAGCATGGCAGGAAATCACTCTTAAGTGGATTAGAGATAACTACGGCGATACTGTAAAGGTTGGTGCCGGAAATGTTGTAGATAGAGAGGGATTTAGATTCCTTGCTGAATGTGGTGCTGACTTTATAAAGGTTGGTATCGGTGGTGGTTCTATATGTATCACTAGAGAGACTAAGGGTATAGGACGTGGTCAGGCTACTGCACTTATCGAAGTATGCCAGGCACGTGATGAGTATTTCAAGGAGACAGGTGTATACATTCCTGTATGTTCAGATGGTGGTATCGTATATGATCACCATATTACACTTGCACTTGCTATGGGTGCTGATTTCGTAATGCTAGGTCGTTACTTTGCTAGATTTGATGAGAGCCCAACAGAGAAGCTTCTCGTAAATGGTAACTATGTTAAGGAGTACTGGGGCGAAGGAAGCAACCGTGCTCGTAACTGGCAGAGATATGATCTTGGTGGGGATAAGAAGCTTCACTTTGAAGAGGGTGTTGATTCTTATGTTCCATATGCTGGACCACTTAAGGATAACGTAGATAGATCACTTAGCAAAGTTAAGTCTACTATGTGTAACTGTGGTGCTCTTACTATTAAGGAGTTCCAGGAGAAAGCAAAGCTTACACTTGTATCAGCTACAAGTATCGTAGAGGGTGGAGCTCATGATGTAATCCGTAAGGAGAGCGGTCCACGTACAGCTGAGTAATATATAAAGGTTTTAGACCATGAAAAAAGCACCGTTAAAGGTGCTTTTTTTATGTGATGATATTTGAAATGAATACTATATCATATTAGTTCTTATTCGTGACGCTGTATCCAGTCAAGAATATCATTATATACTTCCTGCTTTCCAGGTTCATTTAGAATCTCATGTCGCATATCTGGATAGAGCTTACATTCTACATCTGTAATACCAGCTTTTACATAACGCTGATATACTTCTTTAACTGCTTTTCCAAGATTTCCAACTGGATCACCTTCACCAGATGTGAGAAGGATAGGAAGTTCCTTTGGAATCATATCTATATTACGCTTCTGGTTATCGAAGAGAACTGTGCTGAGAAGAGCTTCGAATCCACTAGTTGTGAAGAGGAAGTTACATCTAGGATCTGAGTAGTAAGCCTTCATTATCTCAGGATCGCTGCATACCCAGCTGTTTTCAACATCTGTTCTAGTAAGATCATACTGCTTATAAGCATTGCTGTATGTAAGATTCTGAATCTTCTCGCTTCTATATCTCCAGCCCTTTGCTTTGGCAGTTGCACGTACAAGCATAAGACCACTTCTTACAACCATGTCGCTTTCCTGACCGGTTCCTATGATGATGGCTCCTTTAAGTCCTGCGCCCTTATGTGTAAGGTATCTGCGTAGAAGATAGGAACCCATGCTATGACCTGCTATATAGTAAGGAAGTTCTTTATATTCTCTCTGAACTTCGGTTCGTAGTCTATGTATATCTCTAATAAGATGTCTTGCAGGACAGTCTTCAGAAATATATCCCCAATCCTCTATGCTTCGGATTGACTGACCGTGTCCAAGATGATCATGTCCAACTACGAGATATCCATTAGATGCAAGAAATCTAGCGAAGTCATCATACCTCTCAATATATTCAACCATACCATGAATTAACTGAACGACAGCTTTAGGTGATCCTTGAGGAATCCACTTGACGGCATGGATGGTTGTCTTCTCGTCAGAAGAACTAAAGGTAAAGTTCTTCTTGATAATCGTACTCTCCATATTATACCCCTCGTATATCTATATAGTTTTATATCATTTATATTAAATGTCTCATACACTTGCAGTAACCCTTAGACTCTTATTGTATCATATGCCAATAGGATTAACAAATCAGTTTTTTAAAGAAACTTGATTTCTTTTGGTGCTATTGTTAAGATTGAAAGAGTGTATTACTAGATTAAGGAAAGAATCGGATAAATGGATATGGAATATATCATAATGTGCCTGTCAGTTATAGTTCAGGCTTTTATAGGATATGAGACTGGAAACCTTGTATCAGATGCGCTTACCTATAGTTCCTCTAGAGGACGAGTTCTAGGAGAAGCATTTGTGGTACTTATCTTAGTTGTGGTAAGATTTCTTCTGGATAGATGGCTTATTCTAGGACGTAAGAAGAAAAATGGGGCTTTCTCTCCGATAATTCTCGATATAGCTGCATTTGTACTTGGAACATTTACTTCGCTTATAACCTTGGAAATGTATGCGACTAAGACAGTGTCGGTGACTTTTGCTGTTATGATGCTGGTAGTCTTTCTATCGGTGTTATATGAGAAGGATATTTATATGCAGCCAGGAGAAGCTTCTTTGGAGGAGGATCCATATCTGTTAGATGATCTAGAAGAAGATGATGATATAATCCTCGAGGAAGTAGTTAAGACTGAAGAAAATGAGGCAGAGGAAGAGTCTGAGGAAGATGACCTGGTAATCGTTAACTGGACTGAAGAATCATCAAATGATTCAAGTGACAAGGCTCAAGTCGTAGGTAAAGAAACTGACTTTGAGGCGAGCGAAGAGGATGATGAAGAAGCAGAAGTAGTTATTCAGGATTCTGGTATTCGGATTGTTGTGGCTGAAGCTGTAAGGCTCCTGGCAAATGTTTCTTCTGTAGCCGTAGGTTCTCTGATCTTGGTGGATATAGTAGCTGAGAAGTATAGTCCTTTATATTATCTGATGATAGGACTTGTAGCTGTCCTTGCGGTGATTCTGAGGGCTGTAACGAGAGGACTGGATACACTAATTAAGTCACCAAGCAAGAAGGCTCATTTTATAGGATACTCGGTAACGGTTCTAATGTTTACTATACTTCTATGTACTAGATCAATTCTAGTAGGCCTTGTATATCTTCTGGGTTCTTATCTTGTGAAACTGATAATCCCGATGGCTATGAATTATTGGGGGACAGGAGGACAGGAGGCAGTAAAGCAGAAGATAGATATTCTGTCCAGACTAGTTACGAGAGTCTTTGCTATCATTTTACTTATACTCGGAGTGTGGCTGCTTAGTTATGGAGCTATATGGGAGATAGATTTTATGATAATCATTTCGGTAGCTATTGGTACCGGAGAATTACTTATGAGACAGAATAGAGTATAAAAAACAAGCGTCATGAAAGTATGAATATGACTTTCATGACGCTTTACTGTTTTAATAACTCCGGAAATAATCTTACTTTGCTAAATCTTCGCGAATCTCTGCAACTAATTCCTGACTAAATGGAGTCTCTTTAAGTTTGTTCCAAACAGCCTTTGCTTTATCAACAATGTCAGCCGGTAGAAGATCTTCGTTGTCTTTATAAGCACCGTAACCGCGATACTTATCTGTAAACTGAGCGACTTCCTGAGCATCTCTGGTAACCCAGACCTTCATAGTAGGTTCGCCCTCGTGGAAATTGTTACGTGGACGGAGCTCGATAGTCCATTCTCCATCCTTAAATAAGATGTTTTCAACGTTTCCCATATCTTAAAACCCCCTTTATTAAATTAGTAGTAATTAGTTACAATCACGTACTTATACTATAATAAATTATACAGTTTATTTCAAGGAAGATTTGGGCTAAAGATCATGTTTACAAAATAGTTTTCATGAATATTCATGATTTTTAAGAAATGGGGTTGACATGAACAAAACGTAAGAGTATAATCCGTTCTTGTACTGGCGAAAATATCATTTCGTGAACAAGAACGGGTTTGAAATTGTGAACAATTTACTTAAATGGAGAGAATAAAATGAAATTATCCATTATCGATAAGGATATTCTTCTTACATTATCTAAATATGGTTATTCGAATCAAAGAACACTTATGGACCAGAGTGGTTATTCCATAGGTTCAGTTAATAAATCGATATCTGAACTTACCGCCGAGAAGATGCTTGATAGTTCTATGAAGCTTACAAAGAAAGCAAAGAACTTCATTAAGGATTACAGTCCTAAGAATGCAATAATTCTCGCAGCTGGTTACGGAATGAGGATGGTACCTATTAATACTGAGACACCTAAGGGGCTTCTTAAGGTAGATGGAGTACCTATCATCGAGAGAACCATAGAGCAGCTTCATGAGGTTGGAGTTACAGATATAACGATGGTCGTTGGTTTCATGATGGAGGCTTATGACTACCTTGTAGATAAGTATGATATCAAAATGATATATAACAATGACTATGCTTCTAAGAATAATCTACATAGTCTTGCTATGGCTGCAGGTAGAATTGATAAAACATATATTGTTCCTTCAGATATCTGGAGCGAGGAGAATCCATTTAACCGAGAAGAAGCTTATTCCTGGTATATGGTTAGTGACATACTCGATGAGGACAGCTGGATCAGAGTTAATAGAAAGTCTGAGCTGGTGCGAGTAGTTGATGAAAGTAAGAGAGATGACCTCGACAAGATAGGTAATAGAATGATCGGTATCTCTTATGTATGTAACGGCGAGGCAGAGATTCTTCGAGATAAACTTACTGAGATGGATAAGAATCCTATAAATGATGAACGCTTCTGGGAAGATGCAGCATTTGCAAGGGATCGTATGTTCCTGAATGCGAGAGTTGTGTCTCATGCTAAGACAACAGAGATAAATACCTATGAGCAGCTTCGTGAGCTGGATTCTGAAAGCAGGAATCTTGAAAATGATGCGATAGGAGTTGCAGCCAAGGAGCTGGGAGTTAAGCTCCAGGATATCAAGAATATAACAGTTCTTAAAAAGGGTATGACAAATCGTTCATTCCTCTTCAGCTGTGGTGATGATAAATATATCATGAGAATCCCTGGTGAGGGAACTCAGCAGTTAATAGATAGAGATATGGAAGCTGATGTATATGCAGCTATCGCAGGTAAGGGTGTATGCGATGATAATGTATATCTGAATCCGAAGAATGGATATAAGATAACGAAGTTCATCGATAACTCAAGAAACTGTGATCCATCTGATCAGAAGGATCTCGATATGTGTATGGAAAAGCTTAGAGGCTTCCATGATATGCACCTTAAGGTATCTCATACATTTGATATCTTTGCACATATTGAATATTATGAGTCACTTTGGAACGGAGCTGCTTCAGTATATTGTGACTACGCTGATACAAAGAAAAATGTCTTATCACTTCGTGATTATATTGAAGGACAGGATAAAGATATAACACTTGCACATATTGATGCTGTTCCTGATAACTTCATGATAATAGAGAAGGATGGAGAGACAAGAATACAGCTTATCGACTGGGAATATGCAGGAATGCAGGATAGATATGTTGATCTAGCTATGTTTTCAATCTATTCCCTCTATGAGAAAGATGAGATAGATAATCTGATCGATACCTACTTTAAGGTTGGTGGCGAGAAGACAGATGAGAGTATTCGTTCAAGAATCTATGCATATATATCAATGTGTGGACTTCTTTGGAGTAACTGGTGTGAATACAAGAGAGGGCTAGGAGTAGATTTCGGTGAGTATTCACTTAGACAGTATAGATATGCAAAAGACTTCTATAAGCTTTTTATAGAACGTACTAAGTAGTAAAAAGATACTAACAGACAGGAAGAATGATTATGTATACAGCAAAACATGCAATTATTATGGCGGCCGGAAAAGGCGAGAGATTACATCCCGTTACACTGGATACTCCTAAGCCACTTGTAAAGGTAAATGGAGTAAGGATGATAGAGACTAGCATTGAAGCTCTTCATGCAAATGGGATATATGATATTCACATAGTTACAGGATATAAGAGTGAGCAGTTTTCAGTGCTTAAGGAAAAGTATCCAGAGATTCATTTTATATATAATCAGTATTACGCAGATTACAACAATATATCTTCTATGTATGTAGCTAGAGATACTCTGACACTTGGCGATTGCATAATACTTGATGGTGACCTGGTTATCAGTAATCCAGAGATTCTTAGTCCAGAGTTTGAAAGAACTGGGTACAACGGTATCTGGACTGAGGAAGACACAGTAGAGTGGCTTATGCAGATAGATGAGACAGGAACTATGACATCCTGTAGTAGAACAGGTGGTAATAAAGGATGGATTCTTCTAGGTATATCCAGATGGACTGCCGAGGATGCACTCAAGCTGAAGAAGTACGTTGAGTATGAGTTTGAGGAGGCTCGGAATAGACAGCTTTACTGGGATGATGTGGCTATCTTCCAGCATTTCGATAAGTTTTCATTTGGTTATAGAGAAATGAAGAGAAGTGATGTGGTTGAGATTGATGATTACAGTGATCTCGTAGTAATCGATCCATCATATGTAGACTATCAGCCTAAATCAGTTTAGTACATAATGAGCTTTCAAAAGCTTAGTGTAATACAAAGGAGAGTAGAAAGATGAGTAACGAAAAGAACTCAAAGACGAAAGAGAAAGACATCATGAAGACAGTAAAAGGTGGTCGCCGTATAGATCCGACAACAACTATTGCACCACTTGTAGTACTGATAGCACTTTGTGCAATCTTTGTTATCAATCCAGAAGGATCAACAAATGTTCTATCAACTATCAGAGGATTTCTTGGTACACAGCTTGGTCTGTATTATCTGGTTGTAGCTCTTGGTATATTCCTTGTATCCCTTTATATAGCTTTTTCTGATCTTGGTAAGGTTAGACTTGGTGGTAAGGATGAGAAGCCAAAGTATGGATTCTTCTCATGGGGAGCAATGGTTTTCTGTTGCGGACTTGCAGCTGATATTCTGTTCTATTCATTTTGTGAATGGATTTACTACGCTGAAGAGCCTAGAGTAGCTGAGATGGGTCGCATTGAGGACTGGGCAAATGCAATTCCTCTATATCACTGGGGACCAATCGTTTGGTCATTCTATGCAGTACTTGCAGCTTGCTTCGGATTTATGATTCACGTTAGAGGTAGTAAGAAGCAGAAGTATAGTGAGGCTTGTCGTCCAATCCTTGGAAAGCATACAGATGGTATTCCAGGAAAGATTATCGATATTCTAGCTATCATCGCTCTTATAGCTGGTACAGCAACAACATTTAGTGTAGCTACTCCACTTCTTGGTAGTGCGCTTACAACTCTTTTCGGTATTCCATATACAAAGTGGGTTACAATCGCTATCCTGCTTATAACATGTGCAACATATACAACATCAGTTATGATTGGTATGAAAGGTGTAAATAACCTGTCAAAGATATGTATGATACTCTTCGGAACACTTCTTATCTTCGTACTTGTATTCAGTGGTAAGGCAGTATACATCCTTGAGAATGGTTTCTCATCACTTGGACTTGTTGTACAGAACTTCCCAGTTCTCAGCACATATACAGATGCACTTAGAGAGAACGGATTTGCACAGAACTGGACAATGTATTACTGGGCTTACTGGTTAGTATGGTGCGTAGCTGCTCCATTCTTCATGGGTAATATCTCAAGAGGACGTACAGTTAAGCAGGTAATTCTTGGAACTTATGTGTTCGGACTTTTCTCAACACTTATTTCATTTATCATCCTTGGTAACTATGGACTTGGACTTCAGGTAAATGGAGAATTTGATGCAATCGCTATGTATGAAGCTAACGGTTATGATCTCTATGCAGTTATTATCGAGATCATCAAGACACTTCCTTGCTATCAGTTCGTACTTGTTATACTGATCGTGTCAATGATTGCATTCTATGCTACATCATTTGACTCTATCACACTTGTTGCTTCATCATATTCATACAAGAACATGAGAGGTGATGAGATGGCTTCAAAGAAAATGAAGCTTTTCTGGGCTATGCTCCTGATACTTCTTCCTATTGCTCTTATCTTCAGTGAGAGTAGTATGAATAATATTCAGTCAGTATCTATCATAGCTGCATTCCCAGTAGGTATGGTTATCATTCTTATCATAGCAAGTTTCATCAAGGATGCGCGTAAGTATATTGATAATAATGAATCACCTGCTGATTTCTTTGAAGAGACAGAAATCGATGAAAATGAACTTGATATGTCAGAGAGAGAACTGAAGGTCAAGAAGAAGGCAGATTAAAGAACTAAATATATTCAAAGATTAAGGTTGGCATCCCCCTTTACTAAAAATATGGGGGGATGCCATTTTGTTAGTCTTTCGTTGCTTTATTGTGATATATGGTGGTATAATATCCCTGTTTTGGGAAGAAAGGACATTTCTTAAGAGGTATCTCATGACAGAAAAAGAACAAAGAATTGTAGATAAAATACATGACAAAGAGTTTGAAATGTTATGTAAACTAGATGAGGTTTGCAGAAAGTATAACATAACATACTATCTGGAAGCTGGAACACTTATTGGAGCAGTACGTCATCATGACTTTGTACCTTGGGATGATGACATTGATATCTATTTCAAGAGAAAGGATTTCGAGAAGTTTCTTCAGCATTCTGATGATCTCGCTCCATACTTTATTAATGTTCCAAAGCCGGAAGATGGATATTTCTGGGACTTCACTGCAAGAGTTATTAATCCAAATGTTACTCTTAAGAAGGATGGAAGAGAAGCAAGGTTCTATAATCATACGAACTGTCAGCACCTCTTTATAGATCTTTTTGTTATGGATAGTCATCCAGGTGGTCTTAAGGGAAAACTTCAGAAGCTAGAACTGATTCTCATATACATCTTATCTATGAGTAGAAGATATAAGATGAAGTTTGATGCTCCTTCGAATCCTATAGTTCGTTTTGGAATGTTCGTTCTTAGTCGTATGGGAAAGCTTATGTCATTTAAATGGCTCTTCAAGAGATATGATAAAGTATCCCGTAAATATAATGGAAGAGGTAATTCCTGCGAGTATTATCTGCTTACAAATGCAGCTGCAACATTTATTCCTAGCAGTGTCTATAGGAAGGAATGGTATAAGACCAGAACTGAGCTGCCTGTCAGAGATAAGAAGTTCTATGTTCCAGGTAATTACAAGGAATCTCTTAGAAATTATTATGGAGATTTTATGCAGCTTCCTCCAGAGGAGGATCGATTCCCAGATCATATTAAGTCTATAAATGAAGTTATAATCGATGGAGTCCCAGCTAAGGATTTATAGATTCTTCTAGGGTTTTTCCGCGAAAAATATATGCCAAATGGGAGGTTTTTATGGCAAAGAAGATATATTTTCAAGAAGAGATAGAGACAATGCCTGTTGAGAAGATTAAGGCACTTCAGGAAGAGAAGTTCTTAAAGCAGGTAAAGTATGTATATGACAACAATGAATACTACCGTAATCTGATGGATGAGAAGGGCGTAACACCAGATGATATAAAGTGCATGGAGGATATATCAAAGCTTCCATTTCTTACAAAGAGTGATCTTAGAGAGGCTTACCCTTATGGACTGCTTTGCCGTCCTGTAAAGGATTGTGTTCGTATTCATTCAACTAGTGGAACAACTGGAAGACGTGTAGTAGCATTTTATACTCAGAATGATATAGATCTCTGGGCAGAGTGCTGTGCCAGAGCCATAGTAGCAGCTGGTGGAACCAAGAAGGACGTTGTTCAGGTTGCATATGGATATGGACTCTTCACAGGTGGTGCAGGTCTTCATGATGGTTCGCACAAGGTTGGATGTCTTACAATACCTATGTCATCAGGTAATACAGAGAGACAGATTCAGTTCATGAAGGATCTTAATTCAACAATTCTTTGCTGTACACCATCATATGCCGCATATATTGGTGAGAAGCTTCATGAGATGGGTATGACAGCTGATGATATCAATCTTAAGGCTGGTATCTTCGGAGCAGAGCCTTGGACAGAGGAGATGAGACAGAGCATAGAGCAGGCACTTGGAATTAAGGCTTATGATATCTATGGTCTTACAGAGATAAGTGGACCAGGCGTTTCCTTTGAATGTGAAGCTCAGACAGGTATGCACATCAACGAGGATCATTTCTATGCAGAAGTTATAGATCCAGAAACAGGCGAGGTTCTTCCTGAGGGTACAGAGGGTGAGCTTGTATTCACATCACTTGACAAGGAAGCATTTCCACTTCTCAGATATAGAACTCGTGATCTCGTAGTTCTTAAGAGAGAGCAGTGTCCATGTGGACGTACACATATCAAGATGTGTAAGCCAAAGGGACGTTCAGATGATATGATGATAATCCGTGGTGTAAATGTATTCCCATCACAGATCGAGACAGTTCTTCTGAAGTGTGGATATACACCAAACTACCAGATAATGGTTGACCGTATTGGAAATGAAGATACATTTGATATAAATGTTGAACTGTCAGAGGAACAGTTCAAAGCTATGCGTGAGGATTCAGATCTTGAGAATGCACGTAAGGCACTTACAGGATCTATGGTTCAGATGCTTGGTATCAGACCTAAGATGCATCTGCTTCCTCCTAAGTCAATCGTAAGAAGTGAAGGAAAGGCTGTTCGTATAGTAGACAAGCGAAAGCTTCACGACTAAGAGGATAACGGTTTAATGAGTGGAAAGAAGAAGAAAATCTTAATATTCGTACTTATGCCAGTCGTTATGATAGTTGTTTTAGTGCTTTCTCTTCTTGTAGAAAGTAAGAGAAATCAGAATGCACAGGAAAATGCAGCATCTGAGGAGGCTACACTTTCGAAAGAGGAAGAAATCAACCAGATGCTTCTTGCTGAGTATCAGAAGTCTCAATCAACTAGAGAGTATGTGGAGCAAAACCCAGAGGAGATACATGATTTATCCGAAGGTGATGCTGAGTACGATGATATGATCGGAAATGCTGAAGATGATGCACCAGAAGTTGTCTATGATGGTGATCTCTCACAGAGTGACGAAGATATTATAGCTCAGGCTGAGAAAGATGCTTGGTCAAGTAGATACACCATGAACTATAATGGTATCAATGTCACTTGTGGTATGAATCAGGTTGAGACAAATGGAGAGTGGAATCTTTCTCTTACTCAAGAGGAGCTGAGTGCTGATCATCCGTTACTACTTCAGTATGATTCACGTTGGGCTACTTATCCTTATGGTACAGGTACTATGAAATCCTCAGCCTGTGGACCAACATCCATGGCTATGGTTATTATAGCTCTGACTGATATAACAGAAGCGTCGCCTCCTATGGTTGCAACATATAGCATGAATAAAAACTATTATGTAACAGGCGTAGGTACATCTCATGCACTTTTTACTGAAGGATGTTCAGATTTTGGTTTATACTGTAATGAGGTATCTAATAATGAAGCTGATATGAAGGCTCATATTGATAATGGTGAGATACTAGTTCTTAGTGTACACTACGGAAACTTTACTCACTCAGGATCGGGACATTTCATAACAATCTATGGATATAATGAGAATGGATTTATGGTAAATGATCCAGGTTCTTATGAGAGAAGCTGTAAGTATTGGACATATGATGTAATAGCAGGCGATATTAATAAGATATACGCATTAGGTAAGTTATAATGAGATATTATCTTACAGGAAAACAGGCACAGATAATTGATAAATATACCCAGGAGTCTTTAGGGATTCCTGGGATTATTTTAATGGAGAAAGCTGCTGAAAAACTGGCAGATAGTATTGAATCACTACTAACTGAAAGAGTTAAATGTGAGGAAAGGGATGTTAGTTCTTACAAAATACTATCTATAGTTGAAAGTGGTAACAATGGCGGAGATGCGGTTGCTGCTGCCTGGATGCTAAAAGAAAGAGGTTATGATACCTATATCTATGAGATAGGTGGTATCAGTAGAAAGACAGAGTCGTATATTACTGAGGTTGATAAGGCTAAAGAGCGAGGAGTTACGTTTCTTGATCTTCGTGAGAAGCTGGAGGAGATATCACAGTTTAATGTGGTTATTGACGGTATCTTTGGTGTCGGTCTTACAAGAGATGTGACTGGTATCCAGAGAGAAGTTGTAAATGCAATAAATGCATGTACAGCAGATAAGAAAACTGAGTCTCGACCTCTTGTAGTAGCAGTAGATATCCCTAGTGGAATAAGTGCAGATACAGGCCATATACTTGGTACTGCAGTAAGATGCGATGCGACGATCACATTTGAATATATTAAATATGGTATGCTGATAAATGAAGGCCGTGAGTATGCTGGTGATATAAGATGTGAAAGTATAGGATTATATGTTCCGGGTAATGCAAAGGAAATGGCATCTATACTTGAAAAAGAGGGCGAAGGCCTATATATCAGCTATGAATATGATGAGTCGGAGATAAAGAATCTGCTTCCAAAGAGGAAGGGTGATTCCAATAAAGGTACCTATGGAAAGGTGCTTATAGTGGCTGGCTCAAAGGAGGTTTACGGCGCTGTTTATATGGCTGCTGAGGCTGTCTTTAGAGTAGGGGCTGGACTTGTTAAGGTTGTTACTGATATAAGAAACAGAGACACTCTTTGCGACAAGCTTCCTGAGGCAATGATGCTTACCTATGATTCTGAGAAGAAACTTGGTAAAGGTTTTTTAAGTGATTATAAAGCGTCTATAGAATGGGCTGATGTGATCCTGGCAGGACCTGGGCTTGGAACTGGTAACATATCGGTTCAGCTGTTAAAAGTGCTGTCAGAGACTGTAAACGAGAAGAAGAAGCTGGTTCTGGATGCAGATGCTCTTAATATTATTTCCGGCGCAGATAATGATGTAAAATTTAGTTCATTTACATCAAAGGTTGGAATCGGAAATGTGATCATCACACCTCATATGATGGAGATGCTGAGGATAGTAAGAACCAGGTATGACAAGAAAACCTATGACTTTATGCTCAGTGGTTTAGGTTATAGATCAGATATGGATTTTCTGAAGGATTATAAAAAGGATCAGGCATATAATCTTTCTTATACTGAGGGGATAATCACAGTTCTGAAGGATGCAAGAACTCTTGTGGCGTATAAGACTACGTTGGACGATGAACCAGGATTTGAAGGTTATGCAAGAGACTGCGAACTATACGTAAATACAACAGGTAATTCTGGGATGTCTAAAGGTGGATCCGGAGATGTTCTTGCAGGAATGATAGCAGGACTGGTTGCTCAGAAGAGAGAGGAAAGAATAGCTGATACTGTATGTATGGCAGTGAATCTTCATGGAAGAGCAGGGGACATAGCAAGAGATAGAGTGGGTGAACGATCTATGCTGGCTCGTGATATACTGGATGCGATTCCATGTGTATTTAAGTAATACCATTTAAATGGTATAGAATAATGGGGTTTACATAATATGAGAATACTGTTAGTAGAAGATGAGAAATCTCTGGCAGATCTTGTGTCCGAGAGACTTAAAAAAGAGCGATATACCGTGGATGTAAGTTATGATGGAGAGGATGGTCTATATAATGCTCTCACTGGTATCTATGATCTTATCCTTCTGGATATAATGCTTCCTAAAAAGGATGGTCTGGAAATCCTGAAAGAGATCCGAACTGAAGGTATAACATCAAAAGTCATAATGCTGACGGCAAAGGGAGAACTGGAGGATAAGCTTCGAGGGTTTGGCGAGGGAGCAAATGATTATGTTCCGAAACCATTTCATATTGATGAACTGGTGGCTCGAATAAATGCACATCTCAGGGTTACTGCGGTAGCGAAGGAAGAACTTGAGTTCGGGGATGTGCTACTTGATTATAAAACTCCGTCAGTGATCAATAAGACCACTGGAGAAAGCATAAAGATCAATAATAAGGAGTTTCAGCTCCTTGAATACTTTATGATGAATCATAGTCAGGTGTTGTCAAAGGAAATGATATATGACAGAGTCTGGGGCATGGAAAGTGATGCTCTTTCCAATAATCTGGAAGCGTATATATCATTTGTCCGTAAAAAGCTTAAGGCTATAGAATCAAATGTAACTATTAAGTCTATTCGTAATATGGGATACAGAATGGAGATAGTGGATGAAGGAGCTTAACAGAAAAGTCTTTCTGACGGTTTTCGGAATGCTTAGTTTATTTCTTGCTATAAGTCTCGCCATCATAAATGTGGTGAGTTATCGCAGGGAATATGAAAATACTAAGCGAAATCTCGAAATAATTGATAACCGCGGAATAGGTTTCCAGGGAGATAAACCGCCGGGATTTGAGCCTGGTGATAATGGTTTTGGGGACAATACTGAAATGCCAGGAGATATTCCAGACGATGTTCCAGAGATGGACTTTGAAGATTTTGAAAACATGATGATCATGGATTATGAAGTCTACACTGTGGAGGTTTCTCCTAGTGGAACGGTGTCCAGAGTCTTTAGTCTCGGTAATAACAATTCGGATTTCGATGCTACGTCTGCGGCTGAGAAGATTCTTCAGGGATATGATAAGGATACAGTTGTGATCGAAAATCTTTTCCTGGGGAAGTATTCATTTAACTATAAAAGGAATAATTCTATAGTCATTGTTAATGACGCATATACGGCAAAGAAACTTAGAAAGCTTTTGATAGAAACATTAATTATCTTTGCTGTTATAGAGTTAATTCTTATATTTATTGCAAAGCTAGTGACAGGTTGGATTACAAAACCTGCAAGAGAGGCTTTTGAAAAACAGAGGGAGTTTATTGCGGATGCCTCACATGAACTAAAAACTCCACTTGCTGTTATCATGGCATCATCGGATGAGTTATCTGGTGATGAAACAAGCGGGAAATATATTGATAATATCAAGTATGAATCTAATAGAATGAATCAGCTTATAGCTAGTCTGCTGGATCTTTCAAAGCTTGAAGAAGGCGTTTCGATCGATTCATATAAAGATGAAAATCTTTCGAAGATAGTAGAGAAGACCGCACTTGTTTTTGAGGGAGTTGCATTTGAAGAAGGAGTTCTTATAGATACTGATATCGAAGAGAATATTACTCTTAAATGCAGCAAAGAGGAGATAGAAAAACTGGTATCAACTCTGCTGGATAATGCGATAAAGCATAGTGATAAAGACACTACGGTAAGAGTTAGTCTGTATAAGTCAAATGCGTGTATTAAGCTTAAGATCACTAATTCAGGTGAACCTATAGCTGAAGGCGATGAAGAAAGAATCTTTGAAAGATTCTACCGGGCAGATAAGTCTCGCAGCAGAAGTGATAATCGCTACGGACTTGGCCTTGCCATAGCAAAGAGGATTGTTTTAAATCATGGTGGAACCATAGGAGCTTCTTCTAATAGAGAAGAAGGGACGACCACATTTCGCGTTGAGTTTAAATGATCATTTTGCATTATGTAAACCAGTTCGCTGATGCTTGATCAACTCTGATATTATGTCGGACATGGAATCTTTATATATTATATAACTATTAATGATCGGTGTATCAAAATCAATAAGAGGAATTTCCCTCAGCTTCTTTTCTTTTATGTAAGTATCTGCCATATCTTTTGGGAGGAAGGTGTAATTATCCTTACCCAGGAGGTATGGCACTATTTTCATACAGTCATCAATCTCAAGCTCAAACTGGTGGAATCTTGGAAAGAGCTTTCTGATATATTGTCCTACATCCTGAAGGGCGAAGTTACACATCAGATAATTCTCTTCAATCAGCTGCTGTTGAGTTATTCCCTTGCGATATTTTTTGTTATTGATATCTGTAACCAAAACCAGTTTATCCTGCTTATAGAGTTCAGAATGGAAGGAGGATTTCTTAAGTGGGATATAGACAAATGCAGCATCCAGCAGATCCTCTTGAAGCTGTTCTAAAAGATGATTCGAAAGACCGATAGTGATCTTAAGAGAATTCTCTGGGTGCCTATCTCGGTACTTTTGTATTTCTGGAGCCAGATGACCTTCATATATAGAATCTGCGCTGCCTATTCTGATATGATTTTCAAACCTGTGCTCAGTTGTCATATCAGCCAGTGTATTCTCAGTAAGGTCCAGAACCTTCTGGGCGTAGATCTTAAATCTTTCCCCTTCTATAGTAAGCTTAACGCTTCTGTTGGTTCGGCTGAACAACTTAAGCTTCAGCTCTTTTTCTAGTTCGTTTATTCTGTTTGTAACGGTTGACTGAGCAACAAAAAGCTGATTTGCTGTCTTTGTAAAGCTTTTTGTATCAGCTAGTGTAACAAAGGTTCTGAGAGTATCAATATCCATCTATTACTCCTTATTATCGAAAAATCGAATTATTATTATCATATTTATTCACTTTACACATAATACAATATCTGTTAAAACTTGTACATATATTTTTAGAATGAATGAAGGAGTAAAGTGATGAAGGATATAGTACTTAGCGCGAAAACCTATAAGCTGGAGCAGGATCCATATATTTACCAGCTTCAGGATGTTCAGGAGCCTGAGCTTTTCAGAGAGATGTTTCCATATACTGAAGTTCCAAAGGTAGCATTTAATTATCGACGTGTTCCTGAAAATATGCCTGAGGATATCTTTATAACAGATACTTCCTTCCGTGATGGTCAGCAGTCAAGAGCACCGTATACTACAGAGCAGATGGTTCATATCTATGAGTTGCTTCATAAGCTGGGCGGTCCAAATGGAATGATTCGTCAGACGGAGTTTTTCGTATATTCAGAAAAGGATAGAAAGGCACTTGAAAATTGTCTTGAACTTGGATATGAGTTCCCTGAGATAACAACTTGGATAAGAGCTTCAAAGAAGGACTTTGAACTTGTTAAGTCCATAGGAATTAAGGAAACTGGAATCTTAGTTAGCTGCTCTGACTATCATATCTTCCATAAGATGGGACTTACTCGTCAGCAGGCTCTTGATAAATATCTTGGAATTGTTAAGGAATGCATCGAAGCCGGACTTCGCCCTAGATGTCATTTCGAAGATATAACACGTGCAGACTTCTATGGCTTTGTAGTTCCATTTGCAAATGAACTTATGAAGCTTTCAAAAGAAAGTGGAGTTCCAGTTAAGATACGTGCCTGCGATACAATGGGCTACGGTGTTCCTTATCCTGGAGCCGCGCTTCCAAGAAGTGTGTCGGGTATAATCTACGGACTTCAGCACTATGCAGATGTTCCTTCGGAAATGATAGAGTGGCACGGTCATAATGATTTCTATAAGGGGGTCGTAAATGCAACCACTGCATGGATGTATGGCGCAAGTGCAGTTAACTGTTCTCTTCTTGGAATCGGAGAGAGAACAGGAAATGTACCGCTCGAGGCTATGGTCTTCGAATATGCATCACTTCGTGGTACATTAAATGGAATGAATACTCAGGTCATCACTGAGATTGCTGAATATATCCAGAACGAGACAAATTACGACATACCACCTATGACTCCATTTGTTGGAAGCAACTTCAATCTGACAAGAGCTGGAATACATGCTGATGGTATGATGAAGGATCCGGAAATCTATAACATATTCGATACGGGTGTACTTCTGAATCGCCCACCAAAAGTATCCATCACTAATACATCTGGTGTAGCCGGAATCGGATTCTGGGTAAATGAATATAGAAAGCGTCATGGAGAATCTGAGCTTCCTAAAAATGATCCGCTAATCCATAAGATTTACGACTGGGTAATGTCGGAATATGATGAAGGCCGAATCACTATGATCACAGATTCAGAGCTTGTGGCAAAGTATAAAGAATATACTGAGTAAAGTATTCTGAATAAGTTAATTAAGATATAAAGAGGAAAACTTTTTAAGGTTTTTCTCTTTTTTTAATATTCATTTAAGTTTCGCTTATTATCATACGTTCAAAGAAAAGAAATAAAGAAACTTTATGGAGATAGTAGATAGAAAGGAAATGGAGGAAAGATTATGAGTGTATATATAGAAAACTTTAAAAGAACTGAGATAAAGTACCTCCTCACTAGCAATCAGTTTGATAGCCTCTTTTCTTTCCTCCAGGGATTTGCAAAGGTGGATTCTTATGGAAAGACGAGGATTAATAACATTTATTTTGATACACCAGACTATAAGCTGATACGAACGTCGCTGGAGAAGCCAATCTATAAAGAAAAGCTTCGACTCAGAACATACGGAGAGACGACAGATGACACGAACTCCTTTATAGAAATCAAGAAGAAGTACGACGGAATAGTATATAAAAGAAGAGTTTCAGGTAGATATAAGGATGCATTTGACTATCTTGTAAGAGCGGGGAAACCGCTGGATGATTCACAGATATCCAGAGAAATTGCAGGATTTATAGATATGTATGAGGACCTAATACCAGCAATGAGAATCAGCTATGACCGTATCGCTATGGCTGGAATATATGATTCAGATTTCAGAGTAACCTTTGATACCAAGATAGAATGGGACACTGAGTCGCTGGATCTTAGATATAAATCTATCGGGATTCCAATTCTAAAAGAGGGAGAATACATGATGGAAATCAAGGTGAAGGATTCCATGTCGTACGAACTTACAGAAAAGCTTAGTGAACTTGGAATCTTTCCAGCTTCATTTTCCAAGTACGGAAGAGGCTATGAGGCAATGCTAAGAAGCAGATTGCACGTGGGTACGTTAGAGGAAAGAAGCGTTACATCAAAGAAGGGAGTGAGAGCTTATGCTTAATAATATATTTTCATCAATCATACAAAATGGAACATTTACGGGAACACAGTTTGCAGCAGCAACATTAACTTCTCTAATATGCGGACTAGTGATAGCAGTGACATATTCAATAAAGAATAGGTGCTCGAAGAGCTTTATGGTAACACTTGTATTACTTCCAGCTATAGTTCAGCTTGTGATAATTCTGGTAAATGGAAATATAGGCGCTGGAGTTGCAGTAGTGGGGGCCTTCAGTCTGGTCCGCTTCAGATCTGCACCAGGAAGAGGTCAGGAGATAACCAGTATCTTTCTAGCAATGGCAGTTGGACTTGCAACTGGTATGGGATATATAGGAATAGCAATCCTTTTCTCTATTCTAATCTCAGCAATTAATCTGATACTTAATCTCACTAAGTTCGGAAATGAAACGGAAACCCATCGAACACTTAAGATTACAGTCCCAGAGAATCTAGATTACGAAGGAAAGTTTGAAGACATATTTGATAAATACTTATCTAGCTACTCCTACGATGAGGTGAAGACCTGCAACATGGGTAGCCTATATAAGCTAACGCTAAGCGTTGTAATGAAGACAGATATATCTTCAAAAGCCTTCCTGGATGAACTAAGAACAAGAAATGGGAATCTCGATATCAGTCTCGGCAGAAGAATTGATAACTTAGATAGTTTATAGATATATCAAATCAGGAGGATAACGCTATGAGAAAAAAGGTAAGTATGATATTAGTATCTCTTATGATGATGAGTGCATTTGCAGCCTGCGGCAATATAGATAGCACGAAAGATTCAAGCGTGAATGAAGTGTCTGCTGAATCGACAGAAGACGAACTGGAAGAAGCATTTTCGAAGAAATCAAGTAGTGAAGAACCATATGAAGAAAGTAGTGAAGAAAGTAGTGAAGAAGGAGATGAAGATAGTAGCAATTCACTACTAACTACAGCGAATGTAACATCAGATGGAATGATTGATGCAACGGATATGTTCACGGATAGAGATTTAGAACAAACTGCGGATCTTACTTCTGCTGAGAAGTATAACCTCAGTGATGGAGAAGATATAACTATAACATCAGAAGGAGTGTACGTTATATCTGGCCAGGCAAGTGAAGTAACTATATATGTGGAAGCAGGAGATGAAGACAAGGTACAGATCGTACTAGATTCAGCAACTATCTCAAATGAATCAAGGCCAGCTATCTATGTAAAGAGTGCTGATAAAGTATTCGTAACCACCACGGATTCAGATAATACCCTTGAGGTTACAGGTACATTTGAAACTGCAGCTTCATTTGAAACTGTAGATACAGCTGAAAGTTTAGATTCATCTGTTACCACAGAAGAAAGTGGAGCAAATCTGGATGCAGTAATCTTCTCAAAGGACGATCTTGTAATAAGTGGAGTCGGAACATTAAATATATCATCTTCAGATAATGCAGTAACCAGTAAAGACACCTTAAAGATAACAGGAAGTACAATAAATGTATCATGCACCGGAAGCGCTTTCGAAGCACATGATGCTATAGAAGTAGCAGATGGAACAATAAATATTGCATCCTGTAATGACGGCCTACACGCAGAAAATGATGAAGATGATTCTGTTGGATACATATATATCTGTGGCGGTACATTTAACATCACAGCCTCAGATGATGCAATACACGCTACAACTATAGTTCAAATAGATAGTAGCGATATGAACCTAACAGGTGCAGAGTGTATAGAAGGAACCTACATTCAGATTAACGGCGGAGATATAACTATAAATGCATCGGATGACGGAATCAATGCTGCATCCAAGTCAAGTGAGTACACACCAACTTTTGAAATGAATGATGGAACTCTCAAGGTAACTATGGGAGCGGGAGATACAGATGGAATCGACTCCAACGGTAATATATATGTAAACGGAGGAACTATCGATGTAAGTGGACAGTCGACATTCGATTATGACGGAACTGCTCAGTATAATGGAGGAACTATCATAGAAAATGGAACTGAAACCAATACAATCTCTAATCAGATGATGGGAGGTGGCCCCGGAAGCTTTGACGGCGGAGGCTTCGGTGGTGGTAAAGATGGTGGCTTTGGTGGAGGAGACTTCGGCGGTCCTCACGGCCAATGATATGTTTGATATATTTTTGCTATGTACATTTGCTTAATATGTTTACTATGACAAGATAGTATTGATTTACTACTATCTAAAAAATGCTCCGATAGCTAATTTTCTGATAAAATACTTGAAAAAATTAGCTAAAATCATAGATATATATAGTAATCAAAGAACCATAAGCTAATTATTCAAAGAAATCTTCCGGAAAATTAGCTGGACACGAGCAAAGCAAAGGATGTTATTGAACCATCAGCTAATTATTCGAAGGAAACTTCCGGAAAATTAGCTGGACATGAGCAAAGCAAAGGATGTTATTGAACTTTCAGCTAATTATTCAAAGGAAACTTCCAGAAAATTAGCTATTGCTTTAATATTGTATAGCTTTTACAGAGATTAAGTCACCTAAGAATATCGGTAATGCAAAAGGTGGATGGTACAGATATGATGTATATTTTGAAATTCCAGTGAAGTCAGAAAGTGAAGATTTATATAGCTGGAACAGCTACCGAGCAACATTAGTTGTAAGAATCAATGATGGTAAGTTGTATTTTTACGATATAATAAACATAAAAAAAGAAGCACGTAACCTGGGAGCATCATAATTATATGAAAAAAACCCAGTAAAAAACTGCTTCTTTTTGGATATGATAAAGCTATACATTGCTTTTGTCAAGAATAATATGAAAAGAGGCGTGTACACGAATAATATGAAAAGAGGCGTGTACACGTCTCTTTTTGTGGTATAATAGAAAAGTTACATGCGAAAAACAAAACCAAAAGAAATCAGGTGAAGAAAGATGGTTTTCAGAAGAGTAGAAGCTGACATCGATTTAGATGCCATAAGATATAATATTGAGACTGTGAAGGCGCTTAACCCTTCGGATAGAAAGGTGTGCCTAGTTATAAAGGCAGATGCATATGGTCATGGATCGGTGATGCTGGCTAAAGAGTTTAGAGATATAGCAGATTATTATGCCGTAGCAACTATAGATGAAGCAGTGGAACTGAGAAATGCAGGGATTGATACGCCAATTCTGATTCTTGGATATACAGATGAGTCTGATTATATATATGCACTTAAGTACGATGTTACACTTGCTATATATGATGTTGCTGAGGCAAAAGTTTTATCTGATATTGCAGTTAAGGATGGAGTGAAGGCTAAGGTACATATTAAGGTTGATTCTGGAATGAGTCGTATAGGATTCCAGTGCGACGATGAAGGCGTAGCTGAGGCTATGGCAGTTTATGGTCTGGAAGGACTGGATGTAGAAGGAATCTTCACACATTATGCAAAGGCGGATTATCTAGATAAGAGCGATGCAAAGACTCAGTATGATAAGTTTTCGTGGTTTGTTTCTCAAATGGAAGGAAAGGGCGCTTCCTTTAAGATAAGACATATAGATAATAGTGCAGGCTCTATGGAGATTCATTCAGAAGGCTTCGATATGATGCGTCTTGGTATTGTAATCTATGGTCTATATCCATCTGAAGAGATAGATAAGTCAGTTGTGTTAAAACCAGCTATGTCACTAAAGTCAAAGGTTATCCATGTTAAGACTCTGCCAGCTGGAAGAGGCATTGGATATGGATGGTCCTTTGTTACTGAGAAGGAGACTAGGGTAGCTACTGTGTCAGTGGGTTATGCTGATGGATATTCGAGAGCACTTTCAAATGTTGGAAGAGTGCTGATTCATGGACAGTACGCCCCTATACTTGGAAGGGTCTGTATGGATCAGATTATGGTAGACGTGACAGATATAGATGAAGGCAAGTTTGAGTTCGAGAAAGTGAAGGTTGGAGATGAGGTTGTTCTCTTCGGAAGACAGGGCGATAATAGCATTTCTGTTGAAGAGATAGCAGAGCCTGCTAACAGCTTCAATTACGAAGCAGTTTGTAACATCTCACGACGAGTTGAAAGAGTATATTTTAAGGGTGGAAAAGAGGTCGCTGCAAAGAATTTTCTGATTGACTAGAGGGGACTATTTTTCTTTAAGTCTCGGCTACGGAACAGTTACATATTATAGATATTTATGGTATAATATAGTATCACGTTTTTGATAGGAGTTTTATGTTTAAGAAGAAAGACGAAGAACAGGTTGAGGAAGAGATTCTCTCCATGGTTGAGGAGGGACAGAAGTCCGGATTCATCCAGGAGGATGAGGTGGAAATGATATCGAACATCCTTGATCTTGATGACATGGAGGTTCGTGAGATTATGACTAACCGGAGCAAGATATATGCGGTTAGTGCTACGTCTCAGGTTAAGGATGTCATAGAGGACTGTCTTGAGAGTGGTTATTCTCGTTATCCTGTTTACGAAGAAGACATAGATAATATAAAAGGTATAGTACATCTTAAGGATATGACAAAGCAGTATATTCATCAGCCAGATACTTTAATCAGTGAGCTGGTGGAGGAAGCAATATTCCTGCATCCTGCATTTGATACTCTGAAGCTTCTTAAGAAGATGCAGAAGGAGAAGAAGCATATGGCCATAGTTCTTGATGAGTATGGTCAGACAGATGGACTTGTAACTCTGGAAGATGTGCTTGAAGAAATAGTTGGAAATATCTGGGATGAGCACGACTCAGAAGTTGAAGAAGTACGAGAGGCGGCTATCGGAGATGGATATGTCGTAGACGGTATGATAAAGCTTCATGATCTTGAAGATGAGATTGAAGGTCTCGAGTTTCCAGATACAGATATAGAAACACTTAATGGATTTCTACTGTATAAGCTTGGAGGATTTCCGAAGGACGAAGGAAATATCAAGATTGATTATGGAGGATTCTCCTTTGAATCTCTAGAGATAGAGGATAAGCTCATTAAGTCGGTTAAGATAACAAAAGATATTAATATATAAATGATAGAAAGAAGAGGAAAAATATATGTCAGGACATTCAAAATTCGCAAACATTAGAGCAAAGAAAGAGAAGAACGATGCAGCTAAGGGAAAAGCTTTTACAGTTATTGGTCGTGAGATTGCAGTAGCAGTTAAGGAGGGTGGCCCTAACCCAGAGAATAACTCAAAGCTTCGTGATGTTATCGCAAAGGCAAAGGCTAATAACATGCCAAATGATACTATCGAGCGTGGTATCAAGAAAGCAGCTGGAGATCTTGAGAACGTTAACTTCTCATATAACACATATGAAGGTTATGGCCCAGGCGGAATCGCAATCATCGTTAAGTGTCTTACAGATAACAATAACAGAACTGCTGGTAATGTAAGAAGCGCATTTACAAAGGGCGGCGGTTCAATCGGAGTATCAGGATGTGTATCATACATGTTCGATGAGAAAGGCCAGATTATTATCGATAAAGAAGAAGTTGAGATGGATGCAGACGAGCTTATGATGTTTGCACTTGATGCTGGAGCAGAGGATTTCTCTGAGGAAGAAGATTCATATGAGATCATTACCTCTCCTGCAGATTTCTCAGCTGTAAGAGATGCATTTGACAAGGAAGGAATAGCTATGGCTTCAGCAGAAGTTACTATGATTCCACAGAACTATGTATCTGTTACTGATCCAGATGTTCAGAAGAATCTTGATAAGATCCTTGATCTTCTGGATGCAGATGATGATGTAGAAAGCGTATACACTAACGTAGAGTAATATATAAAGAACTAGAGATCGTTGGATAGGGGGTAGCGTATGGAAAAATTCGTAGTTACTATTGCTAGAGAATACTGCTCCGGTGGTCAGAAGATTGCCAGCCGTCTTGCTGAGGAACTTGGGGTTAATTGTTATAACAGCGAGATGCTGAGACTGGTTTCTAAAAATGAGAATATGGAATCAGGAAATGTAGCTGATGACGAACTGATTAAAGATACTTCTCTTTTTGATGTCGCCAAGGAGATATATACTGATCCGCTTCCAACGCCGCACCTTGATGATTTGCTTACATCAAAGATTCCTGATGATGATCTGGTATATCTCAGAAATATCTATGATTATCAGTCAGAGATTATCACAGAGCTTGCTCGTCGCGAGTCTTGTGTAATCGTTGGTAGATGTGCCAATTATATTCTCAAGGATAATCCGTATGCGGTAAATGTATTTGTACATGCTCCGATAGGATTTAAGCTTAAGAGAGCACAGTCGAGACACTATATGCCAGAGGCTGAGCTTAGAAATTATCTTGCTAAGGTAGATGAGCGAAAAGCTGATTATTACTTGAAGTACACTGGATGCGAGTGGACAGATATCAAGAATTATGACCTGTCCCTTGATACATCAGAACTTGGAATCAGCGGTTGCGTTGATCTTATCAAGAAGTTTATAAAAATCAAGCAGAGCAACGAGAACTATTAGTTTATAGATACGTAGCATTATAAAACGGAGGGGTTGTCTATGAAGAGAGTAGCGTATATTGCATCAGAATGTGTGCCATTTATTAAGACAGGCGGTCTTGCTGATGTTGTTGGTACACTTCCAAAGAAGTTTGACCGAAATGAATATGATGTGCGCGTCATCATTCCGAATTATATGTGTCTTCCTGAAAAATACAAGAAGAACATGAAGTATATAACTCATTTCCATATGGATATTGGCTGGAAACAGCAGTATGTCGGTGTGATGTACATGGAGTATGAAGGGGTACCTGTATACTTCATTGACAACGAATACTACTTCAACGGCTTTAACATATATGGCGATGTTAAGTGGGATATAGAGAAGTTTTGCTACTTCTGTAAGGCAGCACTTTCAATCCTTCCAAGTATTGGATTTAGACCTGATATTATTCATTGTCATGATTGGCAGTCAGGACTTGTGCCAGTTTATCTTAAGACACTGTTCGCATCTAATCCATTTTACCAGGGAATCAAGTCGGTTATGACAATCCATAATCTTCAGTTCCAGGGACGTTGGGATATCAAGACAATCCAGGAATATTCTGGACTTCCTGATTATCTCTTCACTCCTGATAAGCTGGAAATGAATAAAGACGCATCTATGCTTAAGGGCGGTCTTGTATATGCTGACAAGATCACGACAGTATCTAATACTTATGCTCATGAGATTCAGACACCTTACTATGGAGAGGGACTTGATGGTCTTCTTCAGGCACGTTGGCAGAGTCTATGGGGCATCGTTAACGGAATTGATTATGATATCTTTAATCCTTCAAAGGATGAGAAGATTGCATGCAAATATAATATAAAGAATTATAAGAAGAATAAGCTGAAGAATAAGCTCGCACTTCAGAAGGAACTTGGACTTCCAGAGGATGAAAATGCTTATCTTATGGGAATCGTATCGAGACTTACTGATCAGAAGGGGCTTGATCTGATAGACCATATCATGAATGACATCATGACTGATGGAACTCAGCTGGTTGTACTTGGTACAGGTGACAGACGTTACGAAGATATGTTCAGATACTATCAGGGATTCCATCCTGCTAAGCTGTCAGCTAACATTTTCTTTAGTGATGAGCTGTCCCACAAGATTTATGCAGGTTGCGATTCCATACTTGTTCCATCAAGATTCGAGCCTTGTGGACTTACTCAGCTTATGGCACTTAAGTATGGTTCACTTCCAATCGTTCGTGAGACTGGTGGTCTTAAGGACACAGTTGAACCTTACAATGAATACGAAGGAACTGGAACTGGATTTAGCTTTGCTAACTACGATGCTAGAGAGCTGCTGAATACAATTAATTACTCCAAGCATATATTCTTCGATGATAAGGCTGCTTGGCAGGCTATGATGAAGAGAGCTATGGAGCAGGATTATAGCTGGGATAAGAGTGCTAAGATATATAGCCAGCTTTATTCTGAATTATAAATTGGTTTACATAATTCTGTGTATGAATAATTTCATTCCTGCATAGAAAGGACATAAGATGGCATACGACGGAATAGTTATAAGTAATGTGATAAATGATATAAAAACTGAATGTCTAGGAGGGCGTGTTGTGAAGATACAACAGCCCTCTAGTGATATTATCACATTTACGATAAAGGGATTTAAGGGGCAGACGAAGCTTTATATGTCGGTGAATAATTCGCTGCCAATAGTTTATATAGCCGACTCATTACCTCAGGCACCTATTACGGCGCCTGCGTTTTGTATGCTTCTCAGGAAGCATTTGGGAAATGGTCGCCTGACAGATATTAGGCAACCAGGATTCGATAGAATCTTTGATTTCGTCTTTGAACATTTGGATGAAATGGGAGACCTGGCTAAACGTCATCTAATTATCGAGATAATGGGAAGACAGAGCAATATTATCCTGACAGATTCGGACTATATGATAATGGACTGTCTGAGACGTGTTATGCCTGATCTAGGCGCGGCGCTTTCAGACGATTCCAAGAAGCAGAGTGTCCGCATTATATTTCCAGGGCAGAAGTATGAGGCGCCGGATTCCCAGGGCAAGATAGATCCCGTAAGTGAGGAGGCTCCATTTGACAAAAAGATATTTGAAGAATGTATCGCATCAAAGCAGCTTCCTATTCCCAAAGCAATATTTACTTCGATTACTGGTTTTTCGAAGGCTACAGCTGAGTACTTAGTTGATGCGGCTGGAATAGATGGCAGAATGACATTTTCGGATATAAGTGATATCGAGAAGGATAAGCTTTTCGAATGTTTATGTCAGGTTATTCAGAATATTAAGGCGGGAGATTATAGTCCAAAGTTAATATATGTGGACGGAAGACCGAAGGATTATCTATCTGTTACAAAGTTTTCCCAGGGCGAGGAAGATGGAGAAGATCAGGATACTATATCGAAACTGCTTATAAGATTCTATAGTGAGAAGGAGAAGCAGATAAATGTCAGATCTAAGGCATCTGATATAAAGAAGGTTCTTCAGACTGCTATCGAGCGTGCGTCCAGGAAGTATGATCTGCAGCTCGGACAGCTTGCTGATACAGAGGATAGAGATAAGTATAGAATATACGGAGAATTGCTTAATACCTATGGCTATGAGCTAAAGGGTGGGGAAGATAAGCTGACCTGTATTAATTACTACGATAATCAGGAGATAACTATACCTCTTGATAGTACACTTACAGCTCAGGAGAATTCTCAGAAATACTTTGCAAAGTATAACAAGAAGAAGAGAACCAGCGAAGCACTTACTGAGTTTGTAAAGCAGACGAAGGAGGAACTAGAGTATCTTCTATCTGCCAGACATAGTCTGGAGATGGCTGAAAATGGCGAAGATATAGCCGAACTTAGAGCGGAACTGGAAAGGGCTGGAGTAGTAAAAAAGAAGGCTTCCAGTAAGGGCGCCAGACGTATGGCTGCCGGAAAGCCACTTCATTTCGTATCCAGTGATGGCTATGATATATATGTAGGTAAGAATAATATACAAAATGAGGAACTGACCTTTGGGCTTGCAACGGGAAAAGACATATGGTTCCATGCAAAGCAGATGCCAGGTTCTCATGTTATAGTAAAAGTTAAAGAAGAGGATAACTTGCTGGAAGATGTTCCTGACAGAGTCTTCGAAGAAGCAGCGGGGCTAGCTGCATTTTACTCCAGTGGTGCTGATGAATCGGACAACACATCTACTGGAACAAGCTCGCAGAAGATTGAGGTTGATTATACTGAGCGTAAGAATCTTAAGAAACCTCCTCAGGCGAGACCGGGGTATGTTATCTATCATACTAATTATTCAATTATGGCGGCTCCATCTCGCGATGGGCTTAGGCAGGTTACAGATTAAACATATAATGTAAATGGGGTTATTATATGCATTTTATATTTGATGAATTTCACATAGCCTTTTATGCTGCTGCACTTATGGTGTCATTTACTATACTTATGCAATCGATTATTCAGAAGCGGACGGACCGTGCTCATAATCTTGCATTTATAGTTATAGTATGTATCATTATGGCAAACTCTATTACAGAGATTGTCTCAGAGTTCGTTCGACCATATATCATGACTTCTGATACATGTATGTTTGTTGATGATGTATGCCATATCTTATACTTTATGTTCCATAGTCTTATAGCACCTATGTTTTTCTTCTATGAGCTCTGTCTTACAGATGCCATAAGGAAGAGGACAGATTATCAGGTGGTTCTTTTCAGTATTCCTATAGTTATTATGGAGCTGATGATTCTTTCAAATCCTATAACGAGTTTAATATATCATCATTCAGGGACAGGTCATTTCGAAAGAGGTCCAGCTGAATATGTAATATACGTAATCTCTTCGATTTATATCCTGCATGCAATAATATGTATCTTTAGATTCTGGAATGCGATAACCTTTAAGAAGAGACTTTCACTTATGTGCTTCCTAGGGGTAGTTCTTGTTGGACTAACTATTCAGTTTGCGTACCCTGATATTCGCTGCGAGCTTTTTGCGGAAGCTCTTGGTGCACTGGGTATCATGCTTCTTATGGAAAATGAAGATGACCGCCTTGAGCCGGATACAGGAATCTATAATCGACATGGCCTGGAGATGGATATCGAAACCATCACAAAGCTCGGCCTAAGGTGCGACATTCTAAGTCTTCGAATTACAGACGTTGGTACAAGTCTTAGAAGTATAGGTCTTACCAATATAAATAATCTGACAAATGATATAGCTGAATATTTGAAGCTTCGTGTTCAGCGTTATCATATCTATAATATCGATCCTAGCCACTTTATTATCCTGCTTGGTGATAGTAAGGAGGATAAGCAGAGAAGGTTCAGAGGACTGTTTAAGAAGTATGAGCCATCCTATAATATTGATGAGCTTACTGAGGAAATACTCCGAAGATTTAAAGGTAACTGGAATATGGGTAAGACTAAGACTAGTCTGAATCCTGTGATCATCAAGGCAAATATTCCAGATAACTTTAAGACGGTTGAAGAGGCATTTTTCTTTATCGACAGTCCTATTCCTGAGAGACTTGATAAACAGGTTCTAGAGGGTGATGATCTCGGTTATCTTCTTAGAAGAACTCAGGTTGAAAATGCTATTCGTCGAGGAATTGCACAAGACGGATTTGAAGTATATTATCAGCCAGTATATGAACTTAGCACTAAGAAGCTTTACGGTGCAGAGGCACTTCTAAGACTGTATGATAAGGAGCTGGGACAGATTTTCCCAGATGAGTTTATCCCTGTTATTGAACAGATGGGACTTATCGATGATGTAGATAATATGGTGCTTGGTAAGGTTTGTGAGTTTATAGAAAGTGGTATTCCTGAAAAGGCTGGCATGCGTACTTTGAATGTTAACTTGTCAATGATTCAATGTATGCAGAAGGGCTTCGTCAACAGAATCAATCAGATAGTGGATGGATATAAAGTTGATAAGCACATGATCACATTTGAGATTACAGAATCCGTAGGAGCGGATGACTATATCAAACTGGGTGAGATAATAAAGGAACTCAAGGGAAGTGGTTATCAGTTTGCTATGGATGATTATGGAACTGGTTATTCTAATATCCAGTCAATCTTCTCTCTGGATTTCGATGTTGTAAAGATAGATAAGAGTATTCTATGGGCGGCTGAGAAGGGCGAACTTGGTATGACGATACTTACGAACAGTATCAATATGATTCGCCAGATGAAGAAGAAGATAGTTGTAGAGGGAGTTGAAACTGAGTCACAGATTCATCTTCTTGAAAAGCTTGGAGTTGATTATCAGCAGGGCTTCTACTTCTCGAAACCTATTCCAAAGGCTGACTTTATTCGAGAAATACTTGGTGTTACAGAGTAACATTTTGGCTAATCATTTTTACTAGATCAAGGGGGACCGTATGTTAAGGGATTACACTAGGGAGTATAGAGATAAGCTTCGTACTCCTGAAGAAGCGGTAAAGGTGGTAAAAAGCGGAGACTGGGTTGATTATACCAGTTCACTTGGTATGCCGGTTCTGCTGGATGCGGCTTTAGCAAAACGTCGTGATGAACTGGAGGATGTGAAGATCCGCGGTAATCTTATACCTGGACCTATAGAGGTTGCAGAATGTGATCCGAGTCAGGAGCATTTTGTATATCATAGCTGGCACTGCTCGTCGTATGAGAGAAAACTCTCTGACCGTGGACTCTGCTACTATATTCCTATGGTTTTCCAGTATAATGCCGCTTACTATGAATTCTTTATAGATGTAAATGTTGTAATGGTCAGTGTGGCTCCTATGGATAAGCATGGCTATTTCAACTTCTCAGTTAATACTGGTGTTGCAGGTCCAATCTGCGAGAAGGCGGATATAGTTATAGTCGAGGTAAATGAACATATGCCTCGCATTCATGGTGGTTCAAATGAATGTATTCATATTTCAGATATCGATTATATCGTAGAAGGTGAGCATGCACCATTTAAGAATCTACTGCCTGTACAGCCTCGTGAACTGGACTGGCAGATAGCAAGTCATATTATTCCTTATATCGTAGATGGAGCTACGCTTCAGCTTGGAATAGGAAGTATTCCAAATGCTGTAGGCGCACTTCTTTCTGAGTCCGATATTAAGGATCTGGGAATGCATACCGAGCTTTGTACGGATGCATATCTTGAACTATATCGCTCTGGAAAACTTACAAATAAGCTTAAAACAATAGATAGAGGTAAGGGCGTCTTCGGGTGTGCTGTAGGTTCGAGGGAGCTCTATGAATGGCTGGATGATAATCCAGGAGTTGCTGCTTATCCGATAGAGTATGTTAACAGACCATTTGTTATCGCGCAGATAGATAACATGGTATCAATTAACGGATGCGTAGCAGTAGATCTCTATGGACAGATTGCATCTGAAAGCTTTGAAGGACGTCATATCAGTGGTACAGGTGGACAGCTGGACTTTCTGACAGGCGCTTCGGCCTCCCATGGTGGTAAAGCCTTTATATGTATGGCATCCCGTTTTAAGGAGAAGGATGGTTCTTATAAGTCATGCATTACTCCACAATTTAACGGTGATATCATAACTTCTCCAAGAAGTCAGGTGTATTTTATAGCAACTGAGTATGGAGTTGTAAATCTTGAGGGTAAGTCTACTTGGGAGAGAGCGGAGGATATTATATCTATAGCTCATCCAGACTTTAGGGATGAACTGATAAAGGAGGCAGAGCAGCGTAAAATCTGGCGACGCTCTAATAAGAGATAAGGATGCGATATAAGATATCACCATCTAGAATAGGAGATTATTTCGTTCATAACTGTGACAGGTTCATGGTATATGACGGACTTAGTAATAGCGATAGAAGAAGGATTGGCTGGGACGAAGATAAGGATTTCAATCAGGTGGCAAAGCAGGCAGGTGAAGCCTGGGAAGTTACAGTTTTGGAAAAGCTTGCCGCTGCAGGTGAGTATGTAGCTATGGTTCCGTCAGACGATATGTCGCTTACAAAGGAAGGAAGAGAGAAACTTGCGAAGAAGAGACGAGAGGAGACTATTAGATTTCTTCGTGAGGCGAGACCGGGATATATCTATCAGGCAGTTCTATATATAAATGATATCTTTACAGAAAAGTTTATGCCGAAGGTTGATGTAGATGAAATCATATGGAATGATTCTATGTCTGATTTACTGAGAGTTGAATACGACTCTGAGAGGGACTGTCCTAAGTTTTCGGTTATAGATATGAAGCATGCTAAGAGGGCAAAGATAAACCATAAGGTTCAGATATGCGTCTATATTCGTATGCTGGAAGCTATCCTTGAAGAACTAGAGATTCCTGGCTATGTTGATGACACTACAGGCTATGTATGGCCTTTCAAAGCAGAGGAACCCAAGAGCTTTAGTACCTCCGATATATTTACATTTGTGGAAGCATATTTCGATATAAGTCTTCCAAATGTAATAAGCAGTATGAAGTCTATCGAAGAAAATGCAGAAGGTTTCGAAATAGGCGAGCATCTAGACGAAGCGCTTAGCTTCTGCCTATCTCAGAAGTGTGAATGGTGCGGCAATCTTGAACACTGCATGAAGTGGGCAGAGAGTCACGCGCCAGTTTTACTGATGCCATATATGACACCAAGAACACAGGAATTCTTTATGAAGAATCCTGATGTTCCAAGAGATTTAGAAGGATTTAGAGAATATATTAAGAGAGACGGTGCTAGTGAAAAACTGTCGGAGGAATCAGGATTTTTAAAAACTCGTCTTAAGTATATGGAAAATGTTCTTCGTGCCATAGAAGACATGAAGTCTGGTAGAAGGAATACCTTTTACAAGAAGCCAGTCTATAATATGGAGATGCCGAAGGGACAGGATGTTAAGATCGTGCTAACGGTTCAGAGAGATGTTGGTTTAGATATGGTATATCTATATGGAGTCGACATTTCCGTATGGAAGGACAAGAATCATATAGGTCTATCCTTAAATAAAAATGGATTTCCACAGGAGAAGAAGATATTTCTTGCGTCAGATCCATCACAGATAAGTAATAATACAAAATCCTTCGTGGAATATATATATGATATCTTCTTACGAATAACTCAGTATAATAGTGCGGTGACTTATGATGAGCAGCTCTCGGTTCAGGGATTTGTAATGGATAATTATGAATCCTACAACCTGGAAGAGGGGCTCTTCGCCGAACTGCTTCGCGATGATATAGATATGGATTACCGCGATAAGTTGCTGGCGATTATCTTCTGGATGCAGGGCGAACGTATGATAACCGACTCGGCTCATCAGGGCAATAATATAAGCGATGAGTTTCCACTGGTTGTTCTCAGCAGCGTGATCGGACGTCTATTTGTTATACCAGGATATATCTCTAACAATCTTGAAGATATCAGCAAGGCTATGTCCGAAGATTTTAATATAGATAATAGTCATAAGTACTCATCGCCGCTTTCGAATACACTGAAAAGTGAACCTATAAATGATATATGGCATGGCAGAAAAGATGACGATCCGGATAAAAGACAGGAGCTGAAGGATAAAAGAATAAGTAAGCTTACTAATTATCTGGAGATGCGTCTCGCGGTGGTAAGTAATCTTATAAGTAATCTTCAGCGCGAAGACAGCAGACATACAGGAATAAAGAGATATCCGTCAAAGTTCAGTATGATTACCGTAAATGAAGATATGGACGAGAGAATCTCTAAGTTATATATTCAGCAGATGTATGAACAGCTGCTTTCTTTTCATGATATGAAGAGAGTCAGAATGGGCGACCTCGAAGAAGAAGCTAAGGATGGCAAGATAGCGAAGATAAGAGTAATCTCAGAGACTCCACTTGCCCAGCCGCTAGTTTACTTCGTGGATAGAAAGCCTATGGAGACCGGAGGCGTAGAGGTTCAGTATGAGATTATAAATGATGACGTATTCTTTCTAAGTGAATGGTACTCGGCTATTACAGTAGAGATAAATGATACGGCTGCAGATGAGCTAGCTTCTTTAAATGACAGGAATGTATTTCATTTGCCAGATACTTCTACTGATCCGGAATATCCTCAAAGATTTTTCCATACAGCATATCTTAGTGATGTGGAGTTTCATCGTCACGGGGGCAGAACATTTATTACTGGAAAGAGAATGGCCACCAGAGCGTATGCGCCGGGAACTGAGTTATATATTGTCGAAAGATTTACAGATATTGTGGGCGATAAAACCATCGATAAGCTGGGGGAGGGCTTGAGCCATTCCCGCATTCTGTATCCTGAGGGACAGCATGAGGATGGAGATGGCGGCTACGAAGATAATTATGGTCCATTTATTGCAGGTAATAGAAATCTATTACTGGGTGATTATATTGATATTATAAGTAAGTACGTTGCTATAGATGGGATGGATTTTTCTCCCTCTCAGAAGAAGGCATTTAGACAGTTCTTCGAGAAGAATATCACACTTCTTCTTGGACCTCCGGGGAGTGGAAAGACTGACTTTATAGCTAGAGCAGTTATAGCGTTATGTGGATTTTTCAAGGAAAGATATAACTACAATCTTTCTGTACTCGTAAGTGCTAATTCACATGCAGCAATCAACAATATACTAGAAAAGTTGAATGAGAAGCTATCCTATAATTCTAGTCTCCCAGAAGGAGAGAAGATAGATACAAGATTTCTTCCGTCACTTATCAAGCTGGATAAATATGATAGTGGTATTGATAGCAGTCCTGTGCCAGGCGTTGAAGTATATAAGAGATGGTACGGATTCTCCTTTGACCCGGAGCGAGGGAAGAAGCTTCCAGATAAGAATCCAACATATCCAGTATTTCCACTCTTCATGCTAGCCCAGCGTAGTAACAACATAGAAGGATATAACTATCAGTATCCGGTGGGCAGGCCTTTTGTGGTTGGTGCAACTGGTAACTCCTGCGGCTATACCAGGAAGAAGCTAGAAGGTGATAGGTATGTGGATTATGGCTTCTCAGGATTTGATGTAGTTATAATCGATGAAGCGTCGCAGGTTAGAACTGGGGACGCAATGTCCAGTATGGATTGGTCCAACGCTTCAACCAGGTTCCTGATAGTAGGAGATGAGAATCAGCTGTCTCCAATTATTTTAGGAAAGTACGAGGCTCCTGAAACCAGTCCTGATATCTATGGTTCTATCTTTAGAATGTACTATGATATAGCTAGAAGAAACTCCCTTGACTATCTCTGCCAGCTGGAAGAAAACTTCCGAATGAATGAGATATTAGACAGGTATCCTGGGGAAAAAATATATGATGTAGATATAGTGCCTGGAGACGGCCGAGAGGGATATCATAGTTTTAGAAATGAATCAATAGGGGATGCTATAGCTAACCAGAAGCTTACACTCGACATAGATTTAGCTGCGGATACTAAGATTGATACTTCTGTAGAAGGGTTAAATCAAGAAGAATGTATGGACCTTATGAAAAGGATTGTTGATCCGGAGTATCCTCTAGTGCTTATAAAACTATCTGGTGGAAATGCTAAGACTAAGCAGGAGCTTGAACTAAGCCTTGCTACAGAGATTACAAGACTCCTGAAGAAGCACCTGCTGGGAAGTGGTGGTAGCTACTACAGAACGGATGGAGAGTTCTGGGGCGATGCTGATAATAAAGGCGCTTTTGCTATCATTTCACCTCATCATGAACATATCAATAAGCTGAAGGATAGAATCTCAGATGAACTTGGAATGGATAGAGATACGCTCTTTATAGGTACGGTAGATAAGCTTCAGGGACAGGAGAGAGAAGCGACACTTGTAAGCTACGGTGTATCAAATATAGAGAAGGCGCTGTCTGAGATATCATTTATCTATAGCAGAAACCGTCTAAATGTATCTATCACTCGAGGCAAGAAGAAGACAATCGTAATCCTCACAGATGCACTGCTTGATAAGCCGATTGAACTTCTGGATGTTGCTGATGAGGAGATAGAGAAGGGCATCAGCTTCATGTGTGATTTCGAGAAGTTCATGAAGAGGAAGGATGCAGATACAGAGGTGACCTATGATGAGTTAGCCGCTACTTATGAGGGCGAAGACACAGTAGTGAGACTCGAGCTGATGCGCAAAAGATGTGTCTAAAAGTTGTTGAGATTATCACCTCATTTGACTATAATAAAAATGTTACGGAGATGGAATCTTTCCTCGTAACTAATATAAGCTTTATAGTAGATTTTGAAACAGAAAGAGAAGAAAAATGGTTTATAGTATGACAGGTTTCGGCAGAAGCGAATATTCTGACGAACTAAGAAGAGTAGTTATTGAGATTAAGTCGGTAAATCACAGATACTGTGATATAAGCGTAAAGCTTCCACGTAGTATCAGTAGATTTGAACCAGAGATAAGAAAGAGACTGAAGCTCTATGTTGAGCGTGGAAAGGTTGATGTATTTATAACTTACAATAGCCTCAAGGATACTGGAGCGGTTGTAAAGTATAACAAGGATGTGCTTGATCAGTATATGGCACATTTTAAGCAGATGGAAGAAGACTATGGACTTACAGAGGATTATAAGCCTACAGTTATTGCAAGATATCCAGATGTATTCTCTATAGAAGAGAATTACTTTGTTGAAGATGAGGAGTATCAGGTTATAGAGAAGGTGTTGGACGAAGCTGGAAAGCAGTTTAAGGCATCACGTGCTAAGGAAGGTGCAAATCTTGCAACTGATCTTATAGCGAAGATGGATGAACTTGAGGGCTATACTCTTCAGGTTGATGAACTGGCTCCTAAGGTAATAGAAGAATATCAGGCTAGACTTACTGAGAAGGTTAGCAATCTTCTTGAGACAGCTAATATCGATGAGAGTCGTATCGTTCAGGAAGTAGCTATCTATGCTGATAGAGTAGCGGTTGATGAGGAGTTGGTAAGACTTCATAGTCATATCAAGGCAGTTCGTGATATGTTGGCAGAGTCTAAGGATTCAGCAGATGATAATGCCAACAGCGATGGTTCTAATTCAATCGGACGTCGTCTTGACTTTATTATCCAGGAAATGAATCGCGAGGCCAATACAACGCTTTCTAAGTCAGATACATTATCTGTTACAGATATCGGAATCAACATGAAGACTTGTATAGAGAAAGTACGTGAGCAGGTACAGAACTTAGAATAAAGGAGCATTTGTATGAAGAAGGGAAGATTAATCGTCGTTTCTGGTTTCTCAGGAGCAGGAAAGGGCACTGTAATAAAGAGACTTCGTGAGAAGTATGACTATAGCCTATCAATCTCTGCTACAACAAGAGCACCTCGTGAGGGTGAGGAAGATGGTAGAGAGTATTACTTCAAGACTGTAGATGAGTTCATGTCACTCATTGATTATAATGGTCTTATCGAGTGGGCGCAGTACGTAGATAATTACTACGGTACACCTAGAAAGTTTGTTGAAGAAGAGATAGCTGCTGGTAAAAATGTTATCTTAGAGATTGAGGTTCAGGGAGCTATGAACATCAAGTCACAGTATCCTGACGCAATACTTATCTTTATCAGCACTAAGGATATAGATACTCTTCGTGAGAGACTTACTAACAGAGGAACAGAGACTCCGGAAGTTATCAATAAGCGTATCGCACGTGCCGCTGAAGAGGCAAAGTCTATGGAGTCATATGAGTACATAGTTATCAATGATGACCTGGAGGAGTGCGTAGATACTGTTAATTCTATCGTAGTAAGTCAGTCCTGCAAGAAGGAGAATCGTACAGAGTTTCTTATAGGTATTAAGAGACAGCTTGATGAGATGTAACATACGATGGAGTACCAAATAAAGTTAAAGGGTTGACATTTTTAGCTTTTTGTGGCTAATATATATGGTGGACGAAAATGTGGTAAGGATTACCTATCCACTTAATTATAGGAGGAATGAATTATGATACATCCGTCATATCGTGACTTAATGGACGTTGCTAACGAAGGCGTAGAGCCAGGCGAGGAGCCAGTAGTTCAGAGCCGTTACTCAATTGTTCTTGCTACAGCAAAGAGAGCAAGACAGCTTATCGCAGGAGATGAGCCTCTTATAGGAGATACAGAAGGAAAGAAGCCTCTGTCTGTTGCTGTTGAAGAGCTTTATGAAGGCAAGATAAAGATTATAGGTGACGATGAATAATAGTTGCTAAGATTAATTTGGGGACGTTTTTCGTCCCCATTCTTTTTAGATGACGGTTAAATTACTCTTATTTATATACTTATGCGGGAGGAATGTATGCTATTAAAGGATATAGTAGGTACGCTTGAGATAGAGATAATCTGCGGTGATCTTGATACCGAGATTAAGGATATAACAAATGATTCTAGAAAGGTTGTAGAGGGTGGCCTCTACTTTGCTGTCCCAGGTGCTAAGGTAGACGGAGCTGTCTTTATTCCGGATGTAATAAGATCAGGCGCTGCAGCTATAGTAACTGAGAAGGGTGAGAAGGCTCTCGAGAATCTGCTGGAAAATGATATATTAGTAAATGGTGATCTCGATGAAGAGAGTTCTCTTGTTATAATCGAGGTTGAAAATATCAGATATGCCATGGGTGTGATGAGTGCGAGTTTCTACGACACACCTTCTGATGAAATGACAATTATAGGAATTACTGGTACTAAGGGTAAGACTACAACTACCTACATGGTTAAGGAAATGCTTGAACTTGCAGGCATCAAGACAGGTCTTATCGGTACTATAGAGATAGATGATGGTAAAGAGAAGATTCCATCTATTAATACAACCCCTGAATCTATCACGATTCAGAAGAAGCTTCGAGATATGTCTGATAATGACTGCGAAGCAGTAGTAATGGAAGTATCTTCCCAGGGACTTATGATGGATAGAGTGGCAGGTATCGATTTCGACTACGGAATCTTTACAAATCTATCCCCTGATCATATAGGTCCAAATGAGCATGACAGCTATGAAAACTATAAGGAGTGCAAGAAGAAGCTCTTCTCCATGTGCAAGACAGGAATCTATAATATGGATGATCCTGAAGCAGAGTACATGATGGACGGCAGCACAGCAGCTCCTATAACATATGGAAAAAATGAGGACGCTGATTATATAGCGCGTGGTCACAAGTTATATACGGAAAATGGTATCCTCGGAATCGAGTATGATCTGGACGGAACTCTTGAGGGCCACGTACGTGTTGCTCTTCCAGGCGACTTCAGTATCTATAATTCTATGGCAGCTACTATAGTTGCAGACTGCATGGGCGTAAGCTTTGAGGAGATTAAGAGAATCCTTGAGATCATCAAGGTTAGGGGACGAGTAGAAATGATCCCTATATCAGATTCATTTACGCTTATGATTGACTATGCTCATAATGGAATGTCACTGGAGTCACTACTTAAGGCTATTCGTGAGTATGAGCCAAGCAGACTTGTAACTCTCTTCGGTTGTGGTGGTAACAGAGCTAAGGCTCGTCGCTATGAGATGGGAGAAGTATCAGCGAAGTATGCAGACTTCACTATAATTACAAGTGATAATCCTAGAGACGAAGAGCCACAGGCGATACTTGATGATATTAAGTCAGCAGTAGAGAAGGCTGGCGGTGCATTTATCGATATTATAGATAGAAAAGAAGCTATCCGCTTCGCTATTATGAATGCGAAGGAGGGCGATGTTATAATCCTTGCTGGTAAGGGCCACGAGGACTATCAGGAAATCCGCGGAGTAAAGCATCATATGGATGAACGCGACCTGATCAGGGAGATTTTGGAGGAAGAGGATGTCGGAGAAATATGCGGATATAATAATCGATATTTCACAGAGTAATGTAGATAGACCCTTTAGATATAGAATACCAGAAGAGCTTCTGGAAAGTATTGCAGTAGGCTCGGTGGTAAAGGTTCCATTTGGAAAGGGCGACCGCATAAGAACCGGATATGTTATCGGACTGGCTGATGAGCCTAACTACGATATAGATAAGATTAAAAATATTCAGGAAGTTTCTAAAGGAGCTATCTCCATAGAGAGTAAGCTTATAAGACTTGCTGCCTGGATGAAGGGACGTTACGGCTGCACGATGATCAGTGCTCTTATGACTGTTATGCCAGTCAAGGAGAAGGTTCGAGAACGTAAGACTGAGATAGATATAAAGGATAGTATCCCAGAGTTTCAGCCTGTTGAAGCATTAGAGCCTCAACAAGAGAAAGTGGTAAATGATTTTATAAATGATATATCACAGGTTGACATAAGTAAAACTCCTGAATGGGATAAAACCACATATTTGCTACACGGAGTAACGGGAAGTGGCAAAACCGAAGTTTACATAAAAATGGCAGAAGAGGTTCTGTCTCGAGGACAGGATGTTATAGTTCTTGTTCCTGAGATTGCCCTTACATACCAAACTGTAGCAAGGTTCAGTAGTTATTTTCAGGATAATATATCTATACTTAATTCACAGCTTAGTAAAGGTGAGAAGTACCGTGAGTTTATGAAGGCTCTAAGTGGTGAGACTCACATTATGATAGGACCAAGATCAGCGCTTTTTGCACCATTTCAGAATCTTGGACTGATCATTATAGATGAAGAACATGATACAGCTTATAAGAGTGAGAAGACTCCTAAGTATCATGCTAGAGAAGTGGCTATAAAGAGGGCAGAACTTGAAGGGGCAAAGGTTATCTTAGGTACTGCTACTCCAAGTATTGAGAGCTACTATAAGGCAAAGCAGGGAGAATATAAGCTATATAGCCTGCTTACCCGTGTAAAGGGTTCTGTTCTTCCAGAAGTAGAAATAGTCGATATGCGGGAAGAGCTTCGTGCTGGAAACAGAAGCATTATCTCACAGTCGTTATATAACAAGCTTAGCACAGCATTTAGCCGCGGCGAACAGGCTATGGTGTTCATCAACAGGCGCGGATATAAGACATTTGTATCCTGCAGAGATTGTGGTGAGGTTATCAAGTGTCCTAACTGCGATGTATCCTTGTCAGAGCATAAGGCTATGAGACCTGGCGGTGAGGGGTATCTGATGTGCCACTACTGCGGACATACAGAACCGGTTCCAAATGTGTGCCCTAAATGTAAATCAAAGCTTATAGGTGGTCTAGGTATAGGAACTGAAACTGTGGAGGAGACTATTCGTAACCTCTTCCCAGATATTAAGACTCTAAGAATGGACCGTGACACTACTACAAAGAAAGGAAGCCACGGTGCTATCATAAAGAAGTTTCGTGAAGGTAAGGCAGACTGCCTTATAGGAACTCAAATGATAGTTAAGGGCCACGATTTTCCTAAGGTAACTGTAGTTGGAAATATTTTAGCGGATCTTAGCCTCTTTGATACGGACTTCGAATCTGCAGAGAGAACCTTTGACCTTCTGACTCAGGCAGCCGGAAGAGCTGGACGTGATGAGCTAGCTGGCCAGGTAGTTATTCAGACTTATCAGCCAGAGCATTATGCTATATCTTCAGCGGCTTCTCAGGACTATGAGTCTTTCTATGAGTTTGAAGTATCCTACCGAGAACTTCTGCATTATCCGCCGATGTATCATTTACTGGGAATCTGTGTAAGCAGTGCTGATGAGAATCTCTGCATAGATATGTCAGAGAAGGTTGCAGGCTCTATAAAGAGTCTGAGGGAAGCCCAGAAGAGGGAAGCATCAGGCGCGAAGCTTGACATTGTAGGTCCAACAGAAGCGTATATATATAGGATCAATAATGTCTTCCGGCGTGTAATCTATATTAAGTCGGAAGAATATGATATACTTACCAAGGCTGCGAGTCTTGCGGACTCCGTGTTCAGCGAACTGCAGCAGAACCTTGAACTAAGAAAAGACAGCATTGAGATTCAGTATGACTTTAACCCGATGCATATTATGTAAACTAATGATATAAAGAAATGGAGTTAGGAAAATGGCAATCAGAAACATACGTGAGGATGGAGACGAAGTATTAAGAAAAGTATGTAAGCCTGTTGAGGTTATGACAGAGCGACTTAGCACACTTATCGATGATATGTTTGAGACAATGTATGAGGCTAATGGAGTTGGACTTGCAGCACCTCAGGTTGGAGTCCTTAGACGTATAGTTGTTATAGATGTTATGGACGATAATCCATTAGTTCTTGTAAATCCTGAAATCATAGAGAAGGACGGAGAACAGATTGGTCCAGAGGGATGCCTCAGCCTTCCAGGTCTTCAGGGCGATGTTGCAAGACCTGAACATGTAGTATGTAAGGCTCTTGATAGAGATATGAAGGAGATTACAGTTGAGGGTGAAGGACTTCTTGCAAGAGCTATCTGCCATGAACTTGATCATCTCGATGGAATACTTTATAAGGATCTTGCTATCGGTGGTCTCTATATGGTTGAGCCTATAGATCCTGAAGAAGAGGAAGAGTAATAATCATTCGGATGAGGTAGAGATATAATGAAGGTAGTATATATGGGAACACCTGATTTTGCGGTGCTTCCTCTTAAGAAAATATATGAAGCCGGACATGAGATAGTCGGTGTATATACACAGCCTGATAGACAAAAGGGACGTGGTAAGAAGTTCCTTCCTTCTGATGTAAAGGTTGCAGCCCAGGAGCTGGGACTAAGTATCTATCAGCCGGAAAAACTTAGAGAGGCTGAAGTGGTTGAGGAGCTTAGAACTCTTGCACCAGATATTATAGTTGTTGCTGCTTATGGACAGATCCTATCAGAGGATGTTCTGAATATTCCAAAGTATGGATGTATCAATATCCATGCGTCACTTCTGCCAAAGTACCGCGGTGCATCACCTATCGAAGCTAGTATTATAGCAGGGGATGAGAAGACAGGCGTTACTATTATGTATATGGCAAAGGGGCTAGATACAGGAGATATCATTTCTCAAGCTGATATAGAAATCGGTTTACATAACACTGAAACACTTACAGCAGAGTTATCGAAGCTGGGAGCAGATTTAGTTGTTAAAACTATGGAAGAGCTTGAGGCGGGTACAGCTAATCGTACACCTCAGGATGATTCTAAGAGCTGCTACGCAGGTAAGCTTGATAAAGCTATGGGCGAGATAGATTGGAGTAAGTCGGCTGCTGAGATAGAACGTCTTGTAAGAGGACTTTATCCTTGGCCATGTGCTTATACTACACTGGATGGAAAGAGCATTAAGCTTGTATCAGCTGAAGTAATAGATGCAGAAGATAGTAGCGTTCCAGTAGGAAAGGTATGTCAGGTTACTAAAAAGTTCTTTGCTATAAAATGCGGCGAAGGGGCGCTTAAGATTAAGACGCTTCAGCCAGAAGGAAAGAAGCCTATGGACTGCGTAGCATTTCTAAATGGAAACAAAGTAGAACTTGGCATGTAAGATATGAAAATGGATACCAGAAAGATTAGTTTCGACATATTAAAAAGAATCGAAGTAGAGGATGCATATGTGGGGGATGTGCTGGACAGCGCACTTCGCACTATGCAGTTCTCAGATAAAAGGGATAGAGCATTCATCACCCGCCTTGTTGAGGGAGTGACGGAACGCAAGATATCCCTTGATTTTTTAATTGGAAAGTTTTCTAAAAAGGGTAAGTCCAAGAAGCAGGAGAATAAGATAAATATACAGATTATCCTGAGAATGGGCATTTACCAGATACGATATATGGACTCAGTTCCAGATAATGCATCAGTTTCTGAGATGGTCAGTCTTGCTAAGTCCCTCGGTTACGAAGGCGTGGCTGGATATATAAATGGACTTCTTAGAAATGTAGCTCGTGCGAAGGACGAAAAAAAGCTGGATAGTTTTCTTGTGAGCCGTATGGATGCAAGATATTCAACTCCGCAGTGGCTATGCGATTTCCTTATGAAAACCTACGGCAAGGAGGTGGCAAGAACCATCCTCGAGGATCAGTATGCAGAGCATGATACGGTTGTGAGAGTAAATACTCTTAAGACTTCCGTGCAGGAGTTAAAGGAACTGTTTGAGAAAAAAGGGATAACAGTAAAGGTCGGAGTTCTGACAGAACGCTGTCTTAGAATAAGTGGTTATGATTCTATAAGGAGACTTCCTGGATATAATGATGGTCTCTTTACCGTGCAGGACGAGACCTCGACCTACACAGTAGAACATATCGGAATAAAACCTGGGGATAAGGTGCTGGATATCTGTGCGGCTCCAGGAGGTAAGTCGCTTCTTGCCTTTGAGCTGACATCTGGAACGGATAAAGAAGGAAACCCAGTCTGCGGAACAATATGTTCCAGGGATATATCTGAGAATAAGATAGAGAAGATAAGGGAAAATGCCGAACGTCTAGGTATTACTTCTATAAATCCTCAGATAAGTGATGCCACAGAACTTGACGAATCAATTGTCTCACTACCTGATGAGGATAAGTTCGACGCGGTAATAGCGGATGTTCCTTGTTCAGGACTTGGTATCATGGGTCGTAAGAATGATATTAAGTATCATATGACACCTGAGATCATGCAGGAACTGTCAGAGCAGGGACTAGTTATACTTAGAAATGCATCTAAATACGTTAAGCTACAAGGCAGGATATGCTTCTCAACCTGTACAATAAATCCAGCTGAAAATGGAGATACAGTACGAAAATTTCTGGAGGAAGTGAATCATAGTACGGTGAATTCAGATAAGGCATTACCATATAGCATTATAGAAGAGAGAACCTTTATTCAGGGAATAGATGGAAGCGATGGCTTCTATTACTGCATTCTTAGCAGGAATATATAGCATAATTCGAGGAAACTTATGGATATTAATTCATTATATATTGATGAACTAACTGAATACTGTAATGAGAAAGGCTGGCCAAAGTTTCGGGCTAAGCAGATATATGAATGGCTTCATAAGAAGCATGTTGCATCTGCAGAAGATATGAGCAATATTCCTAAGGCTATTCGTGAAGAGCTGAATCAGGATATGACTCATGTGAAGTATGTAACTCATCAGAGAGATACTGAGGATGGTACTAGAAAGTTCCTGTTCGAGATGGAAGATGGACAGATGCTGGAAACTGTCTTTATGCAGTATCATCATGGTAACTCAATCTGTATATCCTCCCAGGCAGGATGTGCTATGGGATGTAAGTTCTGTGCATCTACAATTGGAGGCTGTATAAGGAACCTTACAGCAAGTGAGATGCTGGGACAGGTTTATATGGCTATGAACATGGTTGCAAAGGAACTTGTGGAAGAGTCTGGCGGAACTATAGCGAGAGAAGAAATCGAAGAGGGCAGCAGAGTTTCCAACATAGTCGTAATGGGAACTGGCGAACCTTTCCAGAATTATGATAATTTGATTCGCTTTATAAAACTTATAACCAGTGAAGCGGGATATAATCTTAGCATCAGGAATATCACGGTTTCTTCCTGTGGTATAGTACCGAATATCAGACGTCTTGCAGATGAAGGGCTGCCAGTAACATTTGCCCTGTCCCTTCATGCACCGACAGATGAGCTCCGTAAGACTATAATGCCTATAGCGAATAAATATACGATTAAAGAAACTCTCGACGCTACGGATTATTACTTCCAGAAGACGGGACGAAGAATTACTATAGAGTATAGTCTGATGAATGGAGTAAATGACAGTCTAGAGCAGGCAAAGCAGCTGGGAGAGCTCCTGAAGCCAAGAAATACTTCGAAAAATCTAGGCGAACATACTGGAATATACCATGTGAATCTCATTCCTATAAATCCCGTAGATGAGCTTTTCTACAGGCCTGGAAGTACTGAGGGAACCCTTGAATTTAAGAAAATGCTTGAAAAATATAGAATAAATGTTACTATTAGGAGAGGTATGGGCAGAAATATTGACGCTGCCTGTGGACAGCTACGAAGGAAGTATGGATTATGAATCTGGCATCTACTGGAAGAACTGACAAAGGTAGAAAGAGAAGTAATAATCAGGATAGCATATTTGTGAGCAACACACCTGTGGGACCTTTACCTAATCTGTATATCGTTGCAGATGGTATGGGAGGTCACGCAGCGGGTGACTTTGCCTCCAGGTATGCTATTAGTGTTGTTATAGATTTCATACGTCAGTCAACAGTGAGAAGTCCTATCTCGCTTCTTAGACGCGCACTTGTCTATGCTAGCAATGAGCTATTTAAGGAGTCAGAGAAGGATAAGGATAAGATGGGCATGGGTACCACTATGGTTGCAGCCGTGATCATGGAGGACAAGCTCTACGTAGCGAATATCGGTGACAGCAGACTGTACATAGTTAATGATGATATAAAGCAGATTACTATGGATCATTCCTTAGTTGAGGAACTTATAAGAAGCGGTCAGCTGGAACGTAATAAAGGAAGAAATCATCCTGAGAAGAATATTATAACTCGTGCTATGGGTTCAAGAGACGAGGCTATGCCTGATTTCTTTGAACTCCCTATTGCTGCGGGTGATAAGATACTTATCTGTTCAGACGGACTTTCAAATATGGTAGAGGATGATGAGATTAAAGATATAATTCAGGATAATCCTGACCTGGATGACGCAGTGTCATCATTAATAAGCAGGGCCAACTATTATGGAGGAAATGATAACATTTCCGTTGTAATAGTTTCGATATAAAAGAGGTAGATTATGTTAAGACCTGGAACAATTTTAGACGACAGATATGAGATAATAGATGTTGTCGGAACTGGAGGAATGTCCACGGTATATCGTGCCAAGGACGAGAGACTTAAGAGATTCGTTGCAATCAAGGTTCTTAAGTCAGACTACAGCTCTGATCAGAATTTCGTATCCAAGTTCCGTGCAGAAGCTCAGTCATCAGCTGGACTTACTCATCCGAATATCGTCAGCGTATACGATGTATGCGAAGATGATGGAAGATACTTTATAGTTATGGAACTTGTTGAGGGTATCACTCTCAAGGAGTACATCAATCTTAATGGTCGTCTTAATATGACACAAGCTATCGATTTCTCTATTCAGATAGCTTCCGGACTTGAGGCTGCTCACGAGCATCATGTAATTCATCGTGATATCAAGCCTCAGAATATTATTGTGTCCAAGAGTGGAAACATCAAGGTAACAGACTTTGGTATAGCTAAGGCTGCTACCTCTACAACTATGTCTACAACCGGAATTGGTTCGGTTCATTATATATCACCAGAGCAGGCTAGAGGTGGCTACAGCGATGAGCGAAGCGATATCTATAGTCTTGGTATCACTATGTACGAGATGGTTACTGGTAGAGTGCCATTTGAGGGAGATACAAATGTAGCTATAGCCCTCATGCATATCCAAAATGATATGATACCACCTAGACAGCTCTATCCTGATATCTATCCAAGTTTTGAGAAGATAATACTTAAGGCTTCTCAGAAGAAACCTGAGAGAAGATATCTTACAGCAGCAGCTCTTATAGCGGATCTTAATCGTGTAAAGGATAATCCACACATTGATATAATAGTTGCTCCAGTTACAGTAACAGGAGCACCAACTCAGCAGTTCACTTCTGAGGATATGGAGAAGATTAAGAACGGAAGTATGAGTAAAGGCTTTGTTGACACCGTTAACAGACAGCCTGTTCCAAATACTCCAGAATCATCAGAGGTTCGACCTGATACAAGTCGTATCGAAGCGCTTCTTAATCAGGAGGATGAGGAGTTTGAAGAACCACCTCGTCGCCCAGCAGGACGAAGCATAAAGGTCGTTGATGACTATGAGGATGAGCGTTATGAAGAAGAGTATGACGATACTGATGAATATGACGTAGATCCTAAGCTTGAGAAAGCAGTTATGGTCGGCGGTATCGCGGCAGCTATCGTAGTTGCAGTTATAGTATTTGTCATAGTAGGAAATATGATGGGCTGGTTCAGCTTCGGTGAGAGAAGAACTACAGAAGCAACCACTACTGAGGAAGCTACTACAGAAGAGGCAAAGATAACTATGCCGGATGTTGTAGGACTTAGTGAGAAGGCTGCTGAGAAGGAACTTAAAGAGGCTGGTTCAACTAATTATCAGTTCGTTCAGGAACATTCTACAGAAGTTAAAGAGGGCTATGTAATCAGCCAGAATGTAGAGCAGAAAACAGAGATTGCTAAGGATACTCAGATCATCATCACAGTCAGTGCTGGTGCTGAAGAACTTGAGATAGCTGATGTAACTGGTATGGACGAAGATAGTGCTTATGAGACACTTACTTCACAGGGCTTTAAGCCAACCAGATCATATAAGTTTGATGATGAGATAGATGAAGGATGTGCTATATCAACAGATCCTAAGGCTGGAAGCAAGGCTAAGGCTGGAGACTCTATCGTAATTTATATAAGTCAGGGACAGGAAGAAAAGCTCGTTGGAGTTCCTGAACTTGTAGGCTTAACAGAAGCAGCTGCCAGAGGAAGCATAGAGGCTAACAAGCTGACAGTTGGAAATGTAACTTATGAGTTTAATTCGGATGTCGAGGCAGGTCTTGTAATCCGTCAGAGTATTACAAAGGATACTCAGGTTAAGGAAGGCTCGACAATAGATATTGTTATATCAAATGGTGCTGAGACTAAGACCTATAAGGGTAAGGTCAGCGGAAATGTATCTACATCTGATCCGGGACTTGCTAATGCTACTGTAACTCTTAATGTATATATAAATGATGACGCTGGTTATCATTTAGCATATACAGTAACTGCTCCTGGTGGTAATATAGAGGTTAACGGTGAGTCGCAGGGACTTAGTTATAACAACGGTACAGTATCATTTACTGTTGTAGATCAAAATGGTGCTGATGTATCTGGAATGTATAATAAGTCGCTGACACTGTCCTACGAAGATGAATAAAAACGTATAGAAGAATAGATATATGGATCTAACAGGCAGGATAATTAAAGGAATCGGCGGCTTCTACTATGTAGATGCCGCTGGTGTTTTATATGAGACCAGAGCAAGAGGTCTGTTCAGAAAGCAGGGCATCACACCTCTCGTTGGAGATAGTGTGACTATCGAGGTTATCGATGAGACGGAGAAGACAGCATTTCTCACTGATATCCAGGATAGACGTTCCGAGCTCATTCGCCCGGCTGTGGCAAATGTTGATCAGGCTCTTGTGATCTTTGCATGTGCACATCCAGTTCCAAGTACTGGTCTTCTGGACCGCTTTCTTATCAATATGGAGAGGCAGGAGATGGAGACTGTTATAGTGCTTAGTAAGGTGGATCTTCTGGAGGATGAGGACGGACACAAGCTTCCAGAACTGGAGTCACTTAGTTATATGTATCGGTCGGCTGGATACAGAGTGATAGAGCTTTCTAATATAAGTGGTGAAGGGCTGAAGACTATTCAGGATATTATATATGGAAAGACCACGGTTCTTTCTGGACCATCGGGGGTTGGAAAGTCATCGCTCATTAATAGTCTTGTTCCGGGGTTCGGAGCTGAAACTGGTGATATCAGTAAGAAGCTGAGAAAAGGAAAGAATACAACTAGACATACGGAAATCATTCCAGTTCCGAAGATGGATAATACATTTGTCATAGATACACCGGGTTATAGTTCGATAGAACTTATGGTTGATGATGAAAATGACCTTAAGTTTTATATGAGAGAATATGAAGGGTTAAATGAAACCTGTAAATATACTGGTTGCAGTCATATAGCTGAACCAGGTTGCAGTGTTAAGGAAAAGGTTGAAGAGGGAGTTATTCCTCAGGGGAGATATGAGAGCTATATAGACATGTTTTCGGAGGTTAAGTCCAGGAGGAAATGGTAATGAGCGAGCTAGAGAGAAAACTTGCACCATCTATGCTATCGATTGATTTTTGTCACATGGAAGATGAGCTTAAGATAGCAGAAGGCGCAGGCATGAAGATCCTTCACGTGGATGTTATGGATGGATATTTTGTTCCAAATATTTCATTTGGTCCACCAGTTATAAAGTTCGTTAAGCAGGCAATTCCAGATACATATCTGGATGTACATATGATGGTCGTAAATCCATCCAGATTTTTCGAGAAGTTTGTTAACCTTGGGGCTAACAATATCACTATACATGCGGAGGCTACTGAGAATCTGAGAGCTGATCTTCTCACTCTGAAGAGTCTTGGCATAAATGCGAGTGTCGCTATAAGTCCTGACACTCCTATATCAGATATAGAGCCATTTCTTGATACAGTAGATATGGTTCTTGTAATGAGCGTATATCCAGGTTTCGGAGGGCAGACATTTATTCCTGAAACCTATAATAGATTAAAGACACTAGCGAGTATCCGAGAGGAGAGAGGTCTAAGCTTTGACATCGAGGTAGACGGTGGTGTCACTAGAGAAAATGTTAGAGATATTCTGGAAGCAGGCGCAAATGTAATAGTTGCAGGTTCTGCAGTCTTTACAGGGGATACAGCTGATAATATTCGCGCCCTTACTGCTGCGTTCTAGTTTACATATTATTTTCTTAAACAGTGAGTGATTTCTGACAAATATACAGTAAGGCATAAGGTACTACATGAATATACTCTTGGTTGCTGGCGGAAAAGTAAATATCGAACAGCTTGTTCAGATACATGACACTCTGAATACTCCCTTCGTTATAGGAGTTGATGCTGGAAATGTAATCTTAGACGAAGCTGGGATTAAGCCCGATAAGGCTATCGGTGACTTTGACTCAGTAGGAGAAGAAGTTCTAGAAAGGCTGCTAAGTATTACTGATGTAGAAAAACTTATACCTGAAAAGGATGATACTGATACTGAACATGCATTTAGATTTGCTCTTCAGATGAAGCCTGAAAGCATAGTATGCATGGGTTGTACTGGCACAAGACTTGATCAGACCATGGCTAGCATCAATCTGCTTAAGCTGGCAGCTGATGCTGGAGTAGATTCATTTATAATAGACGAGACCAATCGTATAAGAGTAGTACGAGGAGAGGTTCGACTTACAAGAGAAGATATATTTGGAAAGTATGTATCTGTACTTCCCTATTACAGTGAGATATCTCATTTAACAGAAAAGGGATTCAAGTATGAAGTGACAGATACGACTCTTGATAAGGTCCTGAGCCTGGGAGTAAGTAATGAACTTGTGGAGGATGTTGGAATCATATCCTCTGATGACTATATGATAATCATGGAGACCAGAGACTAATGGATATTAGAAGGTTTGCCTTGGGTGATGGTTCGACTTCGTCGCAAGCGCTGTCATCCATAGTATTTACGGCCGGTTTCACTACAGCTGTTATCCTTCCCTTTTATCTGTACCTTTTTGGCGCAGGTATCTTCTGGGAATTCCTTGGAATAGCTATATGCACATTGGTCGTATGGGGAGTGGAATCTTATCCTCTGATGAGATATACCAGAAAGAGTAAAAAGATTCTTACACTTCCAGGTTATTATGAATATAGATTTAAATCACGTGGCGGACTGCTGCGCCTTTTTGCGTCTGTTGAGATTATAGTATTATCTATAGTCTTATCAGCTCTTTTTGTTAAGGAACTGGGTATAATAATCGGTACTCTGTTCAATCTGGATCCTATTAAATGTATGGCAGTAGTTCTTCTAATCGTTTCTGTTCTTTTAGGATATTTTGGAATTAATCTTATCTTTAAGACAGCATGGACTAAGGCTGTCATTCTTGTGCTGGGTATAGCATTTATCCTGCTTCATATGGTTTTCAGTGTAGGCATTGAAGGACTTATAAGAAATCTTATGTCCTCAGATATCACTGGAAGTGTGAGTAGATACTTAAATGTTCTCTACCATGATGGAAAGCTGCTTGAGCCAGAAGACTATATATCGCTTATATCCCTTGGACTTCTTGCGTCAGGTATGCCATTTATGCTTGGAATCTTTTTTGCCGAGAAGGGACCGAAGAGTATTAATACAGGTCGAAGAATCATAATTGTCTTCGGAATAGTTCTCTTTGAATTCGCATTTTTTATGGGAACTGTTTCAAGAGGTTATCTGTATCCAGAAGCGAGAACCAATTCGCTGTCCAGATATTTCTATATGCTTTTCGATAAAATGTATAACGACGTGGGCGTTGGAAGAATTGCGGCTTTTATCTTGCTGCTGATCATTATAATAGGTTTTGTGACCGCTCTGGAGGGTGCTATGCATGTGATCGTTACAAGCATCTATGATGATATTATCCTGGGTGGAAGACTTGTAAAGGTGAACCCTAAGCATGTCAGACGCGATATTATGATTATTTCAATCTTTTCAGGCATTGCTATACTTCTTGCTGGTGCTTATATTGAGCAAATGTCAATAAGCCTTATTATCACATTTATCACTACACTAGGTTGTTCTATCTCTCCAACGATTTTCTTATCGCTGGTATGGAAGAGAATGAATGCTGCTGGCTGCATGGCTGGACTTGTGGGAGGACTTCTATCAGTTCCATTTTTCAAGTTTACTCCATGTTTCCTTCTGGGAGGAAAGAGAGTGTCACTATGCGATATGCTTGGTATTAATTCAGTTATCCCTTCTATGGTTACAACTATACTTTTTGTGATACTTGTGAGTCTTTTAACTAAGAAACCAGATGAAGAGATAGAGAAAGAGTTCCGTGCGATTAAGAGTAGAATATCTGAGTAGATTATGGATAGGATTTACAGAAAACTTAGAAATATTGAACCGATATACAGAAAAAAGCACCTCATGTTATGAGGTGCTTTTAGCATACACTATTCATAGGGTGAGAGAGTTATGAAAAATCTATGGTTTCAATATAAACCTGAGTTATGAACAAGTTATTAACAAACTATAAAATATATGTAAAAAGTTTTAAATATATAACTTTTATAAATCGGACGAAATATCGCATGAAAAATAATAGGCTTATTACATGTTAATGTGTTATAATAGTTTTCGATTTTGGGTTGTACGGAGGATATACGTGCTTTGAAAAAAATCAAGGGTTATAAAAGAGATTTTGCACAGGCTGTAAGAGAGGCTATATTAGAAGAACAGGACATAGATAAGGCTGAGGATACAGGAAAAGAAGAGTCTTCTGATTCCTCAGATATTCTGTCGGAAAGTAGTTCTGATCTAGACGATGTATCTCCTTCGGCTGAGGATATAAAAGCTGACGATTTAAAGAAGAAGGTTGATGCTCAGGTTGATGAAGCACTTGGAGTTCAGAAGCATCCAGATATGATGCCTGAGATTTCTGAGGATTTATCAGAAGAACTGTCATCAGATTCAAAGATTCAAGTCTCTGGAAATGTTGAAGCAGTTGAGCTTACGGCAGAGACTGTAACCGAAGAAAAAAAAGAATCTGAGCCAAAGCCAGAAGTGGTGAAGAAAGAAAAGAAGGGGAAGTCCAAGAAAATGAGTGAGATGGAGCACGAGATAAAAAGAGAAGAAGAACTTACAGGTCTTAGCGAAAATACAACCTATATTACAAAGACTACTATCATCACTGGTGATGTAGAGATAGACGGTGATGTTGAGATACTTGGACGAGTAGAAGGAAATGTAAAGTGTTCCGGTAAGCTTGTAGTTGGAGGACGTGTGGATGGAGATGTTATAACCGGCGAACTCTATGCAGATAATGCTCACATTCAGGGAACAGTTACATGTGACGGACTTGTTAGAATAGGAGCTGGCAGTGTACTGGTGGGAAATGTATCAGCTACAAGTGCTATGATATCTGGCGCTGTTAAGGGTGATATAGATATCAAGGGTGATGTAGAGATAGGCTCTACCGCAGTTATCGTAGGAAATATAAAGTCTAAGTCCGTTCAGATAAGCAGCGGCGCTGTAGTAGAGGGTATGTGCCAGCAGGTATATGCAAGTGTCGATGTATCACAGTATTTTGAAGATGGAATCCAGAATCTGGATGAAGCATCAGTAGAGTAAATAATCCTGAGATTAAGACACAGGATCTATATAAAGGAGACAAGCATGGAATTACACAGAATATTACTGAAGTTAAGTGGCGAAGCCCTTGCGGGAGACGCTCATCACGGCTTTTCAGATGAGGAAGTAACTAGGGTTGCTTCTGAAGTTAAGAAGGTCGTTGATAAAGGGGTTCAGGTCGGAGTAGTTATCGGTGGAGGTAACTTCTGGCGCGGACGTACATCAGATGGAATGGACAGAGTAAAGGCAGACCAGATCGGAATGCTTGCTACTGTTATGAACTGTATATACGCAGCAGATGCATTTAGAAGAGCAGGAATGAAGTGCAAGATTACATCTCCTTATGCTATAGGTGATGTAACAGAAATGTATGTTAGAGATAAGGCTATAGAGTATATGGAGCAGGGCTACGTTGTATTCTTTGCAGGTGGTTCAGGTCATCCATTTTTCTCAACTGATATGCCAGCAGTTCTTCGTGCTGTAGAGACTGAGTGCGACGCAGTACTTTCTGCTAAGGCTATCGATGGCGTATATGATAGTGATCCAAAGACTAATCCAAATGCTAAGAAGTTTGACACTATGAAAATGTCTGATATCGTAGATCAGAAGCTGGGTGTTATAGATCTTGCTTCAGCCGTTCTTGCGATGGAACAAAAGATGCCTATGATTCTTTTTGCACTAAATGAGCCGGATTCAATCGTCCGTGCTGCAAATGGTGAAAATATAGGAACAACAGTAACTGTAGATTAATAAATATTTATATATGGAGGGATTTACCATGAGTTACGAAGAAAAAATGCAGAAGGCAGTTGATAATCTGTCTGCTGATTATGCAACAATTAGAGCTGGACGTGCTAATCCACATATCCTTGATAAGTTAAAGGTAGATTACTATGGAACACCAACTAATCTTCAGAGTGTTGCTAACGTATCTGTACCAGAGGCTAGAACTCTTATGATCACACCATGGGAGGCTTCTATGGTTAAGGTTATCGAGAAGGCTATCCAGATATCTGATCTTGGTGTTACACCTAACAATGATGGTAAAAATGTTATCATCAACTTCCCAGAGCTTACAGAAGAGAGACGTAAGGAACTGGCTAAGGATATCAAGAAGAAGGGTGAAGATGCTAAGGTAGTTGTTCGTAATGCAAGACGTGATGCCAACGAAGCTGCTAAGAAGCAGAGCAAGGCAGGCGAGATATCAGAGGATGATCTTGCAGATGAAGAGAAGAATATCCAGAAGGCAACAGATAAGTTTATTGCTGAGATTGATAAGCTTATCGAGGCAAAGACAAAAGAAATCCTTACGGTGTAATCTATGAGCGAAGAATATAAAATCCCAGAGCATGTGGCTATAATCCTTGATGGTAATGGCCGCTGGGCTAAGCAACGCCACATGCCTAGAAACTTTGGTCATAAGGCTGGCGCTGATAATCTGGAGCAGATTATCGAGGATGCATGGGACCTTGGAATAAAGTACCTCACGGTATATGCATTTTCCACTGAAAACTGGAAGAGATCTGTTGAGGAAGTTACAGGTCTTATGCTTATTCTTAGAGATTTTCTTAAAAAGTCTATTGATAAAGCTAACAAGAATAATATGCGTGTTCGCGTGATAGGTCGTCGTGACAGGCTTGACGCTGATATCGTTGATGCCATAGAGAAGCTCGAAGATGCTACAAAGGATAATACAGGTATTCAGTTCATCGTTGCCCTCAATTATGGTGGTAGAGATGAGATAACTCGTGCAACTCAGAAGATTGCCGAGGAGGTTAAGAATGGAATAATCTCAGTAGAAGATATTACTGAGGATTATGTGTCTTCAAAGCTTGATACAGCTGACATTCCAGATCCTGACCTACTTATAAGAACTAGTGGAGAACTTAGAACTTCAAACTTTCTGCCATGGCAGATATCTTATTCGGAGTTCTACTTTACTGACACTTTATGGCCAGACTTTAACAAGGATTCACTCCGTCAGGCTATTGATTACTATAATGGCAGAGACAGGCGCTTTGGCGGTGCTGAGTAGCGCCTTCATTTGGAGCAAAATATGTTTAAGACCAGACTTATTAGTGGAATAGTACTTATAGTTATAGCACTTTTTGTATTATGGATAGGTGGAGCAGTAACAGGAGCTGTTACTATGATCCTATCAGCAATAGGTGTCTATGAATTCTGTAGAGTATATGATATAGAGAAGCGTTCGCCTACCGTAATAGCGCTTATATGGACATTTGTCTATTACCTAGTGCTGATACTGGCAGATATGAGAACTTCTATTATTACGAAGATTGATCCATCGGTTAAAGCTGCCGTTGAATCAGGTGAGGCAGTATCTCTTACGAAGTTTACTATTCCGATTATGATACTGTATCTGCTAGCGATACTTACACTATATGTTTTCAGATTTCCTAAGTATCATGACCGCGAGATTATGGCGGCGTTCACATCATTTTTCTATGTGAGCGTTATGCTGTCCTTTGTATATAAGCTTAGAACTATGTACGAAGGTGGTTACTTCATCGTTCTCGTGTTCATATGTTCCTGGGGAAATGATACTCTTGCGTACTGTGCAGGAAGACTTTTTGGAAAGCATAAGATGTCACCAGAGCTGAGTCCTAAGAAGACTGTTGAAGGACTTATTGGTGGAATCGTTGGTTCAGGACTTCTGGGTGTTATATATGCATTTTTCCTTAAGGGAAGAGTGGAGCAGTTTGATAATATGAATATATATATCACTCTGTTTATCGTATGCGCACTTGGTGCTATACCAGCGGTTATCGGTGATCTAGCTGCTTCAGCTATCAAGAGAAATAATAACGTTAAGGATTATGGCACACTTATTCCGGGACACGGTGGAGTGCTGGATAGATTTGACAGTATGATATTTACTGCGCCTATAATCTATTATCTGATTCAATTTGTTATAACAACACAGCAGAACTCTTTATAGAGCGACTGCAAGTTATATAGAGGAGAATATGAAGAATATTTCAATCATCGGATCTACTGGTTCGATAGGTACGCAGGCACTGGATATAGTCCGTGCAAATGGCGATATAAATGTCGTAGCGCTTGCATGTGGTAAGAATATAGAACTAATTGAGAAGCAGGCTAGGGAGTTCTCTCCCGAGCTTGTTTCTGTTATGTCGGAAGAAGATGCGTCTACACTCCGTGTGAAGCTTTCTGATACAGGGATAAAGGTTGTATCAGGTATGGAAGGACTATGCGAAGTAGCGGCATATGATAGGGCAGATATGGTGCTTACAGCTATAGTTGGTATGATAGGTGTTGAACCTACTCTTGCAGCTATAGAGGCTGGTAAGGATATAGCTCTCGCTAACAAGGAGACACTTGTAACTGCTGGTCATCTTGTTATGAAACGTGCATCTGAGAAGGGCGTTAAGATTCTTCCTGTAGATAGTGAACATAGTGCTATCTTCCAGAGCCTTCAGGGTAACAGAAGAGCCTGTCAGGGTGCATATGATAATAAAGTATCCAGAATACTTCTTACAGCTTCTGGTGGACCTTTCAGAGGACGTTCTAGATTGGAACTAGAGAATGTTACTGTTAAGGAAGCACTTAATCATCCTAACTGGTCTATGGGCCCTAAGATAACTATTGATAGTGCCAGCATGGTCAACAAGGGGCTTGAGGTTATAGAAGCTCATTGGCTCTTTGATACAGAGCTGGATGATATTGAAGTTCTGATTCAACCACAGAGTATTATTCACAGTGCTGTAGAGTACGAGGATGGAGCGGTTATAGCACAGCTTGGCACTCCTGATATGAAGCTTCCGATTCAGTATGCATTTTATTATCCAGAGAGAAGGTACCTCGCTGGAGAGAGACTTGATTTTTCGAAGATAAGTGGAATAGTAATTGAAACACCTGATTACGAAACATTTCGCGGAATCCCTCTTGCAAAGGAGGCAAGCCGAATAGGTGGTACTATGCCTACGGTCATGAATGAAGCAAATGAGCATGCTGTTGCAGCATTTCTGTCGGAGAAGATTACGTTCCTCGAGATATACGATATGATTGAATATGCGATGTCACATCATACAGTTTCACAGGATGCGGATCTTAAGACTATTCTAGCGGCTCGCGATGATACGGACCGAATCCTTACAGAGCATTACGGAGTTTAAGTATGAGTTCGATTATAAATGTTATCTCAATAATCATTACATTTGGAATAATAGTTTCAGTCCATGAGTTTGGACATTTTCTTTTTGCTAAGCTTAGCAAGATAAAGGTAAATGAATTCGCTGTCGGCATGGGTCCTAAGATAGCTGGCTGGAAGAGGGGCGATACAGACTATAGTATCAGAGTTCTTCCTTTCGGTGGCTACTGCATGATGGAAGGTATGGCTGAAGATTCAGATGATAAGAATGCCTTCAGTAACAAATCCATCATGGCTAGACTGATGGTGTGCTTTGCAGGACCGCTATTTAACTTTATCTTAGCTTTTTTCCTGTCCATTGCTATATGTCATTTTACCTATATTGATCAGCCTATCCTGACAGATATTATGGAAGGCGGCGCTGCTGAAGCTGCTGGCTTTGAAGTTGGTGATGAGATAGTAAAGCTTGATGGCAAGAGAATATATAACTATCGTGAGATAACTCTTTATGGTATGCTTGTTGATCCTAAGACTCCGGTTGACATAACATATCTTAGGGATGGAGAAGAACATACTGTAACTCTAACAAGAAAGCTGGACGAGCAAACAGGTAATTACTACTTCGGTTTTATCAGTACAGGACGTGCTTCCAAGGGTCTTATGGATGAACTTAAGTACTCTGTCTACGAGGTACGATTCCAGGTTAAGACGGTTGTATATTCCATCAAAATGCTGGTTACTGGTCAGGCTTCCAAGGATTCTCTTATGGGACCGGTTGGTATAAGCAATACGATGAATACGGTGATTGAAGAAGCGAAGGAAGAGACCAAGGAGGAGACGACCTGGGTACAGTTCATGACTGTGCTTATGACTATCGTCAATTTTGCATGTCTACTCAGTGCGAACCTTGGAATGATGAATCTTCTTCCTATACCTGCTCTTGACGGTGGTCGAATTCTCTTTGTGCTTATAGAAGCTATAGCGGGTCGTCCAGTGCCAAGAGAGAAGGAGAATATCGTTACAGCGGTAGGAGTTATTCTTCTTTTACTACTAACTGTATTTGTATTCTTCAACGACTTAGGAAATGTATTACATGGCTAATCTAGTTTAATATAGGGGATAATTACTATGGCATATAGAGATAATACGAAGAAAATAAAGATTGGAAATGTTGAGATAGGCGGTGGTAACCGTATAGCTATACAGTCTATGACTAACACTGAGACTTCAGATATAGAGGCAACTGTCAGCCAGATTCTCGCTCTTGAAGAAGCAGGCTGTGATATAGTTCGCTGCACAGCAAATACTGAAGAAGCAGCACGTGCCTTTGAGAAACTGAAGGAGAGAACGCATGTTCCACTTGTGGCTGATATTCATTTCCAGTATAAGCTTGCTATCCTTGCTATGGAGGCAGGTGCAGATAAGATTCGTATTAATCCAGGTAACATCGGTTCAGAGGAGAATCTGAAGGCTGTAGTTAGTGTTGCAAAGCAGCGTAACATCCCTATTCGTGTTGGAGTTAACAGCGGCTCTCTGGAGCAGCAGTTCATAGATAAGTATCACGGCGTAACAGCTGAGGGTATAGTTGAAAGCGCACTGGATAAGGTGCGTATGATCGAACAGCAGGATTACGATAACATAGTTATCAGTATCAAGTCCTCAGATGTGCTTATGTCTGTGAAGACACATGAGCTGATTGCTGAGAAAACTAACTATCCACTTCATGTTGGAATCACTGAGTCAGGTACTCTGTGGAGTGGAAATATCAAATCCTCTGTAGGCCTTGGTATCATTTTAAATGAAGGAATAGGCGACACTATTCGAGTATCACTTACAGGTGACCCAGTGGAGGAGGTAAGAAGCGCGAAGCTTATACTTAAGACTCTGGGACTTAGATCAGATGGCATAACTCTGGTGTCATGTCCAACATGTGGAAGAACACATATAGACTTAATAGGTCTGGCAAATAAGACAGAGAAACTGATTAATGAATATAAGAATCTGAATATAAAGGTAGCTGTTATGGGTTGCGCAGTCAACGGACCTGGTGAAGCAAGGGAAGCAGATCTAGGTATCGCTGGTGGCGATAACGTGGGTCTCATCTTTAAAAAGGGTGAGATTCTGAGAAAGGTACCTCAGGATCGTCTCTTGGACGAACTTCGGAAAGAGTTGGATAATTGGGAAGGAACATCAAATGGATAATGACAAAAGTTTAAAGTCGTTTTTTGATACATTTAATGGTATGGAGATGGACCAGGACCTTAAGGAAATGTTCGAGGGTGTAGATGTAGAGAAGCTTACATATATAACCCAGTCCGAGACTCTGTACGTTGATATAATATCTACACATTTAATAGATCTGGACAGTATAAAAAAGGCGGAAGAATTAATCCGTCTTTTTGTCTTTGAGGAAGAGGATGATGATCACTATAGAAAAGTAAAGATTAAGGCGAAGTATCATCTGTCAGAGCAGTATGATCCTGAATATATAATGCGTGTTCATGGTGACGATATTATGAAGGAGATGCGCGAGGAACATCCAGTAGAATATACACTTGTTAAGAGTTCCGATATTCGATTTGGAGATGGAAAGATAACATTTGTCATGCCTGAGGGAATGATGGCTCTTCAGAGAAAGCCTATGATCGCAAAGTACTTCAACCGTCTGTTCCAGGACTGCTTTGGGCTAAGTATCAATACTGTTATAGAGTATGTCAAGCGTCCTGAGAAGGAGGAAGAGGTTGAGGAGGAAGAACGTCAGACTGAGACTGAGGCGGCTCCTTTCAGTAGAATGAAGGAGACTGAGGAACAGCTTGTAGATGCTTACGATGAGGATTCAAATGAGGTCTACTATTCTCCTGAACTTATGCGTAAGAAGGAACCTGACACTGCACCTAAGAAGAAGGACTTTAAGGCCAGTGCTGAGGACTTCAGAAAGAAGAATTACAACGATATGGACTGCTTCTACGGTAAGAACGTAGAGGGCGATATCGTGTCGATAGCTGATATCACTGAGGAGATGCCAAACTATGTTGTCGTAAAGGGACAGATAGTTAAGGTGGACACCAAGGAGATTAGAAATGAGAAGACTATCGTTACAGCATATATAACTGACTTTACAGATACTATTGGTTTCAAGCTCTTCGTAAAGAATGATGACTTGGGTGCCGTTATGGATGACCTAAAGCCTGGTTCTTTTGTTATGGTCAAGGGCGTACCTGAAAATGATACATTTGCCCACGAGCTTCTTCTTAATAAGGTTGATGGTGTAAAGAAGGCAACTGATACCAGAGAGAAGAGAATGGATAATGCAGAGGAGAAGAGAATCGAGCTTCATCTGCATACCAAGATGAGCGAAATGAATGGTGTAACTCCGATAGGCGGAGTGCTTCAGAAGGCTATTGACTGGGGCCACACTGCTATAGGTATCACGGATGCTGGTGTAGTAAATGCATTTACTATGGCTACTAAGTATCTGGGTAAGACTAAGCAGAAGGATGCTATAAAGCTTCTCTACGGAGTTGATGCAAATATAGTTGATGATATAAAGACTCTCGTTATGAATCCACATGGACAGAGCCTGGATTCTGACTACGTTGTCTTCGATATCGAGACCACAGGTCTTTCATTTAAATATTGTAAGATTATCGAAATTGGTGCTGTCAGAGTTGATAAGTCGGGCGAGGTCATCTCAAGATTTTCGGAGTTTGTAAATCCGGAGGAGCCTATTCCATATAATATCGAGAGACTGACATCTATTAATGATGCGATGGTTAAGGATGCAGATACTATCGATAAGGTACTGCCAAGATTTTTTGAGTTCTGTAAGGACGCAATGCTCGTAGCGCATAATGCTACATTTGATACCACATTCATCAGAGTAGTGGCACATAGCCTCGGCATGGAGTACGACTTCACAGCCCTTGATACTATGACGCTTGCTCATGTTCTTCTGCCTGAGCTAGGTCGTTATACCCTGGACCGACTGACTCATTACTTCAAGCTGACAAATGCTCATCATCATAGAGCCTGCGACGATGCTGAAGTTACTGCTGAAATCTTCGCGAAGCTTCTTAAGATGATTTATGAAACTGGTGCAAAGTCAGTCGACGACCTGAATGAGATGGGACGCTCTTCGGACGATGCTATTAGAAAATCCAGAGCACGTACGGGTCTTATTTTCGCTCAAAATGAAACTGGTCGAACAAATCTATATAGGCTGATATCGAACTCTCACATCAAGTACTTCAATATGGTACCGAAGATTCCTATGTCTGAGATTGAGAAGTATCGTGAGGGTCTGATACTTGGTTCAGGTTCATCAACAGGTCATCTCTATCAGGCACTTCTTGATGGACTTGAGGAAGAAGAGATTGAGAAGATAGTAAACTTCTTCGACTTCCTGGAGATACAGCCTGTATCTAACAATCTTCATCTTATCGATGAGGAGAAGGTTGCGAGAATCCACAGCGTGGAGGATCTGCAGGATATTAATAGAGAAATTATCGAGCTTGGTAAGAAGTACGGAAAGCCTGTTGTTGCAACAGGTGACGTATACTTCCTCGAGCCTGAGGATGCTATCTACCGAGCTATCATTAAGGACAGTGTCCGTATAAAGAGACTTAATGCGAAGGCACGTGAGGAGCTGGAGGCTAATGCTAAGGCTGAGCGTGCGGCAAAGGGGCAGGAGCATGAAAATGTTGATCTTGTAAAGGAAGCTATGGAAGAGGAGCCGCCTCTTTACTTTAGAACTACTGAAGAGATGCTGGAGGAGTTTAGCTACCTTGGGGAAGAACTTGCAAAGGAAGTCGTAGTTACTAATTCAAATCTAGTAGCATCCTGGCTTGAACTTAAGAGCCCGGTTCGTCCTGACAAGGCACCACCTCGTATCAAGGATTCAGACAAGACACTTCGTAAGATATGTTACGACAAGATGCATGAGATGTATGGTCCTACACCTCCTGATATCGTAAAGGCTCGTCTTGATAAGGAGCTGGATTCTATCATCGGAAATGGATACTCCGTTATGTACATCGTAGCACAGAAGCTCGTGTGGAAGTCTAACGAAGACGGATATCTGGTAGGTTCCAGAGGTTCCGTTGGTTCTTCCTTTGCGGCGACTATGGCTGGTATCACAGAGGTTAATCCACTTCCTGCTCATTATCTGTGTCCAAATTGCTTCTATGCTGAGTTTGACTCTGAGAGAGTTAAGGCGTATGCGGGAGAGTGTGGATGCGATATGCCGGACGCTGACTGTCCTAAGTGCGGAACTAAGATGAAGAAGGAAGGACAGGATATTCCTTTTGAGACATTCCTTGGATTCAAGGGTGATAAGGAGCCAGATATCGACCTTAACTTCTCTGGTGAGTACCAGGCAAAGGCTCATCAGTTCTTAGGTGACCTTTTCGGACGTGATCACTCATTTAAGGCTGGAACTGTTGGTACAGTGGCAGACAAGACTGCCCTCGGTTTCGTGCGTGATTATTGTAAATATAGAGGTGTTGAGAAACGCTGGGCAGAGATGGAACGTCTCTCACAGGGCTGTGTCGATGTTAAGAGAACATCTGGTCAGCACCCTGGCGGCATCATAGTAACACCTGATGACGAAGATATCTGTAGCTTCACACCGGTGCAGCGACCTGCAAATGATATGTCCGTCGATATTATAACTACTCATTTCGATTATCACTCCATCGAGCATAACCTGCTGAAGTTCGACGTGCTGGGACACGATGATCCAACTATGATCAAGAGACTAGAGGAGCTTACAGGAATTAACGTTAAGGATATTCCATTTGATGATCCAAATGTTATGGCCCTCTTTAAGGGTACAGAACCTATTAAGATTAAACCAGAAGATATGGGTGGTATTCCACTGGGATGCCTCGGTGTTCCTGAGTTCGGAACTGAGTTCGCTATGCAGATGCTTATCGATGCGGATCCTCAGAGCTTCTCTGACCTGGTTCGTATCGCTGGACTTTCTCATGGTACAGACGTTTGGCTGGGTAATGCTCAGAAGCTTATTCAGGAAGGTAAATGTAAGCTTGCCAGTGCCATCTGTTGTCGTGATGATATCATGGTATATCTTCTTAATCAGGGACTTGAGTCGGGCGATGCATTTACTATCATGGAGCGTGTTCGTAAGGGTATCGTTGCCAGCGGCGGCTGCCACGAGTGGCCGGACTTCAAGGCAAAGATGCAGGAGAAGGGTGTACCTGACTGGTACATCTGGAGCTGCGAGCAGATTAAGTACATGTTCCCTAAGGCTCACGCCGTTGCATACGTTATGATGTCCTGGCGTGTTGCCTGGTACAAGATATATCATCCGCTTGCATATTACGCTGCGTACTTCAGTATCCGTGCAGATGCATTTTCCTATGAGATTATGTGTCAGGGTGAGGCTCATCTGGACGGTGTACTTAATGAGTACAAAGCTAAGGATAAGAATAAAATGACAGCTACAGAGAAAGGTCTTCTTAAGGATATGAAGATTGTTAAGGAGATGTATGCTCGAGGCTTCGACTTTGCACCACTTGATATTTACACTGCGAAGGCTAATAGATTCCAGATTGTAGATGGTAAGATTATGCCAAGTTTCCTTGCAATTGACTCCATGGGTGAGTCGGCTGCACAGCAGATGGAGGAAGCTGCGAAGGACGGACAGTTCCTGTCACAGCAGGAGCTTAAGGACCGTGCACATATATCTGGTACTGTTATTGATAAGATGGCAGAGCTTGGAATCCTTGGCGATATGCCTAAGACAAGTCAGCTGACATTTGACTTTTTAGCCGATGAGTAGTATCTTGTCACGAGGATATTCTCCTGAAATTGCTAGATGATTTCTCATAAATTAGATTTGACATATATAGAAAATATGTTATGATTTAGTTAACTAAGCGATTAGTTTCGAATAAAATCTGAGGGCGGAACAGGCAGCCGCCACTACCTATTAATAGGTCTTAAAGAGATGCAGATTGTCACCTGCCTATTTTATTCGATATGAAGAGCAAGAGAAATCTTGCTCTTTTCTAATTCTAGGAGATAATTAATCATCCAGATTATTTAGCTATACATCCTAATCGGAAAAGTATTTCATTTATAAAGTATTTTGATTCTCATACAAATGTTGCTGTAAGAGTTAATTCCAAGGGACAATTATCCTTAAGAACAATGTATCCCTTGGTGGATGCTATGCTAACACATTATTTGGAGAAGAACTTTGCTTGGAAGATTGGCTATGATGAGGAGGATAAGGCGTATATTATGTGTGATAAAAATATAAAGGCGGCAATTTTTGATTTAGATGGAACATTGCTAGATACGTCTGTGGGTGTTCTTAGTTCAGTTAGAAAAATGATAGAACATTTTGGTTTACATAATCTTACTGAAGAAGAACTTCAAACATTTATAGGTCCACCAATTAATAAGCATTTAGAGAAAATCTATGGCTTATCTGAAGATAAGGCTATGGAGGCTATGAACTACTTTCGTGAGGAATATCCGAAGGGTGATATATTTAAAGCCGAGCACTATGACAAAATGAGTGAGATGCTTGCTACTCTAAAGAGAATGGGGATAAAGCTTGGAGTCTCTACATATAAGAGAGAAGATATGGCAAAGACTCTCTTAGAGGAAAAGGGGCTTGCGAAGCATTTTGATGTAATTCATGGTTCAAATGCTGCTTCAAATCTTACTAAGGCGGATATAGTTGATATGACTATCCGTGATCTGGGCTTTAGTCCGGAAGAGACTGTAATGATAGGAGATAGCGATAATGATGCAATCGGTGCTGCGGGCGCTGGCGCTCTTTTTATCGGTGTTACGTATGGATTCGGCTTTAAGAATGCAGCGGATGTAGCATCATTTGAAAATATAGGTATTGCGGCTATTCCGATGGATATTGTAGATATCATAGGCTAATAATTTTATAGATAAAACTAGTTTCGAAAGGATTTAAATATGGGAGAATTAAAGCTTCTTGACTGTACCCTCCGCGATGGAGGATATCTTAATGACTGGAAGTTCGGTCATAACAATCTGATAAGTATATATGAAAGATTAATAGATTCAAATGTTGACTATATCGAACTTGGTTTTCTGGATGATCGTCGTACATTTGATATCGACCGCAGCATTATGCCTGACACTGACTGTATGGAGAAAATCTACGGTACAGTGGATAAGAAGGGCAAGAAGGTTCTTGGAATGATTGATTACGGAACCTGCTCTATCGATCATATAAAGCCCGCTAGTGAGTCCTACATCGATGGTATCAGAGTAATCTATAAGAAGCATCTTCGCGTAGAAGCGCTGGACTTCTGTCGTCAGCTGAAGGAACTAGGTTACATTGTTTTCTCTCAGCTTGTTTCAGTAACAAGTTATACAGACGAAGAAATGCTGGACCTGATACGTCTTGCAAATGAAGCAAAGCCGGACGCTGTATCTATGGTAGATACTTACGGACTTATGCACCAGAACAATTTGAGACATTTTATAGATCTGCTGGATAAGAATCTTGATCCAGACATCGCGCTGGGCTATCACGGACACAATAACTTCCAGATGGGCTATGCTAACTGTATTGCAATGCTCGAGTATAAAACTGATAGAACTATGCTCGTAGATGGAACGCTTTACGGCATGGGTAAGAGTGCGGGAAATGCTCCGATTGAGCTGATAGCCATGCACATGAATCAGAAGTATGGAAAAGATTATAAGATATCTCAGATGCTGGAGGCTATAGATGTAAATATTATGAACTTCTGTCAGCCAACAACCTGGGGATATAATCTCTTCTTTTATCTTGCTGCTTCAAATGACTGCCATCCAAACTATGTGGCAGATCTTATGAATAAGAAGACGCTTTCTATAAAGTCAATTAACGAACTTCTTTCACGCCTCGAAGGTGAGAAGAAGCTTCTATATGATAAGAAATATATGGAGGATCTTTACCTCGAGTATCAGAGTCACGACATCGATGACACTGATGCGATAAAGAGACTTTCAGCTAGATTCGATTCACTCTCAACAGACATTTTCGAATATGAGGGTGATCATGAACATAATGTAGATGGAACAAATGTTCAGAAGAATATTTTGGTAATAGGACCAGGAAGTTCAGTATCTACAGAAAGAGAAAAGCTTGATGCATTTATCGAGAAGACAAGAGAAGCAGATGGCGATGAGAATCTCGAGATAATCGCTATCAATTACATTCCATCTGAGATACCTATTGATATGCTCTTCATAAGCAATTCAAAGAGATATCTTCAGATGTCCTCTGCTCTTGCTAGACTCATTTCTACAGAAGCAGTTGATACAAAGCCAAAGTATGACGAAAATGGCATGCCAATCGACGAGTCAAGCGACCGTATACAGATTATCGCAACTTCAAATGTAACAAGCAAGAGAATTGACTTTGACTATACACTTAACTACAGCAGTCTTATCGACGAGGATGCAGACATCATAGATAACTCATTTATCATGCTCCTCAAGGCACTTGTTAAGGCTGGAGTGAAGAAGGTAAATGTAGCAGGTTTCGACGGCTACTCAGAAGATAAGCTCAACTTCATCAACCCAGAAATGGAGTATACATTTATCAAGGACCGTACAGAGGAACTAAACCAGTACGCAAAAGATAAGCTTGCAGAGCTTGCGTCCGATATCAAAGTAAACTTCGTGACAACATCACTCTACAAATGAGTCACCTTCACGTCCGACGTAGAAGTGACTCAAAAATGAGTCACCCCCACGTCGAACGTAAAAAGTGACTCATTTCGAAATACAGGGAGGAAGATATGATTCAGAAATTATCAGATTATGTAGCAGACTTCTTAGTGAATAATGGAATTGACACTGTGTTCGGTGTAACAGGCGGCGGCGCCATGCACCTCAACGACAGCCTCGGTCATAAGGAAGGACTGCATTTCATATTTAACCATAACGAGCAGGGAAGCAGTGTTGCTGCAGAGGGATATACCAGACTTACAGGCCGTCTTGCAGCGGTAAATGTAACTAGTGGTCCAGGCGGAACAAATGCAATCACAGGTGTTCTTGGTGGCTGGCTGGATTCCATTCCAATGTTTGTAATCTCAGGTCAGGTTAAGCGCGAGACTACTACATGGGCAACTGACATCCCACTAAGACAGCTCGGTGATCAGGAATATCAGATTGTCGAAAGCGTACGAAATATGACAAAGTATGCAGTTATGGTCACTGATGAAACTGAGATTGCATATCATTTAGAGAAGGCTCTGTTCCTCGCAACAAAAGGAAGAGGCGGCCCTGTATGGATCGACATTCCTCTTGATATTCAGGCTGCTCGAATCGAGACAGACGAGCTGAAACATTTTAATGGTACACAGGAAGAAAGAGAGCTTCTTACAGCTCAGGTTCCTTCTCCTGTAAATGAAGCTACTGCCGATGATATTCTTCAGAAGATCGCAGCAGCAAAGCGCCCACTTATTTTTGCTGGTACAGGAATCAGACTTGGGGATTCAGAGGAAGAGTTCCTGGATCTTGTTGAAAAGCTGGGTATTCCAGTCGTAACTGCATGGAACGCACATGATACGCTGCCAGACACAAGTCCATATTTCGTAGGTCGTCCTGGCACCGTCGGAACACGTGGCGGTAACTTCGCTACAGAGAATGCAGACCTTATCCTGGTTCTCGGTTCACGTCTTAACATTCGTCTGATCAGCTACAACTACAAGGACTGGGCAAAGAATGCCTATAAGATAGTTGTAGATATAGATAAAAATGAGCTTAACAAGCCAACCATCAGTCCTGATATGAAGGTGCATGCTGACGTAAAGGATCTGATGCAGGCGCTTATTCGCGAGATAAATGCAGGAAAATACACAAAGGGTAACGAAGAACATAAAAAGTGGCTCGAGTTCTCTCGTTCAATAAATGAGAAGTACCCAGCAGTTCTGCCTGAGTACTCAGATACAGATAAGCCACTCAATCCATACGTATTTGTTAAATCCCTCTTCGAAACTATGTCCGAAGATGACGTATGTATCACCGGAAATGGATCTGCCTGCGTTATCGGATTCCAAGCAGCTGTCATAAAGTCAAAGACGAGACTCTTCACGAACTCAGGCTGCGCAAGTATGGGCTACGGACTTCCAGCTGCCCTTGGTGCAGCAGTGGCACTCACCAGTGCAGACAATCGTGGTAAAGTATTTGGTAAAATGTACCAGGTAGTAGAACAGAACTTCGAACAGGATAAGAAGGACCACAGAGTAATCTGCCTCGACGGAGACGGCTCACTTATGATGAACCTTCAGGAGCTCCAGACTATCCGTGAGAATAATCTCAACCTGAAGCTCTTCGTTCTAAATAATAATGGATATCATAGTATCCGTCAGACACAGAACAATCTGTTCCACGACGGACTTGTCGGAGTATGCAAAGGAAATGGAGTAAGCTTCCCACCATTTGAGAAGCTGGCAGATACATTTGGCTTCAAATACTTCAAGATAGATAGTTTAAAATCTAATACTTTAGATGAAGACGGAAAAGTTAGTAGCGATTTAGAACTAACTACTATGTTAAATGCAGCTCTTATCGCTGAAGGACCTGTACTCTGTGAAGTAGTAGTATCAGATGAACAGATATTCTCACCAAAGCTTTCATCCAAGGTACTTCCAGATGGAAAGATCGTCTCCCCACCAATTGACGATATGTTCCCATTCCTTGACCGCGATGAGTACGAATCAAACAAACTAAACTAACAAAATGAGTCACCCTCACGTCCGACGTAAAAGTGACTCAAAAATGAGTCACCCCCACGTCCGACGTAAAGGTGACTCATTTGAAGGAAGATTATGAAGACACTTAAGAGGTTTTTAACAACAAGTAAGGATATAGAAAAGTCAGCTGCGATATGGAACATGATTGCAAGTGTCATGTTTTCATTTCAGCAGGTTATCTTCTCGATGATAATGACACATACACTTGCATCTGAGAATAAATATAACCAGACTATGGCTGGAATATTTGCATTAGGCTATGCCGCCGCAAATCTGTTCCTTTGTGTCGGTAAATATGGTGTTAGATTTTTCCAGGTTTCTGATATAGATAAAGAGTATAAATTCCGTGAATACAGGTTGGCTCGAATCATCTCAACGGTTTTGATGGCTCTGTTATCTGTTGGATACTTTTGTGTTAAATCAATGCAAGGTGATAATGCATTTGACAAGTACAAAATCATCTTTTGGGTTTGCCTGCTGAAGGTGCCAGATGCATTTGAAGATGTGTACTTCGGAGAGTATCAGAAGAATAATCGATTAGATATTGCATCGAAAATGTGGGGTACAAGATATATTTCAACGATTATCCTCATGATAATATTAATCGTTGTGACTAAGAATCTGTATCTTACAGTGGTTGTATCAACGATATTTACATTTGCTGTAATGATACTTTTTATATTCTTAACAAAGGAATATGTATCCGAATATGAACGACCAAGAGTGGGACGTGTCTTTAAGCAACTGCTTGTGACACTACCACTTGCTTTAGGTGCATTTCTGACCTTATACATAGGCTGGGCTCCAAGAGATGCAATCGATATGATACTCAAAGACGAAACTATTCAGGCAATTTACAACTATTTATCTATGCCAGTATTCGTCGTTCAAATGATGGTGACATTTATCTTCAATCCGAGAATCTACCATATCTCATGTCTTTGGAATGATAGAAAGATATCGGATTACATGAAGGAAACTATGAAGCAGGTCGCGTTTGTGGTAGCAATCACGCTTATATGTATAGCTGGCGCAGCGGTACTTGGTGTACCAGTGCTTTCAATGCTCTTCAACGTAGATTTAAAGCCATACAAGCTTGATCTTTTAATCATGCTTGTGGGTAGCGGCTGCCTCGGCATGGCAACACTTCTCGGGAATCTACTGACAGTAATGCGTTATCAAAATGCAATTTTAGTTGGTTACGTTATCGTGTCAGTAATATCATTTTTCTTCATGGGAAGAGCTGTGATGCTTTACAATGTACGCGGTGCAGTTGTGTTCTATGTTGTGATACTATTCCTGCTAAGTCTGATCTTTGCATTTGAGTTTGCGTACGGAGTTCTAAAGGCACGCAAAACAGCACCCGCAACAGGTGTAAAATAAGAAGACTTGAAACAAATGAATTAATATATTATGATATATAGATGGGTAATTCCGTATGTTATCCTGAACTAAAGGTTCAGGTGCTTATATATGAAAAGGGGTAATACATGGACGGTTACGAAGGACAGCACACACAGGATATCAACATCGAAAGAGAGTTCACTATAGAAGTATCAGACATAATCGCTGATGTATATGAGGCACTCTCCGAGAAGGGATATAATCCTGTAAATCAGATTGTTGGATATATAATGAGCGGAGATCCAACATACATCACAAGCTACAAGGGTGCTCGTAGTCTTATCATGAAGGCTGAACGTGACGAGATACTCGAGCTTTTGATGGAAAATTACATAGACACCAGACTTAAGAAGAGAGATTAATGATATGAGAGTAATGGGACTTGACTATGGCGATAAGACTGTCGGCGTAGCTATTTCTGATGAGCTTCTTATTACTGCACAGCCGATCGAGACGGTAGAACGTGAGCGAACGAACAAGCTGAGAAAAACATATCAGAGAATTGAAGCACTTATAGCTGAGTACGAAGTAGAAAAGATAGTATTAGGTAGACCTCTCAACATGAACGGGACAGAGGGCGACAGAGTAGAGCTTACAGAAGCATTTGCAGAAGAATTATCACGTCGTACAGGACTCGAGATAATCTGGGTGGATGAACGACTTACAACTGTCGAGGCCAATCGTATCCTCGAGGAGACAGGAGTTGCACACAGCGCGCGCAAAGAACATATCGACAAAATGGCAGCAGCAATCATTCTCCAAACTTACCTCGACACCCAGAAATGAGTCACTTCCACGTCGAACGTAAAGGTGACTCAAAAATGAGTCACTTCCACGTCGGAGGTAAAAAGTGACTCATTTATAAAAGAACAGTTAATGATTTGTAGTATTTGAGAAAGAAATAAGAAAAGAACGGAACAGAACAGATTGAATATGGAAAATGGAAATAAGAACGAGACTGTTAAGATTATCCCTTTAGGTGGTCTTGAACAGATCGGAATGAATATAACAGCAATTGAATATGGCGATGATATTATAGTGATAGACGGCGGACTAGCATTTCCGGATGATGATATGCTGGGCGTCGATCTTGTCATTCCTGATATCACTTACCTAAAAGAAAATCACGACAAGATTCGCGGAATGGTTGTAACCCATGGCCACGAGGATCATATAGGTGCGATTCCTTACATCGAGAAGGAAATCAACATTCCTATATATACAACGAAGCTCACCATGGGCCTCATCGATTATAAGCTGACGGAGCACGGCCTCCTCGACAATATTCGTCGAAAGGTTGTAACCTACGGCCAGATAATCAATCTCGGAATCTTCCGAATTGAGTTTATTAGAACAAATCACAGCATCGCGGATTCGTGCGCGCTAGCCATATACACACCAGCCGGAATCATCGTGCACACAGGAGACTTCAAGGTAGACTTTACTCCAGTCTTCGGCGGCGTAATCGATCTTCAGAGATTCGGCGAGCTGGGCAAGAAGGGTGTACTTGCGCTTATGGCTGATTCGACAAATGTTGAACGCCCTGGCTACACTCCTTCAGAGAAAAATGTAGGAAAGACATTTGATCATATATTCGACGATAATCGAGATCATAGACTGATAATCGCAACATTTGCGTCAAACGTCGACCGAGTTCAGCAGATCATTAACTCAGCCTACAAGTATGGACGTAAGGTTGTAGTCGATGGACGAAGTATGGTAAATGTTATAAACATAGCGTCCGAACTCGGCTTTATTCAAATACCAGAAAATACGCTTATCGATATCGATGAAGCGAAGAATTATCCAAATGAGAAACTGGTTTACATAACAACAGGAAGCCAGGGAGAGAACATGGCAGTTCTTGCGCGTATCGCGAACTCCGTTCATGCTAAGATATCACTTATCCCAGGCGATGTAGTAATATTCTCATCCAGTCCAATACCTGGAAATGAGAAGTCAGTATATCGTGTAATGAACGAGCTCGAGCAGAAGGGTGCACGCGTTATCTACCACGATACACACGTATCAGGCCATGCGTGTCAGGAAGAGCTTAAGCTCATATATGCGTTGACAAAGCCAAAGTATGCTATACCAGTTCACGGCGAGTATAGACACCTCAAACGTCATTCAGAACTCGCTCAGGAAATGGGTATTCCAAAGGAAAATGTCAAGATCATCAGATGCGGTGATGTTCTCGAAGTAGGAGAGAACAAGTTTGACGTTGTCGGCAAAGTTCCTGCTCACGGCGTCTTCGTAGACGGCCTCGGAGTAGGTGACGTTGGAAATATAGTAATCAGAGATAGACAGCATCTCTCCGAAAATGGACTGATGGTTGTCGTGATAACACTCGACAGTGAATCAAATCAAGTGCTCTCAGGACCAGATATAGTGTCCCGTGGTTTCGTATACGTACGCGAGGCAGAAATGCTGATCGAGCAGTGTAAGGATGTAGTCTCAGAGACATTATCATATTGCCTCTCAGATGAAAATGCAGACTGGAACCGAATCAAGAACTCCATCAAGGAAGATCTCGGTGAATTCCTGTGGCAGCGCACAAAGCGTAACCCAATGATCCTGCCAATAATTTCTGAGGTATAAAGATAAAATATCAGAACGATACAAAGAATTAAAATATGGATAAAATATCAGAACAATGCAAAGAACTGAATATGTCCATTTTGGAATCCGAGGAATATCGTAGTTACATTTTCGCCCGTAATTCCATCAAAGCCAATGAAGACCTATACAACAGAGTGATGGAGTTCAAGAGACGATACGAAGATATCATGAAGTACACGGACGGCAACCCGTACGACGATATTCTGAAACTTTACTATGAAAATGACGAGTTACTTCATAACTCAGTAGTGAATGAGTTTCTTCGCGCCGAAAGTTCACTCTCAAAATTAATGAGAAAAATAATCGGCAACATAACAGACGGCATTCACTTCGAAGAATGAGTCACCCTCACGTTCGACGTAACAGCTGACTCAAAAATGAGTCACCCTCACGTCCGACGTAAAAAGTGACTCATTAATAAATATACATGAGGATTTATTATGTTAGACAGTAAAACAAGAAAAATGCTTGCAGAAAGAAAACGTCAAAATGCATTCAAGACCGAGGCTCGTCTAAGAGTAGCGCTTTACTACTCATTCCAGGTTTTGGTCGATGTTTTGATAATTCTTCTATTTATAAAAGCGTTTTCTGCATCATTTAACTTTGCACACGATATCTTTATTGACTCTGCAAAAGATCCTAGAGATAAAAGTTTTGTTACAGTAGTAATCCCACAGGATTCATCTACTAGTACTATTGCCGGGAATCTTTATGATGCTGGAGTTATAAAAAATAAGTACGTAATGATCGCAAAGATAAAGGTAAATGAAGTTGGCGGAGAAATCAAAGCAGGACGTTATGAATTATCTCCATCAATGCGTTACAGTGAGATAATTAAAATCATAACTGGTGGTGTTTCAACAAATGAAAAAATCGAAGTACCGACCGATGAGAAGAAGGCTACAATCACCGATGCTACTGAAATACATGATAACTCAGAACTCGGAGCCGGTGGTGGTGCAGAAGGTGAAGATATAGCACCAGAAGACGGTGGTGACGAAGGCGGAGACTTTGGAACAGATGACGGTGCTGGAGCTTCAGAAGAATAAACTAATTGCATAAGGTTTGATCTTACATAAGAATAGGCTGAATGAAAATAAATAAATTAATTCAAAAGAATAAATGGATTATACAAGAATAAGAGATTTCATAATATCATATACGCATGACGATGAAGGTTCCCTTAAAGAAATCTACGAGAAGGCAATTCAAAATGAGGTGCCAATCATTCGAAGAGAAACAAGAGACTTCCTTCAGGTTTTACTTCAGATAGTAAAGCCACAAAGTATTCTAGAAGTTGGTACAGCGGTAGGCTATTCAACGCTTGTGATGGCTGATGTGTTAAATGAAGTATGGAAGCAGGGGGCTAATTCAGATGTGAATCAATTCAATGATAAAAATCTGACAGATTGGCATATAGATACCTGCGAATTAGATGAGTCAAGAATAAAAGAGGCACTAGCTAATTTCGGTAATTCATCGTATGAAGAACGAATAACACTTCTTCAAGGTGATGCAGCCTCAACACTTAAAAGTATAATCGACAAAACATACGACTTTATATTTATAGATGCTGCGAAAGCACAGTATATGACTTACCTCGAAGAGTCAATTCGACTCTCGCATAAAGGTACAGTGATCGTAACAGATAATATACTTGCAGAAGGAGACGTGCTTGAATCGCATTTTCTTGTAGAAAAGCGTGACAGAACAATCCATGACCGAATGAGAGAATATCTCTACTATATAAAGAATGATCCAAGACTAGATACATCAATCCTCTCGGTGGGCGATGGACTCGCCATGTCGATAATTAAGTAGATTATAATCAATCCAAACATAGTGGATTTTCTATAAAAAAGATAAAGCTGCAATATAAAAAGATATTGCAAAGAAGTATTACATAAACAAGATTACATAAAAAAGATTACATAAAAAAGATTACATAAAAAAGATTACATAAAAAAGATTACATATAAAAGAATGGAAAAATGATATGAACAAACCAGAATTATTAATTCCAGCCGGCGGCCTTGAAACCCTTAAGGTCGCCGTTTCTTACGGGGCGGATGCAGTCTATATAGGCGGCAACCGTTTTGGTCTTCGTGCTAAGGCTGACAATTTCACGCATGAAGATATGGTCGAAGCACGTCGCATTACAAAAGAAGCGGGAGTCATGCTCTATGTTACAACAAATATCTACGCGCATAACGAAGATATTGAAAAGGCACCAAAGTATTTCGAAGAACTTCGAGATATAGGAGTAGATGCTGTCCTAATATCCGACCCAGGCCTGTTCTCGATAGCGAGAGAAATCCTGAAGGATAGTGATACAGAGATTCATATCAGCACCCAGGCTAATAATACCAACTACATGACATATAAGTTCTGGAAAGAAATGGGAGCTACCCGTGTAGTTGCAGCGAGAGAGCTTTCTCTTAAAGAAATCAGAACAGTCCGTGATAACATTCCAGAAGACCTGGAGATAGAAGCCTTCATGCATGGCGCAATGTGCATTTCATATTCTGGACGCTGCTTACTGTCAAACTACTTCACAGGTCGCGATGCAAACCGCGGAGCCTGCACACATCCTTGTCGCTGGAAGTATGCAGTAGTAGAAGAACATCGCCCAGGCGAATATCTGCCAGTAGAAGAAGATGACCGTGGAACATATATATTCAATTCAAAAGACCTCTGCATGATAGACAAAATCCCAGACCTAATAAATGCGGGAATCGATTCCTTCAAAGTCGAAGGTCGTATGAAGACAAACCTTTACGTAGCAGTAACAGCCAGAACCTATCGTGAGGCGATAGACGATTACTTCGAATCACCAGAACTATACGAATCAAAGATTCCACATTATATAGAAGAAATCTCAGCGTGCACCATGCGAGACTTCACCCGTGGCTTCTACTATGGAAAACCATCAGAAGAAGACCAAATCTACGATAACAATACCTACATTCGAAATGCAGTCTATATGGGACTAGTCGAAGAGGTAAATGAAGATGGCACCATTACACTTACCCAGAAGAACAAGTTCTCGGTAGGTGACAAGCTTCAAGTAATGCTTTTCAAGGATAAAGATATTGATTTGAATCAAAACAGTAATGATTCAATACAAGAAAAAGAGAAGAACTATAATCTAGAACTAACAGTAGATAAAATAATAGATGAGTTCGGTAGAGAACAAGAATCAGCCCCTCATCCAAAGCAAAAACTGAAGGTAAAACTGAGTGGTGATATATCGGCTATAAAACCAGGTATGATACTTCGTGTTCTAGAAAAATAGCATCAAAAAAACATCCAAAAAGCAAAGTGTAAACTTAAGAATATAAAGTACGAAACTATGCAAAGTGCACAAAAAAAGACTTGATTTTAATGCACAATACTCAAAAAACAGGGCGGAGTATATACTAAATAACTAAAAATAAAAATCTGTTTTGCATTGTAAAATGATTATGATATAATCTTTATGTTAACAAATGGGTTGGGGTAATTACGCCCTAATAGATATACACTTAATTCAAATACAAAATTATTGAAACTAATATGCTTTATGTATGTTTGTTTTCAGTATGTAAGGAGATAGCACATGCGTATAACAGGTGCAAGAAAAAAGATTCGAATCGGTGACCTCTTAGTTGAGGCTGGAGCTATAACACCTGAACAACTTCAGGAAGCTCTTACTAAGCAAAAAGAAGAGGGCGGAATGCTCGGAAATATCATTATGGAGCTTGGCTTCATTTCCAGAGAACTTCTTATCACCGTTCTTACTACCCAGATGGGTATAGATTATTGCGAGATTAGAACAGTACAGATTGATGAAAATGTATTAAATCTTGTTCCTAAGGAACTTGTTACAAAGTATAAGGCTATGCCTATAGGATTTGCTGAAGATAATGCAAATGTACTTCAAGTTGCTATGGCTGATCCTATGGATCTTATGGCTGTTGATGATATCAGCATAGCTAGCGGACTTCAGGTTGAACCACTTCTTTCTTTTGAGGATGATCTGGATAATGTAATAGGTAAGAATTACGGAAGTGCTGAAGCTATGCAGGCTGCTGAAGCCTATAAGCTTGAGATGGGTACGGGAAGCGATGAAGAAAGTGGAGAATTTGATGATGAGATAGATAATTCTCCTATCGTTCTCCTGGTTAACCAGATTATTGAAGGTGGAGTTAGACAGAGAGCTTCCGATATTCATATAGAAGCTCTTGAGACAAATGTTCGAGTTAGATATCGAATCGATGGTGCGCTTAAGCAGGTTATGACATATGAATTAAATATACTTCCTGCTATTACAGCACGTATCAAGATTATAGGCGGTATGGATATCGCTGAGAAGAGAAAACCTCAGGATGGTCGTATTACTATAATAGTAGACAGAAAAGAGTTTGATGTCCGTGTTTCTATTCTTCCTACAGTGTTCGGAGAAAAAACGGTTATGAGACTTACATCCAAGGAAGGACTTACAAAACCTAAGTCAGGACTTGGATTTTCAGAATCAGAGATTGAAATCTTTGATGGCATACTCAGTAACCCGCACGGTATTATACTTGTTACAGGACCTACAGGATCTGGTAAATCTACAACACTTTATACTTCTTTATCAGAACTTAATAAAGAAGAAGTTAACATTATCACTGTAGAAGACCCTGTCGAGGCTAACATAAATGGCATAAATCAGGTTCAGGTTAATGTTAAGGCGGAAATGACATTCGCTGCCGCCCTTAGATCTATCCTTCGTCAGGACCCTGACATCATAATGATAGGAGAGATTCGAGATGGTGAGACTGCACAGATAGCTGTACAGGCTGCTATCACAGGACACTTGGTTGTATCGACGTTACATACTAACTCAGCTGCATCTACGGTTACTCGTATTATTGATATGGGAATTGAACCATATGTTGCAGGAGACGCTTTGGTAGGAGTTATAGCACAAAGACTTGTTAGACGACTTTGTACATCGTGTAGAGAACCAAGACTCGCTGATGATGATGAAAAGATAGTACTTGGTGTTGAAGATCCAGAAGAGGATGTTGTTCTATATGAACCAGTTGGTTGTCCTCTTTGTAATGATACTGGATATTCGGGACGAATCGGTGTGTATGAGATGATGCCAGTTTCAAAGGCTTTACAGTCAGTTATTGCGAGAGGTGCTACTGCTGATGTTATAGAAAAGCAAGCGCTCGAAGAAGGAATGTCGACGCTTAAGATGTCAGCTGCTAAGCATGTGCTTAATGGAACGACATCTATATCGGAAATGAAGAAGATAGTTTACACTACGGGTGATAACTATTAATTATATAAATAAAATGTGGGAGGACTTTAGTATATGATAGATATGGACGAACTCCTCAGCTTGGCGGTTGATGAGAATGCATCCGATGTTCATTTGGCAGTCGGTATTCCTCCAAAGTTCCGTATTAATGGAGCTCTTCAGGAGGTAGATGTACCACCACTTTCATCAAGTGAAGCTGCTGAAAGTATCGGAATGACAATGAATGAAAGACAGAAAGCTATCCTTAAGGATAGAGGTGAATGCGACTTCGCTTATTCTGTTGGGGAAAAAGGCCGATTCCGTGTGAATGTATATATGGATAAAGGTAATATGGCTGCTGCGTATCGAAAGATTGATACGATAATTCCAAGACCGGAACAACTTGGACTTCCTCCAGCAGTTGTAGAACTCTATAAGAAGAAGAGAGGACTTGTTCTGGTAACAGGACCTACAGGATCTGGTAAATCAACAACACTTGCTTCTATTATTAATATAGCAAATATAAATACAAGTAATCATATCATCACACTTGAGGATCCTATAGAGTATATACATCATCATAAGAAGTCAATCGTTAACCAGAGAGAACTTGGTATGGATACTCTTTCTTTTGATAACGCACTTAGAGCTGCTCTTCGTGAGGATCCAGATATAATTCTTGTAGGAGAGATGCGTGATCCTGAGACAATTCAGATAGCTATTACCGCTGCTGAGACAGGTCACTTGGTATTCTCAACACTGCATACAATCGGTGCTGCAGCTACGGTGGATCGTATTATCGACGTATTCCCACCACATCAGCAACAACAGATACGTATACAGTTAGCTATGGTTATTGAAGGTGTTATATCTCAGCAACTTCTTCCAACAGCTGATGGACATGGTAGATGTGCTGCATTTGAAGTAATGCTTGCTACACCAGCTATCAGAGCTCAGATTCGAGAAGGAAAGACACATCAGATAGAGTCTACTATTCAGACTTCTAGAAATGTAGGTATGGTTACGATGGATGATTGTCTGGTTGATATGTATAGAAATGGTCAGATTAGCAGAGAAAATGCACTTCTATACGCTCAGGATCAGCTTGGAATGAAGAAAAACTTATACTAATGCAACATAAATAATGAGTGAGATTAATTGTATGAAGATAATGTGAACTGCATTGACTTGTTAACAGTTTGTTCATATAATATTTACAAATTAATTGCGTGTTTATGTTTTTATCATACATTTAATTAAATAGTTATGAAAAATGGGTGGAGGACACAATATGGCAAAGTATGATTATCGTGCTATTGATGCAAATGGTAAGATAAAAAAAGGTACCATTGAAGCAAATAGCGAAGAAACCGCGAAGTCAAAACTTCGTAGTCAAGGTCTGAATATTACTGAGTTTGGAACGAGTAGTCAGATCGAATTAGGAAAGATTTTTAAGGGAAAAGTAAAGAATAAAGATCTTTCTGTTTTTTGTAAACAGTTCGCTGCTGTTCTAAGAGCAGGTGTTCCTGTAATTTCTGCACTTGATATGTTGGCAACAAGTGTTGAAAATAAAAGACTTGTCGCTGCAATAGAGGAAGCTTCTACACATGTTCAAAAGGGTGGTACTCTTGCTGAAGCTATGAAACTTAATTCTGATGTGTTTCCAAATATGCTCTCAAATATGGTTGCGGCTGGTGAATCATCAGGTAAGATGGAAATCTGTTTTGAACGTATGGCAACTCAGTTTGAAAAAGATGGACATATCGAGGGAAAGATTAAGTCTGCTATGATGTATCCTATTGTAGTTTTACTTGTAACTGTAGGCGTCGTTGCACTTATGATGGTTAAGGTTATTCCTACATTCTCTGAGATGTTCAAGGAGATGGATGCAAAGTTACCTGCTGCAACACAGCTCTTGGTTAATTTTTCTGATTTCTTGGTTGCTAGATGGTATATTGTTTTAGCAATCATAGCAATACTTATAGTTGCTTGGAAAATGTTTACCGCTACAGATGCTGGTCAGAACTTTACTGGAAGTGCAGCGTTGAAAATGCCGATCTTTGGTAATTTAAATGTAAAAACTGCTGCGGCAACATTTTCAAGAACATTTTCAACATTACTTTCATCAGGAATTCCTATGATTGATGCTGTTGAACAGACTGCAAATGTCATGAAGAATAAGATAATTAGAGATAAACTTAAGGATTGTAAAGTTCAAGTTTCACGAGGTGTACCTCTTTCAAAACCGATTAAGGATATGGATATATTCCCTGTAATGCTTCCGCAAATGATGCATATTGGCGAAGAAACAGGTAATATAGAAGATATGATGACAAAGGTTGCAGACTTCTATGAAGATGAAGTTGATATGGCTACTGATGCACTAGCATCAGCTATGGAGCCGCTTATCATAGTTGTACTTGCTGTTGTTGTCGGCGGTATAGTTATCGCGGTATATTCACCAATACTGAATATGTACGATGCTGTTGACAGTTATTAAAATGCTATAAGGAGTATCTACTCTTTATATATAGTAATATTGTCGGGCGAGCGACTATATTATACACTATTTAAAATCATTATTTTATTTTAAAGGAGAAAAAGAGATTATGAAGAATAAGGGTTTTTCACTTGTTGAACTTATTATCGTTATAGCTATTATGGCTATACTTGCTGCTGCAATTGCTCCAGCACTTATCCGTTACATTGATAAGTCACGTAGAGCAGATGACGTTGCTGCTGCTGAGTCAGTTAACACTGCTGCTCAGGCTGCATTTTCTAATGAAGAAGCTTATGATGAGGTTCAGAATGAACTTGCATCACCTGCAACAAAGACAACTGATAAGAATGGCGATAGCGTTGTTAAGTTAGCTGAGTCAAATGCCGGATCATCTACATGGACAGGCGTTAGTAATAATATTAATACTACTAACAAGGCTTTCCTTACAGAGCTTTCATCAAATGTAGGTTCTGAGTCACCAAAGGTTAAGTATACAAAGGAACTTACTGGTGGTCAGTCAGGTGCAGTTTGGGTTGTTGGTATTAATGAAAAGAACAATAAGCCAGTTGTATGGTTAGCTGATAAGTTCAAGACAGGTACAGATTCTAAGAAAAATTCTGATGGTATTGGTCTTCAGCTTCAGCCATCAATTACAGCACCATATAAGTAAAATATGGCTTTGATAGGATTTCGGACTCGCTCTCCGAAGTCTTATCAATTTATTGTAACACGTTGACGATCAGCGGTTTTTATTTCTTCCTTTACATATATGCTATATTATAGTGTATGAGTAAAGGGGGTATGGAGCTGATCTATGTAGAGGGCTTTGGAACGCTCCTTAAATAAAAACTACTGAAAAAAATGAGGGAGGCTATAGAATGGCAAATAATAGAGTCTTGTCAATAGACATTACTAATGAAAGTATTACTATTGTAGAGATCACAGCTTCACAGAAGAAGCAAACATATATCCATAAGGTACTCATTTTTGAAACTCCAGAGGATAGCTTCGATGATGGAAATATTCGTGATCTTAATCGTATTGGTTCAGAAATTCGTGCACAATTGGCAAGTGCAGGTATTTCAAATAAGAATGCAATTTTTGTTATGAATTCAACAAAGATTGTTAATAGGGAGGTTGTTATACCTTCTGTTCCTGAGAAAAAGGTTTCTCAGCTGATTAATTCGAATGCTTCTGAATATTTCCCTGTTGGTAACATCCAGGATTATGTTATTGAAAATACTGTTCTTGAACAGTTCGTAGACGAAAATGGTTCAAAGCAGATGCGTGTTATGGCAGTTGCTGCTCCAGAGATGATGGTTAGGGGCTATTATGATATAGCTCAGGCTGCAGGTCTTAAAGTTGTAGCTCTTGATTACATTGGTAATGCTATGCTTCAGCTTATTAAAACTCAGACTACAGAACAGTCTACAACTATGGTTATTCAGCTTGGCGCTGAGTCTACTGTACTTAATGTAGTTAATGGAGATAAGCTACTTCTTCAGAGGACCGTACCATATGGAACAAATCCTGTTGTTAATGTTGTTATGCAGGAAAAAGGTGTCGATGCTACTACTGCAATGACAATGCTTCAGAATGAAAGAATTATTACTGTTGATTTTGATGATAATGAAGCAACTGGTGCTTTTAGATATCTTATCAATAATATTGGACGTGTTATGGATTTCTATGCTTCAAAGAATCCTGATAATCCAATTGATGATGTATTCTTAACTGGTGATGGTGCACTTATAAGAGGTATTGATGGACTGTTTAAGATACAGCTTAATGTATCTACAAGAATCATGGATAGCTTATATAACGTTAAGTTTGATCCATCTATTGATCTTAGAATATATAGTCCTGTTTATTTAATTGCTCCTATTGGTGGAGCGCTTAAACCTATGGGATTTAGACTTGGTGCTGGTGGTGCTGTTAGATCTTCTGCTAGTAGTGGGTTAGCTCCATTTATTGCCGTTCCTATTATTTGTGGTCTTATAGCTGCTGGTCTTTCTTTTTACTTTATCACAAAAGAAAATTCTTTAAAGACTGAAAAGGCTGCTTTAGAGAGACAGATACAGGAAAAAGAATATATTGAGGAAATTATAGCTGCTAGAGATGATGCTGAAGCTAAGGCTGTTGATGTTGATACCATGTATTCTTCGACTTATAGGTTAAATGAGCAGGCACTAGAGTTTATAAATAATCTCGAGGACAAAACCCCAACCAATATTGTTATTCAGTCATTTACTGCAGATGAGGCAAGTATTACATTACCAGCTATTGCTTCAAGTTACGATGATATAGCAAAGTTTATTATGAATCTTAAAGAGATTAAATGTATCGATGATGTTTATGTTTCCTCGATTTCACAAACTTTAGAGGTGGCTCCAGGTGCAACAAGTGCTACTGATGGAGAAGCTACTTTTGAGTTTACTTTAACTTGCGTTTATACTAATCCAAATGCATCAGCAACTGATGCTGAAGAAGAATAAAGGGAGGACATAGATATGAGTGATACAAATAAGAAAATATTATTAGTTCTTTTAGGTATAGCGCTTATTGTGCTTCCAATAGTGTTTATTGTAAAACCGAAGAAAGAATCGATAGATGGATTGAAAGCTGAAATTGCTGATCTTCAGGTAAGATATGATGATTTATGTGAAAAAGAGAAACATAAAGATGAGATTATAGCTGAGACTGAAGAGTTTAATAAGCATTTTGATGAAGAAATTGCTAAGTTTGCTTCTGATCTTGATCAGGAAAATACTGTTATGTGGCTTAAACAGGTTGAAGAAGATGTTGATTTTGCAAATCTTTCTATCTCAATGCCTAGAGAGACAAATTACTATATTTTAGGCCAGGGGGCTGCTTCTGAGGCTGAGGTTGATGAAGCTGACGATGCATATATTGTTACCACAGATGCTTATAATATTAGTTATAGTGGTACATATGAGGGCGTAAAAGATTATTTAAATTACATTCTTAATTATAAATATCGTATGGCTTGTGAATCTATTACTGTTTCTTATACAGAAGATAGTACTACACCACTTGAAGAATGTACTGGTTCGGTTGTTATTGATTCCTATGCAGTTGAACATTCAAGCAGAAAACATGATGTTCCAAGTGTAACAGTTGATGAAGGTAAAGACGTAATATTTGCTACAGAAGGAACAAATCTTCCATCAAGTGCTGCTTCTACTTCATATGATTCTGATAATGGAGCATCTATTGCTTCTTCACATAATCTTGTTCTTCTATTAAATAACGCTGCAAATGATTCTACTTCTGGAATTATAGTTGCTGCAAATGAAAGCAAGGAAGAAACATATGTAACATCTAGTGAGAATAGTGTTGAATCACTTGATATCAATGTAACTAGTGAAGATGGTAAGAATTATGTGACATACAGTATAGGTTCTAAGAGTTATAAGTCAGAGATTACTTCTAATGATTTAACAATTTATGTAAAATCTTCAGATCGTGTCGATGATAATGATAAGAATGGAGTAGATGTTAAGTTAACAAATGATACTGATCTTTCTGTATATATTAAGGTTGATGGTGATGACTCATCTAATCCTAGATTTAAACTTTCTCAGAAGACTGGTACTGTAAAGATATATTAATTATTGATTTTACTTAATTTTTGAATACATTATGAATAATGTGAAGAATCTTATGTGTGTAGGATTCTTCACATATTCAAAATAGGAACGGAGTTGCGTATGATAGCTATTAAGAATAACAAAGGTATAAGTTTGGTTGATCTTATTATTGCCATTGCTGTTTTAGCTTTACTTATAGGGCCTATTGTATTACATACAATGACTACATTAAATACAAGTGCACAAGCAAAGGAAAAGCAGTATGCTATTGATAGTGCAACTGCGGTTATGGAGTATTTTAATCAATCTTCTATTGAAGATATCAAAACTAATAAAAATGTTAAAGATATAGTTAACGTGTCTTCTGTTGTATATCATAAGGTTGGTAAACCTGCTGGTGATCCAGAAGAACCTATTAGATGTTATATTTATGTTAATGGAGTTGCGAACGGAGATTATATAGATTATAATGCAACAGATTTTATTATTGATAAAACACAACCATTAGGTAGAAATAATACAGAGTATACTCGTGCTGTTGTTATGACTGATTTAGCAAACAGATTGTTGGCTGGAAAGTCTAATGATGGTAAAAGATATAGAATTAATTATAGTATTAATGAAGGAGATTCGCTCTATACAAAACTGAAAGGAAAACCTACTACATTAGGTGATTTTGATATTTTAAGTAATCATTCAGCTGTTGTATATGATGGTGATGATAATACAAGACATATTGTTTGTGTAGATTGTATTGAAGCAACTGATAATTATATAGATCCTAATGATGTTTCTTTAGGTAATATTCAAAATCTTGATGCTGATACTTTAGCTATTATTGAAGGTGATGCTGCTAATCTTGACTATAAGTTTGAGTCTGATCTTGTATCAAAAATCCTAGATTATTTTATACGTAGAGGAGATTATACAGAAGAAGAGAAAGAAGAGATTCTTCATAATTTAGATGGGACAAATGGTCTTAATTCGAAGATTTCTGCTATTATTGATTCTACAGGAAATACATTTAGACGAATGTTTTATATATCGGTTTTAAGAAGAACCAATGCTCATGGAGAAGAATATTATAATGTTGTATGTGATGTAACTTATTACGCACATTTTAGTGACGAAAAGTATAATATTTTTAACGGTAATCATACTGGTCAATTTACATATAATATTATGGATAAGGATTTTTATACTAAAACTCCTCCTGATGTATATATGGCCTATGAACCATTTGTTATTAATTCGACTGGTACTACAGTTAATTATGCTTATGATGAAGATTTTGTAATTAACTGTGATAAATACACATCAGGTACTGCTGTTAATGGCTCTGGTGAAAAATATGATAGATCTAAAATTTATATTATAAGACCTACAAAAACTTGGCAAACTGAATCACATAAAGATGAAGGAGCTTATCCAACATCAGATATGTATTATACTTATAAAAATGGAAATTATAATACGCCTGTAAAGATTCATGTTAATCAGATTCTGAAAAATGGTGATACTGAAGATAATCAGCAGCCATTACAGGTTATTACAAATTTGAATGTAAATGATTACAAGGAGAATGATTCATTAAATCGTCAGTATTATATTAGCTATGTAAATGATACAAAGAGTCTGTCTACTGGTTCTGATCATTCTACAGAACATAATAATTTGTTATTGCAAGTACCAAAATATAAAAAAGACAGGTATTTAACATCGGATCAAGGAACTAGAATTGCATATAAGAAAACAATAAAGGATAAATATGGTGATGATGTTGATTCGATTGTTAGTTTAAGTGATGATCCAAATTATAACGGGAAATTATATAATATTACAGTAAATTATGAGAGTCCTTCCGGTGAGAAAATATATCTTACAGGTGCGAAAGGAGCAGATTGATATGACTAAGATATTGAAAAAAATAAAGAAAAAAATTTCAAATAATGGTTCTTCACTCATTTTAGTTATAGTTGCTCTCGGCTTTGTCGGTATTCTTATGGGAGCTCTTCTTACTGCTGTAGGATATGCATATAGACAAAAGCTTTATGATTATAATGCAAAGAGTAACTTCTATTATCTTGAGCAAGCTATGGATGAAATATATGCTGGTGTAGGAAGCGACACTATGACATATATGACTGAGGCTTATGATTATACTCGTGAAAATGCTATTGAATATAATCTTAAAACTCATGATTATGATAATATAGGTAATGATAACGCTAATAAGATTTTTAAAGATGAATTTATGAAGAAGGTTGGTAATAGTTCTTCATACAGCATTAAATTTAAATCTGGAAAAATTGATGATAATGATGGTTTAATTGGTAAATTAAAGTCTTTTATTTCAAATTCTTCCGTTAAGCTTGTTTATGATGATATTTCTGTTTCATATTATTTTAAAGATGGAACAGTTTCTAGTACTCCTGGTGCTTCAACAAGTGATCTTAATAAGATATGTATAAAAAATGTTACTGTAAGTAGAACAGTACCTTATAAACGTTCAACTGCAAGTGGTGACTTTACTCAAACAATATCTACAGATATTGAGATTTGTCGTCCTGATTTTGATGTAAACTTTGAAGGAACTTCAAGCGATTTAAATAATCTTTTTAGTTTTTGTATCATTTCTGATTCTGGAGTTGAGGTTAATCAGAATCTTGGTAATATTCTTAGTATCAAAGGTAATGTTTATGCTGCTAATGATTTTTATAACAAAAAGTATAATCAGTATTCTTCTCCTGCAGCATTAGATGATAATGGAAAGATTAAAAGAAATTCAAATGGCAATATTATTGTAGATTCACATTATACTGACCCTGTTTCTAGGAAGAGTGCTGATGGTGTTGAAACTAAGTATGTAATGAATAAGGTTTCAAAATATACTTATGAACCATCATCAGGTGCAACTACTTTGTATAATAGAAATGCAGTACAAAATGATCTTAATGCTATAGCTGTTAATAAGTATGATGGCTTTAATGTAAGGAGTAAGTATTCAGGTTTTTATGTAAATGGTTCATCTGTAAATATTATAGCTGAGAAAATTATTGTTCCAGGTACTATTGCAGTTATGGATTCAGGATCTTTATCTGTATTTGGCGTTAGTGATAATAAGGTTACTCAAGCTGAGGTATGGACTGATGAAATTATTTTAGATGGTGCAACTAAAGGTAACCCAGTTAAAAATGGTGATAGTGTAACTACTTCTATCAAGAATGAAGTTGGTTCAAAAGCTGATTTCACTGCTAACTTATATGTAAAGGATGATACTCAGATTGAATCTGATTATTCTTCATTTAGACTTAATGGTTCATATTATGGTTATGGTAATTCTACAGATGCAGATTCAAGAAGTTTTATTCCAACTACACTTATTTCTAATTCAGCAAATGGTAGAAATATTTATCAGCAGGATTTAATTGATGATAATGGCTTAGTTGTATCTGATAGAAATGCTGTTCGTGCACATTATAACAGTAGTGCAATAATTGTTAATGGTAAGAACGATATCATAGATCTTTGTGATGCTCAGAGCATATATATTGCAGGTAGATCATATATTGAATTATCAAAGGTTAAGACATCATCTCCAAAGAATAAGTATATTCATGTTAAAGATACTGAATATGATGAAAATGGTAAACCGATAGCTAATTCTGAGTTGGATAAGAAAGAAACAACAAATACTATAACTTATAGTGATGATGTTCAGGATTATAAAACTGGTGAAAGTTTATCTATAAAATCAAGTCAGTTAGCTTATAAACCTGCTGCTGCTCCTGAAAAAGAAACTAATACAATAAATGGTACCAAGGTGGAAGAGTATTTTTCATTACTTCCTGAAAGCTTGACCAATATTACATTATTTAAGAAGTATTTTAATACTGCAGTTTCGAGTGGTTCGAGTAAGCAAGGAAAGGTTCCTGTTGTTTATGTCAAAGAAGGATATTATAAAACTCTTGATATGTATACTGACTCAACTACAGCTACTAAAATAAAAAATGATAGTAAAAATGAAGACAATAAGTATTATTATTATTTAGATTTTGATTATTCTTATAAGTACAACTTGTTTGATGCTAATAAGTTTACTAAAAACAGTGCTGATGCTACAGCTACTAAGAAGTACATAAAATCAGGTGATGATTTAGCTAAGTACTTTGTTACTGATTATTTTAATTATATAAATTATAATTCAATCTATGCTATGCTCGGTGATGTTGATTTTGTTACTTCTTATGGTAGTGAGATTGATACATCTGTTTTAACAAATCCAAATACTGATAATAAGATTACTGATGCTTTGGCACAGGTTACAGATTATGATGATTATTTTGCTGGTATAGTAAGTGTATCAGATAATATATTCTCAAGTGGTGCTGTAACTACTTCATATGATAAAAAGAAGGGTATCGATAGTGGAAAGGATGAGATTGATAGTTCTGATATAAAGAAAGTACTTAAAGAAACTATTAATACTACTATTCCTGAAGCTGATAGAACTTACGATGTTAAGTTTAAAGTTAAAGGTGGTACTGATCAGACAGTTTATAGTACTTTGTATGGAGCTGATGAGAATACAACAAGTACTACAAAAGCTCAAAAGTCAGTTGCTGGTTCATCAGAAGCTTTGTCTGATGAATATGAGGAACACTATAATTATATGAAATGGTCATTGAAGGATCTTTATTCGAATGAGGCTCATGTATCTGATTCTATTAATGAAGCTCAATTAGTTAAACTTATTGTTAAGACTAAAGGTGCTGATTCTCTAACTCCTATTAATAATTTCTTTAATTATGATCAGTTTAGAAATACAGATCAGATTTATACTGCTTCATCTTATATTGATATTAAACCGTCAAGTTTAAAACTTGCTCCTCACTATAAGGCTGGAAGTACAACATATGATTATTCAGAATATAAGATTTGGGTTAAAGAATGTGATCCAAGTGATACTAGGCCGGATGTTCATATTGAATGTGAATCACCTTCTGAGAATGGTGTTGTAAATGGTATAATTATTACAGATGGTGATGTATATTTTGATAAGTATTCAGGTGAAGACGCCTATAAAACTGTTAAAGAGTTTAATGGTCTTATAGTATGTGGTGGTAAGGTATATATTAATAATGATGTTACTAATATTAATTCTTCAGAAGTATGTAAGAAGATTATGAATGCAGCTATAGTTAAATCTCAAGAATATGATTCATCTGATGTGAATACTCAAAAAGAAGCACTCAATTGTATAAAAGTACTTAAGTTCTTTAAAGATTATTCTGAGTATGGAGATACAGTTGAACAGTCATATAAAGACTATAAAGCAGGGTCAGGTGGTGCTGCTGTTTCGACAGAACAGACATTAAAAGATATTTCTACTATAGATTATTCAGACGTGTTACGTTATAACAATTGGACAAGAAATGTAGACTAAGGAGGGCATTGTTTATGAATAATAATAAAGGCTACTCGTTTGTCGAATTGATAATCGTGATAGTATTAATACTTATTTTATCTGTTATGTCATTAGTTTCATTGTCTTTAATAACAAGTGCTCGAGCTAAGGATGCTTCAACAGAATTTGGCTCAGAACTTCAGGTTATTAAGAAGAAATGTATGGATATGACTCCTGATAAGAATTCGTGGGATTCTACTTTATCTTTATCAGCAGATGATAAAGATAAAGCTAGATATGGCTTAGTTGTATACTTTGAAGATGGAAATTTTAAAATGTCTGAGGTTAATTGCTATCCTAAAGGTAAGTTTTATCAATATGATTTAACTACTGTTAATGAAACAGTTCTATTTTCAAAAAGAATTGATGTAAAATATAAAGGGACGTACACTAGTTTTAATTCTCAGAATAAATGTACTGTCACTGATGTCTTACCTGGTGGTTTAAATTCAGATGATTGTATATGCATAGTTTTTGATAGACATGGCAATTGTTTATCTGGTTATGGTGAATACGATTTTAATCGAAAAAATGGTTCAACGGTTGCCAAAGTTTATGTTAATAAAAATGGTAGTATTGAAATTCGATAGAGAGGAGTAATTTGATATGAGACATAAGAATAAAGGTTTTACTCTTGTTGAGTTACTTGTTTCTATGACTATCCTAGCCTTAATAATTCTTGCTGTGTCTGGCATAATGGCAAATAATAATATTATATTTAGAAAAACTAAATCTGATATTACTGTTCAAAATAATGCACAAGATGTATATACAAGGATGACTCAAGATATACAGCAAGCTAAGCATGTGTATATTGAGGGATATGAAGTTGCTTATGATAAAGCATATACTTTTAAAGCAAGTACTTTGGGTGACAGCGTTACACAGAATCCTGGTTCTATTAAAAAATATTTAAAACAGACTGATAAATATATTTGTGATAATAGAGATTCTCATTCAGTTAAAGATTTTATTAATGTAGATATTAGAAGAGATGGTAATACTAGTAGAGACAAATTAATTAGTGATAAAAGTATTTCTGCTACAGATATTGCTAGATATGATAATATTTTAACTTTGAGTGGTGCTGATTTAAATAAAGCTTTAACTGATCTTGAAAATGAAGATCCTGCTAAGCTTAGTATTTTTCGAGATTATAAGTATTATACTCCGTCTGATTTAGAAACATATCGCAAATCTTTAGATAGTGATGCATTAAAGGCTTTTGATGTATGTTCAGAGAGATTTAGGTATATGGATTCTACTGAGATTAATGAAAGTGCATCATTTATTGATTTGACTGGTCCTGTTGCAAAGGGTGATGCATTAGATTTCAGTACTCTTATTGTAGATAAAAATTCAAATAAGTATAGTTATGTGTATATTACAAAACTTATTTTAGAATATCCTATGAAGATAAATAGTAATTATGTACCTTCAGGTGTAACAGTTCCAGCAGGCGCTAAAGACGAAGTTACTGTTACTTACTCTTTTGTAAAAGATCCTACTCCAGGAAAAGATAAGATGGATATAAATGTTACATATAATTACAAATATATGACTGATTTAAATACAGCTGCTGGAAGCGAATTGATTTGTGATCAGTTAAATTATTTAAACTATACTTCAGGTGGTTCAGCTGTATATATCCCAGGATGCGAGGCACAAGTAGATTACTTAAATGATAGTATTAAGCTAAATCTCTACTTTGCAGATAATAGTATGAGTTATAAGGATTTAGGAATGATTAAATTAAGAAATTCTTATATATTACATGATGCTAATTAGGAAAGGATGATATCATGATTAGATTAAATAAAAAATTCTTAATATCAATAATAGCATTACTCGTACTATTTGCTACAGTATTTGCTGTACTTTCTTTTACCTTAGCTGATGAGTCAACCGATAATAAAATACTTACAGCTGATGCGAATACAACTAACGGTCCTGTATCTATTATTGATTATATAATAGAATTTTCAAACAGTACTGATCCTGACATTGATAAGACATATCATGTACTAGAATTAGGTTCTTCAGATACACCTTCTGATTTGGAAGCTCTTATTTCTTCAGATGGTTTTAGGAAGTATGTTATCAATGAAAATAAGAGTGAAAATTATACAGGTGAGATGGCTGCTGGAGCTGATAAGATAGAATACATTTATTATAATGTAGTTGAGAAAAAACAAGCTCAAATTACTGTTACCAGAACAACCGATGCAAATGGAGTAGTTTCTGTTTCAACGAGTAAGACAAGTGTTTCAGATGAAACTATTATTAATTCAATAAATCAGGCTGATCTTATATATCTTTCAAATGATCCAGATACTAGATTTGAACAAGGAAATGATTTTTCAGAAGCTGTAAAGATTGCACTTAATGCTTATGCTACTGGAAATCATAAACCTTTGATTATAGACAGTCATAGACTTACGATTCAGTCTATTATTGCTGGAACACGTACTATGAGTGATATTGTATCTACAGATTTTAAGAAGTATGGTAATAAATATGCTACAAAGAAGTGGGATGATTCTTTAGATGCTGATACGTTTATGAATCCTACTAGAATGGATTTCGTTGGTATAAATGGTAGCGATGCACAAAGTAAATGGCTTAAGTATGATGATGGTACTGGAGTCAAAAATACTGCTAAGATCTTAACAATACGTAAAGGTTCTTCAGATGTTGACTTAACTACTAAGTTGCGTAATGGAATAAATACGGTTGCTACAATTAATGCTACTTCTACTGATGCATTAAATAATTCTGAGCTGGCAGGTTTAGATTTAAATAATCTGTATGAATTACCAGACACTTCTTCCTTACATAAGTATGGTTATAGAGGACGTAGTGTTAGACCAGATTATGTATATTTTGATACTTTAGATCTTAATGATGCAGATGGTATGACGAACTTAGCTACTTATGATCTTTCTTCTTATGACTTTATTTTGATAGAGAGTGGTACTAAGACAGTTGATTTTTCGCATAATAAAGATTCAGAGAATAATTTACTATCTGCAATGTATGCAGGTGTTCATATTCTTTATAGTTCTTCACTTTATGTATCAAAAGATGATGTGACAATCCCAGAAAATACTGCTGATAATTATAAGGATGTATATGAGAAAGTTGCGACTTCAACAGATGTACCTCGTTATGATTTTGTTCTTGTTGGAACAAGGAAGAGAATGAGTAGTTTTAGTAAAGCTACTTCTGGTGATGGTGTTAAAGCTATTGCTGATATAATTAATGCTGGTGATTTTAGAAATGTGCATGGTAATTCATCAGGTGACTCTTCTAATGTTTATACTGCATTGGAAATAGAGCCTGGTTATCCTATAGATACTACTTTAGCTAATATATTTAATGGAACGACTAACAGTAATAATCAGGTTGATATTGCTGCGATAAGAGATGAACAAGATCCACTTTCTTTATATCAAGGAAATACAAAGTCTTTTGCTGATAATAGTTATCGAGGTAGTGGCGGTCATAATATAGGTAAAACTGGTGGTTGGGGTGATTATGGTTTTTACTATCTAAGAACTGATAGTGTCCTTGATGCAACAACTGATGAAATATCATATGATGGCGTTAATTCACTTACTACTATGTTAGAACAGTATAATAATGGTGATTCTACATTATTTAAGAATACAATTACAGGGGATAATGCAGAACATGTTCAGGATTATTATAGATGGAATCTATCAAGAGCTAAGGTTGCACATGCGCTTGGAGTTTCTTATGATGAAGTAAATGTTGTTCACATGTCTTCTGCTGAGTTTGCTGCAAGTAAAGTATCATTACTTGATAATTACGATATGATATATATAGGTGGTAATTCATCTAATCTTGCAGAACCAAAGACACTTAATTCTTATAAAAATGCTGAAGTATTTTACCGTATGTATAGACATAATGGTGATACATATGTAGGGTATAATAATAGTTCAAATGCTCAATATCCTGACAAGTATAATGGTTATGTTAAAGACACGGTTGGTGTTATGCTCGGTAATGATATTACTGATGATAAACTTAAGGAACTTAAAGGATATGTAGATTCAGGTATGCCTGTTGTTATTGATAAGGATGTTACATTAGCATTTGATTCTAATGCAGATATTGATCCTTATTCTAACATGTATGATTTCCTTTCTTATGCTAATCAGAGAAGATTTAGAAAGGCAGATAATACTGGAAATGCTCTTTGGGGATTTGATTATGATTCTACTATAAAGGTTGCTAACGATAATGGTAAGTATGGTAATACGTATGGTGGTTATGCAACTGTATTTGGTGGATTAGCACTTGATATGTCTGTTGTAGAAGATGAGAATTCTACAAGTAAACTTACTGGTGCTGAAGTAGTTGATGAGAAGTATCTTTCTCCTCTTATTCAGAGCTGTCGAAGACCATTATTTGCTTTGACCGTAATGCCTAAGAAATATATTGAAGGTGATCCAACATCTTATATTCGAATTTCAGATTTCAATTTTAAGGTAAATCTTACTAATCGTTTAGGTGCTGGTGAGACCGCAAGGGTTAGAGTCTTTATTGATGATGATAGTAATAATAGATTTACAGAAAATAATCCAAAAGAAGTTAGACTTGATGAAGCTCTTGAAAATGGTAAAGGTGAATATAGTGTTAAGCTCCCATCGGATTATTTCGGTGTAGTATATTGGAAGTTCGAAGTAGATGTATATAAGACTGGTAAGAATGATTCAGGCGAAGACGTTCAAGTATTAGCTAGAAAATCTTCTACAACTGGTACTTGTAAGATTGCTAACGATAATAATGACAAGATGGTTATAGATCTTCTTGAAATTATGCCAGTGGTAAAAAAGAATTCTCCTTCGACAAATAATTCATATACATTATCATTCTGTACAGAATGTGATATGTCAAAGACAATCTATACTGGTAATAGATATGCTCAAACTGCATATAATAGTCATCAGCTCTATATTGGTCAGACAGGTTATGATACATGTGGTTTTGTTCATGATGATGGCTCATATGCTGATACTGTTAATGATGTTGTTAAAAAGATTCAGGCAGATAATTATTATAAGCTTAGTACAACTGCTACTAGTCCTACAATATATACTACTGTAAATGATTATTTGAAGTATACTTATGAAGGTAGCAATCTTGGTGTTCACGATCATAAGTTTGGTATTGTAAAGTATGATAATAATCTAAGTAAACCAGGATATAATAATGGCAGAGCCGGTATGGATGATATGACATCTAACTGGTTTGATGATATCAGAGATGACTATGAAGTAAATCTTACTATGCTTACTACATCCGAGTATGATGCTTTAGTTGATATGGTTAATAGCTTTTATGCAGATACGACTATTGATGATGAAGTCCTTACTTATAGAAGAAATGAACGTAAATCCGAGCTTATAGAGAATTATAAGAACAGTCCAGATTTTGATTCTGCGTTATATGCATCTAAGTCTGATGAGGATATATGGAATGGTAATGCAGCTTTAAGAAATCAATTAGAGTCAGATGCGGATTTATTAGCTGGCATTAATCAGGAATATAGAACAAAGTATTATAGTAATAAGTTTAAGGCTGAATATGAAAAGTATAATGCCTATGCAACAACTATTCGTAATATGTTAGATGGTAAGTCTGCTTCAGCTGTTGGATTACCATTTGTGATCGATGAATCTGACAAGTATTCATCAGTAGTTTCTGAACTTGATACGTACCTTGGTGCAAAAGATTCTACTGGAAAATATACAAGGGCTTCAGAAATTAGTTCAAACTATGATAGTGTAGCTACAGAGTTAGCTCATGCAACTGATAGTAGTATTCCTGGAAGTGAGCGAAATTATTATGATTTGTATATGCTTGTAGGTTCTGAAAATAGCTTTTATGCTACTGACGGAACTTTCTCAAAGGATTTTAAAATCTGGAGAAATGCTAAGATTTACGAGTTGTATTTTGAGAAGCTTGCTCAGAAGTATAAGATTTTATCTTCTGTTAATCTTGATGGAAAGTATAAGAATCAGTATAAATTAAATGGTACATTCAATTGTGTAGTACTTGGAGCGGCTGTTGATTTTACAATAGATGGTAAGACTGGTTCTACAAATAATGGTCAGGCTAAAACTGATGATCTAACAGAAAATAGTTGTTCAACACTTTTAGATTATGCTGAAAATGATGGTAATATTTTGTTATTCCATGGATCATTAACAGCAGCTAAGGGTTGTACAGAGAATATGTCTAGATTACTTAGAGAAGCTTTTGGACAGGATCCAAGACATTTAGAGTATTCAAATAATACAGCTTCTCAGAGAAGTAATGTAATCAATTTGAAGGTTGGTAATAAGACTAAGAAGATTACATTGGAACCAGATGTGAATACAGTTACAGTACAAGCATCTGCTGGTGATATTAAGACAAAAGATCAGACAGTATATTTTGTTTGTCATTATATGAATAATAAGCCAGATCAAACCTCCAAAAAGATTACTATTCCATCTACACTTAAGAAGGGTAAGTTAAATCTATATGTTTCATCTTCTCAGAGTACGTTGATGGATGCAGAATTAATTACTGATTCAAGTGATAATACAGGTTCTGCTCATAATATTGAGTTAACTGTTACGGTTTGTTCAGTTAATAACGGCGATATGAGTCAAGGTTATAATACTTGGAATGGTTCTCAGGTTAATGAGATGAATGGTGTCGAAATGTTCCTTAATGATAAGGCCTTTAGCGATGCTGGAAATATGACAGGTAATGTTGTAAGTATTCCAAATGGTGAAATGAGTGGATTTTCTATTGGTGAACCTGTTGTTACTTCTAGATATGGTGATGAAGCTGATCAGAAGGATGCGGATGGTAATAAACTTCCGTTTGATTCAACTACACAGATTAATCAGCAGAAGTTAATTGTAAAGTATGTTGATAAAGACGGTCATCCAGTTGATGGAACAAGTATTACAGCATCTAACATAACCACTGGTGATGTTGAAACTGGTGTGACAGGCTCTGGTACTAATGAGACTGGAGAATATGTATTTACAGGTAGTACAGAGAAGTATAAGAATTATTCTTCTTCTGCAAACTCACTTACAAAGGTTTCGGCTAAGAGTGGTTATAGTAATAATGAGTACTTTATAAGTCCAACATTAGGAAACAAAGTACCTAATACGTATACATTAACACCATATAAAGCTTTAAGAGATTTCTATTTCGATAATGGTGGTAATACATTACTTCCATTTAAGTATACATCTTTCTCAAATCAGATGTCTGCGGAACAAGCATTCCAGAGACAGCAGGATAATAGAGATAAGGTTCACAATGGATTAAATGAAACAACTGATAGAACATCACAGACAAATAAGGGTATAGTTACGATGTATCCATTTATCATCGGTGATCAGATGAAGGTAAGTGGTACTGAACCACAGAGTTATGCTGTTGATGTTGAAAATCAAGATTTGACAGTATACTATACGTTAGCTGGTGGTACTATTGGTACAGTTTCATCATACTATTGTGCAGATCCTCATAATGGACAAGATAATTACTTTATTTATCAGTTACGTAATATTACATATTGTGGAGCTGGTCATTCAAATGTTACAGGTTATGGTAAGGATAATAATGATGAAAGAAGACTATTTATCAATATTATCGTTAATTCAGCTCGTAAGAGTACTGCTGCACCTGATTTAACTCTTCATGATGTAGATTCATATTACGATACAACTTCTAAGAAGAATGTTACATATAATAAGGTAATTGAGAAGTGTTTCGATGGTTCTGCTGATTATGTGACTTATATTTCTGATTATGCAGATAATATAGAGTTTAAGTTCCTTCCACAGATATCTGAAGGTGCTCAGTTAAGTAATGTAATTGCTTGGTATGATAAGAATAGAACAGATGCTGAGAAGAATAAGTATACGGTTAATGCTACAGATTCTTCATTAAGCGATCCGCTTATCTATGAGCATGGATATAAGGCTAACTTTGTAGATCATGATGTACTTACGAAGGTAGGACTTGGTGAAGAAGGTCTCAAGACAGATTCTTCTGGAAATCCTGTTATTAATCTTAAGCCAGAATACTTTGATGCTTCTGATACAGCTTATATAGGAGTTCAGGTAACGGATGATAAGGGTAATTCGGTAACGAAGATGCTTAAGATTAAGTTTAAACCATCACTTCTAGATCTTAACTAAATATAGCAGCTTATAAATTGCTGTTTTGATAAACCTCTGGTTATTCCAGAGGTTTATCTTTTATTACATACAAAATTGATAAATTTATATATAAAAAAAGAACGAATGAATGTACATTCGTTCTTTTGATATTTACTTTTATATTCTACTTATATGTTATGCACGAGATACATACTCACCTGTACGTGTATCAATCTTGATTGAATCTCCCTGATTAACGAAGAGTGGCACATTAAGTGTAGCACCAGTCTCTACTGTACAAGGCTTTGTAGCGTTTGTAGCTGTGTTACCAGCAACTCCTGGCTCGCATTCCGTAACTTCAAGTACAACGTTGATAGGAGGCTCTATAGTGAATACCTCACCGTTATGAGAGTGGAGTTTACAAGTTTCATTTTCCTTAACGAACTTCATATCATCAGCTATGATCTTTTCGCTAACAGGAATCATATCGTAGCTTTCTGGATCCATGAAGTAGTAGAGCTCACCATCCTTGTATGAGTATGTCATATCTCTTTTTTCGATATGAGCTGTTTCAAACTTCTCTGTTGGTCTAAATGTTCTCTCAACAACACCGCCGTTCTTTATGTTCTTAAGCTTAGCTCTAACGAATGCTGCGCCCTTTCCTGGCTTTACATGCATGAATTCGATAATTTGATAGATGCTTCCTTCTATTTCAACGGTAACACCATTTCTAAAATCGCCTGCTGAAATCATTAATAATTTCCTCCTTGATATTTTATATGTATCCTTTGTTTATTTAGGACGACATAAACTTCATATATTTTAATATATGTATACACATTTTTCAACTATTTTTGTTGATTTCTAACGCTATATATTTTTGTTGATTTCTAACGCTATATAGTCGATTTATAAATTATTTATTTACTTTCATTACCTTTCTTATGATTCTTAATTTTTATAGAATTATAAATTTTTGAGTTTACTATAAGTATAATAATTGTAATTAGTGAAATAATTGTTCCTATATAAAATATTGTTGGTTTATAACTTATTGTTATTGTATTATTTCCTTTTGTTACAGGTATAAGCATAGCATTTTCTAAAAATGATTTTTGTTTTACTTTTGCATCATTAACAATTATATTCCATCCTGGTCTATTGTATAAACCTATAGTCATATAACCATCTTTTGATGAATTGATTGAAAAGCTATTGCTTGAATTATGTTCATCCAGTCTTTTATCTAAATTACCTGATTCAAGTGATTCAAGAGTTTTAATATAATTTTCCATAGAAAATTTATATAGTTGTTTTTTGTATTTATTTGTATTCTTTCCTAAACATTGTTTGAATATTGATTGTGAATTTGGTTCGGTTTTTTGTTTACATGATATATAAGTGTATGTGAAGTACAAATCACCGCCTTCTTTGTGGTATATAAATATATTATTTGTTCCGTCAGCATAGGTTCCACCTTGTTCTTCATATTCAATAGGTATCATTGTTTCTTGTTCATTTAAGTAATCTAATGATAATTTATTCAAAGATTCAATATGTGCATATTTATTGTATGAATAATCTTGCATAGACTTATCTAATATATAATAATCTTTGTTTTTGAAAACTTTATATATATTCGGATCGTCATATCCTATATTATATGAATTTTTTAAGTGGTTATACTTTTCGGTTAATAAAGTTATATTTGTAATATCAGTATTATTATCATAATAATTTGTATGATTAGTTATTACGGAGATTATTTCTTTTTTCTCATTTTTAATATGAGTGAGATTTGATATAGGTTCTCCGCGTAGAACTACATATTTGCTACCTGATAAAGCAAGATCTAGTGGTGTGATATGTGATTGTTCTGGGTCTATAGTAGTTATGGTGTTATTGTTATATAGTTCTTGAGCATATTCATGAGAGGACTCGATTATTCCTGGAATCGTTCGATAGTATGGATAAGTAAACCAACTAAGTAGTTTAATTCCTGGAAATAGTGTGATACATAGTTCTATAGTTAAAGTAATACTAAGTATTAGTTTCATTAACCATTTTGTCATACTCTTGTTGCAATATATTATAACTACTATTGCATAGATGAATATAAACTCTAATGATTTAATAAATACACCTGATGAATTATAGGAGTAACAAAGGAAGATTGTGCATATAATTAGTCCTGCACATGCAAGAGATGGTAATGCAACTCGAAGAATAGATGTTTCTCCTAAACTTTTTAATTCTATATATACTATAAGAATTCCAAGGAATATCATAGTATATAGATAATTTGATGATAGTCCATCAATAAACTGGAATCCGTTAAGTAAAGTATTTGTTCCCTCAAACATTAGTCCACTGAACAATATACAATATAAAGTAGTAAATCTAATACGTGTTGATAGTTTTATCCTATTATTACAGGTGAAAAGTAATACAAATAGCAGAGTGATTATTCCTGAATATAGATATATATTGTTTCCTGTCATAAGAACATTTGCTGGTTTTGTTCCTGTGGACATCATCTTTATAACATCAAATGCATTAATAATTCGGCTATTTCCATCTATTGTAGTAATATCATTCCACCAGAATGTACTGAATAGATTATTTAGTATTATAACTGCAGCACAGAGAAATACACATATATCGCATATTAGCTTATTAATTAATGACTTAAATAAGTGCTTTATATCATTATAAGAAGGAACAAGCATATAAAGAATGGTGAATATACAGGTTATAATGCTTATTCTATAGTTTAGTAAGAAAGATATAGCAAGGCTTGTAATATATAATTTCTTTTTGCCATCGTATATTAACTTATCTAAACCTAGAATAACTATTGGAAAGATAACCACAGCGCCTTGCATGGCAACGTTGAATCCAGGGCCTAACATATAGTTAGATAGAGTATACATCATAGATAATGCTACTATAGGAAGATTTATTCGAGTCATAATATTATTAATGAATCTAGGTGCAATTCCAGATCCGCCTATAACTAAATCTTTCTTTTGTTTCTTGCTTTTATTTGAAGTATCTTCATTATCTATATCAGAATTCTTGTTACTTATATTTTTAGTAGGTTTAGATATTTTTAATGATTTAAATAGTGACACACGAGTATTTTTAAGATATATACTCATAGTAAGTCCGCTTAATCCTATTTTTATTAAATATAAGATATTTAGAACTATTGTTATAGCTGCTCTAGGAAAGAGCAGTATTAGTAGGTTAGTAGGATCAGATAAATAGTAAGTTATAACAGTTGTGAAGTCGTAACCAGTACCATCATATAGGCTATATCCGAATATGGCTTTTCCGCTATGAACTCTATCATAGAATTCATGAAAGAATTTCATATATTCACTTTGATCATTTGCGGTTAATACATCACGAGGACCAAATGGAGCAAAACCTGAATAAACAAATGCTATAGTCATAATGACTAAAGGAAGAATAAATGCAGTAAGATAGGTGTAATTTATTTTTTGATTTGAGGCTTTTTTCATATTGTTATGTTTATGTTTATGTTCTTTTGTTTTATTTGCTTTATTATCTTTGTTTTTATTTTCTGTTATAGCTTCAGAATTATCTTCATTAGTTTTTTGTTTTCTCATTAGTAGTACAAAAAGCATAGTAAGAACCAGCGCAATCATTGATATGATAACGCCACGCATATATCCCTTGGATACACCAACAATTTTTATAGTATGTTTTCCAGAGCTAAGATTTAAACCTGTGCCATGCAGATAATCGAAGACTTCTGACTTATTTCCATCTACATATATTTCAGTACTATCATAGTTTGGAATTGATAGATATAGTATTCCATCTTTCTTGACATCGATTTCTCCAGAAATATATGTATTTGTTTTGTTTATATCATACATTTTCGATTCGGAAAATATGTCATATAATTTCTGAAGTGTGTCAGTATTAAGTACTCCAAATGTTAATGTATCATCTCCAGTTGAACTTTCTATAAAATAGTCATGTAATGTAAAGTAAAATAAATTGTTAGGTGAACTTTCAGTATCTCCTATATATATTGCCTTAGCTCTAAAGAAGCAATATATTTTCCCATCTATATCTTCAGGTAATTTAAGTTCAACATTCAGGTCTCCAGCGCCGGTTGATTTTCTTTCAGGTGCGTAAGTATTCATATACATATCATCGGATGCTTCTTTTGGAGGCTCAATTATAGTATATAAATTCTCTCCTGTAACAGCTTTTGCCAATGCGTTTTGGTAATCAGCATAGCTTGTATAATCTTCAAGTTCAGTATTATTCCATTGCATAAGTGATGGGGCAGTCATAAATCCAACAGGTAGATAGTATGGATTTTCAAATAACTCCATATTATTGTGAGATTTTATTCTATTATAAATGGATGCATGGGAATATTCTGGATCATCTGTATCTATGATATGATACTTAACGTGAAGCATCATATCCGCGAGCGGATTACCAGTAGTATACTGAATATTATTATTAGATACAGTAAGTCCCCAGTAGTATGACATGTCCTGAATATCCTGTCCTAAGTAAGAATTAAATCCACTAATTGTATTTAAGTGATTGATTAATCCCATATTGAATGAGAAGATATCGCTATTAATATATTCAGAAACATATATATCATTAGTATTATCATTATTTATGTCACTAGTTAGTTTACCAATAGAACGAATATTATCCTCTAGAGGTTTGTTGAGGTAACCTATAGAAGTTGTAAATGTAATACTTGAACCAATAATTAATTCAATAGCTGATATATATACTAGTAGTTTAATAAGATAATCGTGATTAAGCTTTTTATATACATTTATAGCAAAGATAATAACGTATATAGACATAAATATAATAGATAATGCGATACTAAGATTATTCTTTATAGGATATATTATCCATAGAATAATCAGAAGTATAGTTGATGTAGCCATAGGTAGCATTATTCGCTTGTTCGATAGTTTGCCTATATCTTTTATAGCGTCAGCAAACATCCCAATAAGTAAGAATATAAAGAAGATTGCAAAACGATTTGGTACATTTGATTGAAAGTGAAATCCGTGAAATACATAATTCAACATAGTATTACCAAATGACCAGAAAAGTATAAATGCGAGTATAGAACGCTTAACTCTAATAGAACGTTTAATATTGTTATCAAATATATATACAGCAACAAATAGTAATGGAAGAAGACCAGCATATATATTTACAAGATTGTTATCACGTGTAACAACAACTCCATTTTGTGCAACTTGGTACTGACTAATTGATTTAAATATAGTGCTAAGGATTGTGAATGAGTTTCCAGCTTCAGAAAGTGTTGCGCTATCGGTTTCTCTGTATGGAGAATTAAGTGTAGATATAAAAGAAGGAAGAAGGTTATAAGCAGCTAAACCTGCAGCTAGTATACTGGAAATGGCAAATCGTACAGTTTTTCTTGCAAAATCTTTTATACTTGTGAAGTCAAGGGTAAGGAAGAATAGTGCAATAAATTCACATAACAAGAAAGCTGCATAATATCCTCTCGACATATGAAGCGCTAAGATAAGTATATATACAAGGGGCTTCTTTTCATAAACCAGCCGTTCTAGTCCCAAAACTATGAGAGGGAGATATAGTCCATATACAAAATTATTGAACGCAAAGAAACCTATCATGTAGGCTGATAGATTATATGCAAGAGCTATCACTATAAGAATAGGATCCTTTTTATCATATCGTCTTCCAGAATACCTATGAGTCATATAGAATATCATAGCTGGACCAGTGTATAGAAGGTATATCAAGCCAAGCATAGCAGAATATGTTTTTCCATCATTTGTCCATATTAAGAGCCTATATATAAGATTTATCATCGTAGTTATAAAGCTTGATATATAGTCTGCTCCTGATGAAAAGATAAATGTGCTATATCCGATAGTAGAAGGAATAAGACTCTTGAGGCTTAGTGAATCAATCATAGCTTGTACATTAGGGTATGTCTGTACATATCCATCAGATGGAAGCATTGATATATTGCCCCATGGAGTACATGATTTTAATAGTGCTCCTATATTAAAAACTAGAAGGGTTATAGCAATAGTAGCAAAATACACATAATTATTCTTTATAAATCTATATGGTGTATAAGTAAACTTGTATACTATTCGCTTTATATCTTTCAGTTTAAGTATGAGAGTAGACAGAATAATCGTGATAAAGCTTATTATATATAATAGAACGATATTATAATTTACATATTCTATCTTTTTGACGTTGTGTGTGCCTTGACTAATAGGAGCTACATAAAGAGAATCATCTATTGTGATTGGGTTACAATTAACACCATCGATATTAACGGTATATTCAGGTTTTTTACCAATAGATAATATTAGATAACTATTTGATTCACAGGTAATGGTATCTGTAGCAGTTTTTAAATTGTTTATTGCATTTTGATATTCTTCGGGATTAAAAGAATAAAAGTTTGTAGTACTAAAATTATAGTCTAAGTAAAGATATTTTGTAACATAAGGATACTGTCTAGTAATTGTTTCTCCATTGGTTGAGCTACCTATGTAATTAGCTCGTGGGATATTAGCATATATTATTGTAGTTTGTTCTGTATCACTTGAATCTTGTGGAGTGATATTATATGTATATATTTCAACTTCTTTATGAATATCTCCAGCAGCATTTTTGAAACTATTTGAAGAATAATCAAATGTAGGAGTAATTTTTTGGAATATAGAATTCTTCGAGTTTTCAATGATTGAAAGGACTGATTCTGAAGATTTATATGGTGAAGTTATACTGTATGTCCATTCTGATACCTCTTTTGGCGCACAAAGAAATCCTTTTATAGAATATGGGTTAGAGTATATATCTACATTACCTATAGTTTGATCTAGAGTTAAATTATAATCAGGAGTTACACTTCCTCTAGGACAAAGTACATAATCTACCCCGTTTATTGAATTAAAGATAGGATTGAAATAATCATCATAAAAGTCATATTGGATTATATTCGCGGATTTATTATCTTTTTTTATTTCCTGTTCAGCAATATATAAATCATGTGCATATGAAGAATCATAATTAATTGCACCTTTTGATAACCTATTAATTCCATAGCTATACGTAAGAGCTATCTCAAGAATACCTAAGATACATATTACAGGAAGAAGAAACTTAATTGAGTCATTTTTATAAGTCATAAAGAATAGGAAAGTTCCAAGTACAGCGATTATTTCTACAGAGTATATAAAAGGTGATGTACTGAGATATGTGTTTGAAAAAATCATTGAAATTATTGTTAAAACTATGGAACTAACTGAAGCCCAAATTATTGTAATATGAGATATATCACTAATTGTGGTTAGTACTTCATGACTTAGTAATAGAATCATAAATATAAGAGTAAATGCAAAGAAGCATTCACTGTATTCACTTCGAGCATATGCATTTAATAGGGAATTAGGGCTAGTAAGGATTGTTCCTAAGAATAGTATTCCGATAAGAAGAATTCGTCTTATTTTTGAGAAAATATCAAACTTAGGACATATAATATATATTGCAACTAGAAGAATAGAAATAACTCCACAATATATATCAATGCCAGAATCTACATTACTTGTAGATGATGGAGCTGAAAGAGTTAAAAGCCTTCTAAAACTATCGAAGAAGGAGGTGATTGTGTCATTTAGTGGAGGTTCTTTAAATATATAGGTTTTACAGGTTGAACTACATAGTGCAGGAATTATTACAAAAAGTGTCGATCCGAGTGCAAGTGCATCACTTAAAATTTTTAAAGAGATGCATTTAAGCATATGTTTTATGTTTTTATAAGAAGGTGTAATCATGTAGAGCACAGAAAAGAGAAGTACAACAAGAGAAGCATACACGTTAAGTATGATTGATATAGCTAAAGTAATATAATATGTTGTCCATTTTCCGTTATAAATGAGTTTTTCTAACCCAAGCATAACAATTGGAAAGACCACTATTGTAGAAGTAAATGAGATATTTGTTCCATACACTAACATATATACTGATAAAGCATATGCAGAAGATATAAGAAGCGAATGTATAGGAAGAATATCATTTGTGGATGAGGAGGTTGATTTTGAATCTGATTTTTTAAGTGAGATACAACGCTCAGGTCTAGATAATAAGAAGATATTCATGAATAATCCAGCTAGTCCTAACTTTATTGCATATAAAAAACTTAGAACATGTATGATGGCTGTCCTTGGAAAGATAAGAATTATAAGATTAGTAAAGTCAGTCATATAGAATGCCCATAAGTCTTTTATGTTGGAACTATTATAACTTCCATGAATATAATCATATAATCTATAATAATATGTAATAAACTTTGAATTGCCAGAAGCGGTGAAAATATCTGATGCTCCACTTTTTCCAAATGGTATAAAACCTTGTATAGCAAGACTGACTAATACCACTAAAAAAGGTATGAAGAAGGATAGTGCAGATATAATGTATGAAGAACTAACCTTCTTCCTTTTTTCCTCTATAATAATCTCCTTGTTTTTGCCACTCATTCTAGAAAAACCTCCTGATAAATACTAAGTCATTAACCCTATTATTTTACCATTTTTTTGGTGTAAAGTCGAATGTAATCATTATTTGGGTTATGTAAACTATTGCTGTTTTTTAATTTTTTTTTATGATATAATAAGAATGGTTTTTTGTGAGTAAAGAAACAAAGAAAATATATAGAGAGTGTTTAATATGATTAGTTACAACGTTGCTCCGTTCACGGACAAAGTTTTTGATTATATGCAGGACGCAGTTAATAACAAAAAAATCTGCGGTGATGGTAAGTATACAAAGTTCTGTAACCGCTGGTTTGAGGTGAGAACAGGTTCACCTAAGGTTATGCTGACCACGTCCTGTTCGCATGCGCTTGAGATGGCAGCACTTCTTCTGGATATTAAACCTGGGGATGAAGTGATTATGCCGTCCTTTACTTTTGTGTCGACGGCGAATGCATTTGTCCTAAGAGGTGCGAAGATTATTTATGTAGATATTCGCCCGGATACTATGAATATGGATGAGACGCTTCTTGAGGCGGCTATTACTGATAAGACACGTGCGATAGTGCCGGTTCATTATGCAGGCGTTGCTTGTGAGATGGACACTATCATGGAGATAGCGCGTCGCCATAATATTGCGGTGGTTGAGGATGCTGCTCAGGGTGTAATGGCTGAGTATAAGGGACGTGGACTTGGATCCATCGGTGATATTGGTTGTTACAGCTTCCATGAGACGAAGAATTACTCTATGGGAGAGGGCGGAGCTATACTGCTTAACAATGCGCCAACTCTTGGTGGCGACAGTGAAGCTCCAGAAGCATCAGTAGAACTTAGCCAAATGATAGAACATGCGGAAATCCTTCGAGAGAAGGGTACGAATCGAAGCAAGTTCTATCGTGGGGAGATTGATAAGTATACTTGGATGGATATGGGATCTTCGTATCTTCCAAGTGATATCCTGGCTGCCTATCTGTGGGCTCAGCTTGAGATAGCTGATGAAATATATAATAAACGTATGGCTATATGGAATAGGTATTACGAGGAGTTGAAGCCTCTTCAAGATATGCGAATCGTGGAGCTTCCGATTATTCCTGAGACTTGTAAGCATAATGCTCATATATTCTACGTAAAGACAAGAAATCTTGATGAGCGTACTAGACTTATCAACTATATGAAGGATAATGATATCCTGGCGGTATTTCACTACATTCCACTTCATATATCACCTGCAGGAAAGAAGTTCGGAGAGTTCAGAGGTGAAGATAAGTACACGACCAAGGAGAGTGAGAGGCTCGTGAGACTTCCGCTGTACTTTGATCTGGATGAGAGCACACAGGGGTACATAATCAGCAAGCTGAAGCAGTTCTATGGACAGGACTATTAAACTAGGAATTAATTAGTGATGTATGAATGATATGTAATTAGATAAAATGAGGGATTACATGAACGCAATTGTTACAGGTGCTCGCAGGGGTATAGGACGAGCCGTAGTAAAGAAGTTTATAGAAAATGGAATAAATGTCTGGGCAACTACTAGTCGAATGGATGCTTCCTTCGTAGAAGATATGAAGAGATTGGAGTCGGAGGTTTCGGATTCCCGAAGTCTCGGTTCAGAAAGCGTAGCTAGTAGTAAACTGGGAAAGATAATACCTATAGAATTAGAGCTTCGAAGTGAAGACTCGATTAAGACTGCTGTTAAAGCTATCACCTCAGAGCGTGATGAGGATGGTAATAAGCTATCGATAGATATACTGGTCAATAATGCTGGTATCCCAAGTGGTGGTCTTATGCAGATGACTTCAATGGACACTCTTCGTGATGTTATGGAAGTCAATTTTATCGGACAAATGTCTCTTATTCAGAAAATCTCAAAGGTAATGATGAGACAGAAGAAGGGTTCGATTGTGAATATCGGATCTGTTGGCGGTATAGAAGCAAGAGAAGGTTATCTTGCATACGGATCAAGTAAGGCTGCATTTATGTGGGCAACTCGTTGCATTTCCAAGGAACTTGCGCCTTACAACATAAGGGTAAATGCAGTTGCACCTGGGCTTGTAGATACAGAAATGGGCGACTATAAGGCGGATGCAGAACAGCAGAAGATTCTGGACGCTATTAGTATGAAGCGTAAAGGAACTCCAGAAGAGATTGCTGAAGTGGTTTACTTTCTGTCTACGGATGCGTCCTCATTTATCACAGGAAGCATTATAAATGCAGATGGCGGACGCTTGATTTAAGGAACTATAGATATGTATGATATGTCGACTGAAAATATAAAGAGACTTACCGATATGACCAAGAGGATGCGTCTACTTGGTCTTGATATGGCGCTTTCTACAGGAAATGGCGGCTCTCATCTAGGGGGCAGTTTTTCTTGTATGGAGATACTCGCAGTGCTTTACGGGGAAGTTTTGCATTTGGCGGATTTTGATAAAGTAGAGAAGGCAAAATCTGAGAATAACCATTTGGAGCTTTGTGAGAATAGAGATATCTTTATTCCTAGTAAGAATCATTGCGTACTTGCACATATTCCTGCGCTTGCTGAGGCAGGAATCATCTCGAGAGAAGAGTGTCTTGAGTTCCAGAAAAATGGAGGAAGACTTGCTGGATATCCTCAAAGACCTGAGATTGGCCTTGAGTATTCAGGAGGAAGCCTCGGAATGGCTCTACCAGTTGCGATTGGAATGGCACTGGCAGAGAAAGAACTTGAGAGTAAAGTTAATACAGATAAGAGTAAGTGCGAATCTATAAATTGGAAAAATAGGCGTAAGTTTTATGTACTGCTTGGTGATGCTGAGTTAAATGAAGGCTCTATTTGGGAAGCTTTCATGTCTGCGGCTCATTTCAAGTTGGATAATCTTATAGCCATTATAGATAGGAATCATCTTTCGTATGATGGTAATACTGAAGATGTTATGGCACTGGGGAATCTTTCGGATAAAATGAAGAGTTTCGGTTGGTACGTGTCTGAATGTAATGGACGAGAAGTTGGAGATGTCCTTAGAGCATTTGATGAAAGATATATTATAGATGAAGAGTCTATGAGTGACGATAATGAATCGGTATGGAAGCTTAGTGATACTGCAGAGGGTAAGCCTCAGGTAGTGATAGTTGATACGATTAAAGGAATGGGAGTTTCATTTATGGAAGGACGTCCTGAGTGGCATCATCATAGACTCTCTGAGAAGGAATATAATATCGCCAGAGCTGAGATTCTGGGAGAGGAGGTGGCAGAATGAAGGTGACCTCCGCATATATTAGAAAATGGTCGATGCTTGGACAGCGTGGTGCCATCTTTGGAGCGGCATTCCCAGAAATTGGCGAGTCGGTGGATAATCTGAAGCTTGTTACTGCAGACCTGTCGCTTCTTTCGGGAATGGATAGATTTATCCAGAAGTATCCCGAGAAGTTCCTAAATGTTGGAATCGCTGAGCAGAATATGATCGGAATCTCAGCTGGTCTTGCGATGAGTGGGTACAATGTGTTTGCGACGACATATGCTTCATTTATCGCGGTTAGATCGCTGGAGTTCGTGAGACAGCATTTGTCTTATCTCGGATGTAATGTAAAGATTATCGGATCTTCTGCAGGTGTTGTGGCTGCAAAGTCTGGAGTATCGCACTGGGCCACTGAGGATATAGCATTTACCAGGGTTCTCCCTAATATGCAGGTTTTTTCTCCAGCTGATAGTCTTGAGGCTATAAAGATTATAGAATATGCAGCAAAGACTGAAGGTCCTATGTATATTCGCCTTAGTGGGGGGCTTAACTGTCCGATAGTTTATAAGGAAGATTATGATTTTATTCCTGGAAAGCTGACATTCTTGGGTTCACAGGCTTTGGATGAATCGAAGCGCCCAGTGAAAAAGGTGTCTATTATCGCTACTGGTCTTATGGTTTCGAGGGCACTTGAAGCTGTGAAGAAGATAACGCGTGAAAATGAGAATGATAATATAATCGGAAATGAGACCGAAAACGTACAGTTTGATGTTTATAACATGCATACGATAAAACCGCTTGATAAAGAAGGACTAGAGAAGATATTTGAAGATAGTAATCTCGTAGTCACTATCGAAGAGCATAACATCTTAGGCGGCATGGGAAGTGCCGTGGCTGAGTATAAGGCGACTAAGTCGGCGGCGCCTAGACAGGTATTTATAGGATTCGAGGATTCGTTCTACCCGGCTGGTACTCAGGACTTTGTGCTTGATGAGGCTGGCCTTTCGGTGGAGAAGATAGCGGAAAGATTACGCAAAGAGATATGATTGAAGATTTTTATGAATTAGAACCATATGAACTTAATAAAGAAGAAAAGTCGAAGAAGTTAACGTCGGAGCTAATTGAGCTCACGAGACTCCATCAGAAGAAATGTCCTGAATATGCAAGGTATCTTAAGGCAATCGGATATGATGAGTCCTTAGTTAAAACTACTGCGGATATTCCATTTTTCCCAGTGCGTGCTTTTAAGGATGTTGACTTGCTTAGTATTCCTAGGGAAGAAGTCTTTAAGACTATGACGTCTTCGGGAACGACGGGACAGCGGGTTTCGAAGATATTTGTTGATAAAGAAACTGCGATGATTCAGCAGAAGGTGCTTGTTAAGATTCTTAGTGATTACTGGGGAAAGAAGCGTCTTCCGATGCTCGTAATCGATTCGAAGGAAACTGTTCGAAATCGTCAGCAGTTTACTGCGCGTGGAGCGGCTATCATGGGACTTCAGATAGTTGCTAGGGATATAGTTTATGCCCTAAATGACGATATGAGCCTTAATATCGATGCGCTGAAGGGATTCCTTGAGAAGTACAGTGGTCAGAGATTTATAATCTTTGGATTCACATTTATAGTGTGGCAACATCTGTATCAAGTAGTCCAAGGTTTACAGGATGATAAGAAGAGTACTGAAAGTAAAGATGATGAGTTTGATATATCTAGCTATGATCTGTCGGAAGCATTTCTCATGACTGGTGGCGGCTGGAAGAAACTTGTTTCGGAGAGTATCTCTCAGGACGAGTTCAAGAAGCGGATGACAGATGTACTTGGAATAACTCATTTTCTAGATCATTATGCTATGGTCGAGCAGACTGGTTGCATTTACGCCGAGTGTGAGTGCGGCCATCTTCATGCAAGCAACTATTCGGATGTATTTATAAGAGATGCAAATGATTTCTCTGTAAAAGGAATTGGGGAGAAGGGGATTATTCAGACTGTGTCGGTTCTCCCGCATAGTTACCCTGGTCATTCGCTACTTACAGAGGATGAAGGAATTATCTTAGGCGAGGATGATTGTCCTTGCGGTAGGAAGGGTAAGTATATTCAGATTCTTGGAAGGCTGAAGAGTGCTGAACTGAGAGGATGTAGTGATACTTACGCCGATAAGCTTCAGAGAAGCCTATAAATTAGATATAAAAAAGAATGTAAAAGATATATGAACAGTGAGATAAAGGAGAAAATTAAATATCTAGTCGGTGATGAGGAGGTTCTTCAAAATGCGCCGAAGGCGCCTTCACTTCCTATCTTTTCTGAGTTAGTCGAAGGATTTCTATCAGCGCTGTCGAAGGAGCTTCTGGCTATTCCAGGTATCAGAAATCATTTGGACGTAATGTCCTATGCGTACTGGATTCGTAAGGCCTCGCTAGAGCAGACGAAGTCCGACACGGTAAGGGAAGATACTCTTAGAATGGGTCGTGGAGTTGCATTTCATATAGCTCCTTCAAATGTACCTGTTAACTTCGCTGTATCGATGACATCTTCACTTCTTGCTGGAAATATCACTGTGATACGAGTATCGGAAAAACAGTTCGAGGAGGTTGACATAATCTGTTCAGCTATCAATAGATTACTTAGTCGAGATGAGTTCACACAGATGAAACAATACATCTGTATAATAAGGTATGGACATTCAGATGAGATTACGGCATTTCTCTCTTCGATATGTGATGTACGTATCATCTGGGGAGGAGACAGGACAATCGAACAGATTAGAAGATATCCAATCCCTCCTAGAGCGATAGAGATGTGCTTTGCAGATAGACATTCCGTGGCAGTAATAGATGCTAAGAAGTATCATGCACTTATATCGGCTCCAGAGAAGGGCGCTGATAATGCGGTAGAGATAGCGAAGAAGTTCTATACGGATACGTATTATTCGGATCAGAATGCATGCAGCTCACCGAGAATAGTAGTGTGGATGGTTGATGAGAATCTAGCGAAGGATTCTGGAAAGGATGAAACTCTTCTCAAAGTTCAGAAAACTTTCTGGGATACTCTTTCTAAAGAAGTCGAGGAAAGATATGAGATGCAGCCAATCCAAGCGATAGATAAGTTGTCTATGTTTACCGAGCTTTCTATGAAGAAGGATGGAGTTCGCCTTGATAAGCATGGCAACAAGATGTTTGTTATTCATCTGGATGAGTTATCTGAAGATATAATGGACTATAAGATGGGTGGCGGTTACTTCTTCGAGTTCACAGCTAACTCATTAGATGGTATAATACCTATTATGGGTAAAAATTGTCAGACCATAGCCGTTCTTGGAATAGATAAGAATGATGTGGTTGACTTTGTGGCTCGTTCTGGTGTTCGTGGTATAGACCGAGTAGTTGATATAGGTGATACGATGGGACTCGAGTTCACCTGGGACGGATATAGAATGATAGAAAATATGTCTAGAGTAGTGTATGTTTATAATCGATAAAATAGACATGTTTAGACAGATGATATAAATAATTGGTTGGAGTTTACATAATGTTACTAGAAGGTAAGACTGCGGTTGTCACAGGCTGCAACAGGGGTATAGGTAAGGCGATACTTGAAAACTTCGTGAAGAACGGAGCGGATGTATTTGCGGTAGTTAGAAAAGAACAGGAAGAGTTTACTTTATATATTAATGAGCTTATGTCAGAGTATAAGGTAGATATCATTCCTATATATATGGATCTCTCAAATGAGGACGAAGTCAGAAGTGGTGCTAAGTCCATAATAGGTTATAAGGATGCAAGTGGAGAGAAGAAGAGCATTGATATACTTGTTAATAACGCAGGTATGAGTAATCCTCTTAATTCATTTGCTATGACCAAGATGGAAACCATCAGGAGTGCATTTGAGGTGAATCTTTTTGGACCAATGCTTCTCACACAGTTACTTGCACGTAATATGATGCGTAATAAGAGTGGAAGCATTGTTTTTGTGTCTTCCTCAGCGGCTTTCGATGGTGGCGCAAATATTGAATACTCAGCAAGCAAAGCTGCTATCATAGGTGAAGTGAAGCGACTTGCGGTTGAGTATGGTCCATATAACGTAAGAGTAAATGCTGTTGCGCCAGGTCTTACGGCGACGGATATGGGAAACAGCATGAGCGAAGAAGATGAGAAGATTGCTCTATCTATGAATATAATGAAGCGTAAGGGTGAACCTAGAGAGATTGCTGATACGGTTGCTTTCCTCGCTTCAGATATGTCTTCGTTTATTACAGCTCAAGTTATCAGAGCTGATGGGGGACTTAGATAATAGAATCTGATTTTATGCTCACCAGGGTAAAAGAGGAAATTAAATTATTATAAGATATTAAGGTGGATTTGATATTTGATTAGAGTAGCGGATTATATAATGAAAAGAATAGCAGAGGAGGGCGTTGATCAGCTGTTTTATGTATCAGGTGGTCAGTGTGTCTACTTGTGTGATGCTCTTCGAAGAAGCGAGCAGATTAATCCTGTAGCGATGCATCATGAGCAGGCGGCTGCTATGGCGGCACTTTCTTATTCTGAATATACAAATAACTTTGGTGCATGTCTTGTTACAACAGGTTGTGCGGGAACTAATACATTAACTGGTGTTCTTCATGCTTGGCAGGATAGTATACCGATGATTGTTATATCGGGACAGCAAAGTTACGAGAATACCATAAAGGGTGTTGGATATCCGTATAGACAGATTGGTATTCAGGAGGCTGATACTGAGAGGATAGTAACTCCTATTACGAAGTATGCTGTTACAGTACCTGATGCGCGTGAGATAGCATTTCATATAGATAAGGCAATCTATATGGCGAGAGAAGGTCGTAAGGGACCTGTATGGCTGGATGTTCCGTTAAATGTACAGAATGCCATGGTTGATGAAGATAAGCTTGAGAGATTTACTCCAGATAATTTAGATACTGAGTCTAGTGCTAGCGTTGGCGACATAGAGTATGTTATAGACGCTATAAAGAAGGCGGAGAGGCCGATTCTACATATAGGTTATGGCGTAAGAAGTGCAGATGCTATCGCGGAGATGAAGCATCTTGTCGAGTTAACGCATATTCCAGCTACATTTTCGAGAAGAACTTATGATATGATGCCATATGACGCGCCTTTCAATATGGGAGTATTAAATGGAGCGGCTGGTGGACAGAGGTATGCGAACTTTGCTGTTCAGAACTCTGATCTCCTTATAACAATTGGTTCTAGACTTTGTAAGGATACGATAGGTGGAAATGCTGATACCTTTGCAAGAGCAGCGCTGAAGATTGTTGTGGATATAGATGAGACAGAACATCAGAAGCCAGGCGTTAAAATTGATAAGCTAGTTGTATCGGATGCAAAGAAGTTTTTACTGAGTCTAAATGATAACCTGGAAAACCTTGGTGATTTAGATGATGTTCAAACTCATAAAGAATGGATAGATAAGTGTAATCATTGGAAGGAAATCTTCGATGATTATTCTACAGCATATACCAGTAACGAAATGCTTGACGCCAAGTATGCTATGAGAAAAGTTACTGAGAGTATGCCAGTAGGTTCCGTGGTTGTCTCGGATGCTGGATTTACTGGTGCAGCAGCTACAGCGTGCACAGTCTTTAAAGAAGGAGATGGGCTGGTTCACTCATTTGCTCAGGGAGAGATGGGATTCTCTATTCCTGGTGCGTGTGGAGCTGCTTCGGCAACGGATAAGCCTGTAATTGCATTTGAAGGTGATGGTTCACTTATGATGAATCTTCAGGAACTTCAGACTATAGTGCGAAATCAGTTTAATATCAAGATTGTAATTATAAATAATAATGGATATTCAGGTGTTAGGCACGGGCAAAAGGCTCATTTTAGAGGAAAGTCGATAGGTACTGATTCTAGTAATGGACTTGATTTTCCTGACTTTGGAAAGGTTTCAGGGGCATTTGGAATTAATTATTCGAAGGCTTCGAACGTTGATGAACTTTCTAATGCTATCAAGGATATGTATAGCGTAGATGGACCTTATGTATTAGAGATAATGACCGATCCAGATCAGTTCGACCTTCATAATGCGCTTGTTATGTACGGAAAGAGAAAGGTTGGATTTAGACCGATAGAGGATCAGTCTCCATTTATAGATAGAGAAACATTCTTTAATGAAATGATTATAGAACCACTAGAAGAGAGTAGTGGAAAACCTATATAGAAGGACTCTTATGGAAAAGAAGAAACTATCATTTGTAATACCTTGTTACAGATCGGAAAATACAATAACAAAAGTTGTCGATGAGATTAAGAAGACAGTGGTTACAAGAGAAGGTTTTGATTACGAGATTATTCTTGTAAATGACTGTTCTCCTGATGGTGTATGGAATGTCATATCGAAGCTTGCTGATGAGAATGATAATATAATTGGCATTAATTTTGCAAAGAACTTTGGACAGCATTCAGCTCTTCTTGCTGGATATCATTACTGCACAGGAGATTACGTAGTATCTCTTGATGATGATGGACAGACACCTGCAGATGAGGTGTATAAGCTCGTTGATAAGCTGGAAGAGGGGTATGATGTAGTGTATGCATCATATGAAAGAGCTCGTCAGAAACTCTTTAGACGACTAGGCTCAAGCTTTGCAAAAAAAATGTCTGATTATATGTTGGACGTTAAAAATGATAATAATCACGGAAGCAGTTATTATGTCTCTAGAAAGTTTATTATAGATGAAATAATAAGGTATAATAATCCTTACCCTTATGTGGCAGGTCTTGTTTATAGAGCTACAAGAAATATAGGATTTGTCTTTGTTAAGCATAGGAAGAGATTAGAAGGAGAATCAGGATATTCACTAAAGGGACTAATCAACCTATGGCTAAATGGATTTACAGCTTTTTCTGTAAAGCCTCTTCGACTGGGATCATATATGGGATTCCTTTTTGCATTTGTTGGTTTTGTATATGCCATTATAACAATTATTAGAAAAGTATTCCTAACGCCTAGCATAGAGGCAGGATGGAGCTCTACGATATCTGTGATATTAATTATTGGTGGAGTTATTATGGTAATGCTGGGATTGATTGGAGAATACGTTGGACGAATATATATATGTTTAAATAATTCGCCTCAGTATGTAATAAAAGATATTAAGGATAATAGAAAGATTGAAAATAATTGATGCAATATGGGAAGAAAGAAATCTAGGTGTTAAAACCTATGAGGTATTACTTGAAAAAGGAGATATTTCCGATGATGTAGCTGTAGAATTACAGAAACTAATTGGTGATTATTTTGTCGTTAAGATTCCGTCTGAATTAAGCTTCTTAATGAAAGTAGTTCAAGATAACGGATTTCAATATATAGAGGATATAATTCATGTAGAACATGATTTATCTGAAGTTCCTAGAAATCGAATAATACAGAGACTATATGATGAAACAACATTTAGATTGATGAATGATAAGGACTATGAACAGCTTTTTTCTGAGATTAAAGATGGAATGTATGAAGACGATAGAATCTCTAATGATCCGTACTTTGGAAAGGAAAAATCTGCGACTAGATATTTAAACTGGATAAAGGATTTAATGTCTAAAAATGCTCTCTTTTATGCTATAAGATATAGGGATGATAGCACAGGATTTGTTGTTCTTGAGACAAAAGATGGGAGTACATATCATTCGGTATTAGGGGGCGGCTATCGTAAATACAGAAAATCAGGTATAGGAATAATTCAAAAAGAGCAAGAGATAACAAAGTCTCTAGGCGGAAAGAGAGTTATTACTAGTGTATCATCTAATAATGTTGGACAATTCAAGGCCTTAATTATGAATGGATATAGACCATATGGTATAGATCATATATTTATTAAACATGTTATATAAATCTTTATAGGAAAGCGAGAATAAAATGAATAATACAGAACGACAAATGCTAGATATTCTTAAATATCTCAAAGAGGAACATGATATTATAGCAATCAAAGCAGAGTTCGAGGCTGAAGGAAGTCGTACAGATGAGCTTGTGATGTTAAATGAGATTATCTTTAGAGCAGATATGAAGCTATACATAAAGATAGGTGGCTGTGAAGCTGTTCGTGATATAGATCAGTGTAAGCTCCTTGGAGCTTCAGGAATTATGGCTCCAATGATTGAGTCTCCATTTGCTATGAGCAAGTTTAAGAATGCAGCTAAGAAGGTCTACGGAGATAACTGGAAAGATATCGAGTGGATTATAAATGCTGAGACTAAGACATGTCATGAGAATCTTGACGATATATTTGAAGAGGGAAAGGACTTCCTCTCTACAGTATCTATAGGTCGTGTTGATCTTTCAGCATCAATGGGACTTACAAGAGCAGAGATAAATAGTGATCAGATGTTCGGAGTAACTCAGGACATAGCTAAGAGAGCAAAAGATGCTGGATACATGGTAAACTTCGGCGGTGGTATATCATTTGATGCGATTCCTTTCATCAAGAATATGTATCCAACAAATGATAGATTTGAAACCCGTAAGGTTGTATTCCATGGCTCAGATAACGAAGAGAAGCTGAAGGATGGAATCCTTAAGGCTATGGAGTTCGAGACACTGTATCTGAAGAATAAATGTGAATATTATGACAGAATGGCAAAGGAGGATCAGACTCGTCTTAAGATGATGGCTGAGAGACTAGAGATTGCTGGTTCTGATTTGAAATTATAGTTATTTAAGGATGTATTACTAATATGAATGATAATTCTATGGTTACCGCTCAAAATAAGTTCATAGATGGTTGTTGGAAAAAGTTTAGTGACTATTATACTCCTCGTATATCCGATAAAAATATAGTGATATACGGGGCGGGAGTTTATGGACAATTTCTATATAAGGCCTTAGCTCAAATAGGTTATTCAAAAAATATAAAGTATTTTATAAATGATTATGTGAAGAATCCTGATGAGCTATTGTTTGATATTCCTGTTGTTTCGTATGACAAAATAACAGATAAGAATAATTATATATTTATAATCGGAATACAAAATTGTCATAGTTTAATAAATAAGCTAGAAACTGATTCAGTTGATTATATACAGGCGGATAACTCGCAGGGGTTTTATCAAGATAACTTGATGAACTATGTGTATAAGTGTATTCATTTAGATTCAATCTCTGATGCATTATACAAGATAGAATACTATTATAACAATATGCTAGGAGAGGAACAGAAGATTATAGATCTTTATAAAGAAGAATACTCAAAAAAAATAATAGAGAATAGATTATTGTTTTATAAAACTGGAGACGTTAAGTATATAGATGCCAATAAGATTAGTGTGAATGAGTATTTTGATTCTAATTACTATTCACTGACTAATGATGAAGTATATGTTGATTGTGGTGCATATGATGGTGATTCTATATTAAGCTTTATATCTCACGTTAGTGGAAAATATAAGAAAATCATTGGTTTTGAACCAGATAAAATAAGCTATAGTAAGTTAAAAACTAATGTTTCAAACTATAATAGTATAGAACTATTTCCGTATGCTACTGGTAAAGATAATAAGCAGGTTAGATTTGAGTCAAATGGTTTACTAGGAGCTAGCTTATCTGATAGTGGAGATATAATTGAAATGGTGAAGCTTGATGATGTTTTAATTGATGAGGAAGTATCATTAATTAAAATGGATATTGAGGGAGCTGAACTGGAAACGTTAAAAGGATTAAAAGATACGATATTAAAATATCATCCTAAACTTGCAGTATGTATCTATCACAAAATGGATGATATATATGATATTCCTACCTATATTCACGAGTTAGTACCTGAATATAGCTTTAAAGTTAGACAACATGTTAGCTCGTTATTAGATACAGTTTTATACTGTGAATGTTAATAAATTATAGATTGGAGAAAGAAAATTATGACAAATTTGGAGAAATACATAAATGCATTTACTGAAGGATTAGAGATAGATGCAAATATTGTAAAAGAAGGTCTTGAATATCAGTCTATTCCTGAATGGGATTCTGTAGGGCATATGGGCCTTATAGCATGCCTTGAGGATGCTTTTGATATTATGATGGATACAGATGATATTATAGATTTCAGTTCCTATGAGAAGGGGATTGAGATACTTAAGAAGTATGATGTAGAGATATAAGTTCATTATAGGTATTTGATATGTTGTTAAGTATTATAGTTCCTGCATATAATTCTGAAAAAACAATTGAAAAGTGTTTGTATAGCATAATTAATCAAAGTTTTGATGATTATGAGCTTATAGTTATAAATGACGGAAGTAATGATTCGACTTTAAGCATTGTTGAAAGAATTATAGAAGAGAATAAATCAAAAAATATTAGAGTTATTACGCAAGAAAATAAGGGTCTTCCTCAGTCAAGGAAAGTTGGCGTTAATAATGCAAAAGGAACATATATAGGTTTTGTAGATTCTGATGATTGGATTGAAGCAGATATGTACCAAAATCTTATCCAATATGCGCTTAGAGTAGATGCTGATATGTCTTATTGTAAGATGTCTTTTGACTATTCCAACGCAATTGATGTTCAAAGGCAGCTGATTGATGATGGAACTGTATTGTCTGGAAAAGAAGCTTTACATGTACTTCATAACAGGATTGGTATAGAGGGGAGCTTTTGTAATAAAATAATAAAAAAATCTATGTTTTGTGGTGTTAAGTTCCCTATAGGAGGAATACTGCAAGAGGATTATATTGTAGTCGAACAGATTTTATTGAAGGCGGCTAGGGTCATTTGCGTTGATAAGCTTGGTTACCATTATGTTCAATATAATGGCAGTATGGCTCTAAGTGGTTATGGTGAGGTTATGGAAAGAGGTTATCATAACTATAAAAGGATGCTGCGAGAAGTTAGATACTCTGGTGATAAACAGTTAGTATTAGATATGGATAATTATATGGTGAACAATTTTATGTGGATTGTTCTTGGAATGGATAAGAATAAAAACTATGATTGGGAAAAAATAAAATGGGTAAAAAAATACATAAGGAAACGTATTTTTTCGATAGTTATGAATAAGAATAATACGCTACTTTGCAAAGGTACATGTTTGGTAATGTGTTTTAGTTATAGTGTTGTGGCTAATGTTTATAGATTATATAGGAAAAAGATGTATATATGGAATTCCTTATCATAAAAAAATTGGCGAAAAAGTAAAGGATAATATTTATGAGTAAAAAAAAGATTGCAATATATTTGCCCGATTTATCAAAGATAGGCGGTGGAGCAGAAGTATATGTCCTTTATCTTGCAACCATCTTATCTAAAAGATATACTATTACTATTTTTACTAAAAGTGTTAATTTAGGAAAATATCCATCCATTGAGGAAATCTATAAGCATTATAATGTTTCGGGTTTTGAGACTATACATTTAAATAATTATTTGGGTGAAGTTTATGCTTTAAAATTGCTTGATAATATAAAAAGTGTAAAACAATTAAACAAATTAATATCTGATAAGTTCGATATATATATATATGGAGCTAGTAGTAGATTGGAAGGGGTAAAAAAGGTTAAGTCAGTTCAAATAGTTCATTTTCCTGATAAGTCTTATAAAACGGATTACCCAATAATTGGAACTATTTTTGATAAAAAATATATAAATTCTTATCATGCTTTTATTGTTAATTCATTTTTTACAAAAAGATATTTGAAAGAATATTGGAATGTGGATGGCAATGTATTGTATCCACCGATTTCTATGAGAAGCATAAGCGAGTCTGAACTTAATTGTAAGGAGAATGTAATTCTTACGGTTGGAAGACTTGTATCTGAAAAAAAGATTATTTATTTAATTGAAGCTTTTAAGCAACTAGTAGATAAATATCATGTTGACTACCAGTTTATAATTTGTGGTAATAAAGGTGAAGAATCTGAGTATATAGATAAAATCAATTCTGAGATTAAGGGTTATCCAATAAGTGTATATTCTAATGTTCCATATGACGAATTAGTTAGTTTATATAAAAAGTCTAAGATTTATTGGCATGCTATGGGATATTTAGAACCAGATGATAATCCATCAAAAATGGAACATTTTGGTATGACTACTGTTGAGGCTATGTGTAATGGGTGTATTCCTGTTGTAATTAATAAAGCAGGTCAAAAGGAAATAATAGGTGAAGATGAATATGGATTTGTTTGGGATTCATTAGATGAGTTAGTAGATAAAACATTTGGCATTATAAATGACTCATCTAGTATTCGTAATAAACAGGAAATCGCTATTAAAAGAGCTAATAAATATCAAATGGAATCATTTGAAAAAAATGTTTGGAAAATCTTTGATAATATATAATTATATAGGGAGTTTGTCGTGGTAGGAATAGATATACGCTTTATGTCAGAAAATATGAGGAATGGGATAATTAGCTCTGGAGTTGGTCTTTTTTGCGCAGATGTATTAGATGGTATTTCCAAAAATAATCAGCAAAAACATTTTTGTTTGATTATAGACCAGTTTCAAAAAAAAATGGTGAAAGAAAGATTTGATGGTTATCCGGTATTGATTTCAAATAATGTGCATAGGAAAGGAGTTCAAAAAGTTCTCTATTTTCTAGATAATATAAGATATAATCTTTTGCTAAAAAGAAAAGGCATTGATGTTGTATGGTATCCTTTTGCTTCACCTAATACATTTCGATTTTTGTTTATTCCTTCGATTTCAACAATTCATGATTTGATACCACTTCATGAGAATCCTAAAAGCTTTTATTGGAGATGTGGATTTAATATAATTCTTTTACTGAGTCGAAAGGTTGTTACAGATACTAACTATATTAAAAATGATATATTAAATAATTTTTCTGGAATAAAAAAAACGAAAATAAAAGTTATTCCGTGCCCAATTACAGTTAATATGAACATTTTAGAACCGGTAAGTCAACTTGAGGGGAAAAAGTATATACTAGATGTAAATGCTTTTCAAGAAAGGAAAAATGCAGTAACTTTATTAAATGCGTATATTAAATCAAATCTAATGAAAGAGTGCGATTTGGTTTTTTGTGGTGGATATAATGAAAATGGATATTTGGAACAATTAGAAAAAAAGGTTGACAAATTAGGTTTAAATGATAAAGTTCATTTTTATCTTTCTTTACCTGTTTCTCAAAAGGATTGGTTGATTAAAAATGCTAAAATCTTGGTTTCACCTTCGTCGAGTGAAGGGTTTGGGAAAACTCCAATTGAGGCATTAATGATGCGTGTTCCAGTTATCACCTCATCAGTTGAGCCTTTTTCTGAAACAACTAAAGGCTATGCTATTTTTTATAATGGGGTTTATAATGAAGATGATTTGTCAAAAAAATTAGTAAATATTTTTTTTAATCCTCCGTCAATTGATGCTCGAAAAGATATATCAGATGATTTAAAGAAAAGTTATAATTTTTCTAAGATTTCTAAACAATATATGAAAATATTTAAGAAATGGATGAGATAATTGAGATTTATTATTGTTAAAAACATAATTGAAGGAATAATAATATGAAACTATCTAAAATAATAGGAAAGATATTATTAACCCCATATATTTCGTATGCAAAAAAAGGTAATGTTGAGGATTTTTTTGACTACATTTGCAATGAATTGGAGGATGAAAATTTATATCCTTCCTTTCGTATTAGACGAAAAGATTCGAGAATGACTCCGATTAATACAGATTTTTGTAAAAGTGATAATATTGCAATTGTTTTGCAAGGCCCTATTAGATATAAGGATGATTTTACTTTGAATTCTATTAGGTTTTATAAAGAATTATATTGCGATGCTAAAATAATATTATCTACTTGGAAGGATGAACCTGAAAGTTTATTGGATGATTTTAAAAGAGAGAATATTTTCATAGTTAAAAACGATAAACCAATATTTTCTGGAAATTTGAATGTAAATTATCAAATTGTTTCTTCAAGAGCAGGTATAAAGAAAGCTAAAGAACTGGATGCTAAATATGTTGTAAAAACACGTACAGATCAACGTGTTTGTCGACCATATATTTTTAATACAATGGAGGGGATGTTAGATTTCTTTCCAATAGAGACAGAATGTAATATTAACAAACGGGTGATTGTTATTCCAACAAATCATGATAATATGTTTACTCCATATTTTATGAGTGATTTTTTTTATTTTGGGACGACAGAGGATTTATATAATCTTTTTAATGTGAAATTATCTAATAAGAGTAATGAAGATTTTCGGGATTTGATTTCTAGACGTGATTATTCAAAATCTATGTTTCCTCCCGAAATTTATCTTCTAAAGAACTTTATAAAAGATTACACAAATGAGTCTTGCGAAGATACAGTATTTGAATATTGGGAGTGTTTAAAAAAATATTTTGTGTGTATGGATATTAATATGCTTGATCTGTTTTTAGTAAAGTATAGTTATAGTCACAAAGATTATTGTTGCAACGGAGACTATTTTCAGGATGATAACATTAATCAAAAGAAAACTCAAAGGATTGGTTTTTCAGAATGGTTTAATCTCTATAATGGTTCTATGAAGTATTTAAAGGAGTATGAGTCTCAGGCAGATGAAAACTTTTTTTAACATATAGGTGAGTATGATTAGAAAAATTAAAAAAGTATATAATGATTTATCTATTCCACTAAAAGCTACAATTTGGTATTTTATATGTCAAATGCTCCAAAAAATGATAAATATGGTAACAACGCCTGTTTTTGCTAGAGTGATGAGCAAATATGAATATGGAAAGGTGGGTTCATTTGATTCTTGGTTAGAGCTTTTATTTATTCTTCTGATTTGTTCTGTTTGGAAGGCAACATTAAACGTATATAAGGAGAATGATAAGAGTGATGAATTAAAAGATAGATTATTAAAAACCATTTTATCTTTTTCTTGTTTGATGACACTTGTGTGGATAGGATTAGTATTTTTTTTATATCACTTTATTGTTAGTGCTACGGGATTATCGTTGACTTTAATTATATGTCTAATATGTTGCGCATTTAGTCAAAATGTCAATATGGCTTGGGTTTTAAGACAACAATATGATTATAAGTATATGTCTGTTGTTGTGTATTCTATTATTACAGCTTTTGTTTCAAATTTTGGTAGTTTAATTATGGTTTGTTTTTTTGGGGCAAGTGCTGAAAATAAAATAATTCCGCAAGCTTTGTGTTCTTGTATTGCATCGTTAATAATTGTAATTAGATATTTGTTAATTAGGTCGATTAAATACGATTTAAAACAATTAAAGTATTGTTTAGTGTTTGCTGTTCCATTAATTCCGCATTATTTATCAGAATACGTGCTAAATAGTTCTGACAGGATTATGATAGATAAAATTACAGGATCAGAAAATGTTGCTACATATACTATTGCTTATGCTGTTGGAAGCTTAGTGTTGATTGTGTGTGGAGCAGTTAATTCTGCATTTATTCCATATCAATATCAAAAGATAAATGATTCAGATTATTTAGTTTTAGCCAGAAATACTAATGTTATTATAGCATTCATAGCCTGTTGTAGTTGTATATTTACAATGTTTGCAAAAGAAATTATTTTAATTTTTGGTAGTGCTAAATACATTGATGGTATTTCCTTAGTCGCACCTATATCTGTTGGGATATTTTTTAACTTTGTTTTTCAGTTATTTGCAAGGGTTCAGGAATACTTTGAACAGAAACACACGGTTGTTATCGGCTCTGTCCTATGTGCGATACTTAATATTATTCTAAACTATTTGTTTATACCGGTTTATGGGTATCAAGCGGCTGCGTATACAACCGCAATTTGTTATTTCATTTTTTGTTTTTTGCATTATTTGTTTTATAGAATAGCTTGTAAAAAGAATATCGGAGTTGAAATTTATAATTCAAAAGGATTAGCAATTATTTCAATCTTATTTATTGTTGTTGTATTTTTAATTCGTTTTATAGATAAGGTGATTTATTTAAAATATTTTATATTACTATTTATATTAATCATGTCTTTTGTTTGTAGAAAAAAAATAGTTAGTATAGCAAAACAAATAAAAGGGGGAGAAAAATGAATATTTTAGCACACCGTGGATACTGGGGGCACGAAATAAAGCGTAACAGTCCTGAGGCAATAGTAAATGCATTGAAAAATGGCTTTGGATTTGAATCTGATATCAGAGATTACCGTGGAAATCTTGTTATTTCACATGATATAGCAACAGATTCTTCTCAAAAAGTAGATGAAGTGTTACGAGAATTAAGTGTTTATGATGATAAATATACGTTTGCTATCAATATAAAGTCTGATGGCTTAAAAATACAATTAAAGGAATTGCTAGATAAATATAGTATATCTAATTATTTTGTATTTGATATGTCTATTCCTCAAATGATTGAATATAAGGATTATAACCTTACTTTTTTTACTAGACAAAGTGAGGTTGAGAAGGATCCGTGTATGTATGAGGAAGCTGCAGGCGTTTGGGTTGATGCATTTTGGTCTACAGAATGGATTGATAAAGATCTTATATATAATCATTTGGAGAATAAAAAAAAGGTTTGCATAGTATCTCCAGAATTACATCAAGTGAAAGACTATAAACTATTTTGGGATAAACTAAAAGGGTATAAAATAAATGATATAATGCTATGTACAGATTATCCTGATGAGGCAAAGGAGTTTTTTGATGAGTAGTATTAAAGCAATTCTTTTTGATATGGATGGGGTGTTAATTGATGCAAAAGATTGGCATTATGAAGCTCTTAACAGAGCATTGTCTCTTTTTGGTATTGAGATTAATATGTATGACCATTTAAATACATTTGATGGTCTACCAACTAGAGTTAAACTTCAAATATTGAGTAAGAGGTTTTTCCTTCCAGAATCTTTACATCCGTTTATTAATGAACTAAAACAATTATATACTACTGAAATAGTATATCAGAAATGCCATCCTATTTTTCATCATGAGTATGCTCTATCTGAATTACATAGAAAAGGATATAGGATAGCGGTATGCTCAAATTCTGTTAGAAATACCATTCAGTTGATGATGAATAGATCTGGATTGGAAAAGTATATTGATTTGATAGTATCAAATGAAGACGTAAAAAAAGCTAAACCTGATCCTGAAATGTATAATTTTGCAATACAACATTTTGGGGTGAATCCAGAAGAATGTATAGTTGTTGAAGATAATCCGAATGGTATAGAAGCCGGTAAAGCAAGCGGAGCACACGTGTTAGAGGTTTCAACTATATATGATGTAACATATAAAAATATTATTAGCAAGATTAAGGAGTGTGGTGATGATTAATGTTTTGTTGCCGTCTATGGGGAAATCCACTTTTTTTAAAGATGCCTATTTTCCTAAGTCGTTAACTGAAATATGTGGGAAAACTATGCTTGAGTTTGTTGTTGACGATTATAATAGTTTAGAGGATAAAAGTTTTATCTTTGTTTTTTCTGATCAAGATTGCAAAAAATTTCATATTGATGCATCTGTTGGTATGTTAACTAAAAGTAGTAAAGTTATTAAACTTCAAAAGCAGACAGCGGGGGCGTTATGCACTTGTCTCATGGCAATCGATTATATAGATAATGATATTCCTTTAATAATAGCTAATAGTGATCAGATAATTAATTATCCCTATAGTGAGATAATTGAAAGGTTCAATAATGAGGATGCTGATGCGGGTGTGATTACATTTCCTAATGTTCATCCTCGTTGGAGTTATGCTTTGATTGAAGATGAAAGAGTTGTTGAAGTGGCTGAAAAAAGACCACTTTCAAAGCATGCGATAGCTGGCTTTTATTATTTCAAAAAAGGAAGTGACTTTATTGATTCGGCAAAGCAAGTTCTGTTAAAGCAAAACAATCTTGATGGAATATATTATATTTCTTCTTCTTTGAATGAATTGATTCTTAATGGAAAAAAGGTTTCATATCATGAGATAGAAAAAAGTAAATATAATTCATTTTATTCACCTGCAAAGATTAGAGAGTATGAGGAAAGTATTAAATGATTGTAAAAGAATTAGATGATATGACAAAGGGGTGGTTTGTTGGAAATTTTGAGCCATCGTTATATAAAACAAATGCTTGTGAGGTTGCCGTAAAGCAATATAGTAAGGGTGACTATGAAAAAAAACACTATCACAAAATTGCTACTGAAATAACTGTTGTTGTAAAAGGGAAGGTAAGGATGTTTGATCAGGTGTTTAATGAAGGAAATATGATTGTTGTGGAACCTGGCGAGGCAACTGATTTTGAGGCGTTGGAGGATAGTATTAATGTTGTGGTAAAAATCCCAGGAGTCAATAATGATAAATATGAGATGGAGGTGTTTTGATTGATTAACATTGTTGTACCAATGGCTGGAAGAGGAAAACGTTTTGCTGATGCTGGATATACTGTTCCAAAGCCGTTGATAGATATTTATGGTCATCCTATGATTGAATATGTTGTAAATAATATTAAACCTAATGATGAACATAGGTTTATTTTTATTTGTCAAAAAGAACATCTTGATAGATTTAATCTATCAGAACAATTAAAGAACTTTTCTGATGACTGTGTAATTATTCCAATTGATTATATAACTGAAGGGGCTGCTTGTACAGTTCTTTTGGCGGAAAAATACATTGATAATAATGATTCATTAATGATAGCAAATAGTGATCAATATGTTGACTTTGATATTAATGAATATATTTCTGCAATCGGGTCATACGATGGATTAATAATGACAATGCCTGCTAATCATCCTAAATGGAGTTATATTAAGTATAATGATGAAGGGTTTGTTACTATGGTTCGCGAAAAAGAAGTGATTTCTAATGAGGCCACCGTAGGAATCTATAATTATAAATGTGGTAGAGATTTTGTAAAATATGCACATCTTATGATAGATAAGGATATAAGAGTGAATGGAGAGTTTTATGTTGCACCAGTTTATAATGAAATGATAGAAGATGATAAAAAAATAGTTTTCCATAATGTTGGATCAAGTATGTATGGGTTGGGCGTTCCTGAAGATTTAGATTATTTTAAAAAACAGCCGATTTCTCAAATGATATTTAGTTAATAAAACTCATTTATAATTTTGACTTGGTTATGATGTCTTGTTTTGTTATATGAGTTCTGGCCTACATATTATGTGTTGAGTTATATGCAGTATGAATGATTATTATAAGAGTTTAGATGAGGATAATTTATCTCCTTGCGAATTATATAACAGAATAGATAATGATAGAACGATACTGTCATCTTTCACCGTTTCTCTCTTCAAAAAGAGATTATTCGCTACCACTATTTTTATGCTTATACCCCTTGTTTTCTTCCTCTGGATGAATCGCCTTCTTATAGATATGGCCATCAACGGGATGAAATCAATTACCGACCTTGTGGTGATATTTCTCTTTGCTCTTTTCTTAATGGGGGTATATTTCTTCCTAGAACTCGCTGGCAAACGTATTGAAGTGGTGGGAAAAAGTATCAGCATTCGAAAGTATTACTTCATAAAAGATGTCATCACGTTAAATGACATCACGCGAAGTGAGATCATAACGGGGCTTTACTCCTATAATAAGTTTGGCGGACATTCTTATAACAAGATAGTCATCTATTATGGCGGTGGAAAGAAGGTTTCTGTCGAGGACTATACCCACGATGGGTGGCAGAAGCTTGCAGACTATTTATCTTGGAATGGAAAAGCAAAGCATATAGATGGCACCAATAAGACCGTGGAAAAAATAGGTGAGTGGATTATAAAACACAACCGAGACCTATGGTGAATTGTTTTGAGTAATACTTATTGTTTGGTGATCTTTCGTATATTAGGGAACTGTTAAACATGTATGTTATCAAAGAGTTAAATAATATTCAGGATAGAATATATTTAACCAATAAACGTATGCATATTGTTAATATTGTTAATGCTCCTCATAATCAGGTTGATTTTGAACCAGATGTTGAAAAGATTGTTGTATATGATCATACTTTAGCGTGGGAGACATATTCTTTTATTCTTCGTAAAGTTTTGTATAGAATGAAATGTGCGTTGGAAGCATTGATCAGTATAATTGATGATGTTAAGAATATTAAACTTATAGATGATGGGGACGTCTTTGTTCCTGTTTATCCCCAATATGAACCTTTGTTTTATGATTTTGAAGATATGCTTGTTTCATTTTTGAAAGCTTATGAGGGAGAATACATTGAGGATGTAATTCGTTGCTTTAATAAATCTTGCAAAGATGAGTTCAATAATAATCTTCCTAGAAGGAATGATGTTGATGGTTTGTTTTGGAAAATCAACATTCTTCGTAATAGAGTCGCTCATTCAACTGGCGGATGATATTTGAATAAAGATAGCAAGGCGAGCAGATTTACAGATTTTTCTTCTCAAGCAAAAATGATAAGGGTGAATTCGGAATCTATAGCGATGGAGTGTTCATTGGTAGATATAGATAAGAATTCAGAAATAAAACAAGTTATTAAGGATGTTTTGATAGAGAAAAAATGTGGTGAGGGATGTAGCTATAACAATATATTTGACCTGTTATTTCCAGACAGATCACCTAAAGGTCATAATAAGAAGCATCCCAATATGGTTTTGCCGATTATAGGGTGTTTTAATTATTTTTCTAGTTTCATTTCACTTTCTAACCAGATGCTTGATTATATAGATAATCAGATACTTGTTTTTATTCATTGTGGTGTTGAACATTGTACCACTGATGCGTTGTCACAGAAGTGGATTTTTGAGGGGGAAGATTCTGTATCTGTTGGTGAATTATATGATGTTGATTTGAAAACTTGGAAATGAGTATTGGTATGGTACGACGAATAATAGGACAATGTGTTCTATATTTGGTTGAGGTAATGGGGGTATCTGTATGCATTACTTTTAGTTCTTGTAAATTTTTTCCGATTGACTCCAAAATCGAATTGATTCAAAGAACCATTGACTTTTATGTGATTTATCAAATATTTATTTATGGAGTTCTTCAACAAATTAATGATATTTATCGAGATGAATATCTTGCTATTACGAATACGTACAAATATCTTAAACTATTCAATAAATATCAATCAATTAGTATTAAACAAGATATTTTAAAACTGACTGAAGCTGAGTTGAATAAATCTATATTTAATGATAGGGATGTTCGTTTAGAATATCAATTGATAAAAAAGAGTTTGAAAACTATTTATCTGAAGAGATAATTGATGTGAAAATATTAAAATACAACCATAAGATGGAACTGGTAATTCTTAACTGGCAATTTTCGTTTTTACTGAGAATATTAAAATAGAGATTTCTTTTGGATTATTTGATTTTTTTGATATAATAGTATGCATATAGAATATAACTTGCTGAATAACTATTCGGTTGGTTTTATTTGTTGTTATAAAGGGGAATGAGATGTTCGATATATATATTAAGTCGTATAGTTTATTGCCAGAAATGGAAGAAGTTTATAGAAATGATGTCTCCGAATCGGGAATCAAGGGCGAAGATTATATTATTAGACTTATAGTAATTAATACTGACATAGGTTAGATGGAAGAACGACACAAACTTATAAGATTGTTTATAGTATTACATACATTATATTCGTTTACGTAGATCCTTTGTATAAATGAATTGATTAATAGTGGGAAGTTTGATTAAATGAACGAAAATAAAAAAAATCACTGAGTTTGCACTAACTTAGTGATTTTTTCTTAAAATAATGCTATAATTTCACTAACTTAGTGAAAAATGAGGGTAAATGGTAAATAGCATGTACCTTGGGTATACGGTAAATAGCGAGTACCGTGACTCGTGATCCTAAATTTGAGATAATGACTCCAAAAAACTATTAGTTTTTTAGACTTTTTTAGGAGGTATCATCTTATGGATCAAAAAACTCATTTAGTTCGTATGGAGCAATGGGCTCCTATCATTAAAGAATGCTGTGCCAGTGGACTCTCTAAAAGAGCCTGGTGTATGCAAAACGGTATTAAAGTAAAACAGTTTTATTACTGGCAGCGTAAACTACGCGACTATAGTTATGATCTCGCTATAGCAGCAAGTTCTATGACGGAAACACCACAGCCCAAATTTGTTGAACTACCGGGACCTGTCACCTCAGGTGCTTATAATGATTCATCAGATTTCATTCCTTCTGTAATCATCAAATCTAATAATGCTACTATTGAGATATCTAATGCTGCATCCAAGGAACTTCTATCTCTCATTGGAGGTATGTTAAATGTTCAATGACGCAACTGGTTTTTCTAAAGTATATATAGCATGTGGCTATACCGATCTGCGTTATGGCATTGATGGACTCAGTTCATTAGTAAAGAACGAATTTGATCTTGATCCCTTCGAGAAGAATGTTCTTTTTCTCTTCTGCGGGAGAAAACTTGATAGAATCAAGGGGCTCCTTTGGGAAGGGGATGGTTTTCTTCTCCTATACAAAAGATTGGAAGGCGCTAAGTTTCAATGGCCTCGCAACTCTCAGGAGGTTGCTGAATTAAAACCGGAACAGTATACATGGCTTATGCAGGGACTTAGTATATATCAGAAGAAATACATTCAAGAATTAGAACATAAGCCAAGGTATATCGCCTAATCTTTGTGCAAAACGCAGAAATTTATTTTTTGTTCTAAACGGTTAAATCAACCTATTGATGGGTTATCAACATGACATCGCTTAGTTTCCTCGATAGAATAACAGCTTTGTTATTCTATGTAGACGATAATCCTTAATTAATGACACCAGTGTTGATAATTGTCTGTTATAATCCAAAAAACTAGTAGTTTTTTAGAAATTGGGGACTAGTTATCAACCGTCAAAATGACGAACTTCAAATCCTCGCTGATTAGAGTAAATACTGCATATGTAGTATAATCAGCAGTGTTGGAGGAGTTCTCAAATGGCTAAAAAATACACCGAGGAAGAACTGAATAACTGCAGTAAGGAGATACTGATAACACTGCTGTTAAACATGCAGGAGCAGATGGATACGATGAACCAGAACATGGAACATCTCATTGAGCTGCTGGCATCTTCAAACAATAAACTCTATGGCAGATCAACTGAGAAGCTCAGTGCTATCGAGGGACAGATGGATCTATCGGAGTTTCTCAATGAAGCTGAATACACAGTTGGTGATACCGAGCCACTTGAACCTAAGGCCGAAGAAGTAATTGTTGTCAGAAAGAAACAGAAAGGGAAGCGTGAAGCAGACCTTAAAGATCTTCCTGTTGAAGTAATAAATCATTACCTTTCTGACGATGAACTCACAGAAGCTCTTGGAAGCAAATGGAAAAAACTGCCGGATGAAGTCTATAAACGCGTTAAATATGAACCCGCAAAATATACTGTTGAAGAACATCACGTAGGTGTATATGCAGCTACTGATAATCAGACAATCATCAAAGGCAATCGTCCGGTATCATTATTCCGCAACAGTATCGCTACTCCATCACTTGTATCATCTATCATTGATGCAAAGTATGTATATAGCATTCCTATACATAGGAAGGCAACTGAATATAAGTCCATAGGACTGAATATATCTACGCAGAACATGTCTAACTGGGTGCTTAAAGCAGCAGATGAATACCTATACATCATATATGACATGCTTCATGCGGCACTTTATAAGTATCACGTTCTACAGGCGGATGAAACACCTGTAAAGGTATCAAAGGATGGACGCCCTGCAAACAGTAAGAGTTATATGTGGGTATATCGGACCGGCAAGAATTATGTGCCGCCGATAATCCTGTATGAGTATCAGCTTGACAGGAAAGCAAACCATCCAGAAGAATTCCTGAGAGGATTTGAAGGAGTCTTGGTATGTGATGGCTATCAAGCCTATCATAAGCTAGGAAATGAGAATGATAGCATCAAGATTGCCGGATGCTGGGCACATGCCCGAAGACGATTTGCTGAAGCAATCAAAGCTATACCTTCAAAACACAAGGATTCTATCAAGGATACAATAGCTCATCAGGCTATAACCAAGATAGCTGATATCTATAACACTGATAATAAGCTACAGAAGTTAAGTATAGATGAGCGACAAAAGGAACGTCAGCTTAAAGTAAAACCTAAAGTTGATGACTTCTTTGCATGGGCTAAAGAAATCCGCATATCAGGAACCCTGCCTGAAAAAAGCAAAACAACCAGCGGGATAGATTACTGTCTTAACCAGGAACAATACCTAAGATATTTCCTGGAGGATGGAGCTGTTCCTCTTGATAACAATTCAACAGAAGGTGCAATAAGAAACTTCTGTGTTGGAAAGCACAACTGGAAGCTGATCGATACCATAAATGGAGCAGAATCCAGTGCAATACTTTACAGCATTGCTGAAACAGCCAAGGCTAATAATCTAAACACGTTAAGATACTTTGAATATCTCTTAACCGAGTTGCCAAAGCATCAGGATGAAACTGATTATAGATTTGCAAATGATTTAATGCCTTGGTCAGATAAACTACCGGAAATATGTAAAGTGCCACAAAGCTAGATTTTATGCCACCCCTCGCGGGTGGCTTCAATTAGAGGGGTACTCACTATTTACCGTATACTACCTTGGTTCATATATACCGATATGGGATAATCATAGATAACTCGAAACTCGTGTAAAGTTGTACAATTTTACACCAACCATGGAATCGGAGGTATTTATGAATAAGGAAACCAAGGAACTACGCC
>Ga0256405_10000297_pt1 | contig 165456 bp, 226 predicted proteins | sample RumenRJG_02DNA_FD_189096 | JGI IMG/M metagenome (GOLD analysis project Ga0256405, IMG submission 189096) | Bovine rumen microbial communities from Lethbridge, Alberta, Canada - RJG_02 | ecosystem: Host-associated > Mammals > Digestive system > Stomach > Rumen | place: Canada: Alberta...
AATGAATTTTCTAGTTTTATTACAGATTTTCATTTAATATCTCCTATATGGCTAATTATACCATATTTAATTTATTTTGTCAAGCCCTCTATCCACGACTTCATATTGTCAACAGAGTCAACTTTTGTAGTGCGGCCAACTTCTTGTCCATCTTTATAGACAATAATTACTGGAAGATTGCTGATATTTAATTTACCAGCCAGTTCTTCATTTTCAGCAATGTCGGTCAACCCGCAGGTATAACCCTCAAGTTTATCTGCTAACACATTGAAAGCAGGTTTAGAGGCTTGGCAGTGCCCACACCAAGCAGCAGTGATAAAAGCAACAGCATTACCTTTACCGATAGTTTCATCATAATTTGTTTCAGTTAATTTAATCATAAATTATACCCCAGTACTTCCAAACCCACCTTCACCACGGTCCGTATCATTTTCTACTTTACCTTCTTCTACAATAGGTGTAAAGATGGGCAATAACAATGCCTGAATGAGTTTATCACCAGGGAGTAAATATTGTGTATTGTTAGACACATTATTTAAGTTCACAAAAATTTCACCACGATAAGCACTGTCTACAACACAGGCACCACGAAGTAAATGTTTCTTGGTAGCAATCCCAGAGCGATTAAAGAACACAAGGGCACGACCATTATCAAACTTACACTTGATACCCATAGGAATTAAACAGGATTCGTGTGGTTTAATTTCAATAGCAGCCGAGGTAATAGTATCATTGGTAGGTTCCATATTACGTGTGTACAAACCAATGTTAATGTTCTTACCTTTCTGCATAACATAGTTTAAATCAGCAGGGATATAGAAGTCCAAGCCAGCGTCAGTTTCGTGAGCACGTGACGGCATTTGAACATTGGTTAATCTTTCAAATACAATTTTATCCATATTATTTACCATCACTCTCAGCACCATCTGCTGATTTTACAATAGGCTCATCTTTAGGTCTATTTTCTCTTGCTTGAGCAATTTTGTATTGTTCATCAAATGAATCAATAAGAGTTTGTAAAATACTTCTGCGAGTAATTTCACCAGGTTTAATTTGTAAATACCCAGTATCAAACCTGTCCATTGAATCACCCAAATTAAATAAGAACAGTATGTACCGTCTTATACCAACATCTTTGCCCACATCATCAATGAACTTTAAAATAATACTTGTTGCATCATCAGTAGAAAATTGAGTATTATTTTTTACTACTCCATTTTCATAAAACGTATCTTTGAAATATTGAAGTTTGTCTAATTCAGATACAAAACTAGCACTCAATACATTATCAAAAGTACGCCGTAATGTTACACCACTGTTATTAGACAGGGCGGTCAAGCAATCTAAATCGGTTGCTGTAAACTTAATTGTTGCTTCTAACTCTTTAATTTCCATAATTTATTCTCCAACGAGTTCCGTTTCTGGCTCGTTATTTAAATTCCATTTACAATTTTCTTCCCACTCTTGAGAGCGTACTTCATCCTCTGTGGAACTCAAATTATTGAAATTTGTCTGCATTTGTACAGGTTTTACTTGTCCACCATAAGGTGCGGCCTGGGTGCCAGTGTCTACAAAACAATTGGCTACAATAGGTAGATTAATGTACTGGTTATTACACACATTTCCGTCTTCATCAAACTCGCGTTGTGTAGAACCTGCATCTTCTGACATATGCTCATTAACTTCATCCTCAACTAATGCCCACATAAACAATAAATAATTACGGGCATCATTAATACGTCCTTTAATACTTTCTGAGTAGGATTGGTTCGTTTTAGCAAAATTTAGAATACTATTGATGTGCTTCATCAAGAAAATGGAACATACAATTTTTGGGTCAATACCTAACTGAGTAGCATAGTCTTTAAAGAATTTGAGTCTATCTTCATTAGATACAACATACTCATTACCCTTAGTACCAAGAATCTTACTCTCGGAATCTTCCAGCATACACTTAATATCATTTAATTGTTTTGTGTTCATTTTTAGCCCTCAATTCATTGAATTTTGTGAGTACTTGATTAAAGCGTTCATCGGTATCACCAGACACACGCAGTAACTTTTCCTCTGGTATAGAGTTTAACATAATTTGGAACTCTTTGTCAATATCCTCTTGGAATTGTTTATTAACAGTACGAATACCATCATCACGCATTTCAAACGATATAGGACAATAGATATACAAATCAATTAAATCTTTCGTCTTACCATAGTATTGCTCAATTACGTGGACACATTGAGGTGTTACATAAGGGTGCTCACTATTAGCAAGAACAGTTGCATACACATAGTTATCTAACATACACCTGTCAGTAACAAAGTTTTCCCAAGATAAATGGTTCAGATGATAAGCACACATAGCCAACTGTGTAGCATCATCAGCACGTTCATTTATTGTAAACCCATTGCGTTGTACTTCTCTAATAACTTCTGGAAAGAACTCATACCCAGCGAATTTATAACAACTATACATACGATGGAATAAGCAGGTCTTACCAGTGTTATGTGCTCCTACCAATGCTATTCTCATTTAGCAAATTTTCTCCATAATCTGTCTGACTTATAATCTTTCAAAGGCACAAACCCTACTGACTTGCGGAGTTCAGCAATTAGTTTTAAGTATTTCTTTGCTACTTCTTCACCCATAAATACATTTTCCATTAAGTAATTAACCATCTCTATCATAACTGGCTTACATAATGTCAATATATCTTCTGTTTGATAACGGCACTCATTAAGGACCATAATGGCTTCCCGCTGTAAGTTATCATCATCAATCGTAAGTAACTTTGATGCATAAAAATCGTTATTATTTACAAACGACATTACACCATTATTAGTTTGGGTAGAATACCCATACTTGCGAACTAATGCCAGTGCTTTACTAGTGGCTACTTGTAAGTCTCCCCAACAACCGTGGGATAGGTTTTCTTCACCAAATACCATAGTTTCGGCACAGCGACCACCTAAAGCCATAGAAATATATGACTTATGAAATCTGTGCAATGACTCCGTTTCATCAGCGAAGTCATCATTCATCAAAGGTCTGGTAAATGCTGCTGCTTCCATAGACAGTGGAGCCATATCAATATCTGCTGGAAGTCCTGTTAAGAACATCCAAGTAATGGCGTGCCCTGCCTCGTGTACCGCATTGGCTAGTCTTCCTTTACCACCACACTCTTCCTCTTGGTCCGATACTTCCAATAAAAGGTTCTTGGTAACCTTTCTAGTACCGTGTGTGATAATCAACTTCTTGGTCTTCTCGTCAATATCAACTGTGGCTTTACAGGGTTTCATTTGAGAACACAACTCAATGATAGAACCACCAACCATTACGTCAACTAATGATAGCAACGGTCTTACACCTTGAGTTGGGAACGCACCATTTCTAAACAATATGCTCTTCATATTGTCTGTAAAGGTAAGTTCAACCTTGTAGTCCTTTTTAATACGTTTGGCAATAATACCAAGTCTGTCGTTAATCAGTTGTTTATATGCTTTGGCACTTAATGTAGGGTAGATGATATGGTTCATACCCAAACGAGAAATCTGCTCTGGTCTAATGTTTTCCAGTAATAACTGTTTCAAATCAAACCATTTCAATTTCTTGTTCGCTTCATACAGTTCATCAATGTCTTTATAAGTGTACATCAAAGACCGTGACCCATTAAATAAAGAGTCTTGGTTGCCAGCGATAATAACCAACAGGTTCTTTGCTTTCAACAACGACTCAACATCACTCTTAACTAATCTTACTGCCTCACGTTTCACGGAGTCAATGATACGGTTATAAGTGGCAAAGTCTAAATGTTGAAACAAAGAGTTCTTTAACGCCTTTACAACACGTTCTTTTTCATAGGTCATATTAACACGGAACAGTGTGTAAATGTTAGTGTCTTTTAATTCCTCTGATAACTTCTTAACAAATTTTTCAATATCTTCCAGTTCGTAGTCTTTTGAGTAGCCAACCGAATAGAGCATATCATCAAACTTACCAGCCACTTCTACTAGGTTTCTGTCATAAGAACCTAAGTGGTGGTCATAGTTACTTTCAAACGAACTAGAGCGAGAACGCCAAAGTTCAAGTTCTGATTTCAATTTGGTATTATCATCTAATTTACCAGATTGGTCTAATGCCAACTGTAAGTTCTTGTGTGCTGAAATCCAATAGCCACACACCAAGTCAAATAAGTTGATAATAATTTCAAGGAAGTCTTCTTTGGTAAAAAATCTTCCGTCAGACAATAACGTCCACAAGTCTTGGTACGGAGTATTACGAACTGGCTTGCCCTCTTTATCAATGGTCTGCATATTTTGGAACTCATCAATAAATAAGCACAAGTCATTTCTATTATTACCTACTGCTCTACTTACTCTACGCAGAACAGTAACACGTTCATCTTGTGAAGCGGAATTGTCTAGGGTGATTTCAACCAAACGATTGGCAGCCTGTAATTCGTCCATCAGCATACGAATTAAGGAAGTCTTTCCTAGACCAGTAATAGACCAAATATTTACAATAGTGGGCCTATCACCAACCGTAGTACCAAGATACCAACCAGAGATGCTATCTATAAGCATATCAATTTGGTCATCAATACCACGGTAATGTTTTTTGAGTTTTTTACGTACTCTAGTCAGAATACGTTTCTTTTCTGCTACTGATAAATCTTTACCCAATTTACAATTATTTGTAATTCTTTCCAACTGTTTGTTATATGCGGATGCCCGAATCTGGCTTTCCAAAACAGGTTCTTCTCTTAAACTCATTCTTTATTTACCTCTAGACTAATTATACCATATTATTCTATATTTGTCAATGGGTACTTCTTACACATATCTGCAACCCAATCTCTGACAGTATTACGTTGTTCTAATGTAATGGCATCACCCAATACTAACACATCACACATTAGTTCTGCCAACTTCTTACTGTCTTCAACTTGGAAACCACGAGTAGTTATAGCAGCCGTTCCAATCCGTAACCCAGACGTTTCAGATTTAGGTCTTGTATCCCCAGGAACCGTATTTTTATTAGTCACAATACCACAGAATTTTAATAAATCTTCGGCTTTTTGTCCAGTCATTGTTTGATGCCCAGGAATTGTTCTCAGGTCTAACAGTAACATATGAGTATCAGAACCGTCTGCCACTAACCTAAATCCGCGTTCTTTAAACACTTCTTGCATCATAATACGGTTAGCAAGTAATCTGCCAATATATGCTTTGAAGTCATCAGTAGAGGCTTCTTTGAAACATATTGCCTTACCAGCAATCACGTGCATCAGTGGTCCACCTTGCGTGCGTGGGAATACCGCTGTGTTAATCTTCTTAATTAGTTCACCACTATTAGTAAGGATAAAACCACCACGAGGTCCACGCAATGTTTTATGGGTAGTAGAAGTTACAATGTCAGCATAAGGTACTGGGTTTTGGTGTAGCCCTGCCGCTACCAAACCAGCCACGTGTGCCATATCTACCATCATTAAACATTTTGGTATTTCAAACTGATATGGATAGGATTCTCTATCTTCAATGACAACATCGTCCCCGCATACCACTTTCGGTTTATCACTATTATACTCGTCTAAAATCTCTCTAATACGAGCATAGTTAATTTCTCTAGGGTAAGATGAACCACCAACAATTAACAAGTGTGGATGAGTTTCATTTAATCGCTTTCTCAATTCATATAAATCAATAGTACCATTACTGCCTACACCGTAATAAGATGAGTGATAAATCTTTGAAGTGTAAGATGCTTTTGAAACGTGCGTAATATGAGCACCAGCATCTAAGTCCATCGCTAAAACTCTATCACCAGGTTTCAATACTGCCGCATACACCGCTTGGTTTGCTTGTGAACCAGAGTGTGGTTGTACGTTGGCATAGGTAGAACCAAACAATTTACAGGCACGATATATGGCTTCATTTTCAATTGAATCTACTACTTCGCACCCACTATAATATCTATGCCCTGGATAGCCCTCGGCATACTTATTTGTTAAAATTGAACCCTGTGCTTCCCGTATATCTTTGGAAGTATAGTTTTCAGATGCTATTAAGCATAACTCGTTGTTCTGCCTTTCTGCTTCTCGTTTAATCAATAAACCAATCGTTGTATCCTTCACAGTTAATCTCCTTGCTCACGGCTTTTAAAAAATTATCTATAAAAATTTCATCTTTATTACACATTAGGTTTCTCATTCGTTCATTGTAGGCTTCAATAGTTTTACCAACTTGTTTTAACAATTTATCGTGGTACTTATTAAAAACAATAGGCTTAAAATATTTGTCATCTGCCCCATATTGTACGTTCAACATTACTCCCTGTCGGTGAATTGAAAAATTAATGACAAAATACTTTTTTGGATATGCCAGAGTCAAGGTATAATAACCCTCACCAAACCCAGACGAATCAAGTTTATCTTTAAAACTATCCACTTTCAATCCGTACTTATCAATTAATTTAAGTATGGCTTTCTCAACTTCTATTTCTTTCTTATTTGCCATTTTTCTTCTCCATTTCTTCTATCCCATTTAAGAATAAGGTATAGGCATATTCCTTTCTGTCTTCAATAGATTTCTGCCGTTTCTCAATCAAATCAACGATAGTACCAGTTATTTTGCTAAACAAAACTTCCTGATGTCCTTTGGGGAATTTGATAGTTGTTTTAGTACTACCATACGGTGTTATAGCAATCTCTGTGCTCAAACTATCTTCAGACAGAGCAAAGTGTATATTAATCCAATCACTATATCCTTTTGGGTATAGGTCACCATAGTAAATTGGATGGTCTAGTTCATTACACACACGGCTATTAAAATCTTTGGCCCATAAGTCATTGTGCATTATTATATCATACACTTTTCTTTTTACCTGTTCGCTTTTTTCTGTCATATTTATTCTCCCATAATTTTCTGCTAAGTTCTTGTTCATCTTTCGGTAACCACCTATAAAACTGATGAACAGGTCCTAAAATCTTATAAGATTTCATAAATAAATGATTGGTCACCTCTACAACTACATACCTATAGAACTGTCTATTTTTATTTTCAGGCTTATATGTACCTACACGGTTATTCTGCTTAAATGTTACAACCTTGTTTACACCGTTGATATACCCATCCCACCGAATATGGTCAATTAGGCCATCTTCATAATCACCACAATATACAGCAGTGGCATCTGTGACAAACATTAAATGAAATTCATTTCCCCATATCTTCATAGAGTCTCCTAACGGTTAAATATGTCCTTAACATATTCATCACACAAGCACCTTATACTATCATCTGGATAAATAATAAACCAATATCCAGGTGGAACAAAAACATCATCATTTATATACAAAAATGTTGTATCAACACCACGATATTTAACTATCTTATATTTGGCAAATCCACGTTCCACCACCATATCAGAATCTGGAGTCCTACCACCAAACCAACGGAATCCACGAAATGGTTTTTTAGATATTAGGGTCGTCATACACAACGTCTAACTCCTTAAAAAATAGAATCATATAACCAGGATTAGCATTTTGTATCTCAGTTATAAGGCGTACATCGTTCCACGCTTTATGAAAGAACGATTTACGAATAGTTTGTCCAAACTTCTGTTGACTTTCCATTACAACATAGTATGATTTCATAAGTGTACCTGCTCATTAAAATTATAAATATTTAACAACGACTTAAATATCTCAAAATAATATGTCATTTGTTCACGCCCAAAATCTACAACTTCATAATATATTGCTCCTTTATCAAACCTAATTAAATAAACGTGTTCTACTTTTTCTGGTATTCCATAGTCCTTTGCACGTTCTTCCAACGCCACCCAGTATGCCGCCAACTGTAATAAATATTTGGTGTGCAGGCTACCCGTTGTTTTCCAATCCATAATATATAACTTTCCATCTTTATGTGCAACGTAGTCGATACAGCCCGCATATTTATACACATTAGACCAAATCAAGCACTCCGCTTTAACAGTTGTGTTGGGCCCTAAATTCCAGTCTTTTACAAACTTTAACATTGAGTCACGGCATATATTAACATCAGCATACGGGTGCTTTTGTATTTCTTTTATTTCACCTGTGGTCAAATAATGTTCTAAAAAATCGTGTAATAAAGTACCAAATTCGGCTGATTGTTTTGTATAGTTCTCTGGTGCAGAATATGCTGAGTCATACAACTCCATTATTTCATCACTAGAATAGGAATCAAACGAGGGTGCTGACAATATATCTAGTACGTAGTTATTAAAAGTATCCCTACGTTTTTTATATTTCCATGCATCTAAAATGTCATTACCAAAATTAGCAACAGACAAGATATTAGATACACGTACAAATGTACCAACTTTCTCGATATTATATCCTGTTGGCGTGACCCCATATTTTGGAATACAACTAATCATAAAACAATACTCTCCTTAACTTCATTGCCAAAGACATCCCATCCGTCTGCTTTTTCTCTCGCAAATAGTTCCACCCTTGGTAGGTCTCCAAATAGTTCAACAATCTTATATCTAACTATATCAGGTTTTTTACTGTGTTTCTCTTTTGATGATATTATCACACTAGATACTTTATTAGAAATAGGTTTCATTTTACCCTTAATACCAAGCAGACACACTTCACAATTAGACTTGGTATAATACCCAATACCAAAGAACGGCTCCGAATTATTTTTATTAGTCTTTATCCAAGAAAACCCAAGAGTTTTATAGTCAAAACCCCAGGCAGACATAACTTTTAAACCATCTAGTAATTTTGGAAATGTAACCCATAAAAATAATGCACAATTATCGTCCGCTATATTTTTTATAGGTAGTTGGCATATATCATCTGTGGACATAACTTTGTAATGCCCCATAGCACCACCACCAAATTTTGTGTTGGTATTATTTCTTGCATTATATTTCCACGGAGGGTCTGCTAGTATAATATTATATTTTTTATTTTGCATCTAGCCACTCGTCTGTTGTTTGGTACTTTTTAAATTCTTTTGTAGTTAAAAATTCATATGGGTATTCTGTTCCTGGATTATACACAGTGTTGCAAACAATCATACGCCCCACCATCTGTGAAACCAAGAAGAAGAATTGGTTATTAATAGATGCGTACAAACCTTCTTCATCATGGACAGGCATAAATACTTTCATAGCAGCAACTTTACTTCGTTTCTTTTTTTCAAACTTTTCAATACCTGTTTTAATTTTCATCAACTCATTATAAACTTGTTCCGATACCAACATCATTTTCGCCCCTTTATTACCTCTACTTTACTCATCAATTCAGTGGCCGTATGGTCTTTTAAAAACTCATCTGGGTCTGTATTAATATTTACACGATAAATATTCACCTTAGTATGATATAATTTCCACATATCATAAATGGCCGAGAGTCCTGCTTTATCCCCATCTAAACACATAACAATGTTGTTGGTTAAAGAAGATAATGCAACAAAATGGGATGGAGAAAAATTTGTACCTAAAATAGAAACTGTGTTTGGAAATCCTTTACAAGCCATAGCCACACAATCGTAAGCACCCTCAACCACAAATACACGGTTAAGTTTTGCTATTGCCTTATATGCTTTGTCAATTCCAAACATACAAGTTGGTTTTGATACCCCCTCTTTCAAGTAAGAGTCGTGTTTCTGATTATTAAATACACGAATTGATAACCCTTGAAATGACCTGTCTATACCAAGTATCGGCATAAACAACGCCTCTTTAACTCCCTCACGAGCATACTTCTCTTTCTTGAATTTACACAAATGATACACTCCACGCTCTTTTATCCAAGGGCACAGGTCATAATTAGTAAATCTACCATTCTCTAATCGTAATCCCTCAAAATAATCTATATGGGCGTAAGTTAAACCTTTTGTGTCTAAATAATTTTTTACAGTTCCACTTGTGATATGGTTCACAGTTTACTACCCTCTCGTCTATTGTATGGAATTTTCTTGTTATCTACCCCATATAAGAATTGTAATTTTTGAATTACCTTTCTAAACCGTTTAAATATGGCCATATGTGTGACCCCGAACCTATCACAAATCTTTCTAAACGATTCGCCCAAATATACGTGCTGGTACATAATAAGATAGTCAACGGTCATTATACCACCACATACTTTTTTAATATCTTCCCAAACTCTATTGCGGTATTTAGTTACCTCTGGGTCTGGTTCAGATACTTGTTCTGGGTCATAGGCTACTTCCGACAATAGTTCATCATTTAACGATATAAATCTTTTATTAAATGCTATATCATCAAAAGTCTGTTTGCGTTTATATTCTCCAGAATTTAACTCCATTATAAGTCCTCTAACAATTCTTTGAAACTATTAAATATACCAGATGTATATCTAATCTTTCCATTTATTTCACTAACATAATAAAATTTTTTGAGTAAAGGTTTGAAAATAATATGGATTAGTTCATTGTCTCTTTTTAATGTAGAACGCAGAACTTCCCCACTCCCAACAGGCCAGTTAGATTTTACAGCAATAAAACCTCTCATTGCCAAATTGGTACGGCATTTATTACTACAAAACAATCTTTTCAAAAATTCCCTATGTGAGATGCCATCGGGAAATAACTGCTCTCCGCACGTTAAACACTTATGGTCTGGGAAATTAATTGAATACCATAACTTTGCGTGTTCGGTACAACAAAACTTTTGCTGTGTTTTCTTGTTACAGATTCTACAAACTGCCATTACGGTTCACCTCGTCAATAGTTATAATTAGACCAATAATTACAAAGGCAATAAGCCCAAGTGTTATAAGCCAATTAAGTATTGTTATCATCATAAACCAATTATACCAAATTTTATATAAATTGTCAAGTTCTATAAAGCCACGGGTATTAGTGAATAGAACTCGTGTTCGTCCGTCAGAGGGAACCCAGACGCTTCCCATTTGAAACCATCGTGTTTTAATATTAAACCAGAGTCTTTATCCAGTGTGTATTTGTTAGGTGTACCATCTTCATAAATACAATCTACTTTTTCAATATTTTGTAGAGCACCAATAGCCGAGTTATAATTGTTTCGCATATATTCGTTCATATTAATCCTTTGTTGGGGTCTAGTCGTTAAACCAGACCCCTACTAATCTTAGAGTGTTTTAGTCCACTCATCACGCAAAGAAATAATATCTTTGCTTAACTGTTCTGGAGTTAGTCCTTTCAAAAACTTGTAGAAACTAATCCAGTTAGCGTCAACATACGTCTGTTTGACCGTGTGTCCTTTTGCCATCTGGTCTTTAATCTTCCGCATTTCTTTCCAAAACTTATAGTATTTAGTTTTGTACTTATACATCCAACCATTGGAATCACAGAACACAGCACCTTCAATCTTGTCTTTATACTTTTCATCAAAGTTTGTCAAGTAAAATTCAAGTTCGTTGGCATTGTTTAGTGTAGCCAAAGGTTTCTTGACTTCAAAACCATAGTCGCTGGCAACTTTACACAAACCATTATAATCACACCACTTTTCAAACTCAAAACTATTTCGTACCACATCTAGCAGTACAACAGTTTGAAAGTCATACTCAATAATGTGAGGGTCATTGACTGGGTCTAGAACTTCAAAGATAAGAGTTACATCATTATCTTTCAAGAACTGTTTTAGTTGGTCAGTCAACACCTTGCGGTCAATCAGTATCTGCTTGAACCACTCTTTGTAATCTCCCTGATTGGTGGACTTTGTGGCAATGAAGAAGTCATCATTTACAAAGTCGTAAGACAATAAGCCCAAATAGCCATTGTACTTACACCAAGCAGTTACAGGGTATTTAGTATTCTTTAAGATACTAGATAACTCTGTTTCGTGGCGTTCACCAATGTTGAAGAACTTCTCATAAGAACGCGCTACTATGACACCATCAGGCAAGTGGCAGAATAAACCACGAGCAATTTTAGATATGTCTGTCCAGTTCTTTTTGAAGAATACATCTCGGCTGAAATTGAATGAGTAATAACCATCGCCCAAGTCCTTCTTAATAATATCTCGGTTATGATTTAACTCATTAACTATCTCACTTTCCGTATGTATAGCCACAGTACGAGATGATATAGTTTCAGTTTTCATCTCTTTATGCACTGGGTTAGGTTCTTCTAGTACAGTATGGTAGGCATAAGTGTTATCTTCACTTTCTTTTTTCACAACGTAAATTTGCAATACTCTTAATAACTCACCGTACTCAATACGTGTATCCAGGTTGTACGTTGATTCAGTATTGTTTGCCTTTACACCACGTACATTTCTATGACCGTGCACAGATATTACACAATCATCCTTATGGTATTCATAAAAACTACTATCTACACTATCACAGTCTTCATACTTACCAACACCACGAATAAACTGTGAAGTAGGAACATACGCAAGACGTTCTAAATTAAAGCCAGGGATGCCACCGTGAGTTACAATAAATTCCCAATCATAGAACTTAAAGTATGACATCTGAATAAACTTACGACATAACTGGCGCAAGTCCTTCTTGTTAAATTCCTCTAACTGCTTGGCAGTAATTTCTTTGAACTCGTGTGAGCGTATCTCGTCCCACTCCTCGTTGGCATACCGTTCCAAGTGTACTGTGTGGTTAGACTTCAATAAGATAACGTTAGGCTTCTTATAGTTGTCTAATAACCACTGTACCATTTCTTTATTCTCTAAACCCCTGTCGGTATAATCACCAACAAAGATGTACATTGTTTTGTCATCTAATGGGTGTTTATCAATAAAGTTTTTGAAACAGGTATAGCACCCGTGTATATCACCGAACACATAAATGTTGTTATACTTGTCGGTCAAGTCAATGGGTTTGAGAGTAAATGTATCTTCAAACTCCTCTGGCTTAATAACAGTACACCAATTACGCATTTCAGTATCGTCTGTAAAGCACGCACACATTTTCTGTATTACTTCCACAGGTACACGCTGGTGCTCTGGACGTTTGCTATTGCGTTCTACTAATATATCATAAGGCACATCAGTAAAGTCAACAACATACACACGATAACCATACTTCTTTACCAAAGGTTTGTAACGACTCATCAAAGAAGTTTTGTAGTGAGTTGCATCAATAACTGTAAAGCAACCCTCTTGCATACGCTTCTCTAACATTACATAAAGGGTTTCCCAAACGTACTTATCTTGCGCTTGGGAAATTACGAACTCTCCACTTGTATTGAGAACTGGGGAGGATACTTGCATACGAATCTGGTCGGCACACAAGGTATATGGCTCTAACTTGTGCTCCTTAATAAAGGTGCTCTTACCAGAAGCAGGAGCACCACGTAATAAAACTAAATATTGCATAATACTAACCTCGTTGTGTAGCGTGTGTTAAATGATACCCACCACAGTATTTACACTGATATACTGCTAATGGAGTACCACGAAGAAGTTGGGCTTTCTTTGCCACTTCCTGTGCGTGTGTCTTTGTACAGTAGCGTTTCTTTTTAAGACACCCACGAATAAGTCCTTCACGTTGGTAGTGTCCATCAAAGTGCCACATACTATTTACCTCTGTGTTTTTCATAATCAGTCTTATATTTATTGTTGGCTTCTAATATTTTCATAGCATTAACCAACCGTTCTACATCTGCCTTATCGTAGTACGAGTGTAACGCAGTTATGTTATCATTACGTAAATAAATAGTAGCATATTTAATATTACTAACAGCAAAGAACTCATCAATGTTTTTTACATCACGAGTTTGCTCACTTGTACCATAAGCAGTCACAGAAAACTCATCTGTCCATACGTCCCAGTGAGCTTTAAGTGTATTGGTATAATAGTCCCACTCAAACTTATGGGTATGATAAGTCAGTCTGGTTTTAGGGTTAGTTATATTATTAATACACTCATTAATTAACAAACCCATATACCGTCTCTTGGATTGCTTCTCCTTAAAGTCAGAGTAACTAAAACTTCCAAATAAAATCACTCCAAATAAAATCACAGCAATTATTACTATATAAGCACTATCCATACTATTCTCCTTTAATGTTAATGTTCACATCAACAACAATATGTTGTTTTCTATTTTTATACTTCTCATACCCCGACTTACAACAAAATGTCTTTCGTGGCGTAGGTGTCCAGTGAGTTTTCATACTCTGGTTATTTTTGTAATGTTCAGCCATAGAATTAGCACAACTTTCTTCTAATGTGTGCCCTATTACTTTTTTAATTCTATGCCCAAAGACACTCAATACCATACCCTCTTTAACAGTAGACGGTACTGGAAGGGGGACTTTAAATACTCTAACATCTCCGTCCTCTAACTCATAAACTCCATAAACATACATAGTTGGTTGTATCATATAGACCTCACTTGGTAACGTGTAATATTTCCACACCACACTTTTTATTTATTTTCAAACTTTCTTGCTTATCAAAAAGAAACACGTCCATTCTTTTCTCAAAACGTTGGTTCATTGTGTCTTCAACAACAAACCATTTATCAAAACAATCTATATAAACTAAATCACCATAACGAGCCCAGCCCTTAGTTAAAAAATCTCTTGATACTGCTACCATACCTTCACGAACTGGACGAGAAGTTGCCGTTACATTAGGGGTATCATCTGTCTGGTTTTCAATATTATTATACGAAGTAACTGTTATGTTATTCATTACTTTCTTAGTATATTCGGCACCTGTTAAATCAAACTTATGTGTTACTTCTATTTTCGTTATCCCCTTTTGAACTTCTACCTGTACTTCTTTTATTTTAACCACTGGATGCTTATATTGATAAATTGTACCACCTATTATACCACAAATTATTATCCCAAATAAAACCAAACTAGACAATGATATTCCGTCCTTCTTTTGTTGTTTCATAAAGTAGTCTCCTAATTAAAATTAGAGGGGCAGACTTATACTAGCCCACCCCATTGACAGAAGAAACCTTTATTGTTCAACAGGTTCTGCTTCATTCACTGGAACACCTGTTGGGATAGATGTATGGATATGGTGTTCAGGGTCATTACAAGAATAATATGTCTTACCTCCATCGGTGGAAAACATAGTTGGGTCTTTGATTGACTGCCACAACCCATCTGTAATTTCAGCCCAATTAGCAGGGTCATTAGTAATTGAAACACTGCCATCACCATACAAATTGATAACCATTTTCAAAACCCTGTTACGTTCTTCCTCTTTAAGTGATTCCATATCACGAGCAAAGTTCATTACAGCATTACCAACTTTCCAGTCTTTTCCGTCTTCGTCCAACATTTCCTGCTTATTTAACAACTGCCATACATCTTGTGCGTTCATACACGCCTCCTTACAATATAAACTAAATCAAATTAGTGGGGTGGATTGGCTTAGGTACGCAGTTACTTTTTCAAATGCTTTAAGGTCGTGGCATTTTACTTGTTCACTGTTTCCCAGTTGGAGCAAGGATATAATTAAATTTCCACCCCAAATTTTACTGCGCCCACAAGGACTTGAACCTTGAACCTCGCCAGTTATGAGCTGGGTGCTCTAAACCAATTGAGCTATGAGCGCGAAATTTTATTGTGTGGCCTACGTATACATCCAGGTATAAGCGCAGACAAGTATAGTTTATTACATCTAACGGCCAGTATCCGCAGCCAGCTGTCCATCAGTCATATACAGTAAGTTATGGCGTTTGTGGTCGGAATCACGTCCTGTATAATTCCCAGTTAGTATGTACTATACCGAGTATCTGGTGTCCATAACAAGCCTAAATACTCTCACTTAAGCACACAAATCTTTTATTTCTTAATACTAGACATTAGTGCTTCTGCTTCTTTCATAGACAACGTGCCTAACTTCTCATCACCACGTCTAGTGCGTACATAGTCAATATGTTTGAAAGAAACGAAACTACCTTTTGGAACAATTACTTTATATACCGTTCCGTCTTTGTCTTGGAAGAAACTATCAACACCTAAATAGGTCAACACTCCTTCCAGTTCTTTATTAAATTCTTCATATTGTTTTTTGAGTTCATCACGCTTAAATGATAACTCAACTAATTTTTGTTTAGCGGACTCAATGGACTGCTCAACGGTAGGAATAAATACCTGCTCATCTTTTTTAATTTCTTCTGTCATATATTGCCTCCATATAAAATAATTCTAGCATATTTTGATACAAATGTCAATACCATTTAGAATGACTCATTCCATAATTCTTTGGCTCTTGTTTTACTTGTGCTACCCTCTAACGCATAGATACCACACGCCAAACAAATACCGTGCCATAACCCGTCTGACTTAAATTTAGCCAACGAGATGTTTTCACAACCACAATTACAAGGTCTGCATTTCACTGCCATAACAACTCCTTAATATATTTTCACTTTTCCCAAATTTCTGTAAAAACACAACCCTGAAAAATTTTTGGGGAAATTTTTACACTTTTTGCTGTCTTGCTCTCAACAGGGCCTAGATTTGTATAGGCCCCGTTAAGAACGTATTACGTGTGTCCTAGTATATTCCACACCCTCGTCTAATAGAACACGTCCTCTCCCAGACAGTCCTATTAGATTTAACGATAGTAGTTTCGGCTCTACTATGTTCTCTACCTCATCATTAGTTAGACCAGTGCGTTTCATAATGGCTCGTACACCCGTAGGTACTCGCACACCATTTTGTACATTGGTGTATAAACATTTAAGATATGAGTAGTCCGAAATGTTTAGTCCTAACTCGTCCACACCGTAGAAGTGTAGGAATTTATTTAGGTGTTCTACTCCAAATGTATCTATGTTCTTGGCCACAGTATAATTAGACAACGCTTTAATAAAGGCGTTCATTAACCGTGGTGTACCAAAAGAAATAGACCCAAGTTTATTTAATACCTGGTCGGTAATTTTAATACCTAACATCTTGGCAGAACCTTTACCAATATGTTCTAACTCATCTACTGTATAGTCTTTAAGTTGTATCTTATTAACCATACGTTCATAGAGAGGTTTGGAAAGCATACCAGGGTTTGTAGTTCCCATAATGAAACACCAGTCTGGGAACTTCCAATTAAACTTTCCGTGTTGCAACTTACCGTCTTCTAATATAGGCAGTAGCATTAGTTGCGCTACTGGGGATATACCGTGGCACTCATCAATGAATATAATAGAGCCACGTTTGATACCCTTACCACCGTTCTTTAAGAGTTCAAATATATCTTCCTCTTTCTTTAACAGTGGGCCGAACGCTTCAATAAAGTCCACGCCCATATCGTTCGCAAATGCTCTGGCTAGTGTCGTCTTACCAAAACCAGGTTTAGCCGTAAGCAAAATAGGTTCGGGTACTTTACTAGTCTTCTTATAAACATCAATCATCATTTGCAATTTATCTTTGGCTTCTTGTTGTCCAAAGTAATTATTCATACCAGTCGGTCTAATGTTTGTTCCCATATAAAGTACCCTCCTTGTTTTAATTTAGTACCACACTTTTACTTCAATGTGTAATTTAGATAATGCGTCATCTTCTTCTTCGGACAGGACAGAAGTGGCACGCACCTTTCTAATCGCAATAGCCAATAGTTCTTTCTTGCTAATGATACCGTCTAACACTTCATTAACTGCGGTATTCATTAAGTCCTGCGCTTTGCCCATAGCATTAGTTACTTCCATTTTTTCTACTGCGGGCTGATTAAATACTGCTTCGGGTTCTACTTTCGTTTCCCCCAACTTCGGTTCAATTACCAAGATATGCTCCACACCTTGTTCTTGTTCCTGTACTTTCTTTTTATTCTTTGCCATAATCTTTACTCCTTAGTTAATTCTTTACACAAATCAAATGCTTTCTTTTTAGTGTTAAAGATACCACGAATATCAGAGTACATACCTAACTGTGGTTTCCCATCTCTAATTGTAAAGTACTCTTGATTAGGACGAATACAGGACACCTTAGGCATATCCTTATATTCCCCAAGTGTTCCGTTCCCACAACAATCAGAACACGTGTAGGTACTCTTACCATACTTAAACTTTCCTTTACCTTTACAAGTAGGGCATTTCTTTCCAGTGGGGCTAACCCATTGATATTGAAAGTGAACAACATACGCTTTCTTTTCAAAGTCAAGGTCTATTAAATTCTGTAATACTTCATTTACTGGTCTTTTCATTTTTTAATCCTCACATACAATTTCCCAATCATATTCCTCAACATCAATTAAATATGTATCGGTTAAATATTCGCTAATCTTATATTGCACTGCTTCATCAAAGTTGTCTTCTATATCATATACAACTTCCAGTGCCAAAGAATTAATATGGTTTGGTAAATCTAATACCATATCGTCAGTTAACTTATAAAACTCTTCATCATTCCATACAATGTTAAATACATTTACGGTAACAATTTTAGTTTTAAGCATACAATTCCTCCAACTGATTTACAATTTGTTTTGGAGTTTCTTTTACTTTCAACACACCGTCATAGCCGATAAGTACAATACCATAGTCGGCGATACAACTTATATTGTCAGCATTCACATATATCTTGTGTCCACCAACGTCTGTCAACTTAATTATTGTCATTGGCTTGCTCCTTTAATTTATTGTACTCGGCGATAATAGATTTAATTTTTTCTTCCTTTCTGTCGTGTATTGCTTTCATCCATTTCGCTTGCTTATCTTTATTATAGTATCTACGGAAACCACCTTTACTATCCCGTGATTTCTTTGCTAAGGCCTTATTATGTTCTGGGTCTTTAATCATACGAACAGTTCCCATAGATACCTTGTACTTCCTAGATAAGTGTGCCATATTTGTTACACCGTTGTCAAGTTCTTCTTTAATCTTTTGTTTGATTTCATCTGGAACTCTACGACGTTTATCTTCTAAACCAAGTTCTTTCAATGTAGGTAATGCCATAAATCCCCCTAGTTATACAAACCACCTAATGGACTATCAGCATCATCCATTTCATCTACCAAACCTTGTTTCAATTTAATCTGGTACTGCAACTCTTTCTTCTCTAACGCCCACAACTTCTTCTCACGTTTGAAAGTGTCATTGTTATCTTTCATCTTCGCCTGTAACTTCACGGACTGTTTAGCCAGCAAGTCATACGCAACTTGTTTCTGACCTAATTGTGATTGCAAATTAAGTATCTCTTCTTTCAAAGGCTTCTCGGCTTCTTGTACCGCAGCCTCACACATCTTTTCAGATTTCTTAATTTCTTTTTCATACCACTTATTATCATTGGATGAAGCACCTAGCATAGCCAACCAACCTACAATGCTCGCCCCACCGATAACTGCTAATACTACTATAAAAGATGAAAATAAAAATGCCATAGGATTAAACCCCGCTTCTCCAGTCGCTGTATTTGTCAGTACATAATCTAACGATATGTAATGAAAGGAGCCGTCCAAACTATTATTACTCAAAGTAAATAATACCCAAACAGGCCCGTATAGGAAAATCAATGTTAGTATTCCTGTAAAAATAGCAGTACCTAAAATACTTGCACCAGGATTACTACGTCCACATTCTCCTGTATTCTTAAAATCTTCTCGGTCTAATACCCACCCACGGATTTCATCAAGTTCTTCTTCCGTGTAGGTATGCTTTTCTTTTTCCATAAGACCTCCTATAAAATGCCCACCACCTTTATAGTGGTGGGCATATATTATAAACTACTTCAACACTTCCAAAAAGATACGAACAGTTTGTGTGTCATTGGTAGCATTATTAAAGAAACTGTCATTATCAACATCTTCTTCATCATACTCGCTCGTGTCATCATCAAGGTCGTACCCCTGCTCCTCATACTTCTGTTCTATTCTATGAAACTCATCTAACGCATCATAGAATTTAGAATAGGAAGAAGTAATAGTTTTCACGACTTTATCATCTTCAACTATCTCACGTTTCACAATGTAGGTTCGTTTCTTACGTTCTTGTAATCTTTTATACACTCTATCCAAAATCCAAGTTTGGTCATTGAGTGATAACTCATCAACGTGTACGGCCCTACCGTCTGCTATTGCTTCCTCAACATCATCTTCAGTTAAGTCTTTGAAGTCTTTACCTACTGTATCTAGGATAAGCATACCGTCATACATACCAATAGCATTATCACTATCGTGGTCGGCAAATACATTGTCAGCAACCAACGACCCAAACGTAACACTCTCGCCGAAATCAATTCTATAATCGCACAAGAAACTTGCCATTTCTTTGGATAAGTCATATTCTTCTTTCAGCAAATTATTTCTTCGTGCAAACATATCTTGCATCATTTGTTCATTAGTTCTTCCAGTTTCCATATATGCCTCCTAGTCCTCAAAGTATTGCCACTCATACAACCGAAGTAATGACACATCATCTAAATCACTTATATCATAAGATGCGTGTTCATACTCATTAGTTGCTTCAATGGCCCGACCCTTTCTAATCTGTGTAATAGTAATACCACCCGCCATAGTGTCGGTAGGGTTTTCAATTACGCAAGGGTGTTTGAATACAATAGTGTTCTGCGTAAAATATGTAATAATTTTAGTTACAACACTATCTCTCAATGCCGTTAACTCTGCCAACTGACTATCAATTACACTCGTTGCTAACTTGTTATTATATTCAATGTTAGCGTGCTTTACTTTAACTCTCACATTATCAACCGCAGGTAATACTGATACAACTGCTTCACCTTTTATACTACCAACAATACTGTAAGAAGTTTTATCAGCCAACTTATAAACCAATGTAATCATATCAGTTAAGTTATATTGTGGTAACCCTTGATAAGACCCGATAGTTAGTTGTACCAAATGCTTCTTTAGGTCAGCCACAACTTCAACCTTACCATACTTCGTTTCAAAATCTTTTAATGTCATTTCTTTTTCGGCGTGTACTCTCATACTATTCCTCCTCGTATTTGTTAATCAAGTCAACAAGTTTTTTATTAAACACAGTATCAAACTTCATATTCTTTTGAAAGTGTCTTCCACAACCACACACCGTCCAAGACAGGTCAGTCATACTTTCTAACTTCTTTCTTTGTTTAGCAGGCAACTCTTTAATTAAATCTTCAAACTCACTGCGGAAACTATCATCATCTCCACAGTAGTATAGACCGTTCAACTCTGCTTCTTCGTTGGCTTCCTGCACAAACTCGTCTAACCCCAAATCAGTTTGGTCATACTTTACTGCTTGCTTCCACAAATCTCTATAATACTCTGCATCATCTAACCTATCATCTACTTCGCTTTGTGTTAGAGGTCGCATAGAGTAACCCGTTGCACCTTTGAAACCATTGTCATCAAACACAGTTTCTAATACAAACACTTCATCATCTTTAATACCTACAATTTCGTTTATTACTTCTCTCATACGACCTCCTTTACTATAATACTATTCTAGCATATTTTGGGGGATTTGTCAAGACCTAATCCCACCAAGACCGACAGTAGAGTTGGGTTGCTTCAAACTCATCAGCAAATCTATCTAGGTTAGTGAAAGCAACCATTTCTTTAATAGTAACTCTCTTTGCTTCCAAGCCCTCAATAGTAATCCGTCTGTCTTCACGGTCATTAGAAATAACATAACCGTGTGCTTTGAAGCGTGGGTGTTCTTTCATAAACTCCAAGTATTCGCCGAGCGTGGTGCTACCATTTGTATTATCTTCTGGGTCGGCATAACCTTTATCTACTAACTCTTGTAAGGTCTTATAATTCATACCTACAAATCTAGCACAACCACCAAAGAAGTTTTTAGCATCTACACCAACTAACTTGCATCTTTCCTTGTCTTGTTCTTCTGTATATTTTTCAAAGTCCATAACCTATCCTCCTTACAGTTCAAGTAGTTCTTCTGTTATAATTAAACCGTCCTTGTTTTGTGTTTTCTTACTAACTACAATGTTTCCACCAGTACCGTGAAGCATACACCCTGCTAACTTATTGGCGTTCTTAACAGCACCCTCTAAATCACTTCCAAAGTATTGTGATAAACATTGTACTTCTTTGTACCAAACTTCTAAATAATATCCTTGTGCAAACATACTTCCTCCTAGATAGCAAATACGACATCTACTTCCGCGTCGTTTTGCCACTTAACAATTTCAATGATACACCGTTCAGTATCCATACATTTCTTTAACAATGACATCTTTTGTAATGCTTCCTCTAATTGGTGTTCCTCAAACCGTTGTTCAATTAGAGCGCATACTTCGTCTTTACCTTTCTCTAATACCTGCACAATATAATACTTGTTCATTTTATTTCCTCCCCGTCTTTATCAAACATACCGTCAAATTCCAAGTGGTAACCCTCAATGAAATCTTTGCCACACTTGTTACAATGGCACGGATAATCAACAGCACCACCCATATTCAAATCCATTGTTCCATAATCAATATCTTCACTCCCACAATATGGGCAAAGTCCTTGTTCTTTTTTAGCCATATTAGTACCTCGTTCTTATTTCTTTTACTATCTTACCGTCCTTTAATAATGCACATCTAATTAAATAACGGTCGGCTCTTATATCCTGCATATTAAGAGCAGTTATAAATCTAGGTAGAGAATAGACTGTGCCTTGTATCTCTGCTTCTTCGGCAAAGTCATCAATTCTCAACCTCATCATATCGTCATTGGAAATTGTACGATACACTAAATATACTTTTGTTTCCCACATACTATATCCACTCTGGGCATTTAACCCCTTGACGTTCATAATCTTTCCTAATGTATTCTTCTGCTTCCTCTCTTGTAGGAAAGAAATACCAGTCAACAGGCTCCAATTCCTCATCATCTTCTAACACTACGGCGATTAGGGTATTATCATAATCGGCCTTAAAATCTTCATTGATAGTCCAATGATACCCGTGCTTCAAATAATCGTTAGGTATTGTCATATTACCCCCAACCGTCAATTATTTCTTCATCATAATCTTCGTAGTAGTTCATACCCATACCAAGTGCTATGCCCTCTAGTTCACTCCACCATAAGGAAGAAGTGTCGTCATCAGTTAAATCATACTTGACAGTTCCTAAAACCTTTGACACACTGTCGTGTACCAACTCAACTAATGTTTGCATATCTTCATCAGTAAAGTCATAGGTGTCCATAGCAACAGGCATTTCTTCCAAATCTCTACGGGCAACACTAGACCTACCACACTTAAACTCTTTGGTATAAAACTCCGCAGGGCGTTTCTTATCCCCAGTACGGTTATGTTCAGTACAATAACCGTGTGTGTATTCGTTATCATACCACTCATTGAAACAGGCAGGTGCACCCTCGTTGTGGTCTTTGTACCATTGTTCAACATACTTACGATAAAAATTACCAACTCTATTTCCAATAAGTTCCATAGTTCACTCCTTACATAGCCATAAAAGGAAACCTAATAATATCCTTTTTGGTATCATACTCAACCCAACCACCAATGTCCTTTTCATAATCCCAACTCCTGTTCTGGTCAGGCACATTCATCATCAGTATAACTGGGCTAGGTACTAGGTCATACGAAATTGTTATTCCAACCGTTCCTATTTCCAAATCAATAACAGTTCCCTCATAATCTGCACGGTCAACTTGTACCCATTGTCCTTTTAAGTACGACAAAAACTTTTCAACATCATCATCTGTTTTAAGTTTATGACCATACTGATTAGTCAACTTGCATACTCTTCTGTATGTAGATAATCCCTCTCTAACTAATATCATTGTACCCTCCCGTTCCAAAACTTATCGTAATCTTCTTTATAGATACCGTACTCACTCATATACTCTTTTGCTTGCTCATATACATTACCATAAAAGCCAAGCAAACTATCAATGTAGTGTCCTTTGTTATCCGTAATAGTCCAAGACCAAATGTTTTTATCTACAACAATATCATTATAGTCCTGCACATATTGCTCAACCGCCTTGCGTACTTCTTTGTTATCTTTCTTTATTAAGGCCGTTCCAACTAGGTTACCACTATTAAGATTTAGTCGTCCGTCTTTCTCATAAATCTTAATGTGCTGACTTTCAGTTTGTATTGGTATGTCGTAATTATGATACATACAACAACCAGTAATATCAATATCCAAATTTTCTAGGTACTGACTATCATAGTGCATAGACGGATTATAATTATGTTCTCTAAAAAAGTTAAACATATTATACTTGCACTTATTTACCATAGTACCTGTGGTAGTCGTCTTTCCGTCTTTAGTTTCCGTTGTCATTTTAATCGCAGTTCCACAAAAGAAGTGATTTATATTACCACCAACCACTGCGAAACTCTTACAGCCACAGATAGGACATTTAGTAAAAACCTTTACAACATTTGTTTTAATGCCCCGTGAAATCTCTACATCTTTCTTTCCAAACAACACTTCATCTACACTAATATCTTTCATACTATTCCTCCTTATATTTTTGTGGGGAGTGGGAGGTATTGCACTCCCCACTCTTTGCTTGTTTAGTTCTCTTGTAGGACTACCAACTTGACTGGTAGTAAAGAGTAGCACAATACTTTTTCCCAAACTTTAGTGCTTTATCCAACTGCTTTATTGTATCTTCTAGGTCAGCCCAATACCACTTCCAAAATTCATTGTCATCAGTATTAGTAGCACCAAAGAAGAAACCGTCTTGTGGTGGCAATAACTTTAATGCTAGTTCTTTATCCTTCTTATCCACCAACAAACTACAAATGTTTTTTAATTCTTCTAACTTCTCATCATCAACTCTATATCGTTCACAGTTATCCACACCGTCCTGCACATTATCAACAAACCATTTGTGAACACAATTTACTTTACGCCAATATCCAACATCATAACTGATAGAAGAAATGTTAGCGGTAGGAAACTTATTTACTTCTTTGAAATCATCTTTCTCGCCATCTCTAAATTCTACTTTATGTCTTTTAGAAACAACAATACTTTTTGTTTTAACATTATGATACTTCGCACCAACATATACTTCAGCAGTCAAATACATATCTAATCCCATATTATTTATCCTCCTTATTTTTTAATTCTTCCTTATATTCTTCTGGGTAATACTTCTTAAACAAATGAGCAACTCCACACTCTGTAATATCGCCATTAGATACAACCATTGAAATATACTCAAGGGCTTCGTCTAAATCTTTTTTCAGTTCCTCAATTTGTTTCCACTCTGGCGGTACTACCTTTCCGTCTTTAATAACTACCGTACCACCACCTGCACACCGAACATATCCACCTGCACTTTCTTCTGCAAAAGACCAACCAATAGTTCCATTGGCAGTTGGGAAGTGTTTGCAAATCAATTCAGCAAGGTCATCAATTTCAACATACTCATTTTCACTCACAATAACCCGTGCCTTTAATTCTTTTTTATCCCCGTCTGTTTGGGCTATGTAAGCAGGAACATAGATACCGTCATCAGTATATTCGTGGCACTCCTGTTCAAATGCTTTAATCTTTTCTTCCATTTCCTTTGCGCTATTAAACTTCACACCCACTTCACAGTTTGTAAAATTATAATCAATGCTCATAACAGTACCTCACTTATAATAGTTTGGTAGTTTTATTTAGTAAGGACAACTACTACCAAATGTCCTAGCAATTCATCTTTATACTCTCTCGCAACCGCCAAGAGTGTTAGGTTATTTTAAGTGCAACCTAATCGGTAATCACTTACAACAAACTCTTTACTGTACGTTCTATTAGTTCGTGGTAGTCATTATAATACTTATCAGTATCTACTATAACTCCGTCGTCATACCCGTCCTCCGTACAAACCCATACAGTAGATACACCAACTACTTTATTATTCTTTACTACCAAGTCCACACAGTGCCTAACATTATGTGGAGTATAAAACAAAGACCACCAAGTGTCATTATGCTTTACTAATTTGTCCATACCTTCCCCTTACTATACTACTATTCTAGCAAATTATAAATTGTTTGTCAACACCTCTAACTGTGGAAGTCAACAACAACTGCGAACAGTTCAGTATCTTCTTCGTTAAAAGCAAGGAAGTCATAGTTAGATAAACCAAATGTAAATTTATCATAAGGGTTTATCTCAATGATTTCTTTTCTAATATCAACTCCCTTCTCGCTTGCACCTTGTATTCCGTCTAACTGATTAGCAAGGTCAGCAACTTCAAAATACTGTTTCTTCTTTACTTTCTCTTGCAGTTCTTGTTCCAGTTTGGCAAACCGTTCCTTACTAGAAATGTCGTTCAATGCTTTGTTCATACCCTCAACAGTATGTAAGCGTTCGTCATCTCTATCAGTTTCTTCATCAGGGTTTTTAGTCCACTTGTTATTTTTAATATCAAGCGCACCAATAACTCTAAACCAGTTATTGCAAGTTAAACTTTCATCATTGTAAAACTCGTGTTCCAAAGCGGTCATAGCATTTTCAGCCGTATCACTTTTCATAATAAAGATATGTCTATTGTGCATAAGTCCTCCTTTATAGTAAATAGATTATTTTTCTTTTATATGATAATCTACCACAAATCCATTATTCCACGCATTTATTGCGGGTTCCAAATCATCATATAATGCAGTAGTTCGCATACATTTAGGGTTAGTACAGCGTACATAAACTAGCCCAAGTTGTCCTGCAATTCCATAAGTATTTGACATAGCAAAATGTCCACACTTACATTTTTTTATTAGTGGATTATATCCCATAACTCCCTCCATTATCTAAATACTGTATTCAAACTTTTATAAACCACTTCAACATTAAGACCTTTTGCAAAGTCAATAATTTCTTGTATCTTATGTAGGTCTTTGTTATCAACCGTAAAAGACATAACTGCTCTCTGTCTGCCTTGTTTCATAAGACCTCCTAGAAATATACTGTCGTTAGATAATCACTATCATAATCATAGTCATCATCTTTTTCCCGTTCTTCTTGCGGAACATATTTATAAACATCAACACCAGTTCCGTGTTCATTGTCAAAAAATTTAAGTTCAAGTATTTCCCCAAGTACAATTACTTCCCCGTCGCTATAAGAGTTATCCTTTACTGCGGTACAAATATGTTCTATTGTTTCCTTACTAAATTCTTTATTCGCCATAACAACCTCACTTAATTCCTAAACTAATTTGTCTGCGTATAGCCAAGTCAACAACCTTGTTATACTTACTACTCATAAGTGTTTGTCCTTTCTCTTGCAAACATTTATAAGTAATGTTTTGTAATTCATCTTTCGTAGTTGCTTTATCAATAAGTTTTTTATATTCTTTTATTTCCATACTTAACTCCCTTTATATTTAAGGGCTTCAAACTCGTCATAGAAACCCTCTGCAAACGGATAGATACCTAGACCCTGTACCTTGTCGCCCTCTAAATTTCGTACCAAACAAAAACTTGTCGGTGCTTTTAATGTACCCCAACTATTTCCCTCACTATCACTAGACAATACGACGGGAACATTTCCAACTTCTTTTTTAATTTCTTGTAAAATTTTAATAAGTTTATCTAATGTCATACTAACCTCCTATACCAAGCCACGCGCAAGTTCTAACAAACTATTATATTCAAGTTCATCTAAACTTACGGGGCATAGTCCGTCAATAACCATACCACCTTTAACTAGCAACTCTCTTGTGTCGGGGTTATATCCCATAACATACACATCATCTCGGCTATCACTATCCCCGAAATCACAGAAGAAAGTAATACCATACTCTTGTACCTCGTCTGTCAATTCATCATTGTCATCATTATCATAGGCACTCATATCTTTTGGCAAGTTCATACCTTTTAATTTCTTATCTACAAACTCTGCCAACTTATACATAGTATCTTTACTATTCAAAAACTGCAACACCTGTTCAACTGTCATAACTATTCCTCCGTATTTTCTTTGCCCCACTTCTCTATCCAACCACCTTTAACGTACTCTATTTCAGCCATTAGATATTTAATCTTATCTTCTAAACTATACTTTCTAGCGCACGCGGTAGTTGCTTTTTCAAAGTCAAATGTTTCTTTTTGTATATGCTTATCATAAATTTTTTGTTCCTCTTGTATTTCCTCCTTAAATACTTTAATAGCCGTTTTGTAATGTTTGATAAGGTATTTCTTATACTGTTCAACTGTCATATTATTCCTCCTCAAACATATTGTACTTGCATACAACCTTATGTGTGTCATCATTTACAACAAAATAGATAACTTCCAACTCACTCACAGACAACTGCCCTAGTGTTTGACAGTCAATGACCGCTAGGTTTTCTGCCAAACTCTTTGCGTGTTCTACCGTCATACCACCTTCAACCCAGTAGTTTCCGTCAATATCACTGTTCTGGTCGTCTAATACTTTGATTGATTTATGCACCGAGTAATTATGTCCGTTCATAACTATTCCCCCACAGTAATAATTTGCCATTGACAACCTTGTTCGTCATCCCCGACTAATACAAAGTCATCTCGTTGTTCAGTAATACCTAGATTATTTTGATAAGCATACTGGTCAACATCTAACATCATTTCTTTTTTTGCTTGCTCAAAACTCTTATAAGTTCCAAGTGTTCTATTTCTATAATCACAACTGTCGCCCAAATCCATATAGATTACAACATATTTCTTCATACACCCTCCTATACTATACTACTATTCTAGCATATTTTAACCTCTTTGTCAATACCTTTAGGGGTGGGGCAGAGCAAATGGAGGTTAAACTCTGCCCGTTAAACTTACCAAACATCTTTTTCGTTTCTCTTTACTAACTGATTTTTACTGTTTATAGCATACTCTACTAAATCCCACAGAGTATGATTAGCAACATCATCAGTATCTTGCACTTGTTCCCTGTCAAGTGCGTGTCGTAATTCTTTTTGATACTGACCCCAGTTCACATAGTCAGTATAGGGAGTATCAAAATCATCATACACATTGTTCTCTAATTCTCTAATAGCATAGAGATATACATTCATTATCTCATTTATGCTATCCCCATTATTATCGTGTCGGTAATAATCATTTTCATACAACCGAACACATAAAGCACAATGGTAAATATAAGAAAACTGTAAGTCCGTCAAGGTTTTCCAGTCCAAGTGCAACCAATAATCAAGTGTATTAGGATAGAAACTTGAAAAGCCGTCATAACTTGTAAAGTGATTTTCAAACACTTGCTTTGCTAGTTCCTGTTTTCCTAACAAGAAACCAACTAACTTATAGTAATCTTGTTCGGTTACTTTTACCTGTTTGAAAATTCTATCGGTCGTAAAATTATACTCTCGTGGACTTGATACATCTGCTACCTTGCCTGTCGGTACAAGAGTAATAACATCTTCTAGGTTTTCATTTCCCAGTTCTATAAACCTATCCATAGCAAGGTCGGCAACATCTTTCATATACTGCTTGTAATCTAAATCCCACCAACAATTAAACTCGTTCACTTTTAACTTGCTCAAACTATCGTGCAAGTGTTCCAAGTCATAGTTCAAACCATTGTCTAGGTATTCCCCTAGTGCCGTTTCATAGAAACCACAAAAGCCAACCAACTCTACATCAAAAGTTTTTTCAGTCATAAGACCCCCTAATGTAATATCCAAGTATTCATTTCTTTATCCCAAGTAGCAAACTCTTGTTTCTCAATGAAGATAGCAAACGCATCATAACTTTCCCAACCACACGCTTGCATAAGTTCGTGGCGCATTATATCAATTCTTTCTTGTTCAAATACAATATGATTTAATGTTTGTGCAGAGTTAGGTTTATTATACACCTCTTTTAGATGTTCTAACCACCCCCAATAATTATCTAACCGACACCATACCCGTATAGTTTTTTGTAAGTCAACTGTAATTTGTGGCATATATTCCTCCATTTCTATAATACTATTCTAGCATATTTGTAAATGTTTGTCAGTGTTACTTTAACATACTGGCTATATCTCTAATATCATACCCAGTATAAAATTCAACCACAACAGCAATAAATGATTTTGTGGCATACACTACAAAGTTTATCATACCTATAACAAACCCAACACCGAAACCTGCAAGAACGGGTGCGACTAACACTAGGATACCATAATCTTTTGGCAACTTACCATTTGTTAAAAAAGTAATAAACAAAAGTAAAAAACCAACACTTGCGCTAACTATACCTACATATCTAATGTTACTGCGTTCTAATTTTCTTGTCTTTTGTTCTGTTCTATATAAAAAATCTGGTCGCATAATACCCTCCTTAAAACCATTTAACTAAAAACATTGTTCCACATCTATACGCAACCTGTAATGCTTTTGCGTCGCCAAACATCTTTCTAGGTATAACTTTGTTCGGCTCATACTCGTCGCCCTTTTTATTACAGTCGTACCCGTGTATAACCACATCATACCCATTCCGTAAATCTATCCAAACATTAGAAATAAGTTTAGCACCCTGTGGTAATCTATCAACATAATACACATCAAAACCACCGTCGCCAAAACCATTGTTAAAACCTATTCCATTGATAACCAAACTACCTGCATCTGCACCATAACTAGCAATTCTTGTTTTCATAGTCGTTCCCCCTATAATGATTTTACAAACTGCTTTACTCTAAATTCAAACTCCGCAAACTCGTTCACAAATCTTTTCAAAAACCACAAGTCATTGTAGTTCGGCTCGCGTGTTCCTTTGCAACCTCTCATAAGTGGCACACCTTGTTCGTTCACAAGTAAATCAAACTCCCCACACGCACCACCACCATAAATACCGATAGCATTTTTACCAAGAGCAAAACCAACTTTGTGCGCCCAACTATCAGTACATAAATCATTGTAAGCAAACCTACTGCTAATCAGTAATCCCTCTACTTTTAACAACTGTTTGATTTTAGGTTTCAACAATTTAATCTGCTTTATGTAATGCGCCAGTTCTTTTGCTTGCCCTTGCGCTTTAATCAAAGTATTTAAGTTTCGTCTTTCTACTGCTTGTTTGATAAGTTTTTCGTAGTTCATAATTCACTCCTAGTATGATTTTGTATAACCGCATTTATTACATTTCAAAACTCTACTTACTTTATTGCTATTCATAGAGCAAGAAATGTGTGGTACTAATTTCCCTTTGTGGCACTCCGTACATCTATAAGTAATCACTCCACTCATACAAGTTCCTCTTGTAATGCTTTCTCAATATCTATGGACATACACTCGCCCCACAACTGCAAGTCATAAGGGTACACTCTTACATACTTTCCCTTACTGCCCATAGCCCAAACCTTTGTTATTGTATAGTTCATAATACAACGACCAACAAGTTCGGCTACAACCTCAACACGATACTCCATACCTGCACAAATATATTCAGTTCTTATTTTCTTTGTATAAGTATTTTCTCTCATATTATTCCCCCACAAACTCGTCTTTATCACTATCTAAAATAGTCAAGTCATTGTTATATGTATCACTATTTCGTATATCTATGCGCCACTCTGCCAAGTCCAACGCAATACCACACAAGTCATCCCGTAGCAATTTGTTTATTTCCTGTGCGTGATACTTTGCTTTGTCAAGTGTATCATAAGTTCCAACAAACCTATCTATGACACGCTTACCAACCTTACTACTACCTTTAACAAATACCTCATAAACCATAATCAACCCCCATTATATTTTAGTGTTCCACTCTTGTAATAGTATGCGTACTTGTACTCCCCACTCGTCATTGTTTCCCAAATCCCTTACCAAGAAGAAAGCAAGTTCTTTGTCAATGTTCTTTACATAATCTTCATAACTATCAAAAGCAAAGATAATTACATTTTTATATTTAAGCAACTTACCACTTGTGCTTAAACTAAACAAACATCTCGTAGCATTTATTCCCGTATGTTTGATAATCGCAGTTTTCAAATCAGTTTCTTTATCTATGATTTTGTCTGCTACAATTTCAACCTTTACACTATACTCTAATTTAAGCATACGCACCCCCCTAGAAATAAACATCAGCACCACGCACTTGCTTTACATTGTAGGCAACATTCCAGTTCTCTACCCATTTAATTTGTTCACTCATTTTGTTTAGCAATTCTTTTTCAAAATTAGCAACAAAGTCAGCCATAGTATTAAACTGTAATTCCAATACTGCATTATAATTTAATACCCTATTGTCCTCACTCATAGAGAAATTTTCAGTTCTACCATAGTAAGTATAATCGGTTAGAGCAACATTTAATTCTTTCGGCTCTACTAATTCATAACTTGCTTTCACATCTACTTTTACAATACAAACTAAATTCATAGTTCCCACCTCACACATATACTATTGTAGCATACTATAACTAATTATCAACTTGCAATTTCTTTTTCTCGTTCACTAACAATAACAACTCTTGCACTTTACCCATTGTTTCGGGGAAATTAGTGTTTGTATGTATATATGGTACACGCATTAAATAAAATCTTTCTGCTTTAACAATATACATACTATTCAACTGCACCTCCTTACCATTTACTAATCTATATGTATGCAACCCCTCATAAGCCCTTTGACTTGTGGTATATTCAAACCAACGACTACCACCTAGTCCACCACCACAAGTAACTGTCAACCTTAAAACAGTTTTATATCTCGGCTCGCCTACCCACTTGCAAGGGGTAAGAGGGTATTTAACTATATCCCCGTCAAAAAATTTTATTTCGTTTTCCATAACCACACCTCCTAATCAACATTAGTCAAGTCAACCCCGTAGGTTTCCTGTGCCTCTTTACAAATTTTATTCCACTCGTCTAGGTCATTAGTGTTAGACCAATACTCATAACTATCAACATTTTCCTCGTGGAAATTATCATAAATCTCATACAAATCTATCGTACCTTCCCACAAGTCCGTCAACATATTGCCGATAGTATGTAGTTCTAACTTACTGTCTTTTGGTACTGCAACAAAACCAACATTAGACGTGTCCCAGTTCCGTACTGTAAATTCCCCATTGTCTTTGTGTGGGCATTCAGCAACAGTAAAACTGCTACCACTATGGCGCAACTCGTGTACCCAATAGTAATTAAACTTATCCCCGTATTTAGCAATAACCTGTTTCTTAAAATCTTCAAACGGGGTATCACTATCCGTACTCACATTTATCTCGTGGATAGACCCTTTCCATTCGGGCAAACAAAAGTGTAATCCAAGAGAGCCAACAAGATAATCATAAATCTCACTACCATTAAACCAGTAATCTGCCTGTACTTTACTTACTGTATATCGTGGTAACTCTTTAATAATAGTTTCCACCACCACATTTTCGTTGCCTTGTTTTAATACTCTTTCGTCTTTGATAATCTTTTCCATAACACCCTCCATTTCTATACTACTATTCTAGCATATTTTAACTTACTTGTCAACACCTTTCCAGTAAAACACAGTAATCTTTTTGCCTTTACTGTGCATTGTGTACTGCTTTACTTTATATCCCATAAACTCCCAATTATCTAGGATATTATTAAATGTATCTACATCTATAATTTTATGGTCATAAAGATATACAACCTTGTTATTAGTCCGTATGATTTTAAGCATATCACACTCCCAATACCTTATACATCTTCCCCGTCTTAAAACAATACACATACTCATAATCTAACGGGAAAGACATAACAATTTTATTAAAAAAGTAGTTCGTATCTCTATACACTCCGTAAGTCCACGACCTTTTAGACGGACTTAAACCACTCATACAAAACACACCCGTCTTATTCTTGCCCTCAAATATAGTGCGTAGTTTATTTACAATATCAAACATTTCCGCACCGCACTCAACCAAATCAACACCCTCAACCTTTCCTTTTTTATTTTTCCAAATCACTCTTTTCATAACGCACCCCCGTACTGTCGTTTCCAAACCAATGTATCACTAGCATAATGTCTAGTTCTTTTACTGTTCATATAGGCAACCTGTTCGGCCTTGCTTTCGTCTTTATTTACAGTACAAGAAATAAATTTAATATCTTTAATTAAACCCCCATTTAATAGATTAGTTTTAAGAGCGCGTTTCACATCAGCAACAGACCGACCCAACATTGTAGTAGTATGTTTTTGTTTTTCCCCAAAACATTTATAGGTATAATTTACATTAAATAGTTTCATAGGTTTCCCCCGTATAAATTTTAGTTATAGGGGAAGGGAATGGAGTACCCTTCCCCCGTTCAGTTCACAGTAGTACATCTGCTAATGCTTGTATGTTCGCAACTGGGATAGTGTGGCAACCTATCTTCACAAACTTATCATTGTTAGCAAGGATAGTATAACCGCCTACACTATGACCGACAATGTTATGCTTATGTTTCCAAGCCCTCAATGCGGTAGTGATAGCACTTACGGGCATTGTGATATGTTTGGTAGTGGTAATCTCGTTAGTGTCTTTTAATAGTTTCACAAAAGACGGACTAGGCACACCGAACATATTTATAAACAGTTCCCGTTCCTTCTCGTGCGTATGGTAGTAATCCCAGTTAAACATATAATCGTCAACCAAATCAAGTAAAGGTTTATTAGAAATGCTTTTCTTAAAATCGGCAATTTCTTTTTTAGTTTTCTCTGCCTTTGCTTGTGCTACTTTACGCACTCTCTCACTTGCTTTTCTAATGCTCTCTGCCGACAATGCTTTGCTCAAAAACTTATTAAACTTTGCCAACCCTTTAATGCGTGTACCAGTAGCAACAACAAACCGATTAGCATTCGCAAGTAAAGTCAAGGCATACTCTCTGTCTTTTGCGCGTGTGTAGGTTTTTTTATCCCCTATCTCTCTCTCAAAATCTCTCGTAAAGTTCTCGGCAATAAACTTTAATACCTCTTTTTTAGTCCAATTAGAGGTATTGTACCCGTATCTAAAGGGTACATTTATAACATCAAACGGGCAAGCCGATACTAATGCGCCATAATGTTTGCAAGTAGTGTGGGAGTAAAAACTATTATCTGCCAACAATACCTTGCCCTTCTTGCCCTCGTAAATATACCCGATACTCGTTCCATAACTACCAAAGGTATTTTTCTTAAACCAAGCCGACCTTGTATAGCAAGTTTCCCCGTTATTATTGTGAAAAAATGCGTGTCCTAAATCTACTACATTTCCGTATGCGTGTTTCGTCATATACTGCCTCCATTATTTTTATTTTCTACTGCCTTACTACAATACTATTGTAGCATATTATAACTAAAAAGTCAACACCTTACATTTCCAAGTAAGCACCACCAGTAATATCTGCAACAGGTACAAACTTAAAAGAGATTATTTTATTATTAGTGCCATACTTTTTATGTAGTTTCTTTTCAAACTCAACTCTATTGCAACTTGTCTTAAACTGGTAGTCATTAAAACCACCGATAGCCATACAATTAAACATACGAACGATAGCAATATACATATACACCCCCTTAAATATCGTCAAAACTATCCCCATAAATAGAGCGCATTATACCTTGTACCATTTTGTGTATTTCTGCCGTATCTTTGCGCCCGATACCAATGATATTTATTTTTACTATCTTTGTATGCTTACCCAGTTCATTTATACCATAGATATAAATATCATTTTCCCCGTCAATAGTATAAGCATAGGATAGATATTTTTTCATACTATTGCCCCCTTATAGTTTCCAGTTTCCCAAACCCGATAAGTACCACCCAACCTATCCCACGACAACGGATAGCAAACACACATAAACCCGTACTTTTCGTAGCACTTATCCAAGTTCTTACTGGTATCTTTACAAACAAACAACCGACTACACTTACTAGCACCCCAGTTCTTTTTGTTATGAGCGCACCATTTTGATACTACTTTTTGTGCCACAGTTTTATCTATTGTCTGCACCTTAAAAATATACACTTGTGGCATATCCTTACCGATATAGTAGCCGACCATATAACCTTGTTTCATAGTACCCCCTTAAAAATACTTTTCTAACTGTCTAAACTTTGCACTCTCTCTAATCAAAAAGTGTCCGTCTTTATAGAGTAGTGCGCCTTTGATTTTGTGCTTATAGACAAAATTATATGCTACTGTTTCATTTTCCAAATCGCATACAAACACCTCTGCCATAGTTCCGTTTTTAGTTTTGCCATAGATATAAAGTGATACCATACTACACCCCCTTACTTACCACTCATAATGTTAGCCATTTTCATTATAGCCAATGTACTCTCGGCTTGTTTTTCGTTAGTTATAGTAGTTTTTGATAAAGTTTCCTTCATAGACGGGGATAACTTATCATACTCGGCCTTAAAACTAGCCAAAAACTTATCACACTCGGCTTTAATTTTATCGGCAGTTCCGTCTATCAAAACCGCCCGTACATACTCCCTCTCATTGTTAGGCAGTTTCTCAATAGCATCCTCCAAAACACTCTCGTACTCAAACCGTTCCCAAGTACGATTATAATAACACCGCTTGCTAGTGTACCCCGTACCATAATCGTCTAAATTGTGGCAGAGATGACGGAAGCCATATCTTGTATTTTCCGTCCAACAAACAAACATAATCGTTTTGTTATTAGGTAAAGTACAACTAAAATTTTTGTAATCGTATTTTTTGTAAGCCATAATGATACCTCACTTTATTAGTTATGCTACAAGTATAACATATTTTAGCATATTTTGTCAACACCTTTGATAGAATAGGGGAGTAGTAAATACCCCCCCCCCATTCTATGCAATAGGCCATAAATTGCACCCGTTATTTTTCAAACAACCATTTTCGGTCATAGTACAGATATAAGTATCTACTGTAATTAGTTTTTGTGGGATAGTTTTTGCCGATACATACTTAAAACCTATAAACCCCGTCCGTCCAAGATAAGCACCTAATTGTAAGGCAAATTCACGCATAGTCATTTTATTATCGGCGCGTATAGCATACAAGTCCGTCATTGTTTCATTTTCACGCATAGGCACTTTACATTTTACAGTAATCACATAATACATAATACACCCCCTATTTACTCATAGTTTTTGCCAAACTGTCCACATAATAAACCAAATTGCCATAGTTTCCGTTAGTCCAAAAGTCAGTAATAATCTTTTTATTAGTTTCCAAAAGATTATTTAATTTTTCCAGTTTTTTGCTACTTTTGCGCCCCTCAAACAAAGTAGTGATAAAGTTTCCGTCTGCAAAAGGGGTAAATTGACGCATAATAACTCCACCCCCGTAGTCCTTTTGAAATTCCTTGTGTACTGATAATCTATACTGCCCGTTTCTATGTACTACCTCTGCAACTAGGTACTCATTTTTATCGTTCAATTTTACTTGCATAGAATAAACCTCACTTTTGATAAATTATACTACTTTACGGGCATACCATAGACGGGAGGTAAGATGATACACCCATAGAGTAGCATAATAGAGGGGGGTATTTTGGCGGTTTATAGCCGACATAGTACCCCCCCCAGTTCTCAATGTTTTTTTTGGTAATAATCTTTTTTAGCGATTATTTTTCTATCTTATTTTGTCTTTTTAGTCAGTTATGATAATAAGCAACACAACCCAACATCACTATTCTACCCAAAAATAAAGACACTCTCACAATACTCACAAAATAGACATACTACCTCATAAATTTTGTGATATATCCGCTTTTTGTTTATTTTTACCCATAATAAAAAATAGTATAGTATTTTTAGCATACCTATAATATCCCATTGTTTCCCTCTATGGTATAATAACACCGCTTGTATCTTACTATTAGCGGAATGGTAGTCCATCCCTCATAAGTCAATTTCGGCTTTTGGTACTAGCAACTAATATCATTTTGTTTCGTAATAGGCGCAATATACCCGTATCATTGTTATATTGCCTTATGCTTATTAAATACCTAGCACAATTTTTCAAAGACCCGCCCTATAAGTATTTTTTGCTTTTGTATATAGTTTTTTATGTTTTGATACTATCTCATTCATAATATACTTATATACTATTGTAGCATATAGTGTTATAAGGCCACTCATTCACTACACATATATTATAGCATATTTTGAAATCTTTTGCAATACCTTTGTTTCATAGTGCTAATAGTTATATAGGGAAATTATACGATTATATCCGTATCGGTACTATATAACTAATATATTGTAATGTTTATTAAATATCGTTTGCGCCCTGTTTTTAGTAATGCGCCTTTACTGTTTCTTACTACACTTATATTATAGCATTTTTTGGTACTTTTTGCAAGACCTTTACTATAATTTTTTTGTAAAGTTTTATTATACCACACGCGGGTTTTTATTTTCCTTACACATATATTATAGCATATTTTGAAATCTTTTGCAATACCTTACTGCTATATTTTGAAAAGGTTTTATTTTTCCTTTTCATACTTATATTATAGCATATTTTAGATATTTTGTAAAGACCTTGTATGATACCTTATTAAATTTATTATAGTATATTGTGGTATAGTGATTAAATGCTCAAAATTGACTTATAGCGCGTCTTTTGTTTGTGGTATAGATAAGATATAGGGCGCATAATAAAAATTGATTGTAGGGCATTTTTGATTGTTTCCCGTCTATTTATTATGGTATATTGTAGCATAGTATGGAAGGATATTTTTTAGAGGTCTTGACAATCTGCTCAAAATATGCTATAATCCGCTATATTCCGCTTGCCGTTTTTAAGGATAGCCGACGGGAACAGCCACTATGGGATTATCAGATTCCAAAAATAATTTCTAGAATTGTGGAAAATTTTTTTTGGTAGAAAAATTTTTGGACTTTTTTATGGAAGTTAGTCTGTCAATTTTTTTGGAAAATTTTTTAGGGATTTATGTTTAGGCAGTCTATCTACTATATCAGTTATATCTGACCCAGCCTCTATATGTAACAATTTTAATTTCTTACGTAGAGTATAATCTAGTACACAGGCTTCTCTTGATATATTAGTAACAGACATCAAATTGCCCTTATACACAAATTTAGGCCCCCAATGTCTTCTATTGAACTGATTAACACTTCTAGTAACCCATCGACAGTTTGATGGCTCATAATTACCGTTATTATCAATTCTATCTATTTGTAAATCATCTCTGTATCCGTTACTATAGGACCAATCATAGAACTTTTGAAACCCAGTTTTAGGGGCAGTCCACTCGTCACATATTCGTATCCCTCTTCCACCATAATTACTGTAATTCCATACTTTTGGGTTATAGCATCTTGACTTCATACCCATATAAATTCCATACAATCGAGTATATCTCTTCCCACGCAGTTTAGCACACCCACAATTCTGCTTCTTATTTAAATAATCGACTCGAGTAGTAAATACTTTTCCACACTTACACCTAACGGTAATCTTTCTTTTTGGCTCTATATTAATAACAACCAAATCACCGATAGTTCTACCTATATAAACATTATTCATTTTTATACTGTCTTTTTCCATAAATCAGTCCTTTTTATAAATTTTTGGTAGATTTTTTATAAGAAATAACCCCTATTTTTATAAATTTTAGGGGTTATTTTTATAAATTTTGACCTTATTTAGTGTGGGCCGTACAACCTTCTTTTAGTCTAGTTTCATATTGGTCACACACTTTAATGACTCTAGGGACCATAGTAACTGTTCTTCCTATAGCGACTCCAGGCAGACCAGAGGCTCTTGGCATTGGGACTAGTCTGACTTCTGTATGGTGTTTGATACAGACCTGGTGGTATGGGTGCTTACAGGGATTAACCTTTATTGTGCCGAGTAACAGTAATATAAGTATAATACATACTGTTACTATTAATGTTATTGTTAAACACTTCCTATCTAATTCGTTCATTGTATATCCTCGCAGTTCTGGAATACTTGGTTTAATTGCCTGTTAACGATATAAAAGGTAGTTCTTTTTGGAATATCCTTTAATTTTGTGGCACCAATGTATGTCATAGTAGAGCGTATCCCACCTAGTATATCTTCCATTACTCTATTTGCGGGACCTGTATATGGGATTAATTTCTCTCTCCCCTCTGACGTTCTATAGTCCTTCATACCGCCAAAATGCTTCTCTTGGGCCAGTTTTGATGACATACCATAGAACTGTTTGTACTTGTTCTCTTTATAAACATAGTGGGTATCGGTGTAATAGTCTAGGGTGTCATCGGGGTCTTTTTCATCAGTAGAATAAATATTACCGTCTGTTGATACCCAGGTGTCGTGGTCTATTTGGTTGGTTTGGTATCTCTTTGTTACCAATTTCCCTGCGGCTTCATCTGTACCTGCTAACATACCACCGAGCATTACAAAGTCGGCCCCAGCACCAAATGCTTTAGATATGTCCCCAGGATTTGTACAACCACCGTCCGCACATATCATACCACCTACACCGTGAGCAGCATCGGCACAGTCTAATATGGTAGATAATTGTGGTCTGCCTACTCCCGTTTTAAGTCTGGTCGTGCAAACTGAACCTGGTCCAATACCCACCTTTATTATATCTGCACCATTAAGGATTAAATCTTGAGTCATATCACCCGTAACTACATTGCCAGCCATAATAAGAATTTTTGGGTATCTGGTTCTTAATTCCTTTACAAATTTTAATAGGTTCGGAATATAACCATTGGCAATATCTACACATACTTTATCTATGGCGGGGTTATTATCCAGGAGTTTGAAAAATTCTTCTTTATTATCTCTTAGGCCGATAGATACAAACTGTAGTTGTTCATACGTATAGAAGTGCTTATTTAATTGGTCGTAGGGGATATGCTTATGAAAACAAGTCATAGCCTCATACTGTTCTAAAACTGCGGCCATATCAAATGTACCCGTGGTGGCCATATTAGACGCAATTAAACCACAGGAAACAATTTGCTCTGGGTAGTATTTGAATTTAAATACACGTCTGGCCACGGCCTCATTACGTGAGTTTAATGTGGTTCTTTTTGGTTGAAACAGTACATCACAGAAATCTAATTGTGGTTCAGTGTAAATTCTCGTCATTTAATATCTCCCTTCTTTTTGCCATCTGTTCTTCAATATATTGATTCCATAATTGAAACCAATTCTTTCTATATTCTTCCATCTCTATTACTAACAGTTGATATGCTAATGATTTAGATTTTTCAATACCTCTGGTAGATAATACACTAATTATATCATTAATTGTGTTATCTATTCGCTTATCATACACTGGTGTTGGTTCGTGTAGATGAGCCATATGCCGTCTAAAACGGTTGATGGCATACTTCTCAACCGAGTTTAAGGCGTGTATGAGATGAGGTGTAGACATCTCACCAAGGAACATACCTTTACCGTCTTTGGTTACCCATCTGCGTTTTGTGGGGTCAGTTACTTTCGTCTGTGGCCAGCGTCCCATCTTCTACCTCTATTACTTGTTGAGTTGCCATATAATCTTTCAGGAACTCTTCAATACTGTATGGTTGCTTAACTGTTTTAGAGCACCCAGCGATACATAATAATGCGATTAGAATCAATAGTTTTTTCATTTTATTTAGTCCACACTTACTCTTCTTCAATTTTCACGAAAGATACACGTTCAGAATAATAGCCATTTGAAGTTCCATACCATCTTATATCTACATATCCTTTTTGTGTAGCCAGTTTATAGAACGTCCAAGTAAAACTATAGTCATAGGTTTCTTTTGGATTTTCTCCAGAATTGCTATTTTCTTCAGCAATAAGAATTTCACTTCCAATTAAATCTTCTACATCGCCTATTACATCATCAATATCAACAGTTTCACAACAATCCTGCTCGTGATACATTTTGTATTTTGAGCCATCAGAACACACAAAAACAACTTCGTCAGACCCTTTTTCCAAGCCTTGTATGTCTAAAATTGTTTTCCCAACTAAGTCCTTAAATTCTGCCATAGTTAGTTCTCCGTTCCATAATTATCAAAGTATCTCTTTACATAAACAATTGGTGTTCCCTTATCACCACTACCACTTGTTAAGTCCATTAAAGATGCTAGTAAATCTACATATCTTCTTGGAGTAGTGCCTTGACTTACCATATTGCCTTTTAAATTATTATCTTTATTTTGAATATCTGCTTTAATGGCTTCTTCTAATTCTTTACCATTTAGATTAGCATACTTTTCATCGGCAATATTCTTTAACTTCAATTCGTTCGGAGTTCCCTCTAAACCTTTTGTATAAGCAGGTGAAGTAATTGGGTCGGCAAATTCCCAAATGCCACCTACGGGGTCTTTGAAACAGCCATCACCATAGACCATTACTTCTACTTTCTTTTGTAGTGTTCTGTTAAAGATATTTGCTTTAATTTCTTCAACGAGTTTTTGAGCGTAGTATTTAGAAGGAAATAATTTTAATTTTTCTTCACTTGCTTTATTTGAACCCAAAAGACCCCATTCACATTTATTGCGACAAAAATCTGCCAATGTGAATTTCCCTAACTTATCACCAACAGGGTGGAGTCTACAATCAATAGCAGAGTCAAAATCATAATTAAGTGATTCATTGGGCAATTTAATATAAGCGTCTTTACCCTCACCCTCAATGATTGATTTGTAGTATTCATCATAGTTAAGCCCTGTAAATGGGTGACAACGATACACATTGCCGACTTCATCTACATAGTCTAGTCTAAGATGAACTCCAGATTGGGCGGCACGAGCAATTGCTTTTAGAATCATCGCAAATCTATTTCTGGAAAAAATTGGACTAATAACAGTGATGTAGTTATGATTTCCAATTTTCTTTCTAATATCTTCGGCAACTTCATCTACTGTTACATAATTACCCTCTGCTCTTGCTACAATAGATTCGGTAATGCCAATAACATCACCGTCTTCAATATTATCAATAGCATTTAAAACAACGTCAGTCACGATTTCTGCTAAATTATCGCCTTCTCTAATAATTGGTGCTATTAAACCCGTAGAACTCACTCCATATTTTTTAGTCATTTATGTCCTCCAAACCGCGTGATTGAAATATACCATAGGCAATATCAGACCCATATTTTTTTACCATTTTACCAAATTTAATACAATCAGTGGCACACTCGTTGTACAATTTAATATGATAAATTGGAGTGTGAAAGAACCGAGTCCACCAGTCAGATGTGGCGGTTCTATCAATGTTTAGAAATGTCCATATAAGTCTTAGTCGTGTCATTTTATTCTCCCTTTTTAATACAGTATCCTACTTATAATACTCAGCATATTCGGAATTTCTTATATCCGATTTTATCTGTTGGTACGAATTTTTAATAATGTGTGTACTGGTCCCAAACGATACTAAACAATGTTCAGCATCAATCTCTTTTATTAATTCAATCATATTAAGATTAATTAATATTGGTTCATACTTTAATGGACCACAACTTTGTTTAATTCCTTCTTGATATTCTACAAACATAATTTCCTCTTTACTTTTTGAATATAATCAATTAGTTCTTGGTCGGAAACTATTTGATAATTCCATACATCTATTCCTACATTTATGTTTAAAATTTTATTCTTCTTATCATAATAGTGTTTCCACAAATTATGAACGTGACCACACAAATGTATTGACAATCTGTTCTCTGGGTTCATAGGCGATGGGTAGTGTGAAGCACTAACCATATATGGACCCAAATGTGTTATCAATAAATCGGCAACAGTATTAACCCTGTTGTTTGTATCGTGATTTCCTTTGATACTTATAAATGTTGGTTTTATCTGGTCAAGATAATATGATTCTTTTTTCTTTTCACCAGGCACACCACGTTCACCACCATAGCACATAAAGTCACCTAAATGTACCAGAGTATCTCTCTCACCAGCACGCATATTGATGTTGTTAATTAAAACTTCGTCCATACGCTCCGCTGATTTAAATGGTCTGTCACAATATTTAATAATATTGACGTGTTGAAAATGTAAATCAGAAGTCCAGAATCTAGCCATAGTACACATACTCCCTGTTTGTATCTATGTATGAATTGATACGGACCACGGCCCCGTCATCTTCTACATCGGCAGACAAAATCAAATCTTTATACATCCAGTATTTTGTACCAACATCATCATACAAAATCTTACCAGATTTCAAAGCATCTATAATTTCATCTACTGTAGTTACTGTAAATTTGTTCATTTCATCACCTCATCATAATTAATCACAATCGGTCCGTTAGTTCCCTTTTCATTAAGTAGAGTTAACAGTTTGTCCTTATGAAAATGTATAGTATCTACAAACTTTATAGCACCATTAATACTAATATACACTGGGCACGGAAACAAACTTTCTTTAGAACTCATCAAGGTCGATGTTGTGTATTTTATCAGTATCTTTTTTGTCGCTGCTGTCATCTTTAATAACTCCATACTCATCTTCATAATGCTCATTTAACCATTTTTCAAACTCGTGTAATGGCGTATGATGTTTAATAGTATAAACACACATTTGTAATAATGTATCTAACTCACTATATTTAAAAGAACTTATTCTGTACTGAGGAAATGTATTCTCCCATCCATACGAATTTGCCCGCCTATTCTTATAGTATAGATAAACTTTGTGTGTGTCTTCATTGTGTTGCTCATATATAGTATATGAGAATAGTTCTATATTATCTGGATTTGCTACCAGTACGAACGCCTCAGCAAATTTTAAGACAGGAACAACTAGCCCGTCTCGTCTAACAACATAGGTGTCCTCACCACCAGCATCTATTAATCTCTGTGTAAATTCCCTTAGTTTCATAATTCTATTTTACATAATTGTTAATTTTTTGTCAAATTCTGTTTAATCATTTCGAGCATACCCTCTAACTCATACTCGGCTGCTTCCAATGCTTCTTTCTTTGTTAAATACATATACTTGTGGTCGGTATCATTAAACACATCAACACAACCATCATCAAATGTTACTTCTACTTCACCCGCTTCGTTTGCTTTTACGTCTTCTACTTTACAGTCGTGAACAATATAATTTAGTCCCAAATAATAAATTACTTGTCCTTTCTCCAATTTACCCGCATCATTTTTTGTCATAACCTATCCTGAACCTTTCGGACATCTCATAATCATATGTATAACCCTTATAGTTCACATCTCCTTTATCTATCTCTTCTCGTTCTCTATTTCTTAACGTCTCTACATTGCGTACTATTTCCTGCGTTACTACAAACAAAAATCTTTCTGGTCCTTTTTCTTTTATTCCATATGTTTCCAGAGCACAAAATGTTTCTGGGTATAGCCTACCATAGTCAACCAAGTCTGACGATTTTTCTGGTAGTTCCCTAGTTGATTTTAATTTCAACACGCATTTGTTTGCCTCATCTTTACGAAGACGAAATAGAGATGTCATTACTTGTTTTGTATTTGTTTCACCTCTATGTGTACGCCGTCTAACATACAATGAATTGCTGGCCACATATGCTTCTACAGAGCCTCGTTTTAGTTTAGATGCGTGGTTATCTTTTTTAAGAGGAATCGTGTACAATAAGTTTGATGGAAATTTTGTTACATTTAATTGATATGATGTTTCTTTAATCAGTTGAATTAAATCACAACTACCATCAGTTATACTATGCGCCCCATATCTAAAAAATAAATTCACATCGTAGTCTGCCATCTCTGGAACTATGACAACGATTCGTGAAGAAGTATTCTGTCGTAGATACCGAACACATTTGTAGTACTCACCCTTTTTCTTACCATACGCATACACTACTACGATGTCTGGCTTATAAATTGTCAAAAATCTTTTCATTGTTGAGTCATACGAACTGGACCCAACAAACTCTATCTCACTATGCTTCTGTAATTCTATCGTTGTTAGTGTGCGTGGTAAATCATCATTACACACCAACAATGTTTTAATTTTGTTGCCCAACACCATATAATTTATTTACTTCAAAATACTTAAATGCTTTGACGAAATTATAGAACAAAATAGAATTATCATTCTTAATTTTCCCATCAATATACAACTGCCAAACCTGGTTAATTGTAAAGCCAAGGTTTAACTTTTTAGCCCACTCTACAAACCAATTGTAGATATATTCAGACTGGGTAATAACTTCATCATCTTTAAGTATTTTTATCTCTGGTAATATCATACATACATTATACAAAATATAACAAAAAAAGTCAAGAGGCAATAACACCTCTTGACCCCAAACTACATACTATTAAATCTATCCTAATTGTGCCGCATACATAGATGTCAATTCAGATGAACATCTCTGTACCGTTCTGTCCCATAACCTAGTTGGGAACCCGTGATGTAACTTACCTGCTGGTCTTATCACACTCACTGGGTTATTCCAATCTTTTCTAACTTCCATAACCCCGTATGGTGTACCCTCTACTACTCTAAAAACATCTTTAACCAAATGAGATTCTACTGCATAAAACAACTTATTTGGCATTAATTTATACACAGGGTCTGGAAGTTTATGCCCTGGGTTAATTAATTCGTTGAGATAGGCATCGTGTTTCTTTTGTTTTGATTTGAACTCGTGCTCAAAATCAGATAACGAAACTTTAATCTCTACTTCTTGAACATCTGTACTACACGCCCCAATTACATCGGCGAAGTAGTTATTTAATACTCCTACTTCTGTTGCTACTAACGGCCAATGTCTTATGAACCGATAGTAGTACATTACTAAACCTTTTATTTCTATTGATGTTAATGGGTGCATAATCAATTACCGATGGCAGGACTTGAACCCGCAATTCAGAGTTCGTAGCTCTGTGTGATGTCCATTTCACTACATCGGTATTACTTTAACTAAATACGCCGCCAATAAGCAGCAATTAAAAGCAATCAAATTAGACAAAAATACGTCTAAAAACCAATGTGCTTTAACTTTTATTCTTGTCCAGCCACACAGCCAGGCCAACAATAAGAAAGGAATAAATACATACCAAGGCTGAATGAAAAATAAACAGAAGTAAGCGGGCAAGCAAGCACTCATAGAGTGACCACTGCATAAACTTTCTCCATCCTTATGTGAGTAACCGTGTACATAAATTACGTGGTCCCCAACGGTATCACGTGGTCTTGGCTCGTCAAATATTCCTTTCAAAATCTGTACAATTAAATTTCCAATACCATATACTACTGCAAATAATACCAATAATTTCCACCCACTTAAAAAGAATATCACGGGCAGTGCTGCTATTGGTAGTAACAAAGTTAGAACATCGCCTAATTTCTTAATAAAGTTCATCATTAATCTTTTCCTTTACAAGTCTTCTCTTTGCTTTATTTCTTTGTCTTTTTGCTAACTTTCTTGCTGAAGTTTTGGTTGTTGTGTACCGCCACTCATCTTGTTTAACGTGTAAATCTCTGTCCATATTACCAGATTGCGTATTTTCTTTTTTTGGTATCAGGGTCTAGAATTACAAATCTGTTGTTGACAATTAAACAGGGCACATCTTTCAATTTGCCCTTTTTATTTTTAACTGCGAACATCATTTTCTTTCCTTGATACACCTTGACCTTCGCATATTTAGGGTCCTTTTCGTGCCACTCTCTTGTTATATTCTTGAACCAATCTAAAGAGTGTTTGGATTCACCGAAGATAACAACGGTGAACCGACTTACTAATTGGCATAGTAAGTAATACGTTTTCATCCATAATTCATATACTTTCATCATTTAGTTCACCTTAAAATGGCACGTGTCCTTGGAATTGAACCAAGAGTATTCTGGTTTTGGAGACCAGTGGTTTACCAATTAACCGAGACACGTAAAATGGTGCGGAAGGAGGGAGTCGAACCCTCACGGACTTGCGTCCAACAGATTTTCGTACCACACTTACTTTCGTAAGCAACTTTCGTTTTGTAGTCTGGACTTTATCTTTACCATAGATTTCTCTTTAGGTAGTGCCTGTTAAGTCTCTACACCTTCCATTTCTGGATTGGCTCGGTATTCCCATAGGAAAGGGTTCACCGAATTTAAGCACATTCAGTCATAGACTTTCGTCTACGCTGCTCGTCTGTACCATATAGACCACTACACTTTCGTGAACAAAACGGACCTCTCTTACCACGTTTTGAATCACTTGCTCTGCGTTGTTGTTGAGCACGTGTCATTGTAAATTTCTTACCACAATACACACAAGTTGCAACAACATTATCAGAATACTTAGTAGAGTGTTGTCGTTGATGTTCACCACGAGGAATAACAGTCAAATTATCAAGACTATTATTTTTCATATTTCCATCTATATGGTGTACATCTTCATATGGTTCTAATGGCCTTCCTAATTTTTCAGCCATTAGTATTCTAGGATAAGATATGACTTTGTGTGTTACTTTGTCATAACACCGATACCTACCATCTTTATTTACATAGATATTGTATCGTTTTGTGTCTACCATAATATCTTCCTATATCCAAGTCTGTCGCGTCTACCAGTTCCACCACTACCGCATTATTTATTTCTATTAAGTATTTTGTATGTAATTAAATCTGCCACAACATTAATAAAAATGTTGCCTATAAACCCTACAAGAACACCTAATAAAAAATGTATCATAAATCTGGGTTGAACGAACGGAATTGAACCGTTGCCTCTTGAGTCACAATCAAGCGGGCTACCATTACACCACGCCCAACATAAATCTTTTAAATCCTACCCTCGGTGGGACTCAAACCCACAAGCCTTGGAGGTAGAAGCTCCACGTGCTATTCAATTACACCACGAGGGCGTTTAAATCCATTATCTTTTCTAGTTCGTACTGTCTTTGGGTCAATTCCATAATCTTTAACCCATTTAACAATTGTCTTGTCAGACACACCATATTTCTTTCCAACTGCTACATATGAACTAGTTTTTATTTCTTTTATTAATGTGTCTGCATCAGGTCTTTCACATCTTCTACTTCTTAATCCCCTACAATGCTTACACATAATAGCACCAGCACACATTTCTTTTCCACATACTGGGCATATTCGTGACCTTTTTATAGCAACAAATATATGTGGTTGAATTTCTTCCACATCACATCCCTTATGAAAAGCACTGTGGTCATTATTAGTTGCAAATATCATTAAATTCTCAGGTCTGTTATCACGTTTATTCAAATTTATATGATGTACGTGTTCTTCTGGTTTTAAATAACGCCCAATCATTTCTTCTGCAACTAATCTATGTTCTGCTACACACCCATTTGTCTTTGCGTGTGGGTGAGTTGGTACATAAACATACTTATAGTCAATTCGTTTTGCCATAAAATCTCTAGGGATAGTAGGAGTTGCACCTACACACCTCTCGGCACTAGTTTCTAAGACTAGCGTGTCTGCTGTTCCACCATATCCCCATTAAATTTGGAGCGAACTACGGGGCTTGAACCCGCCCACCAACATTGGCAATGTCGTATGCTACCACTAACATCAAGTTCGCATTTTGGAGCGACTAAAGGGATTTCAACCCTTCCTCTATCGTTGGAAGCGATACGTGCTATGCTCTGACACTATAGTCGCAAAAATGGCTGCCTAGACAGGACTTGAACCTGTAACATTTCGATTAACAGTCGAACACTCTACCCATTGAGTTACTAGGCAATATTTTCAAATTGTTTATAGTATTTACGAACCGTACCACGACTTATTTTGAGTTTATCAGCAATTACATAATCAGAATTACCACAACTTTTTAATTCTATTATTTTACTAATATACTTATCATAGGTTGTTGCACTTTTCTCAACTACAAATCGTTTTTGTTGCGCGTGTACTTCTCTGTGACAATTAGAACAAAGCAATACACACTTATCTAATTCTTTTTTAAGTTTATCCCAACTATGTGTTGTTCCATATTGAGATATACCAAAATCTTTTTGCGTTGGGTCTTTATGGTGAAACTCTAAAGCATCAACACACTTATTATACCCACAACAACTACACTTTCCACCAAGATATTCTACTGCTTTTAACTTAATTCTTCTACGCCGTAGTGTTACTGCTTCCGCTGCACATTTCTTACATCTTGTATGCCCGTCTTTTTCAAATTTATGTTCCGTAAGTCCGTGGTATTTACACTCTTTTAATACTGTTTTATTCATTGTACAAAATAAAACCCACTCGATTCGTAAAAGTTGGAACTCTTTGGTAGCCGAGTGGGTATTCAGTACAAGCCTGAATAAAATCTTTGGTTATAACACTAGGTGTTGCTACCCAGGAGGTTCCAATTCCTGTCCTACACCTAATGCAAGAGTGTAAACCAAACTTTAATTTTCAAATATATCGGAAGCGGAAGGATTTGAACCTTCGAACCCTTTCGGATTGCTCGTTTAGTAGACGAGTGCTTTCGACCAGACTCAGCCACGCTTCCAAATGGAGCCAGGTATTGGATTTACACCAATGATGTCCTTACGGAAACGGTTTTGCGGACCGCTGAGTTCGATTTCTCCCCCAACCTGGCACTTAATCGGCTTCACGGTTTAGTCGTGGTGACTTTTTGAGGGGGAGGCGCACCACTTGACCGATTATGAGACATACTTGGTGAGGGAATAACACCTGTATGTCAACGGGGTATATTTGGTCAATACCCAACCCGTGAGTTACACTAAGTATGGTAGGCGTACTTGGAAGTGCGCCAAGGACCTTCATCTTATCAGGATGACGCTCTAACTAACTGAGCTATACGCCTATAAATCTAAATGTGTACCCTTTGTATGACTTCCGTTCCCCTCTACATACGGAACCTATGTGATGTTTTGTAACAGGGAAATTCATATCTCTGGCACAATCAGCCATACAATCATAACACTTTCCAGTTTCAATACATATAACTTTACGTGCGTGAATGTTGTTTCCACCACAACTTTGTTCGTTTCGTCCACCACAGTTCTTAAAAGTTCCTTTATTTAAGTGTAGTCTTCTGTGGCACGACTTACAAAGTAACACACATTTTTCTAATTCTTTTAGTACTTTAGACTCAGAGTAATTCATTAATTTGCCAATACTAAAATCTTTAGTACTCTCATCTAAATGATGAAACTGTAAATTATTGACTGAACCACAGTATGCACAAACTCCACCAAGTAGTTTCTCATACTTTTGTCGGCGTTCTCTATAATAATTTCTAAAGTACTCTTTACTTGCTTTCATAAAACTGGCGGAAGACGGAGGACTTGCACCCCAGTGAGTTGCCCCACCAATCTGTTTTCAAGGCAGTTCTCGCACGCTTGTCGAGTTCATCTTCCACTAAACACATTATACTAAATTTGGTTGTCGTTGTCAAGCCCTTCAACTAGCCTGACACAATCTCGTCATACGTCTTTTAGAGAGACATCATCTGAACCGATATGCTATTTTACATCAAACGACAATGGTTCGTGGGCTAGGACTCGAACCTAGAATGATGGGACCAAAACCCATAGTGATACCGTTTCACCACTCACGAATAAATTTACCTGGTCGATTAGGATTTGCACCTAATAGTTTCCGTGAGTCCGACTTTCTTGTTACATACGGATGTTTTTGTTTATCACTACTCAGGCCACTCTCGCAGACACCTTTCAAATAAACAGACTCATACACTTTATCTTTTCCGACACGCCAGATATTACTTAACTCGGTAAGGATTTGCACCTTACATTGTGGTATTATCGATATACCCTGGTGTTTCACGTCCACCAGCCAACTTCTCTTTCAAGCCTTCTACCTATTCAGCCACGAGTTAAAATTTATTTTTCTTTCGCAATATCAAAGACTAATAATGCTAAAACACCAAATAAGATGAAAGCACCAATTTTGTCAATGAAAGGTAGTGCTAACCAATTCCAAGCAAACACAGCCAATGCGATTGCTGCTAATTTATGCCAAGAATTAAAGATTGCGAAAAAGTAATGTAACAATGCAGCAAAGAATTGTAACACTGCTTTCACTACTTCTTTTACTACTTTCCATACTTTAACATACCATTTTTCGGATGCCATAGTATTCTCCTTAACTTGCAAACACAGCAGCGGCAATTACGGTAGTCCATACACCATCTGCACAAATAGCCGACTGTGTTATATTTGTGGTCTTAACAATCTTACCACTCATTTTCCAAATCTGTTCTTTTTGGTCCCAGGTTGCTTCATTATCAAAGTCTAAACCTAAAGTTGTAGATAACATTAGTGCTGCTAAATCTTCCGCATAATCACCTGCTTGTTTATCAGTTTCACCAAAAGAGTGGTGTTCAGATAAATAGCCATAGTGTGAAGAATCTTTAGGAATAGCAACACCAACTGAAGCGGAGACTAATCTGTGTGCTTCATTACAGGTATTTCTACTGATAACACAATGCAAGATTTGTCCTGGCTTTAATAATTTCACACCTTTATCTTTTGTTATAATTTTACATTTAGGTGGGAAAATACTTGATACTGGAACAATATTGTAGCAAGCAATTTTAGCATCTCTCAATGCTTCTTCAAAACTTGCTAATTTTTCTTTATGTCTTCCAATTCCTTTTGTCAGGAATATTTCTTTCGGTACAAATGCTTCGTACATTGTGCTCTCCATTATTAAAATTGGTCTACGTGGCAGGATTCGAACCTGCGGTCTCGTGAGCCCAAGTCACGCGGATTAACCATCTCTCCTACACGTAGATAAATTGTCCACTCTTTATTATCCCAGTAAAGAGGGCGAAAACCGTATCCGCTGTTCAACTAGTGTTTCGGATAACCTCAGTAAAGCATCATCAGAGAGGCCTAGGTGGATTATAAAAGAGGTGGGTTTATTCTGTAATTATCCCACCGACCCTACAGACGGGTGATTATAAAATTTAGATGACTTACTTGCACCCTACTTTGCTCCGAACGTGCTACTAATCAGGTAGTCGCAGGGTGCATTTCAAGTGTGTTCCGAGTCGTCTATACACAAGGCGATTAACTCTTGCTCCTGGTCAACAAGTACTTTTCAGTCACAGTGATACCTTTTTCTGTAGGTAGTATCAAAACCTAAATTATCAAAATGTGGTGAGTCAAATGTTCCACGGCTCACTCACCTAAACCGTCCAACATTACACGTGCTAGTTGGAACTCTGTTTGCGGGATTACACGGAGGTGGTATGTAATTTAACCGCGAGTTGGAATGATGGTGGTCCGTGAGGAACTCGAATCCCCGACCTTCTGTGTGTAAAACAGACGCTCTACCGACTAAGCTAACGAACCATTTACTAATCTATAATAAATAGAGAGCAAGGGAAATGGAATCGAACCACCACGCCTTCTAAAAATGTAACACTTGTATACAGTAATTTACACAATTAGAATATCCACTCCAGCACCAGCGTTCATTGAATATAGTCCGTATACAAACTATACCAACTAAGGAGTCTTGCCCATAAATTGGTGGACGCGAACCGAATCGAACGGTCACAAACCATCGTGCAGGGATGGTGCACTCCCAGTTATGCTACGCGCCCAATAAGAAGAGATAGTTTTACACCTTATCTCCAAGGGTGGTAGGTTATGGTGAGGTGGCGTTAACAAGGAGCGATTGCCATAACTCAAATAGACTCCAACCACCTTGATGTACATCTACTAGTTTTCTACGATAGTTAGTGTGCTGACCATCACAGCCATCTCCACATCCGAGGTGTCTTATAGAGTCTCTAACTATAGGAATAATTAGATTACTATTCTTAGACGAACTTTCCCATCGAAGTAGAAAATTACAGGTACGATTCTCCCTATATAATTCCCACACCCATACCAGGAAGTGCAGACCAGTTTATTGGTTTATATAAGAAAGTATATATTTTAAAGCGTCCTATACCGAGACACTAGGGACAGGTCTTTGATAAGTGCTGAGTTGCCCCCGAGACATTTGCACTAAAAATTGTGGGTGATTACCGTACACCCCTACTGACTATGTAGACGTACTTTATTTAGTGCTAAAGTATAAACTCACAGGTTATGGTCCCTGACACCCCTTATAGGTACGTATACAAGGTCTGACGGATGCTTGCAGTCCTTGGCGCATCTACCAAGTATTCCTCACCACTTTCTTTTAGGTAATTACTCCTACTGTACTTATGGACTTCTTGGAAAAATTGTATTGAAGTTCTCCTATTCAATCCTGTAATCAGCAGAGGTGTTTTCTTTAGTCCAAAAACATAATCTCGTCAGATGTTATGAAGTGTATCTGCAAACACGCAATTGATGATGTAGCACCACCCTGCATTGTATGATTCTCGGATAATGCAGTACCGAGGGGATTAAGACCATTTTATATGAGTTGTGCAATCCCAAACCGTAATCTCATATCTTATTAAATGGTGATTGGATTCACCTACCAACCACATTCAGTAGTAAGCCGAAGGGTGTGTATTTTAACTATGGGTTACACACTACCCACGAAGTACTTCCCATTTTATTGTGTTGTCCGTGACTTCTTAGCCTTTCACAAAGTTAATAAATCGGCCCAGACCGTCGTAAGGGCTTTTTGAGGTACTACTAATTGGATGTGCTCGATTTGACACCATATTTCATCAGTATTTCACTGACCTTCCAAGTTTCGTCGGGTTTCAGGTTAAATCCACCCAGTCTCCTCTATCGACTTCTGCTCTCCAGTCCACTTTCAACCTGGTACCTTGGTAGGACCCACACTTGAGCAAATCTTTTCCATTCTGAGTGGCACGATACACCCTCTGGGTAAATGCTAATGCCACTTAGAATGGAGCTGGAGGTGGGACTCGAACCCACGGAGCTTTCGCGACGGTTTACAAAACCGTTCCTATTGCCACTAAGGGACTCCAGCATAATTATGGAAGAATAATTATAGTGCACTCATATGCTAACCTATGCTCTACTCGTTGAGCTACTCCTCTATATCTGGTAGAGGAGATGGGACTTGCACCCACAACCCCAGGTTCCTATTCAGCGAAGTAAGCACCACTACCGCTTTCCATAAAATTGGTTTGGTGAGAATATTTAAGTTGGGTTTATTGCAATTGGAGTCGAACCAATATTCTCTTAATCTTCAGTTAAGTGTATAACCTTTATACGATGCAGCCAACTCAACCGCTTCACCAAAATCGTTTCAAATTGTCAAATATCTTTTCCTAACAAATACATTATATCATATTTAATTAGTTTTGTCAAGAGGGTTGGGTGTGCGTCCTAAGTTTTTCTGCTTGCAATGCGTACTTCGTTAGGCACTTAACACTAAACCACTTCCCAACCCATTTGTGTACACCCACTCCTGTCTTGACGACCTGAGCGTCCTACATATGTTGGCGGTGCTAAGGGTAATCGAAACCCTGACTCGGCATTGACAGTGCCGTATGATAACCACTTCACCATAGCACCAATTAAATCTGCCGAAGGTAGGACTCGCACCTACGAAACCCGAAGGTGGCAGATTTACAGTCTGCTGCAATTGCTACTATGCGACTTCGGCTTATTGCTGGGGTCCACAATTTCTTATGGTCCCCGTTACGGTACCTTACATAGTTAGGCCCGCTAAATTCATAGCCCGTAGCAGAGTCGAACTGCTCTCTTATCCGTGAAAGGGATACATACTAAACCGATATACGAACGAGCCAATAAACTTTATTTATGTGTTCTAACTTTTACAATTTTGACAGGTTCTTGATGAATAACTTTTTGGTTTCCATCAATTCTATCCCAGATGTCAATCATTTGTTTGGCATACAGAGATTCTTTACCTGTCCAACCAGTTAAGATACAGGTTCTGTGTTCATTTTCAGGGAGTACAGAGTTGTCATAACCTGCTGTTTGTACGGAGAACACATTGACATTTGGATTAACCTTACGTCTATATTCCTGTACCAACTTTAGAACATCAATATAGGCTTCATACCCACGACTACCACCATAAGTGTAGTTATGGTACTCACTACCATTTAATCCATACAACCCACCGTGTCCTGCTTGTTGGTCAGAGTAAATAAAGATGTTGTCATAGTGAATTTTATTGGTAATGGCATCACGGAAGAAAATCCAAATACCATTTTCAGTTGACCCACCTACATAGTTTGAACCACAACGACCATAAGTATTATCCATATGTGTCATTTGATTCAAAATACCATCAGTTTTACTTACTGGGTTACCACCTAACTTATCACCAAAGTAATAAACTTCACCTTCATCAGAATTTACCGCTGTCATAATAGAGGATAAATTATCGATGTTAGCAATTGTTACACTCCCATATTCAGAGTTAAATGTGTCCCAAGCCGAACCAGAGTTATCGGATAAGCAAGCAGTTCTTCCTTTTAATTTAGGAAAGTTTGCCATTGCATTATTAATACACATATTCAAGGCATCCATAATTACTGATTTACCCTGAAACATCGGCATCTTATCAACAATTTGTAATGCTGTATAATAACGGAAAGGAAATTGTCTACCCTTTTCAACACCACTCAATAACAACTTGGCAATTTGTTGTGCTAAATTATAATTGTGTGTTTGTTCCGTAAAAATACCACGCAAGTTTCTCAAGAGTGCCATATGTGGTACGTAGGTAGTTTCTAAAATATCTGCCCACGATTTTTTCTGCGCTCTTAAAGTTTCCCAAGTTTTTTCTTCGGCTTTGGTTTCAATATTACCAGTTTTCATCAATTCGTTGATGTTTTCATTGTTTGCGTGGGTAATACGAACCAAGTCAATAATAGAAGCCGTGGTTTTATATTTAGCCAATTGATAACGTGAAAAACCTTCTAATTCTTTTGCCCACACACGTTTTAAGATAGTAGGTAAGTGGTTTTTGGTTTTATTGAACATCATCCAGGCTTCAAATTGATTCCAAATGTCGGTGGGGATATTAATAACATCCCGAATACATTTAGACATTAAACCTTTATAATCTTCATTAAATCCTTTGCGGTTTTTGTGCATAGCCGCCCGAATACAAATAATAGCAGGATTTAAGCGCATATTATATTCGTTTCTTAATTTAACGGCTAATTCAATGGTTGCTTTAAAATTAAAATCTAATGACACATCAATTGCGGCAATAAATTTTTGTGCGTTTTCATTAATACCACCTTTTTCGTAGTATTTAGGTTCCCCAAAGATTGCTGACGCTGCAATCATCTCCAAGTTTAATAATGGATTAACGGTATAACTAATACCATCCATATAATTAACTACTTGTTCCCCTTCGTGTTTTCTGTAATCTGCTTCCGATTTTTTTGCATATGTTTTTAGTCTGCTCATTTCTAATCTCCTAAGTCCGAGAATATTGATGACGATTGTTTGTTATTGGTTTTAATGTTTAACATACATTTCCACGATGTAATCGTCAAGGCCGCTTCGTACAAAAATCGTTGGCCTTTTAAATTTGCCGACTGATGGAATTGAACCACCTACGCTTGCCTCTTCAGGGCAACGCTCTACCGATGAGCTAAGTCGGCTTCAAAATGTACCACCCCTACGCCGATGCTCGCGGCTTTATGAGTCCATCCTCACATTATCGGGACCTTAACCCGATGCTCTCATCTCGAGCACAAGGAGTGGTTTAAAAAGTAGCAGGGACAGGAATCGAACACTGTTTTTTCTTGGTTATGGGCCAAGCAAGATACCTTACCTTCCCCCTGCGGTCAAATTGTCAAATATCAAAATAACTGCCCATTTTAGGGGGCTATATAATGTTTGAGTGTATACCATTTTAACTTTTGGTGGGGACTTGTTTCTTATGTTACCATCCCCACCTAACCCTAAAATGTACCAGAAATCAAACCCTGTTCAATAATAGTATGTTTTAGTTTGTATGGTACAAATGTTGATTGGTCACTCTCAACAAAAACATTATATCAAATTTCTTCATTTTTGTCAAGTCCCCTGGGTTCTAAACCAGTTTCCCTTGACTTACTACTATTATACCATTTTTACTTATTTTTGTCAAGCCAGTCCCAGTCAAACTGATATGGGTGTGTTAAGTCAAAGTGTTCAATTATACTCTTTACATCTCTGTGGCGTGTTTCATAGCATTCTTTTAATAAATCAGATAATTTTTCTAAACTAGATTCTAAATCCCTAATATGGTATTCCGCATTATCTAATTCCTCCTCATAACTATCACGCTCTTCTCTTAATTCTTCTGTAGCCCTCTCTACCTCTTTTTCTACCTCATCTACACGATTTACCATTTCGGCAATCTTAACCAGGGTCCAATAATCTAATTTTTCGAACTCATCAACTTTTTTTAAACTATTTACGTCCCACATATTAAATCTCCTCAAACCCAGCACCAAGCATTTCTAATCGCAGTGCTTGATTACAGTGTGCTATATCGACACGAAAGAAACTTGTTGCCTCATCAAAATAAACACAAATGCCTTTTGGGTGTTCGTCCATTAGTTTTTTAATGAAGTCATAGTTTTCCGCATACAACGAGTCTTCTTTAATAAATGTTGCTGGTTTTCTGAATTTCGCCATATTAACCTCTACTTATTTACAATTAATCCTAGAATTACTGATGCTAAACCTACTAGTACGGTGGCGAATAACAAAATAAAAAGTGCTAGTCCAATACTAATAAAAATAGGGCTAACTACCCACCACCAAGACCAATTTATAACACCACAGAGTTTTAACGTAATAAATACTACCGTCAGTAATGTCGCAAAACTGCCCAATTTAATTTCCATATTCTGTCTCCTTTTCGTCTACCCATTTACAATACAGGTCCCAATCTTTGTTTGTAGGAAGCAACTTACCATAATGTGCTATATCTCTAATAAAACATTTATGATATTCCATCTTTGTTACTACTTCCATATAATGTTCTGGGTCATTGTCGTTCCACTTAATATTTATTATAGTCTTTTTAGTTTTTGGGTTGTATTCTGCTACTAACCCAAAATCTGGAATAACAACTCTAATTCCTTTCTTCGCACTATATTCCTCTACACGTGCTGCTTGACTTATACCTTTAGCCCAACGAAGAAATTCATTATACTTATATGCCCAATACGGTTCCTCATTACAATTTAACCAGTGCATCCAGGCTGTTACCTTAACTTCATCTGGGTAATTAAATTTATCGTACTTACTTTCCAAGTCCATTTTTTATCCTTTTATTGTACTCATTAACCAGTGCTTCATATGTTAGCACCCATTTTTCTGGTGGTTCAGCATAACACTCGTCATTTCTATTCATAGCCATATTCATAGCCCGTACCATTTGTCGGTCCATCATTCTGATACAGTTATAAATATGAGTTGTTTCCATATCTTCTATAACTAATTTTCTTCCATCTCTTGTAGTCCAATACATAACTCACCACGGAAAATCATTAAAATATTTTCTATAAAATCTTAATATTGCTTGATTCGGCTTTACTCCTGGATTTAATCGTCCTTGAATATATCGGCACAACCCAGTAGAATTTATATCATCAACCTTATCAGAACACCAATCTTTTCTAGCATCAATTATTGCTCGTAAATACAACTCATATGGGTCTTGTTGAAAAATATTTGAACTAATATTCCACAACACACCTAATGCTATTGCAGAACTACGAGAAATCCCAGCATCACAATGAATTAAAAGATTAAATGGTGTATGTTCTCGTAAACACTTTTCCCACCGTCTTTCAGCCCATTGGATTGCTAAAATACACTCCCCATCGCCTGGTGGATAGTATTTACGAAACTGATTTACTAATACCTTATCTACATCCCACATTTTTAATATAAGGTGGTTGTCGTGTATATGCTTAGTTAATTCCTTTTCATCTGGGCACACAATAGAAATAATATGTGTGTACTCGTCTTTACAATGATTATAAAATTGTCTGTCAGATTGTGTTACTATCATAAATCCATCAACTCCTTAATAGCAAACAGTGTACACATAAAAGCAATTCCTAAAAAGAATCCTGCACATAGACCTGCACTTAAATCAGTCCACATTAATTCCTAAACCCCATTTCTCTGCAAACGCTTTTTGTTTAGGCAAAAAGTAGTCATATATTTTAATTAATTCTTTTTCTTTGATTATATATTCTACTTCTTTTGGCATATAGATATTTAACTCTTTTCGTTCTATCATTCCACATATTCCGTCATAGAAATCGTCTTTGAGTTTTTGTAAATCTGAAACAAACTCATCTTGACGTTCTCCATATGTCTTTGATACTTTATAGGCTTCTTCAAAATAAATACGGAAGAAGTGTTCAAGATGTGATTCAGTGTGTTTATAATCGTCCCACCAAATTTCAAATTCCGTAAATCTGTACTTTCTGTCTTTCGTTTCTAAATTATAAAATGCCATATTATTTACCTCTAATACCAATTTTATTATATAACTCATTATCCCGTTGTTTGCGGAATTTATTTAGTTTATCTTCTTCTGCTTTTATATCTCTAACAAATGTTCTAAAGTTTTTACCATATATTTTATCATACATTATATCCACAAACTTTTCAATAGTTTTCCAGTCTGTAACTTCTACTTCGTCTTCATCTTTATATGTATGTGGGCTTAATTTAACATAAATAAATGGGTTTTCTTGTTTATAAAAGTATTGTGCACAACTATGAAGCATACTGACTTCTGTATCACTTTCCCACCTACAAGGACCCTCAACAAATATTCTTACAGATACATCTTGTAATTGTAAGAAAAAATGAAATTTATGGCTCGAAAATGAACTACCTACATCCGTATGAAAATTAGATAATTCTGGTTTTTCATAGGAATATTTCATTTGTTTTAATGCAAACTTTACAACTTTATTTTCATCTTCTTCTGATAGACTCACTGATTCCTCTTCCTCTTTATCTTCTATTTGTTCATCAGAAGATTGTTGGTCATACACTAAATCGTGTTTACCACAATAATCATACATCCATATGCCTATAACCATACCCAAGGCAAATATTACTACTAATCCTGCGATTGTAATTGCTATATTCATCATATTCTCCTATTATACTAAAAATATTTTTGTTTGTCAATCCTGATAATATCACGCACACATTCACAAATACACCAGAATGCTAACACCATAAAAAATATTACAACTAATATTTTGATTGCTTCCATACTGCCTCCTAACTGTAATATAACAAAAAAACGGCCACTTTGTCAAGTAGCCGTCAAATAACCTAATAAAATCACGTCAAATAACAGATTATTTAATCCAATCTAATCCAAAGTGTTCACTCCATAATTCGGCTTCCAGGTATGTTCCTTTGATAACATCTTCTGGTATTGGTTCAAATCTATTATCAATCTGTATTTTTCTGATATTACTAAAAAAATCATCTAAAATTGCTTTTATTCCACCAGTATCATATAATTCTAATTGTACTTTAGAATTATGGAATATATTCCTATATACAGGATTATTATGTAATTGATGAAATAATCCTGGGGCATTTGATACCATTTCATTAAAAAAAGGGAAAAGACTAATCTTCCCTTCTTCATATGCTAATAAACTTTCTTTGTGTAATACTTTTAATGTTTGAACTGTTATTATATGATGCACTCCATTATACGACTTGTTTTTATTAATGCCTTCCCACTCTTTTCCTTTTATTGCATTAGTGCATACCTTTAAATAATTATATCCACCATAAATCTGTTCTGGTCTGCATTTTAATTGATTTATGTCTTGTACCATATAGGACACTCTAATATTTGGATATGCTTTCATAGCAGTCTGATGCAACTCTAACTGTTGTCTTCTCATACTTTGTAATGTTGCAACTCTAACTGCTCTTTCAATATTTCTTGTTTCCACTACTGTTACTCTCTGTATTGTAGCGGGCATTGTGTGTACGGAAAAAGGCTTTCTTGCAACTGGTCTAATTAGTCTAAACAAATTTTGTGAAAACAAATTAGACGATAAACAAAATACTACTACTGTAATTATTAATTTTACGATTTGTTTCATATTATAATAAAAAATAGTCCCATATATTTTTATATGAGACTAAATCTGTTAAATAAGTTTTTTCATAAGAATTATTGTGCTAACCACCCACACGCATACCACATAAAACTATTTGTTCCGTTCGTGTTATTTTTTATAACAGCAGATGAAGTATTTAATGTAATCACTCTCCAACCATTAACATATTGGTCAATTCCTTGATTACCATAAGCCAAACCGACTAGTGTATAATTAATGTCCAAAAATTCTTTTAAAAAACTTACTGTTGTTGAACTACCGTCAGAACTTTCAAATCTTCCGCCTTGTTCACACCATCCGTCTGACCATACACGATACCAAGAAGTTCCGTTGGAATAGGTTTCCACAACATACTTAACACCAGCATTATTTAATAAACTTTTTACAGTTTCACTACTTTGAGTCGCATTTATTAAATCAGTATCTGCTTTTAAATTTAAATCTGTTGCAATTTGATTAATATCTACGTCTATATTTGCTGCACTACTTGATTGAGGCATAAATTACTCCTTAATAAGCACCTTTAAATGGGTAGAAAAACATTTGGTCATATTGGTTATTATCAATACCAGAGTGCGTAACAACATCGTTTCTATCAAGAATTATATGTAGACTCATAACATAAGTATCCCCACCCCATACCATATGACCATTTACATACACTCTACCAGATACACTTCCTGCTGGGTCTATCATACCACAAATAATTCCAGCAGATGGTGCTTTAAAATTTTGTAATGTATCATAGTTTAATATGATTCCACGATTATAATCTGGTATTCCCCAACTAATTGATTTTTGAATAAAATTTTGATTGGGTAATACAACATTACTAAAATCCTTATCTGCTTTTAAAGAATTATCAATAATATTTTTTTCAGTGCTTACATCAATTTCTTTTCTCGATGAGTTTGCAATTACAATATATAGCAAAACCTTAATTGATTGTGGCTGTACTGTATTAGAGTTACCATAGATTGAGGATGAACGAGAAGCATCAAACTTCCAATAAGCATAAGTTGCAAAGTTACCTGCTGTAGTACCTCTATCTGGTGTTGATGCACCATTACTAGAAAGGTCAAATGCACCAAATTGACCCCTTAATAAATTTGGAGCATATACAGTTTCTGAATTAATAGTCCCACCAGTAATATTGGGCAACCCAGCTTCTACTAAATCGCCTAGTGTATTTATACTGTGTGTACCTTCTACAAATCCACTAATCTTAGGTAGTCTGACTGTATTTAATCCTGTATTATAAACAAACTTACCACAAGAACCATAAGTAGTTAATGTGTGCTGCCAAGAATCCTCTGCTGTACCTTGTGATTTTTGGGTGGCGGTGAATACCAAATGACTCATAGTCCAATATCCACCAGTACCACAAGCTGTACTTTCCCATCTATAATATTTATAATAACCTGTGTTAGAACTTAAATTAATATCCCAAGATGATGAGTGTGCTTGTTGTGTATTTGTATATGTGGAAATAGGGGTCCAATTTGTATAATCATTAGAACCATAGATGGTGCCAGCCGTACTTTGTCTATTTGAACCACCAGTATCGATTTGGGTATATACTTTAATATTTGTAATATTCAAAGGAATTGGGTTATACCAATAAATATTTCCTGTTACATTTCCTTGGGAACTATGAAAACCATTATTTTGGGAAATATTATTAAATAAGTTCCAATACATATCTGTTCCAGTGTTCTGTGGAACATCTGAATAACAAGCAAATGTTGAACCACCCATAGTTCCTTTTGATGTGATGTAAGGTTGTGTCCACTCACTAATTATATCACCTGGTTGAGCAAAATAACTCGCAGTTGGGTCTTCTTCATATAATTCAGCAATATAATCTACAAACTCACCATAAATACCATTACCATCAATGAGTGAGCCATCTAATAAGTGAAGACCAGCATCTGTAAGTGGTAATACAGATGGAACAATCTCACCAATATTTCTAGCATTAATTGTGGGAGCACTTATAACATTATTATTAATTACAATGTTATCTCCCGCTGTTAACTTGTCTTGTTTATCATTCCCTGCTTTCTTTAATAAATCTGATACATATACGGAATTTGATTCGGTTCCACCATTATCAACAACAAGTAGACTGTCATCTCTAACTGAGGTGACTCTAGCCAATTCTGAAATTTGCTTTCCATCTAATGACATAACTTAATATTCTCCTCGGCCCGACTCTGGTAGGGGATACGCCCCACTTCAAACCAGAACCGATTCCGCATTATCATAACAACCCTTTACTTTTAAGGACAAGTTCGTTGTATTTTACCACGCCATTAACAAACTTATCCATAAGTGTTGTTGTCTTTTTTACCATCTTTTTCATTATTTACTTCACTCCCTAATTAAGTTAAAACTTATGAGGATTAGATGGAACCTCTATACAATAGGTAAGTGCCGACCTAATAATTTTGGTGAGTAGGGAATTACACCATACTCAATATAAATTACCATACAGAAACATTTACATTAACATCGTTGTTATTCTTGTGTTATAAAAAAGTTACCATATTGTTGTAATTCTACTTCTTCTGGTTTGTCATCATATTTTATACGAACTTCATACCAATAATCCGCAATGTTTTTTAAATAGTCAGCAGTTATTAAATAATCTACAACATTTGATTTAAAACCATCAGATGGGTATGGGTCAACTTCTGGAGCAACCCATCTTTTTGTTTCATTAAATATTGCTATGGAATCATCAGCATTTTGATAAGGTAAAATAATAAACTGAACGTGCAGTCCTTCTAGATTGAGAGGTTCACCATCATCATCAATTAATTCCACACTTATAAGAGATGGTGTATTTTGAACAACGGTGATGTCTTTGTGGTCTACCCCATCCCAACTTACAGTTACTTGAGTTGCGCCCTCCACATAACTTTGAAGAGCCAAAACTAAAAATGTATTATTTGGAGATAACTTGGCCCGTTTTTCAGCCTCATCTAATGCTTCTTGATAAGAGTAGAACCTCTCATTCATCATATGGGCCACACCATTAACTGCAATAATCCAAAACTTTCTCATATACCACCTTAACAATTATCTTCTGTTATAATTGACTTATCTTCTTCACTTTCACAACCAATATTTTCGGCATTTAAATAAGTGACCAAATCATTTAATTCACCTTCAGTGAGGGGCTCTGACAAATTAAATTTCCTTCCACACCCACCATAATAACAAATCTTGATATAATCATCACCAATCTCTACGCTTTTTACAACGTCCTTGGTCATAATTAAATTTTTGATTTGTAAATAGTGGTTTGAGTATGTCATAATTTATTTTGTAATTGATTTGAATTGATTTTTGTTTCAGTTATATTTATTAAAATTATTCAGTCGCAGGTAAATCGAACAATACAGTTGTATTAGTTCCACCAAAACCTTCGGTTACATCTGCCCACGAACCTATTACACTTTGTAAGTTTGACGGGAAATGTACTGTACAACCTGTTACACCTGGTAACATACGACTAAACTGATTTGTATAAGTACCAAAAGATGTAGATTTAAGAGCTGGAAATGAAACACTAGTTAATGATGGGCAATTATAAAAACAATAATAAAAACACTCTCTTGCATCTATTGTATCTAATGAAGGAAATGTCATACTAGTTAAAGCAGTATTTGAAAAAGCACTATTTAATCCACGATATGCTACTTTCTTTAATGCTGGTAAAGACACGCTAGTTAAATTAACATTATCAGCAAGAACAACCTGAAACCCTTGACTATAGATATTAACTAAAGAAGGAAATCTAGCTTCTGTTATGTTACAAAATCTAAAAGCATAAGACATGCCTTGAGAAGAAACATTTTGTAAAGAATCAAAATTAATACTGGTTAGAGTTGAACAATTGTTACAGACAGAATTTAATCCATTATCTTCTATATCAGTGACACGACCAAGATTTAAAGACGTTATTGATGTAAGTGCTAACATATCTTTCATCCCGCTATAGGCACTGACTGTTGTTAGTTTAGGAAAAGAGACGGAAGTTAAATTAGAACAACCGAGAAATGCTGCCTCTAAACATTCTCTTTTATTAACATCTTCTAAATCTGGAAAAGATACTGTGCGAATATCTGGATGACGAGCAAATTCGTACATCATACAATATTCATCAGCAAAACTTTTTAGTCCAGTAAAAATAATGTCGGCTTGAGTTGCTGGTTCATGATAGGCACCATTCTCATCAATATTGCCAAGTATATCATCTATAGTTATATTGTACTTTTTTCCGCCGCTAGGAATTGAATTAATAGCAGTAGGCAAATTACTTAAATCTTGAGTTTGAGGTAAAGTGCCACCTTTACTACTTAATGCTGTATAAGCATCAGCCACCTTTTGTTGAGCATTTTGAATTGCAGTCGCTATACTCATAAATTCTCCTATAACGCATTAATAAGTGCTTCTATATTTCCACAAGTATCATAGAATAATTTTGCACTTACATATTCTACATCTGTACTAGTATTAGAAACAGATGTTACTAATGATGATTTCCAATCTGGCCAAGTACTTCCTAATTGTTTTAATCTATACAAAGTAACATTTATACCTTTATCACCATTTAAACTTGGGTAAAAAACCTGAAGTGTTTGAAAATATCCTATAACTGTTCCACTAGCACTAATTGCGCTAACTTGACATAAATAATCTAAATTTAAATCTACACTTTGCATAGAATAATTAAATTTTACTCTATATAGTCCAGAATCAGTTAAATCATCTACATTAGGTAGTGGTAATGTTCTATTAGGAAATAATGTTGTATTTTCTGACCAAGATGGAGCATTATATACTTTAATTTCACTGCTTTCTTGAACGAGTAATGGTACCCATTTATAAGATTCTACAGTACCAGAAAAACAAGTAAAATTGATTACATCTCCATCAACAAGATTATTGAATGTAATACCTAGGGAACTTAGTGTTCCTACATCAGCGGGAAGTTCTCCTAATACGTTGCCATTTGCATCTTTAAATGTGAATGTAACTAAATTATCACTTTCATTATACGTTAGATAACCATTAGTTACATTAGCATATGTTTCTGGTACAACAGATTTTACTACCAGCCAAAACATTTCTGGAGTTGCAACAACTTTATCTGAATCAAATGTTACAGTTTCACTTGTTGTAGACTCTAATTTACATTGATATAAATATCCATTTGTAAAATCAGATGTTGTAGTACCAGAATATAGTTTTACTTGACCTACATTAGAACTACTAGGTGTAGGCATCGTATCTGTTACTTCTACACTATTTCCAGAAGGTAATCTTTCTGAAAATATTTTGCCAGTATTTCCGTCTAATAAAGGCCATTCATATACTTGTAGCGTTTTGGCGGTGGCGTTAGTTAGTAACGCGGATGAAGTATTACCGATTTGTATAGCACCTACAGCGTTTGCAGACGTTCCTGCACCTATAGCTATAGCATAATTGGCCTCTGCCTGCGAATTGTAACCTACTAAAGTACATCTTTCGTGGTAGTGGTCATTGGCACTTGCGCCTAAACACACGGAACGCTGACCGCGAGCCAATGAACTCTTACCTATAGACGTGCTATATGAGCCGCCCGCTTCGGCACTTGACCCAATGGCGGTGCTAGCGTAAGCGGTGGCACTCGCCGAATTATTAGACGCATTACCACCGCCGACAGCGGTCCCATACTCTCCAGCGCGAGCGTTTGCACCAACTGCTGTACTCCCGTTAATGCCGACAGAAGTATTTGCTCCAATGTTCAAACCATAATCGCTAGTCGCAGGCGTTCCCAAAATAGTAAGCGAGTTTGTGCCCGTAGCAGTATTTTCTAGCTTGTTATCAGTTACCCATTTAATAGCACCATCGGAATTATCTTTTTGAATTAATTGTTTATTTCCAGTAGACCCTTTGTGAAAATTGGGTAACATAGCTTCTAATGGATAAATAGTATCTTCCATTAATATATCTTCAATTTCAGCATCTCTTTCTATGCAGAACACCATATCTGTACCAATTAGATGATACCAAGCTTCATTAGCCTTATATTGCACTATTTCATATTCCCAAGTAGTACCACTATCTGCATATTCTGCTGGTAAAATACCTATAAAATGTAATGGTGCTGTCGGTTCTTCAGACAAACTATCAAAATATGGTGCTTCTAATTCTATTTCACTTTCATCAATAGTTATTGTTGCATAAACAACATTATCTTCTTCGCAAGTAATTTTTTCCAACGGGTTAGTATTTTGCGGCGCACCACCTGCTTGAGCATTTAATGTTCCATCAGCTTCAACAGTAAGATTTTCACCAACTTTTATACCACCAAGTCTGTTGGCAGTAGCAGTAGGCAAAACGTAACTTCCGCCACCACCAGAATTAGAAATAGAAAATGCACCTAAACTTTTAATATTATTTATTTTCATATGTTACTCCTGTTCTTCAATATGTAAGGAGCCATTTTCACATTTAACATACAAATCATTTGCACCCTTTTTATAGCCACATTGTTCTTTTGTAACTAATAAAAGACCTTCGTCTTCAATAGGGTTTTGGTCTGTATCAATCAAATTTACTGTAAAACCGCCTACATTTGTGATATAGTAATTTGTGTCTGCTTTAAAGGTAAATGTTGAACCTTTAGCAGCAGAAATTAAGTCTTCTACTTTTCTCCATTCTTTTTCTGTTTTAATATTTGCTATGTGCATATTTAATTCCTATAATATATCTAATAAAATTTTTTTCCAAGTTGTACCGTCTGAAAAAGCGATACAATCTCTATCTGTAACATACACCAATTTAAAAGCATATTCAACTGGGTCTGGTAATTCATCAAAGATATAAGTTTCAAGTGCTTTAGGTGCATTAATTAAATTTTCGAGAGTTTGGTGCTCGGCTTCATTTTCTTCTAATTTTTCTAGAAGACCATTGATGGCTGCAATAGGGTGTTGGTTTTCTACATCTAGGTTAATAAGTTTTGAATGGTCATCTGTAGTCATATCTACTTGCTGGTCATCACAAGTATTTAATTCCAACAAATATTCTGCAATTTGTGCTGTTGACTTAACTTCTTTCATTTTGTACTTGTAAGCACAGCAGTCACCCTTTCTATATAAGTAAAGGATGTCACCCTCAAAATCTAGTTTTGAAACATATTTTTTATCAAAAATTAACCCATCAATCCTCATATATCTTCTAGGAATATAAGTACTAGAGGATGACGTAGAACAGGAACAAGCCATTATTAGACCTCTTAAATTTCTTCAATCGTAACTTTATATTTCTTTGTTTTTTTATTTCCCGATTCCAAGTCTGCGGTTTCGGCAAACATTTCAAAGAGTGCTGGGGTATTGTTAATATCCTCTACACAAAAGTTAGACTCAAGTTCAAATTTGAATTTTGCCATATCGTCTCTTAAAGTTTTTATTTTGGGTCACTATTTTAACAATCTCATCATAGTCAACTTCACACGACCCTCTCTGATAAATATAGAAGTGTAAACCTATGTTCTCCAATTCAGATAATTGGACAGTGTGGTCATAAAAAACAGTAAAACCACAATCCAACGCACGTCTTAAATATACATCAGATTTATTGTCTGAAACCATTACTTTTAGCCCAGGAAGTGGCTGTATTTTATATAAATCGTCGTATGATGGGTTAAAAACTATGTAAACGTCTTTATTTTTATATAAATTTTCCATATTTGTTGTGTATATAAACAAAGAGTCGTCTCGGCCCAAGTAATTTTTGAGCATAGACGACATATAGGAATCATTACTTATAATACAAACTTTAATGCAGGATGGTTTCATACCTATAATATATACCCTTTTGCCTCCCAATAAATACCAATAGCGCTTGCGGAACCTGCAAAGATTTGGAAACTAGAAGTTGTTTTGTTTGCGTTATTTATTGTCCTTCTGTCGCCTAATGTAGTGGTGTACGACTCAGTTAAACTTAAACTGTAATTTGTGTCTAAAAATGGCTTCGCGAGGGTGATTGTTTGTGTACCCGTAACATTAGTAAAAAAGTTACCCTGTTCACACCAACCATCACTGTAAAGTCTATACCAGGCGGTTCCATTAGACCAAGTTTCTACAATATGTGGTATGGTTTTAAATGTGTTTGTATCCAGTAATCTAAGTGGTTCACTACACTCAAATACTGTTATTTTGCCATTTACAGCAGAATATTTGCACACGCCACATAAAACACTAATTTCTTCCCAAACACTATCTACTTCACTAAAATTACGAATATAGAATTTATTTTTTGTTGTATTAAACCATAGTGTATAACCAACTTTATTAGATGGTTCCCTGTCAGATTCAACAAAATATTTTATAAATCCCAGACCTGTTTGGGTAAGGTATGCATAATATTCCCCACTTTCATTAGTTGAATTTGATACAGTATATACAGAGGGTGTTGTATATTCTAAGTTTTTTAAAACACCACTGTCAGTTCTGCCGTTTGGAATTTCATAAGTAATTCCAGGAAAAGAAAAAATAGATGCACCGTGATAACTAAATCCATCAAATACTTGTAGAATTTCAACTATATTAGACCCATCTGTTCTGAAATATGCAAACGGAATAGACATATTTGTTGTCCAAGTTGTCCCAGTATCACCTGTAAATCGTATTGCATTTTCGGTAGTATTATAAATTACTTCATATTGGTCATCAGGTGTCCAAGAACTTTTTGTTGTACAATCCCAAGATGCACTTATAAAAATAGTACCAGAATCAGGTATATAATGTAAAAAACCATTTCCAGTCCACTCAACACCTGTATCACACGTTACATCATTAATAATTGTAATTTCATCAAAAACACCAACACCATTGGGAACATACACTTTACTGCCAGATTTTAATGTAATGGTGTGGTTAGATGTATTTAATTCAACATCTGCTTTTTTTGTAATTGATTTAATATAATTTGAAATGTATTGACCAATAATGTGAGTGTTCAGTGTAGATGAACTGACTTTACCAAGTGTTTTACCATCTTCACTTAGAGCCATCAAACTTGAATCACTAACGCTTGTTATTTCTGGTAATTCATTTATTGATTTTCCAGCCATATTTACTTACCTTGTTGTTCTTCAGTGTCTCTTCTTATTTCTTCAGCCAAATCTTCTAGTTCCTGTGCTCTTGCTTTAGTGAAGTCAGAGTATTCAGAATTTTCAGCCAAAATACCCTCACGTTGCCAACGATTCATACCATACTCAAATTCTTTTTTGGAAAGTATCTCTTGTTTAGTAGGAACGTGAATTTCATTTTTTACAATTTTATAAACACGAATACCGTCTTTACTAGCAACTTCTTCAATATGGCACCCATTTTCATTACACCAAATTGCAGCCTCAGGGGGGTATTTTCCTTCAAAAATCTGTCCCTCTTCGTATGTTAAATTTGTCATAAATAATTCTCCTATAAATTGTGGGGACACTGGGTAGTCCCCTTCACCGTGCTTTCTTTAGCCAAGCATTCAGATAGCTACTGGAACCATTCGCCCAGTCGAATCGAAGTTATTTCAACTTCATTAAAATGTCTTCTAATTTAAGTACAACTACTTTCTGGTCTTCGATTTCAATTTCTACACCCAAAGTAGAGGGCCACACAACTTTATCACCCTTTTGTACTTTGTCACTTACATCATGACTGACTTCTAAAACTGTACCAATGTAAGGTTTTTTCTTTGCTGTATCAGGAACGATGAAGCCATCTTTTTCTTGTTCAACTGTGCCTTCATCGACTTTTACTACAATATACTCATTTAGTGGAATCATCATTTTGTTCTTCTCCTTTCTTATCAATTCCATTCAAGTCAACAAATGTACGTCTATCAAATTCCCAAGTTCTTCTTACTTTATTCCACGAAGAAACTGGTACGAAGAAACCAACCACACGTGTAAAGTTTGTTACATTTTCACTGTTACATTTTGGGCAGTGATGTGTTTTGTCTTTTACTACTTCACCACAATCTTCACATTTAGTATATACGGCGTTAAGAGCAAAGTGTTCACAACCACATTTTACAGCATAGTTAATAATTGCTTTTGCTTGGGTTGGAGTTACATCACTGTTGATTTGAATATGTACGATACCACCACCAGTTAATAAGCGGTTGTATCTACCATCTGCTTCCATTTTTTCATAGATGGTAGCGTCTTTCCACAGAGGCACGAATTGATTACTGTAAAGTGGGTCTAAGTTGTAAGGATTGCCATAAATCAAGGCATCTGAACTTGCCAACCGTACCGCAAATGACTCACCTGGAATTTCTTCAATATTCCAAATAAAACCATACTTATCACCCATTTCTTTACAGAACGTGTTGTAGGTTGTTAAGATGTCACCAATGTAATCAAAGTCAGCCTTACCAAATTTTTCTGTTAATATTTGTTCGGCTTCTACAACACCCATCATACCAAAGGTTGAAAACATACGGGACAGATTAATCCAGTAGTTTTTGAGGAAAGGGTGCATACCCATATTGTTTAATTTTTTAAGCAATACACGGTGTGCTTTTAACACTTTTGCAGCACTTTCTGTTCTATCGTGTAAGCGTTTCAAGTAGTCGTTATAACTCGATGCTTCATACGCCAAACGAGCCAAGTTAACGGTTACTACACGGTGAGAACCCAAACTAATTGAGGAACCACCAAACGAGTTAACTGAACTTGCCAAGTCAAGCATATCTTTATCAGAAATCAGACGGCAGCAGGAAGCAACCTTTGTTCCCTCAGACGTAAAAATGTTGTAACGAGCAATATCTTTTTTGGTAATGTAGTTCAATAATTCATTGTCTTTTTCAATGTAATATTCGCCCGTTTCTTCATTTTTGTGTTTAGACAAGTTGACCGTTGTAACAGGGAAACGATACTGTAACCCATTGTTCATCGGGTCACCTTTGTCAAAAAATTCAATAAAAACTTTTTGTGCTTCAAAGATGTAGTCAATGATAAATTTTTTATAGTCTTCTTCGGTAAGTTTGTAATCTTCTCCACCCAAGTCATTGTCTACTAAAACTTTTGTGTTCTTCGGGAAATACCAACCATAATTGTCATCATCAATCAATGCGGTTAATTTTTCTTTATCAAAAATAGACACGTTGGTGAAAGGTGATTCAGAGCCATTGCGTGATAAAAAGTTCACCGAGTGTACAAATTGTTGGAACTCATTTTCAAGTTGTTTTCTAATGCGTTTATCTTCACGTAAATCTTTTAATGAAATACGTTGTTTATACACCATCAAGTGAGTAATATCCAAGAAGAAACTACCAATGGCAATAGCACCAGCCAAGTGAGAGGCCATTTGGTGAATAGTTTCGCACAACGCAGAAATGTAAGATGCTACACTTTTGCAAGGTTTAGATGGCAACACACCGAAGTTACGACCACTGGTTACCAATTTTGAAGCATCTAAAGCCCAGCAGTAAGGTAATAAAATGTTTGAACTATCGGCTAAACCTAATGAAAAATCATACATTTCACCCGATAAGAACTTGGCTTCATCTTGACCATACAGTTCTTTCATTGTACGGTAAAGCATATCGTAACCAATGATTTTATCGGCACTTAACTCACAGTCTTTTAACAAACCCTTAATACTTTTTTCGTTTTTATTTGAGTTATCATCAATGGAAACGTCATTTAATTTTTCGGCCATAAACGTAGAAAATGATTTAATAAAGTCAAATTTTTCTTCGTTCAAACCGTGAATTTTTAATAACTCATTGGCTATATTTGTTAATTTTTCTTTGTCGGTAATTTTATATTTTTTCTTTAATGTTTTAACGAGTACTTCACGAATATTTTTAATGGTTTTTGTAGTTGCCGCATTAGCAAAGGTGTCATCTGTAATTTTATTTAATTCTTCGTGATATAAATTATCATCTTCAAATTCAAAAGGTTTATAGTTAATTTTAATCGGTTTTTTAATTTCGTTTACGTCTTGAGTCATATCAGTTTCCCTCGTTAAAGTAATAAGTTCCGTCTTTCGACAGTAAGTTAAAGTTTGAATCGTACAAGGATTGGTTGGTTGTTGCAAATCTTATGTACTCATCGGTTTTGGTAGCCCCCACAAACTTAGAGGCATCGAATATACCACATTTTACAAATTTAAAGCCCACAATGTCAAGTGCTTTTACTTCATCAATTTCTGCCCCAGTGTAGATACAAATGTCATAATCTGAACCTAAGTTAGAGCAAATATACTTTGTGAGTTCAATATTTTTGCTATACAATGGGTCTCCACCACATAAAACTATTTTGTTTGTTTTTACACGTTCACAGTACTCCACTAACAGAGCAACTATGAGTTTGTGATTAAACTTAATGTAGTTTTGAAGTTCCGTATTGTGGCAACCAGGACAATTTCTATCACAACCACCACAGTAGAAAATAACCGCCAAACTGCTGTTATCTGGGTATTCTAAAAAAGTTTCGGTAATGTATTTCAATTTGCCAACTCCTCAACAATGACGTTATGTGGGTAGCAGGTCTGGTCTTTTGTTTCCGTAACTGCGTTATCAATGTCTTTTTTGTGTGTCTGGCAAACTTGAGTCGTAATCCGTAACTTTCTATCTTTGGTTTTAATCAAGAAAGAAGACCTAGTAGGATTTGGAACACCTTGATTTCCGATGGGTTTAGGCAGGTCTTTCAATTCCTCTTTTGGCTTATCAAACTCAATTTTTAGGTTATTTTCCAGATTTTTTACGTATAATTCACACTTTTCAAGGAAAATATTAACTTTTGACTCATCTACAGTTTCAAACTCGTTCTCGGAAAAGAAAGGGAAACAAGAACTGTTGAAAGTGTAAATAGCCCTACCATCTGAGCCAACTAAGACGTTAACTCTAGGTTCGTTGTTATTTTCAATCTTGAGAAGCACTTTGGCTTTATTCCCAAGAAGTATGAATCGTTTTATATTGTCCTGCATATATGCCTAAATGTAAACTTATCTGTCTGTATCTACAAGTATTATACCAAATTCGAAGAAATTTGTCAATACCTACCGAACGCATACGGAGCCTAAAGGGGATTCCTAGGGGTTTAAATACAGATTTTAAGGGTGAAATGTTAAGATTCTGTATTGCTGATGTTAAGATTAGGTGTTAAGGTAGTTCTGGTACTTGACAAAATGCTCTAAAAATGGTACAATGTTAATGGAAGAGATGGTATAGCAGGTACAAAGAAGGGATGTGTCTATGTGCGAAGCACCCTTTGCGAAGCAAAGGTTATTGTAGTATTCTTCCGAGACTGCTTGTGTCTCACATATTGTTACTTCTAACGAAGTAACAATATATGATACTACAAATATTCTTTTTTATTCTACTAGCTAGCTAGTATAATGGTAGAATCTACTAGAATTTTACAAGCTAGTATAATATTATAATATTATAATATTCTGGTATGCAAAAATTTTTAAAATTCTACTAGACATTCTACTAGCGCGGTGGAATTTTAGCAAAATTTGGTCATTTTAGGCATTTTAGACAGAGTTAGGTTTACACTTTAGTATTAGGTGATGGGTATTGATATTACAATTCTTTCGGAGATTTATAACAAATGAAACTTTTAAACCAAATTTTGAACAAGATTAGTTCTAAAAAATTTAACCAAGTACACGATTCTTTAGGGGCTTTGAAATTAATTGCCTCAGCATTAACATCAGATTCAGACATTTTAAGTTCTTTTTGTGTACTAGCATTTGATGAAGTACCAAACAGAAACTTTACCACAAAAGAATACATTAACAGAAAAGCAGATGCTAAAAATGGCTTAAATTTAGTACAAAAACACTTAATCGCCAAGGAAGTATCTAAATTACTTAAAGATGCTTCCGCTTTTTATGACTCAGAACTGCCAAATTTAATTAAAACCCAAGCAGATTTCAAAAGACCTGAAAATGTAAAAGTATTCAAAACAGCAAAATTTGGTGATGTGGCCTTGATTGACAATAAATACCATCTTGTAAACCCATTAACAAAAACAGTAACAGCCGAATACATTGTTTTAGCAGCAGATGCTAATTTCGCTAAATTACACGAACTTATTGCTAAATACAGAGACGAAAAAGATGTAAAATTAACCGAATTAGACGGTCAAATGGTTTTAACAGGGGCTCCAGAAGTAATTAACGAACTTGAACACCTGATTAAAGACATTGGTTACTACTGTGAAGCCGTAGATGAATCAACTGGTGTAGAAGGTGAAATTCCAGAATATTCATTAAAAATTTTTACAGATATGAAACAAGCAGAACCTGAATTTGATATTGAAAAAGCAGCGGCAAAACATAAACAGGTTGGTGAAGATTCTAAATTTTCATACTGGTTACAATTAGAAGACAACTATGAAGATGAGGGGTATTTAGATAGTAAAAAGGTTGGTGACCACGTAGGTTTCTTCTATGTAACAGAAAAAGGAACTCAAGCACCAGCACTATTGGTTTCACAATTAGGTTTTTCTGGTGATGGTTTAACAGCACAACGAACCTATCCTATGAAGAGCAAGGAACCAGGAAAGACATATTTGTATGAAGAATATGGTTATACCGATGATGATTTTGCCGAAGTATATAATTTCTTAAATGATGGGTTAAAAAGTGTATCTCCTGAAATGAATAAGAAAAATTTAGATGGGTTGACCGTAGATAATATTGATGCCACAAACCCAAATTTGGAAAAAGACAATCCAATGTTAAATTCAGAATCCGCAAAGGAAGACGTTGTGGAAAAAACAACATCGGCTCAAGAAGATATTGATAAATCTGCTGAAGAAAAAATTGATTTTGAAAAAGAATTAATGGACGCTGGAGAATCTGAAGGTGCCAAAGATAAAGTTAATGAAACACAATTGGCAATGGGAAAAGAAGTAGAAAAAGAACATACAACCAACCCAGAAATTGCCGAAAAAATCACCAGAGACCACCTTGAAGAAATTCCTGATTATTACACTCACTTAAAAGAAATGGAAGATAATGCGAAGAAAAATGATGCAGTTAAATCTTCCTATGCCCCATTTATGACAGTGGATGCAACAATGAAAGAAGAAATTAAAATTTATTCTGGTGACCATTTTATTGGTACTTGTAAAACTATTCAAGCGGCATTTGAAAAGAGTTCTAACGAATTTGCATATGACGGGAATGAGGGTGCAAGAACTACACATAAAATCTATGAAGATGAAAAAATTACTATCACAGCAGAAGACCAAACAGATGAGTACTTTGTAACACTCTATGTAGGTGGTTTAGACCAATATCCAGTTCACGGTAAATCAATTAATAAAGAAAAATTAATGGCCGATGCTGATAAAGTAAATTTTGCCGAAACTGAAAGTGAAGAAAATCCTAGATTAAAAGAGTTTGGTGTAACACTTGCAATGTTGGCAAAAGCAGACGAAGAAGCAACAAAAGTATTAAAAGGCGGTACAGACCCAGAAGGAAAAGCAGAAGCACCTGTAGAAGCAGCAACAAAAACAGAAGTAACAAAAACAGCAGAAGATGTGGAAGACAATGTTTGGGTTGTTGAAAAAACAAGTGCACCTACAATTGATGACCAATTAACATTAGATATTTTCTATGTTGTAAATAAAAATACACACGTAGTTGCTCACGATGCAGGTTTTGAACCTTTCCTTTTTCCAACACAGGAAGATGCACAGAAACACGCAGATAAATTAAATAGTCAAAAAGAAGCATCAGCAAAACCAGAAGTAAAAAAAGAAGCAGGTGAATCTTATGGTTGGGTAGTTAATTCCGAAGATGCCTGGAATAAACTTATGCTTTGGGAAGAAACCGTTGGTGCCGAACAAGCATTAAGAGATGTAGCAAAGGCAATGGGTGACGAAGAGTTATCAGAGTGTCTCGCTTATATTTTTAGAATGAATGATTTTAAAGAAGGTTGCTCTGATACTGATGATAGTGATGTAGAATCTGCTAAAAAAGAAAACATTGAAAAGAAAGCAGATGATGAACTTAAACAATTCGATATGAAACAAGAGTTAGATGGTCAGAAAGAGTTTGAAAAACAAGATGACTTTTCTCAAGTTTCAGTTCCAGAAGAAAAAGAAGATACATCAGAAGTAACAGAAACAATGGAAGCCAAACCAGAAGAAACAAAGGGTGAATCATTTTCAGCGTCAGAATTTGGAAATAATATGGCTTATATTCAACAAAATAAACCAGAAGAATTTAAGTCAATTATGAACAATTTGAAACAACTAATGGTAGGTGACCAACAACCAATTTATGACTTTTTAGAGAACTGGGCTTCTCATAATTTCCAAGATTTTACAGCAATGACCAGAGAAGACCCCACCTACGCAAGACACTCACAGTATCAAGAACAATTAAAAAATAATGTTCTTCCAAAATTAAAAGAAATGTCTGAATATAAACAGGCAATGGAAGAAAAAGTGTCTGCGGAAAAAGGTAATGTAGAGGCTTCTGTAAGAGAATATGATTCTTCTGACCCAGAAGATGCCGCTGTATACAACCATAATGGAGAAGACGAAGGGGAAGAGGATTAATGGAAGTAATTAAAGTAAAGACAATTCAAGAATTGCCAGATGCAGTAAGAGATGAGATTAGAAGGCTTTATCTCGAAGACGGGATGAGCCCAATTCTCATTATCAAACAAATCGAAAAGAATTTTGGATATGCTTTACCAGGTCTTCATACTTTAGTTCAATATATCAAAACATTGAAACCAGAGTTGTCAAAGGAACCAGAATTATCAGTAGAACTTCCAGACGACAATGAAGAACCAAAACCAACAGAATTAGCCCCATTTACAGGTAAGTCAACAACAATCGACATCTCATCAGTTAAATCTCAAAATGAAACACTTAAAGAATTATTAAAACATAAAATTGAATACTTACAAAATAAATCATTAAGTGAAGAGTTTGATAAAGATTCAGAACAGATTTTACAGAGATACATTGTTGAGTTCTCAAAATTAACACAGAACGAAGTCAAAATTAAAGACGAGTTCAAAGATTCAGATAAAGTAGCACTTACTGATGTAAAATACTATATCAACAAAATAATGTCCAGTGTTAGAATTTGTCTATCAAAACACTGCCCAAAAGAAGTTGATAGTATATTTAAAGATTTAAAAATACAATTAGATTATGCGCTCCGTGATATAGTGGACCCGCACATATATTCAAGTCAGGCCAGTATAGATTACGAGCAAAATTTAAAGGAAAAGGAAAATGAAAAATAAATTTGATGTAAGATACCAATTCACAAAAATTGCACGTGACTTATACAACGTGTATGATTCCACCACAAATACTGGTGCGTTTCTTAACACAAAAGACTTATGTGACGATTTAGTCCAAAAGCGTGGTGGTGTAGCCCTCACACAAGACATTTATGATATGCTTGAAGGTGCTGGCAATGGTCATACTTTTGGCATTACAGAAAGTGCGTTAGAAATTAATAAAGCAGCAAGTGCAGACGGTATTGAACCTTGGAAATTGGCAGAAGTAGATGGCAAAGAAGTATTTGTATCTGCTTCAACTGGTTTAGAAGTAGAAGATGATGATAAACTAACAAAAAAAGCATCATTAAATAAACCCGTTCATACATATAAGGTAGCAATTCATACAGGTACATTAGCAAAAACAGCCAGAGCGCACGATATTCTAATTGGTGCTGGGTATACTGATGAAAATATGTATATTAATCCAGCCAACCCAGATACTGTAGTAGTAACGGTACAAGATGATAAATGCCCATCACAAGTTCAAAAAGCAATGTGTGATAAAATGAACGGCGGTTATGTAGATGTAACAGCAGATGACATTGAGTGCTGCCACGATTTCTGCCCTTGTGGTTGTGAGCCTTTTGACTACCCAGATATGAAAGCAGATGAGTTTGTGTTGATTATTCCTAACAACAAACCTATGTTCGCAACAAGTGCAGATTCATTAAGAGATTATGCTACAGCAAACAATTTTGATAATTTTAAAGTATGTGCTGCCGATGGTTCTTCAGTATATGATTCAGCAATGAGAGATGCTATTAAAGAAATTGATGAAGCAATGCCACAAAATCAAAAAACAGCAGAACAGACATACAAAATTCGCCTTAAAAAAGAGCACGAACAAGATGCCCCAGAATTGGCTGGTAAAGTATTAGAATGGACTATGCCACAAATTTTAGAGGAAATTAATAAGGACCACAGTGACCAATGGACTAATTATGATGCTTCAGATTGGCAAGAAGGGTTAAATGAGTGGACTTGGTATGAACCAGTAGAAGAAAAAACAGCAGACTTAACAACTGATAAAACTGTGTTTGAAGACGAAAATACTGGAGAAGTTTTTACCAAAGAACAATTGGACGCGGACCCAAATAAAGCAAACAGAACACTGAAAACTCACGAAGTAAATTCTCAATACATTAATGATATGTTCAAAGAAGCATCAACAATTGAACTTTCTTTAGCACAAAAGAATTTATTAAGAGCAGCATTTCACTACTGTGGTTTTGAAAAAGTAGCCTACTTATCTGAAGATTCTTTCTCAATTAAAGCAGGTGACGCAGTAATTACAGTAGATAATGACAAAGCATCATCTTTACCATTTGCCTTATTCAATGATGTGGCATTAGGTGAAGATAGCAAAGAAAAAGAAGATTTAAAATCCGATTCAATTTTGGGGTAGTAAAATGCCAGAAGAAAGAAAAAACCAAGACACCTATTCAAATGGTGACACAAGTTTTAAAGAAGATAACCAAAATAAACGCTGGAAGGGTATTAAGCAAGACCCGAGAAGTGGTAAATTCATCGTTTATATTACAGAATCTTCTGAACGCTTATTTGATGATATTAATAGTGCTGTAGACTTTATGGTACAGGCATCATATGGTTATGCAATTGAAAAGACAGCAGGTGCCCCAGAATTTGGTGGTGTTGAGCGTGGTCAAGATAATTTAGAGGGTGTAAAACAAGTAACTATTAAAAGAAAATTGGTGTTAGATAAAGCAACTGGGAAATGGAAAGTTAAAGAAAGTACCAGAACTGATATGGTTGAGAATGACCAAGAAGCAGCAAAAAATACTTATACCAATATTGAAGATGCTAAAGACCAGGCTGAAGCAGTTGTTCCAGTAGACCAATACTTAGAGGAACAACAAGAGGAAGCAAAACAAAAACAGGAACAACAAAAAGATACAAAAGATAAACCTGTTGAAGAAAATGTTGAAGTAGAATCAGCATTGAAAGACTTCCAGCCAGTAGCAAAATGTGGTCATTGTGGTTGTGCAATTTACCCATATTCAATCAGTGATGAGGCATTTGACAGACAACAATTGGCTGATGCATATTGCCCTGCTTGTGGTTATGGTTTAGGTGAAGCACAATCTAATGAGCAATCAGTAGACAATTTAATCAAAGGCTATTAATAATGAATAGAGACTATTTTGAAATCTTATCACTCCTAGCGGGTGGAAATGCAGAGAAGATGGCTGATATGTTTTTAATGTACAAAGCATATACTGGCAGAGATTATGAGCATTTCAAGAAAGCGGTGCATACAGTAGTTATGTATGGGTTAGTGGAAAGATTAGATATGTCTCTTCCTTTATTTACAGGTAGTGCACGAGTCAAACTTACCAAAAGAGGTTTTGATTCATTAGATACATATGAAGAAGGATTCTATAAGGGCACCGAAGAGGGATTATTTATAGACTCCGAATTTTTAGGTGTGTAAAATGGATTTATATGATGTTTCTGATATTGTTTCAACATCACTGGATGATTTAGGTGTTCAGTTAGATACGAACAATCCATCAAAACAAGTTTCAAAAGACAAGAGTGAACAGTACAATGATAAACCAATTGTACCACAAGTTCGCGCTGGTGAATTTGATGAAGATGTGGATGAAACATTAACACAGATTGAAAATGCTAAATATGCATCTGTGAAAGACCCTATTACTCGTGATAATTTCTACCAATCTACCGCTTGTAACTGGAAAGAAACAAAAGAATTATTACAAGAAGACCCAGATTATACAAGTGATAGTGGGTCGATGTACTGGTACACAGATGAAGGTGTTTATAGAACTTCCAATCATTGGGGTTTTGGCGTAGGTAGTTGTGATTGGACATTAAACTCAAACCCAGAATTATCACACAGAGATGATGAGGGTTTAAGAACTGGTTTTGCCAAATGGACTGATTTTACTCATACAGATGAAAAAACATTTCCACAAATCGTAGAAATGCTCACCCCCAAAGAAGCAGGTTTAATTGGTGAAACAGACCAAGATACTGAAGTTTATTATGATAACTATCGGTCACGTCAGTTAGAGCCCAAAGAAGATTTTGTAGAAGATGTAACTTACCCAGCAGGTATTGAAACCAGACTTTATACTCAATGCGCCGCAGATGGTGAGGGAGCACAACCAACTAATGTGGTAAATAAAGTAGAAGAAAACCCAGTTGATAATGTGTCTAATAATATTGTGGACCCAGTAAGCGGACAAAATGGTACACCTAGAAATTATGGTAGTAAGAAACCAGGTGCTACATCATTTAAGAATTATGCATTTGAATTAACTACCATTGAAAAGATTGCTGAAGAAATGGTTGTAGAAGCAGATTTGGAAAGTAAGAAACCTTATTTATTACAACAATTAAATAAGGCGAAAATTACTGGTGATGAAGCGGAAAAAATTATCACACAAATTAATGAGGCCGACCCAACTGGTAATTATGCTACTTATACTCAATGGTTATTAGGCCAGTATTTAAAAGGTAATTTTAAGTTGGAAGACAAAGATGAAGCAAAAGAATTATTAAAAACTTTCAACGAAGAGACAAAGTCAAAAAGATTAAAAGGTGTTAATATTAATCAAAGTAAGTACCAAGACTTAAAAGCAATTTTGGAAGACCATTTGGGTACAAGTGATAAGGCTTCTGATAAGTTGAGTAAAGAATTAGAAGATACGGACGCAAAATTTATTTCGTCTTATACAAACCCAAATACAGGTGACAAATACGACTTAATTGAAGTTTCAACTCCAGAAGATGCAGAAAAGTTATTCTCTGGTTCTGATTGGTGTGTACGGCACCCTGATACCGCTGAACGGTATTTAGAGTCTGGTAATTTCTTATTAATTAGAAAAAATGGTGAAAACTACTTGTTGAAACACCCAGAAGATTTTAAATGTGTTGATGACACAGACCCAAGTGATGAGGAACGAAAAGAAGTACAAGAAATTTTTTCTGATGAAAAAATAGTAGATAAATTACCGCCTGAGATAACAATTTCTTTTTTAGAATCAGGTGAGATAGAATTAACAGATAAAGTTATATCTGGTTTATTGAATAATAAGGATTATTCTGATTATTCAGGTAGACAGTTATTACAACGGGGTATTATCACATATAGTAGTGACCCAGAATTATTTACAAAAATAGTTGAAAAGTTATTAAGTAATGGGCATCAATATTTTCTAATTGAAGACAATATTGTTAAACGAGGAGAAACACCTGAACTATTTCATAAAATTTTGCAACAATATATAAATAGAGACCCATTTTTTGCTAAAATGGTTATCAGAGATAATATTTTAAAGAAAGATGAAGAACCTCAATTATATCAAGATGCGATTAATAGTATTATTAATGATAATTATAGAACTAAGAGAGATATTCTTTTTACTTTAAAATTGGTTGGCTATCTTAAAGAAGATGAAGATAGAGAAGATGTGTTGGAATACCTTGTGTCAAAAGGATTTTTACCTGATTTACTTTTATCTAAATTTTTAAAACCTGAAAATCTGTCAGATGAATTATACAATAAAATTTTAGAGAGAAATGATGACAGAGACTTATCCTGGTTAATGGTAGAGCATATTTTAACTCAAGAAAAAAGCCCAGAGGCTTTTAATAGAATTATTGAGAAAGTAATAGATGCAAAAAATACACATAAACTTTTACTTACTCAAGTTGTAACAGAGACAACTAATAAAGAGTTATTTAAAGAGTTAATTCATAAATCAATTGACCAGGGTCATCTATGTGACTTAGTTGACGCAAATATTATAACACGGTCTATGGACCAAGGGATTTTTAATTCTGTACTTGAACAGTGTAATGATAAGGATACTTTAGATTATTTATTACGACAGGAACTTATTACAGAAGAAGAGTATAACAATCTATTACATAGTGAATCTAGTAATGAAAATATAGATGAAAATGAAACTTCAGAGTCTACATCTATGGACGAATCAACCAATGATGATACCAACAAAGAATCTGCTTTTGAGTTTACAGATATTAATAAGTTAGCAGATTTTGTACAAGAATTTAATAGGCAGGATGAATTAACAGATGAACAGAAAAATAAATTTGTAAATCATCTGCCAGTAGAAGAAGCAAATAAAGACCTGAAAGATGAACTGAAAGAAGATGCAAAACAAACTGGAAAGGTTATCACACATATTCCAAAAAGTTTAAACTATCCATACATTGAAGATGAAATGGCTGGAAATCAGTTATTTTATAGTGATATGGATTGGATGGAAATGAGCGACCTGTCCGAAATGTAAGAGAAGAATTAATACGAGGAAAATTATGGACTTAAACGAATTATTTAAAGATGTAACTTCATTTAACAAAGAAGCAGCAATGAAAGAAAATATGCGTATGGGTGAATTAAAAGATAGTGTAACTGCTCAAGCATTTCGTGATGCACAAAGAAAATTAGCATCACACGTCAATATTATTAAAATTGACTCACCAGAATCAAATTTAACAGAATTTTCGCGCAATAAATTAAGTGGTAAAATGAAAGCAATGTTGTCAGTATCAACGACAGCGGGCTTAAAAAGATTACCAATTCACTTTGTTGTAAAAGCATCTGTTCCTTCATTGGTAGAAACTCCAGAACAAGTTGTGGCCGCCTTGGATAATGTAGAAGGTAGTATCGACAAAGAAGTAAAAGAAATTTTAGAAAAACAAAAACAAATGGCTGCTTATCATAACGAAGATATTGAAGTAAAAGCAGAAGATAAAAAATTTCATATTCATTTACCTGGAAATTTTTATACACAAGAAATTTATGGTAAAACTATTGAAGAAGCCTTAGAAAATTATGGATATAAGATGGAAGACATTGTTGAGTGGTATGACGATGAAGGTAATGGAGAGTATGTAAAAAAAGACTCTTCAGCAAACTCAAACATCACAGTACAAGCCAAGAAGAAAGAAATTGATTTAGGTGTAAGAGAAAATTCATCAGCCTCACAATTTCCAGTAAAATTATTGGTCTATCCTAAAACCTACTTACCTGAATTAAAGAAAGGTGATATTTTAAACGTAGGTGGTTTCAAATACAGATACATCGGGGACGAACCAACAATCAGTGGTGATACAGAAAACGGTATTAATGCCCGCTTTGAATTAGTGGTAAATACTAAAAAAGCATCATTAAATGTAGTCGCTGATGATACTCAAAACAGTGACCGTTCAGAAAAAACAAAACAAGGTATTGAACAAGCAAAAAAAGATAAGGCCGAGTATGATGAAGCACAAGAATATTTAAAAGGATTAACCCCAGAAGATATTGAAAAGATGAGTGAGGATGAATTAGCATTGACTGCTATTCAATGCCGTGACTATGGTGTTACAAAACCTACTGCACTGACAAAGGCACTAGCAGCACATCCAAATGCCCTGTTGAAATTTTTAAGTATTCCAGATATTTCCTTATTTAATATTGATGAAGAAGCAACTCCAGCGATGTTAAAGGTTATTGAAGACAGCCCAAAAAATGCACTAGAAGTTTTAAAGACACATAAAAATGAGGTGGAAAAAGTCCCTAATTTTGATGGATTACCAGAGTTCTTTAAAAAACCATTGAAGTCAGATTTGGGTGTACAAATTGAAATTGCGAAAACAATGCCCAGTATTTTTGATGAAGAAATGGCTAACAATATTATTAGTGGTTCCGAATCTGATGCTGTTGATATTGGGTTAGGTGATGCAACTAATTCTAAAAATCCAGCATACAATCTATTAACTGAGTTTGCAAAGTCAAAAGATTATAGTAATCAAACTAAGAATGATAAGGAATTGGATATAGAAGATGTTGAATTAGACAATGATACATTCCACACTCCTACACACGAAGAAATTAATAATGATTTTCGTGAAGTATATGAAGATTCAAAAACCAAAACAAAAAATCAAGACGGTGCTAGATTGGACAGCCAAGAGTTAGAAGGACTTGGCAACAATGTTTCTGATGCTATTAGAGAAGAAGAACAGAGACAGCAACAAGAAAATGAAGAGGGTGACAAAGAAGACATCTTAGATGATAATCAAGAAGCACCAAAAGATGATGATAAAGATGTAAAAAAAAAGACTGAAAGTGAACCAGTAATTGAGAAGGATGCTGCAACCACGGAAGACCTGTCATTTAGAGCATCTTTAAATCAAGACAACTTTGTTGATTTTACGGCTGGTGAAGATGAAAAGATTCAGTTATTTAAAAATAAATATTCTGAACTTAAAGACATTCCTAATGATTGGATTACTGTAAAAGATGAAAAGTGGTCTGGATATATTGAGTGGGCAGTAGATATGGATGCTAGAGAGTGGGGATTATCATCTTTTTCCATTGTTTGTAAGCCAACTAAAGTAACATATAGTGCAAATTTGGAGTATTTTCCAAACTCAGAATCTGCTGATTTAGGTGAAAGCACAGATGATTGGTTCGAAGTAGAAATTGATTTAACAAAAATAGATACACAGGTTGAAAGTGTACTAAATGAAGGTTCACAACTTCTAATGCAAAAGATTGAAATTGGCTCGGATAACACAGCCCTAGCCTACTTCTAATTTGGAGATTTAACACATATGATTAATTATAAACAAGCAGGTTATAACACATTAAATGAGATGTTTGATGCTATGCTCAAAAAGCAAGCAGACGGGGACCACATTGGTTTTATTAAAATGAGTTCCTTATTAACATCAAATCAAAAAGTAGCATTTATTGAACACAGTAAAGGACACGAAGTATTTGCTGGTGCTATGAAAGATTTAGTAACAGAATCTTGTGGTGACTATCGTGTAGGTAAAGACTACGCAGAATACATCAAAATGGCATTAGCAAAAGGTGGTTATATTGTAACTCCCAAACCAGAAGATGGTTGTTGCTGTGGTGACAACTGGTCATACCCAGAAGTATATTTCACTGATGGTCAACTAATTGAAGGGTATGTAGCATTGTTCCAAAAAGAAGTACACTTGAAAGCAGTAGATGCGAAAGAACGTATTTATAATAAATCAATTACTTACTTGGACGAAACAGACTTAATTGAAAGTATTGACCACTTCAAACACGATATTGAAGAAACTTTTAATGAAGTAGGTGCTCCTGAAATTTCTGCCGATGCTTCTATTGAAACAAAAGCAGAGGGTCAAGATACAGAGTGGGCCAAAAATGAATTACAAATGTGCATTGAAAATGACCCACAATTATACTATCAACAAATTGAACCTATTTGTAAAAATTTAGCACGTAAAAAACAAAAAGGTGTGTATGACCCAGAATTAGCTATTAAATTATGGTACTACTGCGTACAAAATGGTTATAAAAAATATCGTCAAGAAATTGATTCAAATTTCAAGTTATCTACAGCAGATAGACGTGAAGTAGCCGAAAATTTACGTGACCATTATGATGAAGAAGTAGATGCTTGGGTAGCAGAGTTATTTGGACCCCAAAATGAACAAGAAGAACAAGTAAATGCTGCATTAGATAAGGCAGCGGAAGCGGGTGATTCTTCAGATGGTGTTGCTACATTATCACAGTATTTACAAGTAGACCCAACTGAAGTAACAACTGAAGATGGTGAAAATTATTCAGTAAATGGTAAAACTGAAACATATAAAGTAAGTGATACAGCATTAGATTTAGCCGAACAAGGTTATCAAAATGCTATGCACGATAACAAATATATTTATTGGAAATAACTATGGCAGACTTTGAGATTGAAAATGTGAACCCAGAAGATGTTTACTCCAACAAGGAACTCCAAGATAACTACACAAAACTGTCTATTAATGGTGAAACTGTTGCGGTAATTATTCCTTTTCACAAATCTCAAGCACCACAATCTGATGAAAAAGTGGTAAATATTTCAGAGTTAATTCGTGAAGAAGAAAGTAACAACGAAGTAGTGCCAGAAGAGCAGGATACAGAAAACAAAGAACGTGGTGATTTCAGAAAGAGATTACTTGAAAAAGGACATACGGTGGACGTTCCAGATGATGGTAATCAAGTTTATACTAATTCCTCGTTTGAATTAACCACCATTGATAAATTATAAGGTGAATTGATATGGATACGAAAAAGAGCAGAAGTTGTTATAATTTAGCCATTGTAAAGAAAGGAAGTAGATTTGATATTGTCAGATACAACAATGGTTTTGACAGAGAACCAGTTACTATTTTACGTAACGTGGACAAAAATGAAATTAATTCCAAATTCCAAAGAGCAATTAAACTTATTGGAAGTACAATGAGTTTATTTAGTGTCTTTATTCGCCCATTTGATAAAAATCAATTGGTTGAGTTGGTATTAATGTTGGAAGATTCTGGAATCGCACAGGGTGATATTAAAATACAGGCCAATGGAACCGTGTATTTTAAGATGCAAGGCGAAGATGATAAATATGTGCGTGATAATATTGAATCATTATTAAGAGAGAATAACTTTGATTTTGATTCAGATATGATTACAGTGGCCCGTGGTGATGCTATGGAACCAACACCAGTTAAAAAAGCATCAGTACAACCTATGGAACCAGTTAAAAAAGAAGTAGTAAAAACTTCAAATTTAACGGCAGAGGAACAAGAAGAACTGGAAACAATTCAAATGTACCCAGAACTTATGGCCAATCCAGAATTGAAAGCAAAGTATGAAGAATTGATGAAGAAGTCTGGTTCTACCGTACAACCCTCTCCATCGATGGATGAAAATGACATTGACCCTATTAATACTGTTACTCCTAAAGTTAATAAGGCAGAACAATTTCTAACTTCAACACCAAACAAATATGACAGTGGTGAGAAGTTAGTACAGGCAATGTTGGACAATGGAATTTCTGTAGAAGAAATTAAAGAGTGCTATAAAAATAAACCTGAATTGTTAAAATCAGCACTCCAATAGTTTACAGTTTAGTATTTAGTAGGATGATATGATAGAAGGACAAGAACTGAGAGACTATATCATCAAAGTTACTGATGAGGCGGTTATAACCAATTCGTCATTACAGAATTGGGCAGAGAGTATTGGTGTTCACTTGTGGGACAACCAACTTGAAATTCTTGATACTATATTGAATCCTTCTATTAGAAATATATGCGTCACGGCTGCTCGTGGTGCTGGTAAAACATTTATTATCTCTATTGCTGTTATTAAGCAGTGTATAGAGAATAAAAATTACCGTGTTCTTTTATTCGGTCCAAAAGCAGAGTTGGCAGCCCGTATATTGGCTGATGGTGTTAGACCACTGTGTATGAACAACGCAATTCTATCGGCAGAGGTAGATTGGGACGTTTGTAAACAGAAAGAGTTTAGATTCAAAAATGGTTCGTGGATAAGATGTTTGGGTGCTAATGATAATACCCAAATCGAAGGTTATCACTGCGATATGATAGTGCTGGACGAAAGCCACCAAATTTCTACGCAGTTTTATAACTTACGTATCTCTCCAATGAACTCTGATTCTAAAAACCCAAAAAACATCAAAATTGGTATTACTTTGTATGATAATCACTTCAGACAATCAGCAAAGTCACCAAAGTGGACTTGGTTAAATTACCCTTGGTATAAATGTCAAAACATTTATAATCCAAATGATTTAATTGAGATTAATGGGGTTAAATATCCTAATGATATTGTAGAAAAGATGCCACTTTCAATGAAAATGAAAAGATGGCCAAATAACCCAGAAGTTCACTATGAGTCTTCCGTAGGTATGTCCGAAGAAGATTTTAAAACACAGTATGAGATGGAGTGGGTAGACTCAATTTCAGGTCTATTAACAGGGGAAGACCAGGATAAATTAGAGGGATTTCACGATTATCTGTATCGTGGGCTTCCAGACGAGAAATATTATTTTGGTCTAGATTGTGCAGGAGGCTCACTAGTTAAAGAGGGGAACGACCGTGACTTTACTGAACTAGTTATTGGTCGTATTACACCAGAACACCAGAAGCAAATTGTGGCTCTTTACCAATGGCAGGGTGACTTAACAGTTCAAGCAGAAGAAATTATGCACATCATTACAGATGTGTTTCCTTGCCAGTTTGGGTGTGCTGACTATTCGACAATGGGAACAGCAATTGTCGACCAGTTTTTAAGTAAAAAGATACCAATAGCAGGTATCGCTTATAAGAAAACAGACCCAGTGTCTGGTAAAAATTATAAGAACTCAATCTTCGACCAGTTCGTGTATGAGTTAAGACACGATAGGGTAAAATATCCTTCATTGAAGTCGTTATTAGACGAAGATGGAAAGATAACAACCAATGAAGCACAACTTCTCAATAAGCATTTAATTGAGTGGGGTGCTGTGGAAAGAAGAAAGAAAGCAGTAGGTATTAATGATGACATTTCCGCACCAAAAGGCGGTGGTTATCACGATGATTGTGTAAATGCGGCGGCCCTCTTTGTCTGGGCTTGTGACAAGTGTGATGAAGACAAAAAGAGGGTTGGTTTATTTACAAAAAATTTTAAATTTGTAATGCCAAAATTCGGTTCTACAACGGCACAGGCAAGAAGTTCGTTAGGTAAACCGATAAGTTCAGGGTGGATGAGATGAGCACTATATCACACATTAAACACGTAGTAAGAACTGTTCAACCAGTTTTAGAAGAAGTAACACAAGCAACAATGAACTGCCTAGAAGAGTTGCGTGCCTGTGGCATTTTTACCGAAGAAATGCAAGATTTAGCGAACGCAATTGAGTGTTTGGAAAATACACACAGTAATTTAAACGACAGATTAATTGCTTTCAGAGAATATGAAGATTTGAACGAGGATGACTAATGCCTAAGAATTTAATTACGGGTAAAAAGAGTACACCTATTAGTAAAAAATTTAGTAAGTTTGCTAACCCTACATTTATTACAAAACATAATAATATTTTAAGTGGAACTGGTTTTGGTAAAGAAGCTTTTTACGATACAGAGTCCACGATTCCTAATTTTTACACACCAGAATTAACACCTGATACTTGGTTACTGCCTCGTTCCAGAGCCGAGATTTTAAGATGGTGTCGTTTATTCTTTAACTTAGACCCGTACATTAACTCGATTTTAACAATGCACGCTCAATATCCAGTGTGCAACTTCAGATTAAAATATAAAGACAAAGAAACTGAAGCATTTTTTAATAGAAAACTTTTTGATAATAAAGAGTTCAGTTGGATTGATTTCTTGGAACAAGTAATGCTCTCATACTGGAAACTTGGTGAAGCAGTGGTATGGGGTGATTTTAACGAAGCCAAAGGAACCTGGAATAGTTTCTCATTAATTGACCCATCTTTAATTGAATATAAAGAAGACCCGATGTCTGGTGAAGTAGAGATGTCAATTATTCCTACAAGAGAATTGAAACAGATGCTCGCCGAGGGGTTAAAACAGGGTAGAAGTGATATTCCAGTAGAATATATTCGGTGTGTACAAGAAAACCAAAAGATTCCATTAGACGCAACTGGAACAGAAGCAAACTACTTAACTGGTAAAAAATATTCTCCTGCCAAAGTATTTATGCTTGCTCGTAAAACAGACCCAGGTGCTACTCGTGGTACTCCAATTATTCAATCACTTTTCAAAACACTTATCTATTCTGATAAGATTAGACTTGCTCAAATTGCTATCGCCGACAGACTTCACTTGCCAATGGAAATTTGGTCAATTGGTGAATATACAGGCGACCCAAATACATCAATTATTCCAGATGATGGGATGATTGCTAATGTCCGTGAAGCAATTAGAGAAGCCACAATGCAACCTCCATTTTCAATTTTCGTTCCACCTTACATTAAATATGAAGCAGTAGGTGTGAACGGTAAATTATTGTCAGTCTATGAAGATTTAGGATATGTTGAGAACTGTATCTTCGTAGCATTGGGTGTAAATAAGAATTTAATTTTAGGTCAAGGTCCCTCTTTCTCATCAAGTAAACAGACATCATTATTCAAATTGATTAAGATGTATAAAATGATGCGCTTGAAATTGGAAGCCTTTATTAAACGGTATATTATTCTTCCAATTGCTAAAGCCAATGATGTTAAAGATGAGTATGGTGACTATGTAGTACCAGACATCGATTGGGAAGAAAGTTTAAACCCAGAACAAGATGTAGAGAAATTTAACAATATCCTCAAATTGTGGGATAAAGGTTTGGTTTCCACTACTACATTATATGAATACTTCCCTGGCAAATTAGATATTAACCTTGAAAAACAAAGACTGGAAGAAGAAAAATTAACAGTATTTGATAAAGGTACAGATAGATTAGGAAGTAAAGCACAACGCGCTGATTTGAAGAATAATGATGCAAATAAGGGTAAGAATCCAACTCCAAGTGATGGCTCTAAACCAGCCGAAAACTTACCACCCCCATTGGAAGGTGGTGTAAAGGACGAGGGTGAAGGCCCAGCAGGTCCAGATGCTCCTGGTGGTGAAGATAAAGCACCAGAGGGTGGTGAAGGACCAGAAGCCCCTGATACGAACGCAGGACCAGAAGGAGAATAATATGTTTAAAATTACAGGTTCAGTTAAAAAAATTGAAGTAGTAACACCTAAACAAGCAGAAGAATTTAACAAAGAGGCTGAAGTAAAAGAAGCCCCAAAAGCAAAAAAAGGTAAAAAACAAGCCAAATAAGTTTTGAAATTGGTATACACTTTTATATTAGGTGTAAGGGTAAATATGGCTAATAAGGTAAATTTAAGTTCTGCGATTAAGCAAGTAGTGTTGAAAGAACTTTTAGGCAGTGTAATTGATTTAACTCGTATTTCAGAAATGAGTGAAAGAGCACACCGCCAATTCTGCATTACTATTAAAAAAGAGTTCTTTGAAAAAGTAGAACTATTAAATACCTTATTTGAAAAGGCCGATGGATTCGAAGTTACTCCCACCGAAGAAGTGATGAACTCTTTACGGAGTAAGAAAGATGATACCCACAACTAAACATTGGCTAAATGGTTTAAATGTTACTGCTGTTGGAAATGAAAATAGTGGTGACCGAAAAACTGTTAAACCACAAGATATGAGTTTGGACACTCTGATAATGCTCTTAAATGAGGGGTATGATAGAGTGACCTGGATTGGAAGTGACAGAGATAAAGCAGAAAATGAAATCTGTCAGCGTTATGATTCAAACCAAACAACGTGGTCTTTGGAAGCCTTTATAAATGTTAACGCAGACTATTTAGGTGGTATTCAAAAAACTGCTGCATTATCGAAAGAAGACTATTCAATTGATGAGTGGCAGGAATTATTAACCAGTCCTGGAAGAGCATTAAAGTATGCACAACAACATAACTTTCAGGATTTACCACAGGAAGTAATAGATAGTATAGCGGAAGATGGTCTTTCATCATATAGGTTTGTAAATAGATTTTTAAAAGTAAATCAAACAGACCCAATTCCACAATCAATCGTGGATGCTACATTAAGTGATGAAGACCAACTTGACTATCTATATGAAATTTATAAAGACCAACCAAACTTCCCAGATACATACAGAGATATGTATGAGGGTATAGCGAGAGATAGACAACGTGAAGTGCATTATCATAACAATCAAAAAGGTACAAAATTTGATAAAAGTAATGCAAAAATTCCTTTTGATGCCCCAATCTTTTCACACTCTCACGTTGGGTGTCAGTGTTATTTAAAAGTGTGGAAATCTACAGACCCAGATGATTGTGTGTTTGTAGATGCAAATGGATGGTAATTAACTAAAATGGCATTTTTAAAATTAGGTTCAACTTTACAGATTTTACAACCAAATCAAGTGTTGTATAAAACTGCTTCTAAAGAATTAGATAATGTCGTGGCTGAAAAGAACGACAACTTTACCTATTTCCAAACTATTGCTCTACACTCTGATGTCCCAAATCTTAATGGGGACATCTTTCCTTTAGATGAATTAAAAAAGTCTTACAAATCATTTATTGGTCGTGGGTTATATTTAGACCACAATGCCCAATCAGTGGCAAATGCAGTAGGTAAAGTATTTGATGCTAAGTTAATTGAAATTCCAGGGGCTACAGAAGAAGAGGGGAAATATGGTGTTGTATGTCTCTGTGGTGTTGATAAAACAACACACCCAGACATCGCCAAAAAAGTAGCAAGTGGGGTAATTGATAGTGTTTCAATGGGTGCGTCCGTAGGTTCTTGTACTTGTGGAATTTGTGGTGTAAAATGCTCAACCCCAGAAGAATTTTGTGTACACTTACAACATCAAGGGCAAGTAGACCCAGATACTGGTAAGAAATGTACATCAATCAACCACGATGTATCTTTCACCGAATTATCATTAGTAGGTGTTCCAGCAGACCCATACGCCAAAATGCAAAAAGTATTCGCAGACTTCGTAGGTGGTATAACAAAAATTGCTGGTGAAGAAAAACAATTTTTAGAAAAGTTCTCATTTAGTATTCCTTGTGGTAATGAGAAACTTTGCGAAATGATTTATAACCTTTTAGACGGTTATAAAAAACAAGGAATTATGGACTTGTCGGCTGATGGGTCTATATTAAAACTTTCTGTAGAAGCCAAAAGCGAAGCAGAAGCATTAAAAAAATTAGAGTCAATCAGCCAAGAACAGGGGTTGGACGTTGAAAAACCTCTGAAAAAAGAGGAGAAATCAATGTCAGAAGAAATTAAACCTGTTGAAGAACAAGTAGAAAAAACTGCTGATGTAGATGAAGCAGCAGCGACCGAAGAAGCACAAAAAATTATCGACAATTTTGAACCAGTTCGTCTTGAGATGGATGGTGGTGATGGTACATATGCATCAGTTTTAGTTGGAGATAAAAATTCAGATTTTACAGCCTGGATTGATGTTACAATTAAAAATGATGATGTAGAGTGCGACTGGAACCAATTTATTACAAACTTACGTGATACAAACGAAGTAATTAATAAAAAAGTTCGTGATGATAATAAAGTATTTGAATTAGCAACAAGTGAAGCAATTCAAACTTTACAAGATAAAAATATTATTACTCAAGATGAGAAAGGTTTTTGGCATTGGGCAACCAAACAAGCCGAAGTAAACCCAGATTTGCAAGAAGTACAATCTTCAAATACTCAATCAAATGAGGTAAAAGACGTGAAAGCAGAAGAAAAGAAAGAAGAAGTAAAACAGGAAAAAACTGCTGCTATGGTCCCACCATTCACTGACACAAAAGCACCTGCTGCTCCTGTAGCAGACCCCATTGTGGCCCCAGTGAAAGAACCAGAAGCCAAGCCAGAAATTCCTGCTCCTGCCCCAGAAGTGAAACCTCTGAAAGATGCTCCATTGGCTGATGCTCCTATGGGTGATAAACCTTTAGGTGACAAACCTATGGCAGATAAACCAGCGGTCCCACCAATGGCAGACGGAAAAGAGAAATTTGAAGAAGTTAAACCAGAAGCACCTGCCGACAAAATTAAGACAACACAAGATGCTGCTAAAGCATTATTAGATGCCTTAAAAGCAGGTGAAAATGCGGACCTCAAAGCCCTTGAAGATGTCATTAATTTCTTAAAAGCAGATAAAAAAGAAGCACCTGCTAAAGAAGAAAAGAAAGACGATAAAAAGGACGAAAAGAAAGACGACAAAAAAGAGGACGCTCCTAAAGCAGAAGAAAAGAAAGACGCTCTTAAAGAAGATAAAAAGGACGATAAAGAACCTGCTAAGGAAGAAAAGAAAGACGACAAACCTGCTGAAGAAAAGAAAGCGGAAGCCGAACCTGCTCAAGAAGTAGTGGCCGAACCTACAACCGAAGAAATTCCTGTAGAAGCCAAAGAAGAGAAGGAAGAAGCAAAAGAAGTGGAATCTGAAGCCAAACCCGCTGAAGAAGTGAAAGAAGTAGAAGCGGCAGCAGATACCAAAGAAGAAGAAAAGAAAGAAGCAAATTGTGAAGCCGAAGTGAAACCCACTTTTGCAAATGTAACAAGAGTTTCTTTACTCAAAACCGCAAATATTTTAGACAGCAAATGGGTATTCCACTTGAAAGGTACAAACAAAGTTGCTTGCTTGAGCATCAAAAACTTGTTACCTGGCGTAGCGGAAAAAGTCGCCTATTTAACTTCTAAAGAATTTTACAACGAGATGATGAGTACATTAGAAAAACACGCCGAACTCAATGAAGGTGCCGTAAAAGAAATTACAGCAAACTTCAACGAAAAAGTGAAAGTGGATTCTGACGAAAAGAAATCTCAAATTGCGAAAGCCACCAATAAAGTTAAAGTAGAAACAGATGCGAAGAAAGTATCCGATACTGCTTCCAAAGTAACAGAATCTTTAACTGATGATGGTAAAGCACAAAAACAGGACAAGGTGAACTCCAAAGAAGATGCTGGGGCAATTGAATCAGCGTCTAAAAAAGCACCTGCTGAAACTGATATTAAAGTAGATGCGGCTATGGAATCTAAACTGAAACAAGTAACAGCAGCCTTAGAAGCCAAAGAAGCAGAACTTAACCAATTGAAGTTACAGCAAGCATTAGAAGCCAAAACTGCTAAAGCACGGAACATTGTTTCTATGTCAATCAAAGCAGGGTTGGTGAAATGCAATGAACAATTTAGACAGGAAGAATTACTCAAACAAGCATCACCTGTAAAAGCAAAAGAAGAAGCGATGAAACGCACTGCTGATGCTATGGTGAAAGACTTATTGGGTATGTCCGATGAAGAATTGGATAGACAAGCATCTTATCTGTCAAATTTTAAGGTTGAGGCGGAAGTAAAACAGCTTAAACCGATTAAAATAGAAGCCTCATACAACGAAAGTAATGAGGAAAGTATCATCAAAGCATTAGCCGCCGAGATGATGTAATTTAAGGAGAACAAACTAATATGGCAATTAAAGTAATTTCGCCTGTAAACTTAGACGAAGGCCACTTAGTAAAACTCGATGCCAACGGCCAGATGGTAGCAGCCGATGCAGTATTGGGTGGACAAGTGGTAAAATTAGTAACCTCTGCCGATGCACAATACGGTGGTGAGTTACACATTGAAGTGTCCAAGGGTACTGACGCATTGGCCACAGCAACACCTTATGGTTTCTGCTACAAAGCCTCTGTCGCTCAACCTGAAAACAACCTTTATATTCCTTTCAATCAATATAAAGCCCCTCTGAACAGACAATCTGTGGTATTAACCAAAGGTTTCCGTGCAGAATTTTGGAACGATGGTACTGGTGCAGTATTTGCTGATGACGTAATTGGTGCACAAGCAGGTACAGCATTATACATCAATGCCAATGGTCTTTTAACAACAACCGCTGGTTCTGCTGACACAGTAGGCTCATTAGTAGTCGCTTCTGTAGAAGTAGCTCCTGCTGATGCAAACGGTGTGTTAGTAGCCAAAGTGGAATTATAAGAGTTAGGAGAATCTGAAAATGGAAAACTTTGCTAAAATGAACACAATTGAAAAAGAAGCAGCATTAAACGCAATGTACGCTTCTCCAAACGGTTTGCAAAAAATTGCTGCCGTAATGTTGAACCCTATCATTCGTGATTTATTACACGAAGGTCGTGGTCGTCAATGCTTAGCCATCGATAAACTTCAACAAGGTATGGATGCAACATACGATTCTGATATTTCAGCCAAAGCCTGCGTATGCAGTGCTGACGGTGTACCTCAATTATCAGTAATTGAATCAGGTCGTTTCATTGTACCAACCTTCCCTATCGGTGTACAAGCATCAATCAAATGGGTAGAATCAAACTATCGTAAATTTGATATGATTAACCGCACACAAGAACGTGCGAAATCAGCCTTACAATCAATCGAAGATAAAAGAATCTTTGATTTAATTGCTTTCTCATCAAAGCAACACTATGCTGCACAACAAACAACAGAAACTGGCCGTGTAACCCTGTTAGACTTAGCGAAAGCCAAAGCCAAACTCGAAAAAGGCCGTGTACCTGCTGCTAAAATGATTATGACACCAATCCGTGCAGTAGACGTGGAATTACTTTACAATGGTGCTACAGCAATGGGTCCTCTGTTCTTACCTCAAACCTCTGAAGCAAACGTAAACAAAGGTTTAGGCAAAAACATCTTGGGCTTAGACATTGTAACAGTACCAGATGGTGACACAGTAACTCGTGTAATCAACGGTAAAGAAGTGATTGAAGACCTTCCTATTATCTCGGATAACGAAATCTATGTCTTAGGCCGCCCAGAAATGGTAGGTATTATGACAATTCGTCAAGACGTGTTAGTAGAAACCCAAAAATGGGTACGTGGTTTAGAAGACTTGTTCGCAATCTATGAAATCGTAGGTTTCGCAGTCCGCTATGCCAAAGGTCAAATCAACGTACACGTTAAATAAAACCTTTAAGTCGGGAGAGGGTTCTAGCCCTCTCTCGGCTCACTGTGGTATAAATTAAGTATTTTACGAAGTATTTAATTGATAGCATAGACTTGAACTGAAAGGAATTATTTATGGAATACTTTATCTATAATAACACAGATTATACCGTATCTGTTCCAGATGTACATTATAATAATACGTTTGAAGCAGGTGTAGGTGGAAGTTTCGGAACCACCAATGTTTTTAGAATTGAACCCCACTCTTGGAATACCACTCGTAGATGTAAGAGTGATGAAGTAGAAGCAAGTATCTCAGGTGGGATTTTATATGGTTCGGCGAAGAAAGGAAATGTGCTTGTTTGTACACGGGAAGAGTATGAACAAAAAACTCGTGAACAAGCATCAAATAGATTAGAGTCTTCTATGGGTATTTCTGGACAGGAAAAGGAAGCAAAACAAGACTTTGGATTCTTAAATAAAGTAGTTAAACGGTCAGCCCCAGCCCCAATGGACATCAACGATTTTATTGTTGGTGACGTGGTAGAGGAAGAAGAACCAGAAGTGGTATCAGAACCAGTAAAAGATGACCGTATTACAACGCTAGAAACGGAAGTTGCTAGTATGAAAGGTGCCTTAAATGATATTGTTGGTCTTTTAAAAGCACAGCAAGCACCTAAAAAAACAGTAAAAAAAGCAGTTAAAAAGACTGTAACTAAAAAGAAAGCCAATGTACAAAATAAACACAGAAAATAGTGGAAGTTGCGGGTGTGGTTGCGGGAGAATGGACATCCCAGATTTATTAGAACGTGCTCGTACCGTAATGTCCGAGTATTTTAATAATAAATTTGAGGATGATACTTTAGTTGGTTTAATGCAACTCGTATTAGATGAAATTAATTACACAACCCCAATGACCTATTATTCTTTGTGTAATGCTCCAAAACACTGGAGTTCTGCTATTATAGTTGGTTTAAAATTTTTCTTATTACTATCATTACAAGAGACTCTGGCGATGAAAGATTTTTCATATAGTGACCAGGGATTATCATTAACTCTTAATCGTGTACAAAATTTAGAAGTACCTATTAAAACAGTTCGAAAGATGTTTGAACAAATGGCGTGGAATTGTAAAAAAGTCATTATTCTTCGTCAGGGTCCAAAGATGCTAACAACACCAAGACATCAGGCTACCATCAGTGGTTTTATGAGAATACTATATGGTGTCAGTTGGTCTATGTAGTTTACAATTTGTAATTTATAGAGTAGGACATAGGGCAGCTCCCTCGGTTAAATACCTCTGATGTTTAATCTTACTACTCACAATTAATATTTTCAGAGGAAATATAGTGGTAAAGAAATATTATACACTGGAGTCTTTCAAAGAAGAAATTGAACGACGGTTTCCAGATAAATATGACCTCTCTGGGTTAACAGAATTTAAAAACCAAAATACCACGGTTGAGGTTCGTTGTAAAAAGCACGGTACAATAAGAGTAAAGGGAAGTACTCTTCTACGTGGTTTTGGGTGTAAAAAGTGCAGGTATGATAAGGCATCAAAATCATTGAAACATACATTTAACACTTTTATTCAAGATGCCAATGTTGTTCACAATAATAAATATTTATATGATGCGGCAGAATATGTGAACAAGTCAACAAAAATAAAAATTATCTGCCCAATTCACGGACCATTTTATCAAACCCCACATATGCATTTACGGGGAGTAGGGTGTCCAAAGTGTGGTGCATTAAAACGAGGGAAGTCACGTAGATTAACGAAAGAAGTTTTTATATCTAGGGCGACTACCAAGCATAATAATTTTTATGACTATACTTTAGTTGATTATAAAACAACTACTACAAAGGTAAAAATAATTTGTCCTATACACGGAGTTTTTGAGCAGAGTCCATCAAACCATTTATTTGGAAATGGATGCCCAAAATGTAAGCAATCTAAGGGTGAGAAATCTATAAAATATTTTCTTGATAAAAATAATATTTCTCACACTACACAATATAAGTACAAGGATTGTGTTTACAAGAAAGAATTACCATTTGACTTTGCAGTATTAAATAAAGATGGTTTGGTTAAGTTTCTTATAGAGTATCAAGGCGAGCAACATTTTAATAAATTTAGGTTTATCAACGGCGATAAAAATTTTGAGACTAGACAATTAAGAGACAAAATCAAATATAACTACTGTAAAGAACATAATATACCACTTTACTATATTACTTATAAGGACAATATAGAAGAAAAGTTAAAAGAATTACCATTTGATGGAGATTAAATGACAAATTGGTTTGATGAAGAAATCAGAGCATCGTTAGAACAAGAAGAACAACAGGCTCCTGTACAAGACATTAATAAGATGAAAGAAGCATTGAGTTCCCTTGGTTTTGATGTTTCTAGTATTAATATTTCAGCGGTAGAGAAAAACTTAGAAGATAACATTGGTAAAAGAGCCTGTGTTAAATCTAACATTGTAGTTGCGTCAAACATCTTAATTAAAACCAATTATAATCTCTATCATATTTCACAGGTTGTTCTTCCCAAAGGTTATATTGGTGTAATCGGTGGAGTAAAAGACGGAAAATATACCATAGACTTTGATGCTAATTTGCCAGTACAAGCGTCAGATGTAATTGAGGGGTATGATGGCTCTGAACTAACATATCCATTAGATAATTTTGAACTGGCTGATAACGAAGTACAGATTTTATAGAGGGTAAGCGTATGGCATATAAATTGCCGTACCCAAAGTTCAAAGTTCAGAATTTATTAAATAGAACAAGCACCTATGGGACGGCTAGAAAATTAACGTGGAAAGCGGTAAATAAGGCCGAAAATTACAATATTTATCGGTCCTATATTCCATACGGTGATTTTAAACTTTTAACTACAGTTCCAGGTACAACAACTGAGTACGTGGATGATAAAGTAGGAATCATATCTTCAAACGATTTTTCAGACTTAGAAGACTTAACTGTAAATACTTGGCGTGGGTGGTATTACAGAATGTCCGCAGTTAGGGCAGATGGGTCAGAAGGATATATTTCAGACCCTATATCGGACCAAGAGTCAACATTATTGAATAACCCACCATTTGGTAGTTATCAAGTTGGAGATGGAAAGCAGTACTCATATTGTTCTTCATCTGATTTACCAACAGAAGATGATACAGAGTATTTTTTAGAAATTAGAAACCGTGACTTAAATGTACTACAAAGAGATGGGCAATGGGTGTGGTACTTTAAGCAGAGAGCAGAGGGGGAGAGATGCCCATATTGGTTGGACACTCTTCATCAATGTAAACGCGGTAAAAATTGTCCTATTTGCCACGGTACAGGACTTACCCAGACTGGTTATTATGACCCAGTTAAGATATTAGTTAGACTAGTAGGTTCTGATAGAAAATTAACACAGTATAATCACGGATTACAAGTAGAGTATGTTGCACGGTCTTGGACAGTATGGACACCAATTTTAGCAAATAGAGACATTATCGTAACAAATGATGGTAGACGTTACGAAATATTAGATGTAACACCATCAATTATTCGTGGTGGTGTTATAACCCATCAAGATTTTACAGTTAAAGAAAAGATGCCCAAAGACTTCGTGTATTCATTAGAAGTACCTGGGCCATTGTACTAGAATATGGCAAGAGAAAGTGAGGTTTTTAATAAGGAAGTAGCAACTTTTGCTACAAGTAAAATTGGTCTGACCTCATTTATACAGGACACCAATATCACATTCTTGCGCCAATATTTTAAGACGATGAAACCGATGAATACACAAAACCCAATCTACGACCAGGATATTATTGCAACCAATATTCAAGTCGAGGGTGAGTTTCCAAGAAGACAGGTATCGTATCCTTTGGTAGTCGTGTCTACAATGAATAGGAGTCAGGACCTAATGAATAAACTGATAGGTCGAGAGTTATATACTCCTCTTTATGATAAGACGAGCAAGAAAAAGATAGGATATTCTATGGCAGGGACATTTACTACTGGTTTCTCAATCAGTGTAGCCAGTGAGTCCACGGCAGAAAGACGGGATTTATTGGATTTAATTGTAATGCTATACAGAACTATCGGCTCTGACTACTTGAAAAAATTTAGAGTAAATATAACTGGAATGAGTTATGGCTCTGGCAGAACCGAATTACTGGCGAATGACTTAATCTACTTTGATACATTAAATTTAACTGTACAAACAGAGTGGAAGCAAGTAATTCAAAATATACCTCTAATCACAAGTATTAATGTTGATGAGGTGACGGTTGCAGAAGAAGAACCAATCTTTTAGGTTATTTTAAGGAGAATACTATAATATGGCTACAAATGCAGAATTGGGACGTATGCCTGGTGTTCGTGTAAAAGAAATCTTAAATGCGGACTTAGGTATTATATCTCCCCAATTTAGAATCGCTGGGTTAGTAAGCACTTCATTCACATCACTATTAAAAAGAGATATTGCTGTGATTCGTGGTACTGGTGACACAGATACTCTAACCGATTTTACCGCTGATGAAGTCACAAGTGTTGAGTGCATCAGCCCGTATCAAGAAGCATATGGCACACAGCGTATTAAATTAACCCCTACAACAGATTACACTGTAGAGGATAATGTAATTACTTTCACAACCGCTGGTAAAGCCAAAGTTGCTGCTGGTGATACTTATTATGTAACAGCAAAAATTTCAAAATTATCTGACCATTTCTTTGCTCCAATTGAAATGCAAAACTTTTCACAAGTTGTGAAAGAATATGGTCCAGAATATGATGCTACAAACCAAACAGTTAACTCTATGGTCGCTATGGCGCATTTGATGTTTAATGCTGGCGCAAAAAGAATTGTTTGTGTTCAAGCAAAAACAGCATCAGCACAAGACTACACAGACGCAATTGCAAAATTAGAAGAAGTAGGTGTTCAGTATGTACTCTGTTCTGGTAACAATGTAACAGGTGTCAACGAAGCCTTATTAACACACGTTGTAAAAATGAGCACAGTTGAAAACAGTATGCCACGTGTTGGTTTCACCTCAACTGTACAACTAGAACCCACCGTAGACCAAGTGATTACAGCAGCAAATGCATTAAAATCACAAAATATGGTTTTAACTGCACCAGGTAAAGTATTGATTGTTGTTGAAGATGAAAATGGAACTTCTTATGAAAAATGGGTATCTGGTAACTATGCCAACGCTGCAATTATTGGTATGTTATGCAATCCATCAAGAAGATTGGCAACACCTTTAACAAGAAAAGATATTACACAGTATGGTATTTTGGATGCATTTGTTCACTATAAAAAACAAGATACTGAAAAAATGGCTGCCAATGGTGTTAACGTATTATTACAGAGAAAATCTTCTAATACAATTGTGGTAAACCAAGGTTTGACTACAGATAACACTAACTATGGTTCATACTATTTGAACATTGTATGCTGCAAATATGAAGTTGCAAGATTATTACAAGCATACTTAGACGAAACTTTTGTTGGTACTGAAATCTTAGAAGATACAGTATCATTAGTACAAAGTTCAATTAGAAATACGCTGGATGGGTTTAAAGGGTTATATTTAAATAACTACAAAGACCTTTCAGTAACACGCGATGCCGATATTCCAACGAAACTCAATGTAAGATTCAAAATGAGTGGTATCTTTGGATTGGACTACATCGATATGGAATTTAGCGTGTACGTTCAATAAGGATTTAGAGGAGATTTACAATGCAAGTAGATTATACATATGCTCCAGACCCATATAATGAAGACGGCAAAGTAATGTTAATGTCTGCTCTGAAATTATATGCAGAAGTCTTAAACAAAGATACATCAAAAACACTCGTACCAATTGGTATGGCAAATTCAATGGACGTAGATGAAAGAAGACAAGTTATCTATAACTTCGTAATTGGTAACAGAGACCCATCTACAGCCAGAGACTTAATTGCTGGTCCTGTTGAACAAAGTACATTGTCAGTGGGCACAATCGTTATGTACAAAGCCAACTTGATTGGTTTAGTATCAGAAGATGCTAAAGCCCCACACGTACAAGGTGCAAGATACTCAGCATCAATTCGTTCACAGACAAGACCATTCACAATGATTGAAACTTGGACGAACCCAGCAACAGAACAAGTTGTATTAACCCAATCTTATATGGGTTGTATGATTGAGTCCTGCCGTAAACAAAGAAGTATGCAAAATACAGACTGGCGTGTTCTTGAAGATTTAGTAATTCACTTCAAAACAACCAAACTGGAAATTAACCAAGATGCTATCAACGACCCATCTCTTGGGAACCTTGAATTAGAAGCATAATAGATAGTATTTTCAAACCTAAGCACCCTCACTTATGTGGGGGTGTTCTGTTTTGGTATACATTTTGGCATTTAGTGTAAGACATTATATTATGAGGTGAACTGAATGGATAGTTTATTAAGTTTATTTAAGGCTGAGCCCTTTAAGAAAGAGTACGAAATTAACGGGGTAAAAGTAACACTCCGTATGTTGAGCAGAAAAGAGTATGATGATATTATGAGTCGTGCAAGTATTTCCGCCGATGATTTAGTATCAAAAGAAGCATTACTTAGAAGACCCATTCTTGGTTATTCATTACAAGACATCAATGGTGTTAGTGTAAAGGATATTCCAGAAGTCAAAGCAGTTTTAGATAAAAATCCAAACTTACCCTTAAACCTTGCTGTAGAACAGGTATTGGGTGATTTTGATGCATTTTTAATTGATGGTCTATATGCTTTATACAATACTCTAATAGAAGATGACGAAAAAAATAGAGAAGAACTAAAAAAAGATTAGGTAGTAAGTTTGGGCGTTCATTATGGCAACTTTTTAAAGTCATAGGGAATGTACCAGACTTTATCAACTTTATTTCAGACGAGACCCTTCTTGGTTGGGCTACCGATAACATACAGAAAGATTGGGACGATGATGCACGCGAGTGGGAATTGAAGTTCGATGCTGTAAAGCCTTGGCTAAATCCTCAAATGTATGATTATATGGAAAAACAAAAGAAGAGAAAAGAGGAACTGAAATCAATGGCAGCAAGTGTTCTTAAAATTGATAGTAAGAAAGTTGTTGTTAAAAACGCCTTTGAAGATGAGTTACGCAAGATGGGTATGACTGAAGAACAAATTAAGAGTATAAATAGTTAATTATGGCCGACCAAACTACAACTGTTACAGACCAAGATTCATTACAGACAGCATTATCACAGTTAGCATTAGGTGTTAAAGAAACATCTGATGCTTTACGTGCCAATTCTGAAGTTGGAACTTTGCTTGCAAATGTGTTATCCACTACTATGGATGAGAAGACACGCAACAGAGTTTTAGATATTGCTACTGACCCAAGACTGTCTCGTAGAGATAGACGTATTGCTACACGCGATGCGATGGCCACCCATATTAGTAAATTAGCCAACTCATTTAAGGGATTTACAACAACTAATACTTATTTAGCAAAAAATAATGGGTTGTTACAAAAGTTGGTGACAACAGTTGAGGCATTACATAGTAGTGTTAGTTCGGTAGCAAAAAAAACAACAAGCCAGACACCTAGTGTACAAACGTCTAGTGGTTCACAAAAAAAATCTTTATATCAACAGAGAAGAAAACGTGAATCAGAAGAAGATAGACGTATAAATTACGCTGCTCGTAAAATTAATAGAAATTTTGCTAGAAATCCTTTATTGCGTACACTATTACCAAATAGTGTTGCACGGTATGCTCGTGGTTTTGCTGCTACAAGTGATTCAATGAGATTACTTGGTAGAGGTTTGAGAGCACGTGGCCACACAACAACAGGTAATTTTCTTGTCAATTCAGGAAAATCGTTAGGAAGATTGGCTGGTGGTGCTGCTGGAGCATCTTTTGGGGCTATGGCTGCGGTTGGTGGAATAGCAGTGTTAGCGGCAATAGCGGTTATGGTTGCTAAACGTGCAATGACATCCTATTCTTCAGTTCTAAAAATGCAAGGTAGAACTGGAGATAATAGATATAATTTATGGGGTCAGACTCTATTAGAATTTAAAGCGGGAACGTGGGGCTATTCACAAAAAGATGTAGCAAAAAAGCAAATGGAGTTTGCTAAAGCAGGGTTTACAGAGACAGCAGACACAGGGATTTTAGAAAGTGGTCTTCGGTCAGAAAAATATTTTGGTGTTGACAATACGGCACAGTATTTTCAGACATTGAGACGTTCAACGGATGCTATACGACGGTATGGAAGCGACTTAGGTAAAGAATTTTTTAGTTTAAGAACAATTGTACGTAATACTGGTATGGGGTTGGAAGAACTGCAACAACATCAGACTGGTTTTATGGAATCCTTTAAGGGTGCTACAACACCATTTCAACTTGGGCAATTAGATGCTTTGATGTCTAATTTTAAGGATTTATTAACCAGTAAGGAAACGACTGGAACAGAATTGGCATCATTTTATAATGCAAACCAAAGAGTAGATACAAACACTATGTTAACATCTGCCTGGTTTGCAGAACGGGGTGGATATAAATTTAGAAATCAAAATGGAGATTTGTTAGATAAAGCCTTTGAATTACGCCATATGGGTTCTGGTGACCTTGCAGGAAGAGCCAGAGCATTTCAGGCAGAATTAAAGGGTATTTATAATCAATTTGGTGTTTCAAAATTTAGTCAATTAAGTGGTAGCCAAAAGTTTATTGTAACTGAACAATTAATGCCACAGTTATTAGGTATTGATGCTTCAAAACTCCCCTCTATTGATACGTTTATGTCCAGATTTGATAGAGGTGCTGGAATAACTGGCATAGATAAAGATACTGAAGACCAAATTAAGAAAGCACAAGAAACAGATACAGATAGAATAGTTCAAAAAATGTCTTTATTGGAAAATCCATTAAATACAATTGCCAATATTATTATGAGATGGGCTACTTTCAATGTGCTTGGTGCTCGCAGTTATGTTAAAGATGCAGAAAGAAAAGCAAATGATGAAAAAGGAAAGCAGACCGTGCAAGATTTTGCAGTATCTGTTTATAACTTGACAGATGAAAAATTAGCAGTAAAAAAGGGTAAACCAGGTCAAAAGGCACAAGTAGTCGAAAAGATACAAGGTGGAACTAAATAATGAGTATAACAACTAATATAATGGGTAATGAACACGCATATCAATTTATAATTGGTAATACAAAATTGCCATTTTTCTATATGCCATATGAGAACCCAAATATTATGGAAATCACCAACAAGAAAGAGTATAACAGAACTCAAACTATTGGTGGACAAGCCTTTGAACACTGGGGTGAACAACCAGCATTAATGCACGTTTCGATGCGTATTAGAAAAAATAGTTATTCTGGTAATATTATTGGTTTGTACAACGATAAAAAATACGATTTAGAAGACCCTATGTTCTGTACAGAATTAGAAGTTATGCAGATGATGTATAAAATGGACAGACGTAAATTGAGATGGAACATAGGTGATGCGTCCTGGTTAGGTGGTAGTGGAATTTCAAATAAAACATCAGGTATGAAAAGTTCTGTATTAAGTGTTGCCACAGGTGCTGTTGGGAATGTTATAACACCAGCAAAGACATTAAATACTTCATCTTTTACATTTACAAAAGAAAGTGATATACTGTCAGGCACTGCTGCTACATCACAGGAAAAAGGAACCAACTTTTTGAATAATTTATCTGATACTATTATTATTTTTAAGAATGAAATTTACTCTGGTTTTTTTACAAATTTTAAAGTCACAGAGGATGGTTCATTTCCATTTGTTAATGTTGTTACTTTTGATTTTACAATAACTCATACACTCCGTGATTCAATGTATGAGGGGTTGGCAAATGGGTCTGTTGGTAGACACATACTTGCTGGACTTGGTTTGGTTACCACAGCAACCGCAGCAGGATATGCTATTGACTCAATTACTTCTGGTGCACAATCTATTGTTGATGGTATTATTTAATGGCTTATATTGAAAAAAGTTTGAATACAGCACATTTCACTAGACCAGCGGTTGTATTATTTAAGAAACCGCTTGCTACTAATGAAGAAATGACCGCCGAATTGGAGAAACTTATAGGTGATGCGTATCCTATGGAAACGCATACACTGACCAGTTATTCTGGTAAAGGGAATCCAAAGGCGATTTTTTATTGTGTTTCTACAGGTGCTTATAAGGTAGTCAACTATGATGAGAACGCCTATTTCCATATTATTGATTATAAGGATACCAAAGAAAACATACTTTCTAAAAAAATAGATTTTGATTTAGCAACAGCAAAGGCACCTGTTATTAATTCTTCATTTAGACGTAAGTTGTGGAAAACGGCTGTGGACTCTGTTTCACTTGCAAATCCAGCGACTGCTTTACCATATATTATTGGTATTTTTCTTAAAAAGAGTACTACAACAATACTTCAAAACACGGGCAAAATACTTACTAATGACTTTTTAAAAGAAGCAATAGATAAGTATTATGATGGTGTTGATAAGGAATCAGAAGATTCTTTAACAAATACTCTTAATAGAACGTGGTATGTATTTTCACTTGATGATGATTATTATGTTCCTGAAATTAAATATAATGTGAAAGAAACATTAGGAACCAATTATCAAGAAGAACACTATGTAGAACACGGACCAGCAGGGGTAGAGAGTACAGCAAAAGTTCCAGAATCATTTGGAACTACTGGGTATGGTATATCTACATTGGACACACACGTTGTACAATCTACTTGTTCTTTAACTAAAAATGCGTTTATTCGTTCCGCAGCATTTGCTAGAAACCGAGAGAAATTAATTGAAATTTTTGCAAAATATAAAATATTGAGTATCTATCAAGTAGTACTTCAAGAATCTGTAGATTGCAAAGATATTACAAAAGTTACTTATAAGCAGGCATTAGATGATTTTAATAATTATATGAAAAATGCTAATGCCAAGGCATTTGCTGAATTTAATTGTGAAATTGCAACATTTTACAATAGTATGTATAATAAGTACTCTTTTAGAGCAGAGTATTATAAAGCAACTGATGAAAAAAACTTTCGTATTATAGATAAGTTTTCTGCGTCAGCATCAAAGTTCCTTTCAACTGATAAATATAAAATTAAAGTAACCACATTGTTTCCAGAGTTAAACAGAGACCTACTACTTGCGATGAACCCTAAAATTGCAAACGGTGTGGAATATCCTTTGTCTGCATTTAAAGGTGCTTTTAGGTCATTATATAACTTGTCATATTATGTGGACTCAGAAGGTGGTAACTCAAAAGTTGGTTACATAGTATTTACAGAGTCAGACACATTTAGAGATGCTGTGGACGCTTATTACTTTCTAGCAGAACGTATTAATAGAAGTATAAATGCTGTAGATGCAAAGACAGAACAGCAGTTGTTAAAGTATTATAATGTAAGTGCGGAATTTCCATTAAGATATAAATATCAAGAACTTACGACAGGTTCTATGATGGCTATTTCAGCAAGTGTATTAAAAGATGACTATAATACTTATGGAAGTGACCAAAAAGAACAAAAAGTACATATTAATGACAATAATGCGGTACAGCCAACTGGTATTAGGAAGTCCAATACAATTCAGTTTAGAGCATTTTTGGAATCAATGAACCGTGGAAGAATAGGAACACGTGAAAGCACCACAATAACCTATACGTCACGTAAGATGGGTGGTTTTAATCCACTTATGATTGATTTTAAATTAATGTACTATATGATGATAAAGTACAATGTTGTATTACCAAAGTATAATAAATTGGAACCTGAATTTATACACGGAAATAATTCTAATAGTACAGTACGTATGTTTCCAATTAACTTTTTTACTGCTACTGGAAAGTTAGAGTCTGGTACATTTTCTAATATTTCTGGTATAAGTAGGAAACAAAAAAATTCAGATGGAACCACCAATTATGCTTTTGATTTTGAGTCAATTAAAAAACTTCCCATAAAAGATAAAAAACGTCTAGTTTCTATGTATGAGAGCGTGTACTATGGTGGTTGGGCTGGGTTTTATTATACTAATGCCACAACTTACTCAGAAGATATTGCACCATATTATAATACACAATTGTCTGATGAAGTACTTACTACTATTCAGGAAGTATTAAACGAAGAAGATGAAAGTAACTATACTGAAAAATTCAGTCCACTAACAGACTTTACAGATTTTAGATATTTAACTGAATTAAACGATGTTAAAAATTCAGATGTGTCTGATATTGTTGTTTCGCGCCAAACAATGGGCAAAAGTCAGGCTACAATTACTCTAAAGAATAATGATAATAAATATGTGTTCAAAGATGGTATATTTAAAGGTGAGTGTATATTTGAACCTATGGACGAGGTGAGTATTTACTTACCAACAACCAGCGGTGGACTCACACTGTCATTTACAGGATTTTTAGACTCTACAGATGTTGCATCAACTAATGGTTATAATATGATTAGTTTGCAATGTTCGTGCCCTATTAAGTTATTGGAAATTAATCGTACAAATGTGAAACCTTCTATGTCTGGTGGTCTTGAAGCAGACTATGCACCATTAAACCCATTTTTAGTTCCACCAAAGATGATGGAGTCTATGGAAAAGTGGGTCCCATTTATGTTTGTCCAACCACTAACATATATGACTTCTATGTTGGGTGATATTACTTCACCAGAATCAACTTATACTTATAAAACAGTTGAGTTAGCAAGTGAGGGCGGATACCATATTTTTGGACCTAAATTTGAGGACGATTTATTACAGTACTTGTGGTCACGTAGAAGCCAACATATAAAAGATTCTGAAGCAGCGAATTTAGCACTTAAAAATTTAATTGATAAATATACTGATACGGTAACTTACAAAAATGGTGAAGAGTTAGGTAGTGAGAAACCAGAACCTGGTATCAAAGACTTGCAAGAGAAGTATTCATACAATAGTAAGTCAAATAAGAAAGATTATGTGAAGTGTGAGTATAATGTTTATGCTCAACGTAGTGATAATTTTCTATCTGAATCTGGTACACGCAAAGCGGTAGCACAATTAACAGGTACACTACAACCCGCATTTGCATTAGGTGCATCAGAAATTCCATTAGTATTCTCAAATTATAAGACCAATCTTGAATTATTGACAGAAACAGCAGAAAAGTTTAATTTCTTCTTATATTCAAATAGGTTTGGTGTTGTACGGTTCGCACCTCCTATGGTTTCATTGGCAAATTTAAGTATTCGTGATGGTGTATTAAATGAATCTGCAAGAGATGATGAGTATGACTATTCATATTATACAGACTCACCAGATATTTTGAGTAAACAGAACACTATTTCATTTAGAGAAAGTTGTGATGACTCAAAATTGGTAACCTGGATTCAATTAACTGGTGGTCTAGTAGCATCAGCAAGTTTAGATGTCTCAAAGGCTGGTGTTGCCACACCTGTTGCTAACTGGCCATTGATTAAAAAATATGGTTATCACTCACAGAAACAGCAAGCAGTTATTGGTATTAATAGTTTGCCAGCATTAAGAGCCTATGGTATGGCCCTTATGGACAGAGCAAATAAAAATTTTAGAACTGCTACTTGTGATACAATGGGTAGCGGTGATATAGATATTAATAAGACCGTTTATAGTTCTATTAATAATACTGTGTATCTGCGTGTAGGTTTAAGTTCTCACTATCAGGCTGGTAATACTTTTATAACTTCTTCAACATTAAACTGGGGTAGAAAGCCACTATGTACATTTTTTGAAGAAGTGGTCGAGAAGTCATCAACATATACAGAATACAACACTGATGAGTCTGGTGGATATTTGAGTAAACCAGAAAATGTTTCAATATTACCAAAATTAACAACTCTGACAAGAGAAACAATGTCAAGAGATGTAAATATTGATGCGTTTAAAACTAGTTTAGAGACATTATTTAAGCAGAATTTAATTACTAATGCTTATTACAGACAGATAAAGGGGTTGTTATCGGCTTACGATACCAATAAGAATTATAAACAATTGTTCTATTCCTTTATATTTAATGGGTACTTCTGGGAAGGTGTACCGTCTATTTCATTTGAAGACTTATCAACAGAGTTCTATTCTGAAAATGTTGCTAATGGGTTAGAAGAATCTGTATTTAGTGGGCAGAATCCTAATGATAAAAAAGGTAAGAAGAAGCCCAAAACAAAAGAAATTAACAATACAACTTCTGTGTTCCTTGGGTTATTTGACCAATCTTCTGTGAGTAAGATGCAGGACACTTATACATCATAATAGTATACACTTTGGCATTAAGTGAGGAATGTGATATGTCTGATATAGGTGATGTTTTACGTGATATTGATAAGCCAGATGTCTCTGATTTAGGTGATTATACCAAGAGTATTCGGTTTGCACGTATTTTAAATGTTTATGACGCATCTATATTAGAAGCCTCTGCTAGTGCTAAAAATAAGTATGGTAAGGCAGATATACTGTTTTTAGATGGTTTAGGAACTGTACCAGTAGAAATTCCTATATTAACAAACTGGTTTTCGTGGACTCGTGGTTCTGGTATTATGTTTATGCCAGAGCAGAATGATATAGTAGCCTGTTTAATGCAGCATAATGGGTACCCAATTATTATTGGATTTTTGCCATATAAGTGGGACGAGACAACTGAAAAACCAGTAAAATTAAGAAAGACCTCTGTTGGATATACAAAACCACTTTATAAAGGTGAGGTATTGATAAAATCATCTTCTGGTGGAAATATCCTACTAAATAAAAGTGGTTCAGTAGAGGTTAGCGGCGTAGATAGTTCTATTAATGAAATGGTTATATCTGAAATAGATGGAAATAACCAAGAAGTAATGTTTAATAGAACATTAGATGGTAATGAGGCTGGTGTATCAAAAACAGTTGTTGGTAAAAGATACCTGCCAGATGGAACACCAAAATACGTAGGAAATTTTCCACAGATTTTTGAAAGTGGGGTTTCAACACATTATACACAGTCTATAGAACTTCCTTATGCTGAAAGTATGTCTTTTAATCTTCAGGAAGATGCAGAAATCACTGAAGTTACATCTGTAGAGGTGGTGTCAAGAGCAGGGAACACATCAAAGACATATACTCTAGGTGAAAAACAATACTCGCTTGTTGCAGAGAATATTTATACACCTGGTTCTAGTAATGATAATGAGTTGTACTATAAACCCGCTACTATAGAGAAAAATTCTATAAAATACACTTTAATTATTCCTAATAAGGGATTCTCTAATGCAACCGTAAAATTAACTTATGAGGCAAAGGTATTTGTTGGCGGTGTTAGAGTCAATAGTGGTGGGGACTTATTTTTAGATGGACGCAATGTTATAGTACGTTCAGCAAATGAAAATGCAACACTCGCTTTAACAGATGATGGTAGAGCAACATTACGTGGTGGTGGTAATACCAGTATTGGTAATGCATATGGTGGTGTATTAAGGTGTACACAAGCAGGTGTAATGTACAGTAATGGTATCGGAAGGGACTCTATGGGAGACCCTGATGCACCAATCACCAAGATGTCATTGTGGTCCGCATTAGGTGCTGAAGATAAGGAATTTGGTTCACTGTTTTATATATCGGACAACTTACCATTATTTAGATTGTTTAAGAGTGGAGATGTGTGGGACTACAAAGCAGTGACAGATAGTGAATATGCGTCGTTATCAACAAAATCTAGAGCCACAGTTAATAAATTAACCATTTCATTATGTGGATTCTTCCTAACCAAAGAAAAATTAGCAAAACTATTATTAGAAGATGCCACATCATATGGTGATTTGAAAGCAGGTGTGAAGTGATATGAAAAAAGAAAAGAAAGAATTTAGAACCGTTAAATGTGCTTGTTGTGGTAGATATGAAAAACAAGTAGACAGCAGGGTTGTTGATTGGTATTGTTCTGATTGTTCATTTGGTAATGGTAATTTTTTTAGAAAACAGGCTGGCAGACCAATTATTAAACCAGCAACAGGCGTAAAGAAGGGTTCCATTGTTAAATCTGTTTTTGGAAAAGAATACAAAGTTTTAGGGATTGGTTATAAATTCCAAAATACAACTTATTATTTTGTTGTAGAAAAAAATGCACAGGACGGGGTTCCTAGTTTTTTAGGGGACTACCAGATAATTAGCAAATGACATTAATGGACTCATTGAGTAATCAGGGGATAGAAATATCACAATATATGTCTGCAACAACTATTATCAAATATGTTAGCAGTTTAGGTGCATTGATGCCTGTATTTCCAAATGTATTCTCAATGATTAATACATTACAGTCTTATGTTGATAAATATAAGAGTGCTGTTCAAGCACTGGATAAAGCGCAAGGTGTTGTAGATAATGCACAAGCAAAATTAGAACAAGCAAAGGATATGTATAACAAAATTTTAAATACTCCTACAGCGTATATTGGAACTGGAATTGGAACAGTATCAATCAATCCGTCAGCAACTATAGCCTATCACGCAGCAATTGAGGCTGCACAAAAGGCACTAGACCAAGCAGAAAAAGCATTAGAGAAAGCAAGACAGAAAGTGGATAGTATATATGACCAGATTGAGAAATATAAAGACACTGTAGTAAATCAATTGATGTCAATAAAGGTATAAAAATGGCAATTACAAAAGACACATTATTAAGTTTATCAAGAAAATTAATATCAGCCAGAAATAATAACATTGACTTAACAACTGGTACAGTATTAAGTGATTTAGGTGTTGATGCTACAGCACAAATTTTAGCATCGATTTCTGCTGATATAGATAGAATTATAGGGCAACAAGCATTAAATAGTGAGTATTTCACAGATGAAGAAGCAGATATGCTTGTTCAGTCTTTTGGTATTAAGAGAAAAGAACCTGGTTTTGCCACAGGTAATATTACCTTTGCAACACGCGACCTTCCTTCAGCGTCATCTCCTATTGTTATTCCAGTAGGTACACAAGTTTATACTTCGTCAGAAAACAATTCTGCAAGTTATTACTATGAAACAACTTCATCTGGGTCAATAACAAGCACAGCACCATTTAATACAACTACTGGGTACTATGAGGTTACAGTAAGTATTAAAGCAATGTCACCAGGAACTGATTACAATGTGGGTATTGGTTATATTAATGGTTTAAGAAGTTCTATCTCTGGTGTATCAGCGGTTTATAATAAAAATGCTATTGTTAATGGTACAGACACTGAATCGACTGAATCGCTATTAAATAAATTTTTAATCTATTGGCGTGGAAGAAATAGAAACACAGAACCTGGTATTTTGGCTTGGACCTATGAAAATCCAGTTGTAGAAGAAGCAAAAGTAATTGGTCCAGATAATGACTTTGCTTTACGCGGTCCAGGTGCTGTTGACGTGTATGTTCGTGGTATTACCGATTTAACTTATACACAAACCATTACAACAATAACTAAAGAGGTTCTTTTTGCTAAACAGCCTGTTATTAACATTGACACACTGTATGTAACAGTTGGTTCGGACAACTTTACTATTAATGATGGTGTATTTTCTATTGTAAAAGATACCGAAACAATTTATCAAGGTTCAAATGCTGCCCACGATAAACTAGTGTGGACTGATGATGGTTATGATATTGTAAAAAATGTAACATCATACACCATAACATACTCATACAATTCATTAATCGATGATTTGCAAAGTATGTATGATAATGATGAAGAACGGTTAATTACAGGGGATATTCTGGCAAGAGAAACTTATAAAGTAGAAGTTGTAATGGAATTTGGTATTACAACTTTTCCTGGTGTTGATAAAGCCACAACAATATCTTTGGTCAAAACCAATATTCAAAACTTTGTAAATACGACACCTTTAAATACTGACTTAAAACAGTCAGATATTGTTGCAATTATTGAGGGTACCGATGGTGTATCCTATACTGCACTGCCATTTCTGCAATTCCACAGAGTAGGTGAAACTGACGAGAATAAGTGGGTGGCAGACATCGATTCATCTCCATTAGAATATTTTAGAGTTCAAAACGAGAATATTATTATTGGTTAATTATGATAGACGCAAAGTACATTAATGTTTGTAATCATAGGTTAGTGTGCGAGCCAATTGAACTAGAAGTTTTAGATTCTAGTGCTGGCACATATAAAGCAACCCTTCCTTATCCAGCAATTACAGAGAAGGCGTTGGTTTTTATTAGAACTTATGATGATGAAAAAAAGTACTTTCACGATGAATCTAGTTATTTGGAAACTCTAAATTATTCTTACCGTACTGTAACAGGTTCAATGGATGAATTACCAGAAGGTGGACTTATTAAACACATAGGTATTACAAACTATGAGTTTATGTCCGATACGGAAATTGTTTTTGGTACTATTCAAGGTGATGATACAATTAATAAAATTGATTTAACAGAAGGTCGTGTTCCAAAACAAATTATTCTCATAGATTACAATGTTAAAGCAGATAAGTGTCCTATTTGTAATGGTACTGAAATTACACAAGATATAAATTTTAGTGGTACTGGTGAAGTAATGACTAATGAGGGACACGATAAGATTGTTTCTCGTGTATTAAAAGCCTTACTAACACCTTATGGGGAATCAGCAGAAGACATTGCGTTTGGTTCTGCATTAGATACATTGATAGGAAATGAATTGGACTTAACTATTTCTGCTACAATTCAAAAGCATATATATGATACTATCAGTTATTTGATAAAATTACAAAGTAATGTTGAACTACAGCCAGAGGAAATTATAACAGGAGTTGAAAGTATTACAGTTAAACAGGACGATAAGATACCTACTAAATTAAATATAACAGTAGTTGTCACAGACTACAATGGTGAAAAAGTTCCCTGTGTACTTTCATTAGATGTTGACTAATATGCCTAAATTTGGAAATAAATCATTAAGTATTTTACAAAACGCCCACCCAGAATTAAGACGGGTACTAAATGAGGCAATTAAATATTTTGATTTCTCTGTAATTGAGTCAGTTAGAACTCAAGAACAACACGAAGCAAATGTAAAGGCTGGAAAGACAAAAACAACTTGGGAGAAGTCAAAACATCGTGCTCGTTTAGATAATGAGGGTCGTATGACTTCTTGGGCGGTCGATATTGTTCCATATCCTTGTGATTGGTCAGATAAAGCCAGTTTCGCATTAATGGCAGGGTATGTATTAGGAATCGCTGCCGTTTTACATAGACAGGGATTTTTAACACATAAGTTACGTTGGGGTGGGGATTGGTCAGGTGACGGAAAGACAAATGATGAACGATTCTACGATGGACCGCACTTTGAACTGGTAGATTAATTATGACAGACTTATCAACATTAGTAGTTTTATGTTCAGTAGGTACAATAGGTGTAATTCAGTGGACTAAAGAATTGGTTCAATCTGTTTCCACTAAGAACTTTGACCACCTATATCAAGTTTTATTGTCTTTATTTCTATCAATAGTATCTGGTTTCTTTATTTGGAAAATTAAATATTCCACAGAAACATACTATATGGTATTCCCTCTAACACTTGGGGTGTTATCAGTAGTGCAATTAGGGTATGATAACATTATTAAATATCTTCAACAGGCCATTGAAGGTATAATGAAAAAGTTTATTTCAAATGAACAAGATAAATAAAATAATCATTTTTATGTTACTCCTGGTTCTAGGTGTTTTGTTATTTCAAAACTACCTACTTCGCCGTAATGTAAAAGAGGCCGTAGAACAAGGTGGAACATTACCTCCAGGTGTACAGCAAGAAGTAACTGTTAAGCAGGACCACGTTACAATTAAAGAGAAAGAAACCAATACTGTAACAGGGGAAGTGATGGTTAACACTCAGACATTATATGTACCACCAGAAGGTCAAGTGGTTATTACAACAACTGATGAGGGTAAGACATCAGTGAAACTAACTAATAAGGGATTTACATTTACACCAGGTTTAGTATTTGTACCATCAAAAGATATGAATATTGGTGTAAATGCTAGATTAGTGTACTGGAATAGATTTGGTGCTGGTGTTGGTGGTATTATTTCAATCACAGATGACCCAAAACCAGCGGGAATTGGTTTTGTAGATTATAGATTTTATAAGAATTTTGCAGTAGGTGTGGCATATAGAGAAGCAATAACTGAACGTGGTATAGGTGCAACTCTTACATACTACTTTTAAGGAAGATAACAATGGGCTATAAGAAAAGAACTCCAAATACATATGATTTACTAGCAACTAAAGTTCTAACATATGTTAATGAAGAAGATAAGAACGGCAGAGAAGTTGCGTGGGTTGTTGACGAATATGAAGATACTAAGATTCGTGAGTGGAACTCGGTTATTGATTTAGGAAAAGATGATGCCGAAGAATTGGTAGAGCCAGATTTGGTACAAGAAGCCCGTTATGAACTGTTAACTCCATCTGTAGACGGAAATGTTGACCTACACTTAGCAGACGGTACTTTTACTGAAGAAGATGGAACTGCTTCAACAGCAACATCTCGTATGTATACAAAAACTACATATGTAAAAGTAATCGACAAAGAACACTATAATTTTAATGATTTAATGATTTTTAAGAACGGTACTCTTCAAGATAAAGTAAAAGATATTGCTTTTGCAGGGGAAGATACCATTCGTTTTGTTTTACCATTAGACGCTGGAGATATTATCCACGTAAGAAAACAAATTGGCTTATAAGGAGTTCTGGTAAATGTCAATTAACTTATTAGACCTTAGACATTTAAGAGTTGGTACAAAGTCAGAAATTGCTGCTATTACCAATATCAGAGATGGACAGTTCTCAATGTGTACTGAGAACAGAACACTTTACACTTTTGTATTAAGTGGGGCACAGTATTTAATTGACAATGAAAAGGTACTTCGTTCAGATGTATCTGCCAATGCTAGATGGGTATATGCCAACATAAATGTGCCTTTTGGGTATGTTTATGACTTTGTAGTAAGGGATTGGGAAGAAGATAGTGAAAATGATGTGTACAGATTAACCATTGAGGACCCCAATACTGTTATTCAGACTGATAAGACTATGATTCAGTTGTACGACTCACAATCTAATTTAGTAGGAGTTTCAAATATTGGGAAGGATGAAAATGGGTTATATGTTTTAACAACGTGTACAGAACCTGATGGACGTTTTAATGGGCGGGCCATCATCATTCCAACTAATAAAGTATAGTTATGGAATTTATAGAAATTATTAAAATTATTTGGCACGATATGATTACAACACCGTGGGGAGCATTACTCGGTATTGTGATTCTAATTTTGTTCTTATTTAAGGAACAAATTCGGGAAATTATTGATTTTATAATGAAACGTAAAAGTGCATCTTATGGTAAATCCGAGTATAGTAAAAAAGATGTTTTGAACCACCCTATTTTCAGAGACTTAGATTATTGGATTAATAAAGGTATTAAATTAGTAAAAATTGAGAAGTCGTATGCCAAAGAACTTATTATGAAGGATGTACTTTATATTAAGTTTAATGTGATAAAAGACCTATTGACAAATACCATTAAAAATGATACTATAGATAGTATGAACAATTATGATTTAAAGAAGTTTTTCCAGGAACTCTTTAGAGATATGGATGCCCAACAGGTAATTGGATGGAGAAATGCTGGTATACCTGAAGTATTTATTAGAAAATATTTAACTATGCAAAGAATGGGGCAAGAAGTTGTTCAGAATACAATTAAAGTATTTTTAAGCAGTGCTATTGATGCCACCACTTACACAAAGTGTTATTTGATTTTATCCGTATTAGATGCACAATTAACGAACGTATATGCAAATGCTGTATCTACGGCTTTATCATTAAACGGGGACTTAAATGGTACGATTTATAAGGGGGTTATTATTGGCACGTCTCACACAATGTATGCCATAGATGCCCCAATATCTGAGGATTTAATTGTATCAAGACTGGATGAGTTGCTTTCAAAAGTACATTGTTCACGTGCAGGAGTCGTTTTATTTCACGAATATCCAGCAGACGACCCATTTGATGGGAAATTTTCTATTGTATATGAACAATGCTCACCAGGAGTTTCAGTGGATAAGAAAGATGTACAATATATGCCAGCATACTTATTAAATGAGTTTAAATCCCCATTTGAGAAGGGAGAATTAGTTGTTGGAACAATTTTTGATTTTGATTATGGTGTGGGTAAGATAATGCGGGAGAACGGGACAGAAGTTTTGGCGGTGTACCCACTTAAAGATAATAGTACATTAAAAGGATTTATTAAATTGAATTGGCTTTCTAAAAATAAGTATCAATCAGATATAAAACAGGTTGACTTATTAAAAGAGTTACAAGACAGTTCAGAAGATATTAAAAAATTATTATTAGGGCATAAACAATGAAAATATATGGCGACCAACAAGTACAAGGTATTGCAAATGTATCTAGACGTGTTGTAGAGGGCCTAAAAGCCCAGTTGGTAAGTGGGGAATACTCATTAACAGCACGTTCTGAGAAATTTCATAGATTTACGGCTACAGCAGCAGCCTCTGTAGTACTTCCAAATGCTACCACATTAACCAGCGGGTATGAGTTTATATTTTATACCACATCTTCAAATATTACACTAAAGAATTATTCTGGGTCAGCATTGCAAGTATTTGAACCTGGTGTTATGTATTTTGTATACTTGATGGGAAACTCTACCGCTGACGGTGAGTGGGTTATCACTATGGATACTTCATATGATATTGCGGTGGGTTCTGCCGATACTCCATCCGCAGGTGTTCGCGCTTATTTCAAAACTGTGTCAGAATATACAGGAAGTTTGACTGATTAGGAGAATTACAGATGGCTGGATTAAGAAAAAAATATATTACAAAACCAGAAAGAATTTATGCAGACCCCCTACACCCGTCTACATCTGATTATGATGTTGTAATTCCTCAATCAACAACCGACGCTGTATTGGTCGAAGGTACAAACGAAATATTAACCGATTACTTGAAAGACGTTGGTGGTGTAAAAGTAGAACAGCGCAATACAATGATTGCTGGAGATGAGGTTGTCAAGGTTAATGGCAATAATATAACAGTTGGTAATTATGCTGTTTCTATTGCTGATGGGTTTAATGAAAAAGGTGTTCCACAGGATTCAATTTATTACACTACTACATATACATCAGTTGCAACACCTACAGCAAATGATAATTATTTATTAATTTTGAAAAATGGCACTTTTGCGTATTGTACGTATTTTGATGGTGGGCGTGATTTTCCAACAACCAATTTAATTACCAATCAAGTATTTTTTAATGAACAGTTAAGACGTGCCTATAAATATGATGGTTCTACGTGGGTTGAATATCCTTGTACGGCCATAGCTCGGTTTGAAAATGCTCAACTTGCAGAAATACTTCCATTTAATACGTGGTGGTGGGATGAAGTAGTGTGGGAAAATCACGAAGCAGATATTCCAGCGGGTATGCAAGTGTCTGTTTATGAAGATTCAAATGGTGACAACTATCTTAGAGTTAGAAAAGGCGGTGTAATTGATGCAGGGCACATATTTACACTAGAAAATGATATATACAAAAAAGTACAATTACCATTTTCTGTTGGTCAAGAGGGTGGTAGTAATGATGGTAATTATACTAATGTAATGACAAATATTATTCCTGTAGATATTACGTCAGATAATCTTCAAGGATTCTCTGTAAGCGGGAACAATGTCTCAGAAGTGTTCAATGCTTTAAATCCAACATTGGCTCCAAGTAGTCCAAGGTGGCAAGAGAGTGGTGCTCCTGCATACTTTAGTATATCTTTTCCACAAGCAAAATCAATAAACAAGTACATAATTACATCATACGCGGATGACAATGAAGTTGGGCGTATTGCTAATAGTTGGGTGCTACTAGGTTCTAATGACGGTGTGCATTGGGATGTTATCGATGAGATTAATAACGCAGGTTTTACAGGTGTTGGTCAACCAAAGTCGTTTAGTCCAACAAATGTTAAATCCTATAGTTCTATTAAATTTATTGTTAAAGGGACTGTTGGAAACGCTAACTCATATGTATCTGTTGGACAAGTTAGATTTTACTCATCCGTTCCAGAATTAAATGTGTTTGTAATTACTAATGATGCAGGAACAACAGATGTGTTAACCTCTCCATATTCTGGACCAACACTTCCAGTTGGATTCACATATTATCATAGAATTGGTAAAATAAGTATCGGGGAGACAGCAAACCTCTTTGGTGCTTTCCCATCTGTGTCTATTGGCATTGATGCTGCTGGAAAGTATGAAACCGCCAGCACAGAAATTGATAAAAAAGCTAATTCTTCATTAAATAACTTAAATTCTGAAGCAATGAAGTTGGTATCTACATTGAGTGCTCCACGTATGGATATGCATAACAGTTCTGTATTAAGTAATATGGTTGTTTACCAAGCCCCTGTAAGTGGATATGTAATTGTTTATAATACAGTAAATACAACGCTGGTTTATAACCACAGTGCCAGTGAATTAGTATCTCAGAACTCGGCAGACGCTCTTGCTGGGGGCTCTGCTCCTGGTATTCCGTGTTCAGTTTGTGTTGCACAGGGTTCATACTATAAGATTAATTCCACAGGGGCTACATTAATGAAATTTGTACCATCAGTGGGTGCTACTTTATAAGGAGTTGATATGATTTGTGTACATTATGATAGAATTACTGGAAAGATTTTAGGTGCATTTGATAGTAAAATGGATAATATTCCAACACCTAATGTACGTGTCACTGAAGAATATTGGGCTGACTTAGATGGAAAAGATAAGAAAGTTGACCTAAAAACACTTGCTGTAGTTGGTATTAATAAAGTTGTTCAACCCAATATTGACGAACTAAGAAGACAGGCATATGTAAAAGAAGCAGACCCACTTTTCTTCAAATGGCAGCGTAAAGAATGCACCAAAACTGATTGGATGAATAAAATTAAAGAAATTAAGAAACGTTACCCAAAATCCACTGATTAGTATACATTTGCATATTAAGTGGATACAGGTGGATTAATGTATAACAGATATAGAATTTTTGACTGGTATTTACAAGATGCTACAAACTACTCCAAAACAAGTTATTTGGGTGTGGGTTGTGGCTCTTTGTCTGTAGGGGAAGAAACAGAATTTAATACAGATACCTATTTTTATAATGTAATAAATATCTTCCCAAATTCTATTGGAAATACATTTGCGGCCAGAGTAGCGGTAACAACAGACACTCCTATCGAGATGGCTATAGAGGATGGCACATATAATTTACCATTGATGATTTCTGAAAGTGGAGTTATAATAGAGGGCACCTCAATAGCAGTAGATGCAACACAATTTCACGATTATTGGTTATGTTTAAAAGGAACTAGTGCCAAATTATACATTGATAACCAATTAAAGTGGTCTGGCGAACCGTCTCTAACTACGTCGGAACAGATGCACCATATAGGGTTTAAGAATTATGTAAGTGGTGAATCTACCATTTACATTAAACTTTTAAGATGTACTTATGGTGAAAGACACCCAATTGATTTTGATAATTTAAATTTTGAAGTAGAAGTTGATACTATCGATACTTTTGATTCACCAAACTTAAAAACATACTATAATGTAGGTGACAAGGTTTATTGTAGGCAAGACCAGACAGTAGAGTCAGAGGCACACGGGAATAAACGCGCCCGTTCCTTTAGAATACCACTTATTCAAAGACAGCCTGATATGCCATATTTTTTCTTTTACCGTGTTCGTGTATTAGGAGAAAATAATCAAACATCAGATTGGGCCTACTATTTATTTGACCAACCAGATAATCCATTTATTTTTGCTACTAAATTACAGTTAACCACAGTAAACAATGCGTTACCAAATTTAGTAGTGTTTTGTGAAGAGAATAGGTCATCATACATTTTTATAAAAGGTACACGACAAGACTATGATGGTGAGAATTATATCTATGATAGCCTATCACTAGGGTATTGGAAAAAGGTTAACAACTCTTACTTTATGTTAGACCCAGACTTAACAGACGTTATTTGGCAACATATGTATGAGGACAGATTGCCAGGAGCAAATGTATATTCTCGTTATAATAAATCTGGTAATGTATCAACAATTTTAGAAGCAGATGCTATTATGATTGATGAAGTAAGAACTAAGTTACTTCAAACAATTAGAAACTCGTGTATTCAATTAGCATCTGATACTGTTTTAGAAGATAACTTTGGTAAAAAATACAATTTATCAAAAGATTATTTTGACAATTTATTAGAGTATAGATATGCTCTTTTAACAATTCAAAATGCTTACTGTTTTCCTGGTGAATACAACTGGATGGAACAAATTTTTGAAACTATCACAGGTGTAAAGCCAGACATTTTTGAATTGAAAAACTCAACAGGTTGGGTGATATGGGATGACGTAGATATGTTCTACGCTCCAGACGATGAAAAGTTCGTATTAATGGACGATACAACTTTATATCCAGCATATAAAGAAGCCGTACTTTATTCTGACAATGAGTTGGCGTTTGGGTTTGATATAAGTATTTATAATCCATACGATATGAAATTGCCAGAAAAGATGGTAAAAGAAATTATAACTAATTTCAAACCAGCAGCATCATCGGCAAATATCATTATGCACGATGCCGATGGTAGAGAGTATCAATATCCTGGTTATTATGGGTTTGCTCACTATGCCAGAGACTTGTATTACCCAGCAACATTTGAGGAAGAACATTGAAAGAACGACCTTTATTAAGATGTACTAAGTGTCATAATACAGAGTTTAATTGTAAGTTTGACAGAAGAGAAGGAAAATTAGTTTTTATTTGTGCGAAATGTGATAACATAATTTATTAGGTAAGTAAAATGGCAAAATCAAATAGTTTAATTATTCTTAAAAACTCTTCCTATGCAAAAGGAAGAAAATATGTGGTAGATGCCAATGATTTGATGACTAACTTCAAAATCATTTTGGACTCTGCTGGCACATCTTCTATTCGTGATGTTATCGAAGCAACTGGTCAGTATTTCAATCCGTTGGTATCAGACCAATTATTAAATGCCATTACACAACTTACCTTAGCAGCAAATTATTTTAAAGATATTGGTCGCACAAATGAAGTAATTCTAGAACCATATACTGTTGGATATGGTACTCCAACACAGTATGTTCATAAAATGGTTGTAAAATTTAGACCATCAAGACCAAATACTGGACCAACAACACTTGCATTTAATGGTACAACTGGTGTTTCTCTACTCACAGATATGTATGAGGAATTAACATCAGGTGTATTATTACCAACATCAGATTATACCGCAGAGTATGATGCAGATAGAAATGCGTTTATTTTGTCATCATCATTAGAGGATAGTGGTAGTGTAGCACTCCAAGAAATTCGTAGATTAGTAGAGAGTGCTGGACTTATTTATTCATCAGTACTAGAACAACAATTAATGCAGGCAGTTGCAACTTATGCGCTTCAACCATCATATGTTTGTTTTTCTGATGAAAACAATGTTAGAATTAATAATTATGTACTTAAACCATATGGTGTATTTGCACAAATGCCAAAATACACCGATGGTATGGTAATTAGATTTAGACCAAACTTTTCAAATACTTTATCGAATCCAACCATACAAGTATATGGGATGGAAAGATACCCACTGGTTGCCGCTAACGGTGACACAATTCCAACTGGTTCTATTTCTACAGATTTTGATGTTGTTGTAAAATATGATTCGGAAAAATTTTATTTAGTGTCCAATGGGCTGTCATCATTAAAGTTACAAGATGGCCCAGTTGTTACAAAGATTTCGAATGATACATCTTTAGGTGATGGAGCATCTGATAAGTTAACAACAGAATTTGCTGTAAAAACATATGTTGATGCCAAAGTAAATGCTACTAAGAACTATGCGGTAGCATCTGGTAAAGAAGATGTAGACGGTAAACCAGATTTTCTTGAAAAAACAGATGATACAACAGTAACAATTATGGCTGGGGAAAATGGTAAACCTAGTTATATTGATATGACTTCAATAGATAATGCAGTAGCATCTGAGTGTAAGGACCCAACAACCGATATAGATGAGGACGGGGATGAAGTAACAACAACTTATGATTTGGCAAATTGTTTTGATGGTGATAATGATACTTATTATGAAACCAAAAAACAAGGGGCTGATGTAGAGGGTATCAAAAATGCTGAAATGGAGGGTCAGTATATTGTAATGCCAGAATTTGTTGGTGCCACTGGGTTAGATACTGCTGTGTCAAAAGTAAGGTTTTTAGGTAACTCATCGGTATCTTTGCCTAGGTCAGTATTCTTCCAGTATTCTATTGATGGTGGAGAACATTGGCAGGATGTAGGAACTGAGACATACCAACAAGCAGATGCTGATGGTGAAATTAAAACTTACGTAAAGCGTGATATTTACCAGGTTGACTTTAACTCTGGTGAGTATTCAGATGTTGACGTTGATATTATACCTTACGTAGATGCAACAAATCCAGATTTAGGTGTTGCGGATACCTATGATGTTAGATGTTATGCGTATGAATTTTTAGGTACAACGGGTTGGCAATTAGTAAATTATCAATTTTGTAAAGAGTCTGTTGAAATTAAACCTTTAGTTCTTACTTATGCAGACGGAACATCTGAAGTAATTACAGAAAAGATTCCATTATCAACAGCAGACTTGGGTGAATTAGAGACCTCTGCTGTTATTATAAAACACTATGGGGGACAGTTTGAGTTGGTAGATGGTTCAAAGTATAAAGAAGCATTCATTGAGCCTACACCAGCAAACGGTGTATTATGGGTAAAATTAGGTAGTGCCCATTTATCAACATACTACTATAATGAAGTCGAAGAGGGAGTAATTCAACGACAAGAAGACAAGTTTGTTAAAGTTGGTAGAATTAGTGTTAACAACCGCGTAATTTCAAGTTGTTTTCCTGGTGCATTTAATGGTGAGTACTCTGTTTCTAATCTACCGTTAGCAGATAATACATCTATCTCGCATAATATTGGTAGTTTAAATAGTGCTAAAATGTTTATTACGTGTATTGGTTCAAATGGTGGGTATGTGGATGGTGACACAGTAGAATTAGTTACACAGGCAATTGATGCAAATTTTAGCCAAATGTTTTCAGTATCAACTACAGTAAATGGAACAGACATTACGATTAATCCGTTGAATATTGGTGGGGTAGATTATAATATAACCTATTCACCAAATCCACATAATCATACGGCAACAAGCACTGTTACAAGTAGTGCCTCTACACAACCTACATATCGTGTTGTGACAAGTGGATTAGAAACCGCTGTATTAAGATATAACAGTATTGTATTACCAAATAAAAATACTGGCACTCTATTTGCTATAAATCCAGCACTTTGGAGATTGAGTGTGTTTTGCTCTAGGAGTTTTTAATGAAACGTGTAAATTGGTTTTCAGGTCAACAAGTTCAAAAAGAAGATTTATCATACTTACAGGAATCACTGGCAGGTGAAATATCTAGCCGTACTTCTAGTCAGTATTCAAAGGGTATTATTTCTCCAGTAAGTACCTATGTTGGTGTAGATGTAGACCAAACACTTGTTATTCACCCATTTAGAGCATACACAGAGTCTGGTGAACAAATTGTTATTCCAGAAGATAAAAGAAGATTGGCACTCGATTTAACAGACGACTCAAATAGACAACTTGGTACGCAAGGGTTTTTGGAAGATGACCAGTTCGGGTGGAGAGAGAATACACCATATATCATTGTTGCAAGATATATGGAAGAGGCTGCAAGACCAAGACCACACTATCGAACTAGAGAACCATATGCAACACGTATATATGGTGGTTTTAAGTTCTTCGCTATGCGTGAGGGACTCGACCCATTGGAAGAAAATGGTATTAATCCATACATAATTTTAGCAAAAGCAATCTATACAGAGGGAACATTGTTTGTAACAACTGCTGGTGTAACAGAATATGCAGGATTAGATGCAACACGTGTATCTACAACTGTAAAATCTAATATTAATGGTACATATGATTTAAATTCACCTATCAGTGTTGAGACACACATTAGAAGTATTGGTGACCCAAATAGAGTTAGTGCAAAGAATCCACACGGTATCACTGCTGAAATTCTTGGATTAGATGCAAGTGCGGTTCCTAGTCACGAAAAATTATTCCACTCAAATGGTTTTATAGGTGACCCAACAGACGTTACTTCGTGTTTTTATGCGTCTATAGATTCACGCGGTATAGGTGTAGATTATGTTAGTATTAGAAATTTAAATACTGGTGATAATTTACACTATAATGGTAATACAATCACCGAATTTGTTTATAATACTGATAAGATTTATATTGCTCTAACTGATGATAATATTTGGCCAGACGGAACATACTATATTTATGCTGATTTAGAAACAAGAGAGATTGGTGTTGCTGCAAGTTCTCAATCTGTTGTTGATAATAGAACATACAATATTATTTACAATCAACAGGTACAGTATACAAAGAGCCCAATTCATATTAATTCATTAAATAATAATACACAATATAAATTATACACTCTAACATTTAGTGAAAGTAAACAATATACAACGATAGACTTGCACGGGCGTGGATTAAACTTATCTAACTTTACAGCAATGACAGACCACCGTGTATTTGGTTCTATTTCTGCATCAAACTTACAGAGAAATCACGATGGGGATTTAGTATTATCATTTCCATTGAAAACAACTGCGGTCAAATTTTCGGATAAGACAATTCTTACTTCAGCAAATGCTTACCCAACAAATTATGTGGATAAGTCATTGAGACTTTATTATGTTGATGGCACAACGATTAAAGTAGGGGCTGGAAGTTGTAAGGACTCAACCAATAAAAACTTATTAACTTTAAAGGGTGATTATACCAAAAATTTTTTTACAGATTGGAACGTAGGACCGAGTAATAAAGGTGGCCTGGCCCCATTAGTTGAAAAAAGACAGGGAACATACCACATTTTTGTTATTGGTAAAGAAAATGGTGACACTGACGTTGCTATTGATACTGATATAAATGCTTCACATTGTGTATCTTCAAATCCATCTATAAGTTCACCTATTCCAGATTATAGATATTATAGACGTATTGGAAGTGTGTATGTGTTTACGATAGTAATGCCAGATACAACAACACAATTACAATTAAAGCCATTTATAACTCTTCCTGATTCGGGGAATGGTGTAGAAACTATTTATACACAGAATATTGGAAGCGGGTATGTTGATGACAATGGTGATACAGTATTCCCAATTCCTACTATTTACGGTGGGGTTAATACAATATTCTCTTATATGAGAGTGAAACTTAATGTTACAGACCCAGCGGGTACAACTTTTAAAGAATATTTGCCAATTTCAAAAACTGAAGCACCAAAAGATGGGGATGGGTATTATACTGTAATCGATTTACCACACACCCTATCATTAGGGGCTAATGACATTTCCACTTTTAATGGAAAAGCAAAATTTTCAACTACGTCGTGGCAAGGATACATAATTTCATACTTTGACCCAAGGATTATATAATGAAGAAAGTAAATTATTTTTCTGGTATGTCAGTTAAACCTGACGATTTAATGACCACACAATCCTTCTTAGAAAGACGGATTGATTCAAATATGAACGTGATAGGCAACCACGGTGTTGTTGTTGGTGCTACAACGCAAACAGGTACTGTGTTGAACTATCCTTATGTGTGGAATGATAGCACTTCCTTGGGTGTTTATGGTTTAATTGCCTACGATTGTTACGGTAGATTTATTTATGTAGAACCAAAATATGATGATTTGGGCGTGAAGATTCCAACAGTATCCAATTTAACTCCAGATGAGAACGGAAAATTAGTAGAGGCTGGGGGTGGCACATTTATATCTAATACCACTTACATAATGGTTATTCGTTATGCAGAAGCGTTGGACCCAGACTCTGTAAGACCTAACAGAAGAACTGGGCAACTAGTTCCAGCCCGTATTGATACTGGGTTTGAATTATATGTTAGAAATGGTGTTGAAAATGTTTTATCTGGTGATGTGATTTTAGCCTATATTACTACTGGGGAGCCACAAGGAACTGGGGACGGTGGTACTATTGTAAATATTAAGTCTGTTGATGAGTCAAAACGTGACGTATTTGGTTTGAATATTGACTTATTAAGAGCCAATATGGAAAATGAAGCAAATGCAGCAGCATTGGGAGACAATCTAACATTTTCCGACCATATTAATATGGTTGGTGGTGGAAAAGTAACACGTACAAATCCACACGGTCTTTCCGCAGCCGATTTGAATATTGATATTGCTGCTACTGGGAAACACCAAGAGTATTTGCATAGCAATGGTATTAAAACGAATGATATAAGTTCTACTACTTCAGCACTATGTCCAAGTAAATTTGTTACTTCTGAAACATCTGAAGAGGAAGTACACGTAGAAGCACTATCAGAAGAAAATAATGAAATTGTTGTTGTAAATGGTACAACATTGACCCCATCTGATTTAGGGGACAGATATGTATTAAAATTATCACAATATGCTTCACCAGAAAATGAAGGTTTTTATATTGTTTCTGTAAGTGCTGACGAAAAGGCTATTGTATTAAGTGGCCCATTTACTAGTGAGTCAGCAGATGGATTTAAAGCAGTATTAACTGATAATAAATATTTACCTATTTGTTCTTTCCACTGGGGTAGACCATACTATGTGTACTATACGATGCTACTAGAAAAAGTAACAGGAAGTACCGCAGAAGACCCTGACGAAAGAGAAGAAGATATTTATAAAACTTTAACTAACGTACCATCAACGCACGTATTTATTGATAACACAACAACAACGTCAACAACAATTTTAGCAGCAGATGTAGTTGTTCGTGGCGTTGACCCAGTAACGGGTGTATATACAGGTAGTATTATTAGAGAAACAGAAGGTGGACCACAATATTGGGTAATTTCTAAAACACAAAATTTAGACGAAGAAGATAGTTATGAGATTGACCCACTGTCCTGGAAAGATAGACGTGTATTTAATAACACAGATTTTAAGGATATTCGCAGAGAAGATTTAGCGGCTATTCGTGATTCAGCACCATTTTCTAACAATGATGTGACAATCTACTATGCTCGTGTAGAATCAGAAAATCAGTTGTCTTATTTCCCAGTAGGTAATAAAACCTTGTATTTAGTTTTAGACGGGTACAATTTTGAGTATACTTTTACTGGTGTTAACGAATTAGATAAAGACCAATTATTATCTCAATTAAATAAAGAATTTGCATCCCAAATTCCAACAGAGATTAAGCCATTAGCATATATTAATCATAATAAACACTTAACTATAGTTGCGTCCAAATCTATTACAGTTGGTAATGGAACAGCAAATGATATTCTCGGTATTGTGCCGATGACAGACTCTGGAGAGGATGTAAAAACTCTTATGTATGTGGGCGATATGCCAAGTGTGCAAGAGATGTACTATGATGAGTCTGGTAATTTAACACAAGTGTACTATATTACAGAAGGAAACTACTTACGTTCGCACCTACTGTCTTATAATGGTGACTTTGTAAGTGGAGTTAAAGAAGTGGTGGAGGTCTACTAATGGATTCCATAATTCTAGCAACTGCCATTAAGTTGTATAAAAAACTTATCTCATTTATTACTGATTACCAAAGTGATTTATTTGGTACAGGTAAAGAAAGTATTTTTATTGGTACAGAAGATTCAGAAGTTCCAGCAGGATATACTTTATGGCAAGTAGGGGCAAACAATACTTATACTTTAGACTCAGCAACAGTTCCACAATTTAATAACATTACTATAGATAGTAATTGTAATTTGACATCAAATGCACACTATCTATTCTTATATGTGAAAGATACATTAAGAATTAAAATTGGTGGAAGACTTCATTTAGATGCTAAGGGTGTTCCATCCTATTCTTTTTCACCATTTTTGCCACGTGCTGCTGCTGGTCGTTCTACCCCTGCATATACAGCAGCGTGCCTACGATTATTTATGAGTGGAAGAGATGTACGAACACCATTTGATTTAAGTGTAACTGGAAGTAATGCACCAGCGGGTACAAACGGTATTGCAGGTGCTGGTAATGTGGGTGGTAGTGGTGGTGTTGTTTGTTTATTCCACGCTAATGATGGACTTGTAAGTTATAACACTAACTCTGGATTATATGGTGGAATTTCTACAGATTTTGTTACAGCCAATGGTGGAGCAACAGGTGCCAACGGCGGTGGTATGCTTTTTGTATTTGCCCATAAAATTGTTATAGAAACTAATGATGAAACTGCTCACGGTACAATTTCTGCTAATGGTGGAGACGGTTTAGGTGTACGCAGTTATATTAATAGTAACCCAGGTGGACCAGCAGACAACCCAACAGGTGTCCAAAATGCTGATTTTGGTGGTGGCGGTGTAGTTCATCACGTAGAATTGGATGTGATTTAATGAGAGATGCTACAATACAGTATTTACAAAAATCATTGTCAATCATAGATGGTTTAAAGATTGATGGAAAGAAATCAACACTGTTTGGAGAAAGTGGTGTTGATTTGGTTTTTACTCGTTCAGGTGTTTTTACCGAATTATCAAATCCATATACAGCAAATGGTTTGTTAGAGTATAGAAATGTGACTATACCAGAGGGTGTTAGTATTCAAGGGAATACATTTTATGGGGGTGACGTTAGTGGTAGTAGACCGTTTTATTTAAAAGTAAATGGAACTCTTACAGTTAATGGTAAATTAAATATGGACGGTTTAGGACAACAGGGATTTAGTGATGGTGTTAAGAGTAACCACGATGCCTATTATTCAGAAAATTTTAATGATTTAGGATACACATTGCCTGTTGTTGGAAATGGTGGGCAACTATCATATAAGAATTGGAAAAATTTATATGATTATGGTCTAGTACACTCTTTTTTGAGTCCCAAAACTTGTTTAGTTGGTGCTGGGAGTGGGATGTCAAATAAGTATAAAAAGAAATCTTCTCGTAAATACTATTATAGGCACTCACAACGCTCAACTGCTTTGAATAGTAGTGGTTTTGTGTGGGATATGAATGACCGTACTGGTAGTGGTGGGGGGTTTCTTGCTTTGTATTATGAAAATTTAGACTACCAAGGACCTACTTGGAACGGGTACCCAACGAATATAAATTGTAATGGTGGTGGAACATATTGGGGTGCTGGTCATACGCGCGACCCTTGGTGGGGTGGTGGTTGTATGATTATTGCAGCCAAAAATATTGTTGTAGGTCCAAAAGGTTCGATAACTTGTAACCCCTGTCAGGCATCACATAGGTCTGTAACGGGCAACTTTTATTTGTATGATTCAGATAATAATTCTGGTGGGATTTCATACTTAAATAGATATGCTGCCAGAGATATTGATTATGCGTTTGGTTCTTTTCGTAGTATGGACGCAAAATCTGGTGGCGGTGGTGTTTGTCTAGGATATAAAGTTTCACAAGTATTTAGAGAGCAGAACAGATGAAGATAGCATCATTTAACGAGATTAATAGATGTATTCAGAAAGTAAATAAATTAACCAGTTCTGGTAGATTATCCTTATTTGGACGTGGTACAGATAATGTTGTCATTAATAGTAATACAATTCCAAATGGCCAGACTTTAATGGATTATTATCTGTATCAATACCCAAATGCTGAACTTCCATTAGAGTTTGGTAATTTGACTATTAATAATGGTGCTAATGTAAAAGTAACTGATGTAAAAACTGATGAAGATGGAAATCAAATCAATGGCTCACAAGTTGCTTATCTGAAAGTAAATGGAACTTTGACCGTGAATGGACACCTGCATATGGATAATGCGGGTGGATACTTTACTAGTAATACAGGAACAATTATAACTGACTCAGAAGATTATCCAATATACAATAACAATTTTGCGTACAATTCATTTAATAATTTATCATTACCACAAGTAGCACAGACTGGGTCGTGTACAAATGAATTATGGTCACGCTTAACCAACTATGGTATTCAAGAAACATTTTTTACTGGTACTACAGCATTAACAGGTGCTGGAGGTTCTGGTCATACAAGATTTCAATATGATTATTGGGTAGATGAGGAGACAGGGGTTGCTTGTGAGTCTCCGTGGGATGATGAAACATACCCAAAAATTAACCCATACTGCAATTCTGGAACACGAAGATGGGGATACTATAGGCGGTATAAGGGACAATATAAGTGGTTTTGGAACTCTGGTGGGTATAACGCATACAAAGAAAAAGTAATCGCAAACACTGAAAAAGTCCAAAAATTCCAATATGAGACTCGTGGTGCAATCTCCAATTCTTGTTTATCTGGTAGTGGAGACTATAATCTAATACCAAAAACTACTGTTGATGGTAAAATTAGCATTGGCGGCGGTGGCGGTGGATTTATTGCCATTTATGGAGAGTCTCTAGTTAATAGAGGACCACACTGGTTAGAGGGGAATATTCGCAGACCATTAAATGTTCACGCTAATGGTGGTACTGAACTTTTACAAAATGTAGAGCCAGAACAAGAAATTAGAGGTGGCGGTGGGTTGATAATTTCTGCTAAAAGAGTTGTAATCGGTCCTTATGGTTCAATTACGGCAGATGGTGGTAATGGTCAAGGACTTATGACACTTTTAAATCGTCCACCATACACAGGATTATATACTTATAATAATGGCTCTCCAGCGGTATACACCGACACATTAAGTGGGGGAGCAGGGTACGCTCAATTTTTTCAAAGATAATACTTGACAAAATACACAAAATTTGATATAATCAATAGGTAGGAATATGGAAACAACGAAAACGCTCGATGCAATAAATGATTCAAGGCAGACTGAACCTGGTGTTTATGTTTGGGGTAAATTTACTCCAGATACAGAGGGCACAGGGTTTCAAGATTTACCAGTATTAAGTGCTCCTAAAGCAACAGACACTATGGCGGTTGATAATGGTGGTGCTACTCTATGCCAATGTGAGTTAAGTACGATTGCTGCATTGAGAACTGGTGATATTGCAACTTCAACGGCTACAAACTTCAATTCATTAAATGGTGATGTTATGTACTACTTTATTAACTCTGTTGCAGACACGACACAAAATGCGCCTGAAAATGTTACTGCTGGTTGGTTTGTTCAAGTATTCAGAAGTGGAAACTATATTATGCAAATTGCTTACCGTGTAGATAATCCATCTAGACAGTACCTTCGTGGGTATAACGGAAGTGTGTGGTCTACTTGGGCGTTCCCATTCGGTTCTTGGTTCCCAGGTAATTAATGAGGATTTGTATGAACGAAATTGTTATTGATAAGACAGGACTTGAAGTAGAAAATTTAGATTTAGAAAGTGCTGTAAAAATTATTTATAAAGTAGATGATAAAGATTTTATGATTAAACATCTTACTGAATTAAATAATTTTGAGTTAAAGAAACAGGAAGAAAAGAATCCAATTGAAGTACATCTAAATTTTAAATATTTGTCTTTTGATACAAGATTGGAAATTTTAAGATGGGCACTGACAAAAGAAGACTTAATTGATGCTTCACTTGTATTAAATATTTTTAACTTAATTAAAGGTTACAGCACATTTGATAAGACATTCTTTGATTCAGAAGAAGTAATGTTCAATAAAGCAACAGAGTTTTTAGATTTTAAGCGCAAATTAGCAACAGAGCGTTCAAAGTTTTTAAGAGAATTGGCTCGTTACTATTTTTCTGCCATTAAGTCTTGTGGAATTGTGGAATATGCCGTAGACAACCCACCTTTGATTATACCCTTTGTATATCAAAGAATACTATTAATTTCTGATTTTATTACAATGTCAAATATGCTTTGCGATATTGTTGAAGTTAATAATTTGGTAAATGTAGCCAATGCAAGATTTTTTATTGATTCAATGTCTACAAAGAACTCAATAGCAAATATTTTTATTAAAAGTTTAGGAGTACAAGATGGGCTATCCTAATGTTACTGTTACATACGGGACTTTAATGACAAATACATTGAATACTATTTTGTCATTAGTTCAAAATGCTGATTCTACAACTGAAGACCATTATTCAGCAAATGTTCCAGCAGAATTTAAACCAGGATACAGAAACACAATTTCCTTTAAACGTCCTGGGTATTCTGGTCAAAACCCAGATTTATTAAAGTATATGTACTATTATATGGACAGGGTAGCAGATACACATTTAGCCACAACAACAGCATCAACAATTACAGCAGAGTTTAATGCTTTTATGGCAGCCCGTGGTGTCACAGCAAACTCATCAAAAGTAGTAAATACTCGTGGACTTATTAATTTTTATAATAATGTGGCCTCGTTCATTAGTAAAAAACTAATTCTCGTAACATCTCAATTAAACTCAACAGAAGTAATCTTTTATGACCCAGTAGTATATGACCCAAGTGAGTATCCAAGTGTAACAACGTATGATGGTTCATCAAATGATGCTATAAGTGGTCAAGATGTAAACGAGGTACTAACAACTTTAAGAGATACAATAAATAATGTGTCCCGTGTTGAAATTGTTAGATATGCTATAAGTTATACTTCTAGTTCTTGTAGTTCATCTAGTTCAAGTTCTAGTTCTAGTTGTTCTTGTTCTAGTTCTAGTAGTATTTTTATAGGATGGTGGAAGATATAGTATGCCAATAGTTAATCATAAACCAATTACATATGATGATTTAGTTACAACTACACTTAGTCATATTCTTTCAATTGTTCAAAATGCCGACCCAAATACTGTTGACCATTATGCGGCATCAGTTCCAGCAGAGTTTAAACCAGGATATGTCGTCTCAGACGCACTTCCTTGTACAGAAGCAGCAAGTCAAGAGATATTGCAGGGGTATCAGGCAGTCTATTCTCTTCCAGCAGATGTCAACTTGAGTGCCACGACACAATCGAAGATTAGTTCAGATTTTATTTCTTTTATGACTAGCCGTGGTATTTATAAATCTGGTACCACTGAAATCACAGCCAAAGGAATATTAAATTTTTATAATAATGTGGCCGCCTTTATTTCAGCAAAACTTATTATTGTTACGTCAAATAGAAATTCAACAGAGTGTGTATTTTATGATGCTAATGATAATATTGTTATTCCAACTGTACCACAATCACTTGATAACAATACAACGGCCATTACTAATGCGAACATAAACGATTTGTTATCAAATTTAATGAGTACCGTAAACAATGTATCAAAAATGTATATTGCAACATACAATATTGTGGTTGGGTGCTCTAGTTCAAGTTCCTGTAGTTCTAGTTCAAGTTCTAGTTCTAGTTGTTCTTGTTCTAGTTCTAGTAGTATTTTTATAGGATGGTGGAAGATATGATAGATGTTCTTTTTGAAAAACTTTATGAGTTACAAGAGAGTATTGAAAATGTAGCCATACAGATTATGGCCGCAATTAAGGCCGAGTTAGAGCCATTACCAAACCAAACATTGATGTTCGAAGAAGCATATGCAAAACCTGTAATTTATACACATAAAAATGACGATGACCAGTATGAAGTAAAAGTATGCTTTATTAATGGTGCAAAGGTTGTTGACAATACTCTATTTATTTTGTATAATAATGTTGAAGAGAATGGCGAAGATGGACAAATTGATGTAAACAATTTAAGTTTAGAAAACGCCATTATTTGTTTTGAAGCAATTAAAAACAATTTGAAATAGTAGACTTATCTACTTGATTTGATATGAATAGACCAAAACCCATATATGAGTTTTTGTTGTGGGCCAACTGCAACAATCACTGTAAATTTTGTTTTCAACAACATCAGGGGCAGAAAGATACTTTTCTGTCTGATGAACAGAAGATTGAGTCAATTCAGTCTGTAAGAAATTTTATAGCCAGCAAGGATTATATCTTCGGCAGCCACGTTTTAATTGTGGGCGGGGAAATCTTTGGTGGCTTTTCTTCTGCTAAATTATCGTTAGAATTTGAAAATTTTTTGGACTTCCTGATTAAACGTATGATTGTTGGGAAGATAGATTTATTGTATGTCAACACAAATCTACTCTATGATAACTTGGAAAGTCTTGTATATTTTTTGGATAAAATTGATAAAAACAATTTATTTGGACGATTAAAATTTACTACGTCCTATGATTATAGTGGTAGATTCAGTAGTGAAGAAGATAGGTCCACTATGTTAAGCCACCTAAAAGTACTCACCAATAACTATAAAGGTAAATTAAAGGTTGTTACCAATATGATTCTCACAAAACCTATGTGTAACGCAATCATACACGATATAGACTTGTGGTGCCCAGGACTTGTAAATATACACAAAGGCAGTATTGCTGGGTTTATGGAACAGTATAATTGTGAAGTTAACACAGTTCCATATATTATTTTAGATGAGTCATTGGCTGCAACAAAGGAAGAGATTATCGAAGCATTAAAAAGAACAGACCACTTTATTCCTGGGTACTTTAAGGCATACGTTGACAATTTTAATTTGGACCAAGACAAGTTCTTGTATGAATATCACGCTGGGAACTTGAATAAATTAGTGTTTTGCTCTACAGAAAATGCACCCTGTGGGCACAGTATAAATTTTAACAGGTATCAGACAGATAGGAAGACTTGTTTCGTGTGTGATATGTTAAAAGCATACAAGGAATATTCTAATGAAAATAAGTAGTAACGAAAAAGACGGGGACTGTTTTACTATTGGTGGTGTTACCTACATATATGTTGGGTGTGACATCAATGGTATGGACATTTATAAATTAGATAAGAAGGTGGCTCACGAAGTTGCTGTTGTTTCTACCTGCCGAGTTACAGAAGAGTACAGACAGGCTGGTATAAAGGCACTAAATGATTATATTGATTCCCACCCAAATTCAGAGATAATTATAACAGGGTGTGATGCCAAAGTCCACCCAGAGTTTTATTCAAAATATGGAAAGGTTATGAATAAGGAAGAGTTACTATCATATTTCAAATTATCTGATAGGGATGTTTCTTCCTTACCAGAAACTGCCCGCCTTCACAATATGGTTGAAGTACAGCGTGGGTGTTCTCATCAATGTACTTACTGTTTCTTTCCACAGGCGCAGGGTCCTACAAAATCTGTAGACCCAAATATTGTCGTAGAACAATGTAATAAACTTATCAGCAAAGGTATTACTAATATTGAGTTGGTGAGCACTGATGCGTGCAGTTATTCATATAATGATAATGGTGTTATTATACACTATAGTGATTTACTGAAATTGATTTTGAAGAAATGTCAAGGTCTTACTCATTTGAATATAGGGCAATTAGACCCAGGCTCTTCAGAAGCACAAGAAATTATGGGTGTAATATACCGTAATCCTATATTTGAACAAGAAGTACATTTGGCTGTTCAAAGTGGGTCAAATGAAATACTTTCTAAAATGAAACGCCGCCACACTGTTGAGTCGATAAGAAAGTTACACAAGTTCTTACCTGGACTCCATTTTATGTGGGACATTATTGTTGGATTCCCTGGTGAAACAGATGATAATTTTAAAGAAACTTATAATCTAATGAGTGAATTGAAACCAGAGAAAGTGTGGGTATATGCTTTTAACAGACAGCCAAATACGGTTGCTGACTCAATGGACAACCAACTTCCTGATGATATTATCTTAAAAAGGAAACAACAACTGGAAGATTTACAAGTCAAAATCACCAAATTCTATGAAGAAACGAATAAGGAAATGGCAGACACGTTAGGTGAAAATAGAACCAATGATGTTCGTTTTATTCAGTATGAAGTATGGAAAGATTGTTCAAATGGGTGTCCGTTTTGTTATAATAGAAATCAACCGAAAGAAGTAAACAAGATAGGTCGTATGAATTATATTATGGACCTTATGAAATCTGATGAAGTTGACGCATACAATACAATGGGTTTTATTGGTGGAGAGTTATTTAATACGGAATTACTAACCGAAGCCGAGCAGGACACCTTTGTAAAAATGATGTCTTTAAGTGCCGACCTTGTTAGCAGTGGAAAAATTGATAGGGTGTATGTTACAAGTAATCTAATCTATGCTGATACTTCATTACTTGTGCGTGTTTTGAATATGCTCAAAGACAAGGATGTCATAGACCACTACTGTTTGTGTACTTCGTGGGATTATAAATATAGGTTCAAAACAGAAAATGATAAAAGATTGTGGGAAAGGAATATGCTTTTTATCAAAGAAGCATACCCAACACTAATGCGCCATATTGAAACAATTATCACCCAAGTTTTAATTGATGCTGTGATGGCAGGTGAGTTAGATTTAGGTATGTTTGAAAAGACCTACGGGGCTTCTGTTGATTATATGGCACCTAATGCTGGGTATAATTATTCTTCTAAACAGGAATTTGAGAAAGATATACCAGGATTCTTCCCCAGACGTAGTGCCTTTTTAGATTTTCTTACAAAAACTACTCTTGAAGATAAGACAATTAATCTTAAAACACTATTCAAACGTGAATTACAGTGTGATTGTATTTACTGGGTGTTAAATGGAAAACCTTATAAAGTTACCAACAGAGTTACTACGGCTGTTCCTTTTCCGTGTGATATGCCTAGAATTGCTGGGTATATCGACTCTGATGTGTTTATGAAAAATGATGTGAAAGAATTTAGGGAAATGGTGTTATAGTATGAGTAATATGGTTCAATATGGTATTTGGCCAAACTGTTGTAATAACTGTGATTTTTGTTTGCGTATGAATAGAGATTACGAAAACAAGGACAAAATGATAGAATTGGTGCGCGGAATCAGAACAAACATAAACTACGTTGATTGGAAAGGTAAGTTTGACGCTGGTATTTCATTATTAGGTGGTGAAATGTATTTTGTTACCGATAAAGACATACAAGAAGAAGTAATGCTTCTCATTGATGATATTATTAATAAGATTTTAAAGGTATCACCAAATCCAAAGGTAAAATACTCAACAGTTACTAATGGGCTGTATGAACCATCATTTTTATATCGTGTTATTGATAAAATTGTAAATGAAGTTGGCATAGACAAAGTTGATGTTAATTTTTCCTATGACTTAAAATATAGATTCAAAAATGAAGAAGCCCGTCTCTTATGTCTTGATAATATAAACAAATTTATGAAACGGTATAACTATCACGTAGGAGTACAGATGATTTTAACACAGTACGTTATTGATAGTGTTAAAAGTGGTGTGTGGAGTATACAAAAATTTTTAGAAGAAGACATACCTGGTGGAAACTTGTGCTTCTTGTACCCACACCCAATTCATACAGGAAAAGTTTTACCAGATTTTCAATTTAAGAGAGATGACTTATTAGATTTTGTAATATACTTACGTGATAATTTTCCTGGAATATATTTATCATTTGTGGCATCAACACATAACTCTGGTATATTTAAGTATACTGGGTGGCGGGATAAAACCAAAGATATGACACAGGAGCCTATTTTATCAGACGGTAAGGAAGAGATAAACCCTGATTGTGGGCACTCAATTTTATATAAATGTTATTCTGATTGTGATGCGTGTTTAGAGTGTGATTTGGAGAACTTTAGCAAATGAGATATAGTGAAGCCAAGCAAAAAATTCAGCAATGTGTAAATGATAACAAATCCATTGTTGTTATCGGGTATAGTGGATTTGGTAAAACAGCCCTACTACACGAAGTTGTAGATGGATATACTACTATTTATGGAGTTATGGCTGACCTTCTTACGTCCTATATTGTTGAAGAAAATAAAGATATTATTGATGTTCGTGCTAGTGGGAAGAAGTTGATTTTTGCTGTTGACGAAATAACTGAAACTTCTGCTGATAAAGTTGGGTGGTATTATAATATTTTGAAATTAAAAAAGTCCGCTGAAAAACTTGGAGCAAAGTTTGTGTGTTGTGGTAACAGAGAGTGCAATTTTGTTGATGAAAATTTGTTAAAGTTAGTATTTGATGAAATTGTATACTTAGACAATACACTTGATGAAGCAAAAATGTATCTTGCTCATAAGTATAATCAGAGTAAAGTAACCTATGTATTAGAGCATAACCCAGATATTCGAACTCCAAGAGATTTAGAAAAACATATTATCAATCTTACAGAAGAGCATAGACCACGGTTGATGAAGTCATTACAGTTCGAATTATGGCAGGAGTGTAACAATAGATGTTCTTTCTGTTATTTAGGTGAAGGGAATAAATGTACTCCAGATGATTTGAAAATTAAAGCATTGGAACGAATTTTATGGACCATAGACGACCCATCTGTTTATTTTGAACACGACAACCTGTCTTACATCGGTGGTGAATTTTTTCAAGGTCAATTACGGAATCCAAAAGTTCGTGAACTGTTTATGAAATTAATGAATAAGACAGCGGACTTATTACGTGGTGGAATTATAAAATCAACTTGGTTGGCTGCCACATTAATACAAGAGAAACAGGATGACTTGTGGACTACCCTAGATATTTTCAAAGATATTAAACCAGAAGGTCTACACGATGGTTTTTGGTTAACTTCTTCTTATGATGTATTTGGGCGATTCCATACACCACAGGCAGAACAAAATTGGAAAAACAATATGAAAAAGGTACACCAATTATACCCTAATATACGATTTAACATTACAATGATTTTGACAGACAAAATGGTTAATGCGGTAAATAGTGGTGAGTTAGACCTTAAAAAATTTATGGAAGAATATCATACTTGTTTATTCTTTAAGCAACCATCCCCAGGTTATTATGGTGTCGGACAACGGGATGGTGTGGCATTGGCTGAAAAAGCACTGCCTGGATTCTTCCCAAAGAGAGAAGCATTTATTGAATTTCTAACTAAAATTCACGAAGAAATACCAGAATTATATCCAAAATTATTTAATATAGTGTACCGTGCTGACGAGTTATACAGAAACTTTAATGATGAAAATAGGCAAATGTTATTAGATAAGCGTAATAAATATTCAAAGCAGGAAGTAGAGGGTAAAACGACACTTCCCTGTGGGCACTTGGTAGAGTATGCCGCTTATGCTGATTCAGAAGAGTGTATGATTTGTGACAAAAAAGCACTTGATGAAATGTTAGGTAGTTGACAATTAAAGTAAATTATGATATAATAATACCAGACTGCATAGGTCTGGTATTTTTGTTTAATAGAGTTCAATGGAGTTAAACAGAGTTCACTATTGACAACTTATATGATAATATGTTATAATATGTGATAAGAGGTGCTAATATGAAAGAATACCAAAAAATTGAAACACCGTTTGTTCGTGATATGGACGGTTCAAAAAAACTCATTTTAGGACAATTTAGAAATCCTATTGTTGAGTACTTAAAAAATTGTCAATGGATTTGTACAGAAAAAGTAGATGGTACCAATATTCGTGTACACTGGGACGGACATCAATTACGTTTCTTTGGTCGTACAGATGCCGCATCAATTCCGTCATTTTTGTTAGCAAAACTGTATGACATTTTTGATAATGATGCCACAGAACAGGTAATGGAACAGATGTTTGCCGATAGAGAAGTAATTTTAATCGGTGAAGGGTATGGTAATAAAATTCAAAAATGTGGTTCCAATTATATTAAAGATGGTGTAGATTTTATTGGCATTGACGTAATGATTAAAACCAAAGATGGTGAACGCTTTGTGTATTTAGATAGACGTGATGCCGAAGACGTGTTTAAAGCATTGGGAGTCAAAATGGTTCCGATTGTAGGAACTATGACTTTAAATGATGCCGTCTGTACTGTTATGTCTAAACCATACTCCTTAATCAGTGAGACGAAACAGGTAATGGAAGGACTAGTTTGTGTACCTGACGTTCCTGTGTATGACAAGTCTGGGCACCGTATCATTGTTAAAATCAAAGTTAAGGACTTCGAGTAATGCAAGTAGACATCAGGGTTAACAATGTACTTTCTCAAATTATAGGCAGAATAGAACCAGCAGCACATCAGGCACTTCGTAATGACTTATCTTACGTTGTGTCTGGTGCTGTATTTTCTGAATATTCTCGCCAGGGTATGTGGGATGGTACAAAATACCTTTACAATCTTAAAAACCAATCATTTCCAACTGGGTTACTGAAACGTGCCATTGTTACTTTGTCAAATATGGGGTACAAAGTAAATGTTATAGATGAACGCACAGTACCCTATGGTGAAGAATTAACCCTACATAAAGTTACCTTACGTGATTACCAAATTGAGTCGGTAAACGAATTGGTATCAAAAACACGTGGATTACTAATGGCAGGGACAGGTTCTGGGAAGACTGTGGTAATCGCTGGTGTGTTGGCTAAATTAGGTGTTAAATCACTCATTATTGTGCCTACAACCATTTTACTTTCACAGACGGCAGAACGCTTACACAATATGCTTGACGTTCCAGTTGGTATGATAGGTGATGGTATAAATGATATTCAGGACATTACTGTTGCTACGTTCCAATCACTAACCGATTCAGAGGACACCAAGAAGTCTAAATTTGACTCAAAAGATGGTAGGTGGAAAAAGGTACTGAAGAAGCAAGTTGTAATTCGGGAAGAATTACGCCCATACCTAGAATCAATTGACTGCGTGATTGTGGATGAAAGTCACCATATGGTTTCAGACTCTATTCAACGTATTATGGCTGCCTGTAAAAATGCTTATTACCGTTATGGTTGTTCTGCCACACCATACAGTAATAGAGATGAAGACGTACTTATTGAGGCTGCTTGTGGACGTGTTTTGAAAGAAATTACCGCATCTTACTTAATTAAAAATGGGTGGCTATCAAAACCAACTATTCACTTGATTCCATTTAAGCAACAACGTGGTGGTGAAGCCGATACCTATGCTGGTTTGTATGAAGAAAAAATTACCACCAATCCAGTAAGAAATGATTTACTACGGCGCATAATTGAGTACAGAGCAGATTTAGGTGATAGTGTGCTAGTGTCTGTACGGTATTTGGAACACGGTAGATTACTCTATGGTAGTTTAGTAGGAAAGTATGGTAAAGACGTTGTATTTGTAAATTCAAAAGTAGCAACCAAAAAATTAAATGACGCTCTTGAAAAATTAGAGAAAAAAGAAATTAAAATTTGTATTGGTACATCTTTAATTAACGAGGGTGTAAATCTACCAGCATTGAATACATTAGTTATGGCTGGTACACCTAAATCAAAAATTGCTACAATGCAGTTAGTAGGTCGTGTGTTGAGAAAGACGGATGATAAATCAACTGTGGACGTGTACGACATACAAGATTTTAATTGTAAGTATTTTACTTCGGCTTCCAAAGAAAGACGAGAAATTTACTTGTCGGAACCAGAGTTTGTACTACAAGAAGATAATATGTTTACTGAGGTATAAAATGGGAAAAATAAATCTGTACAATGATGATTGTATGAAAGTATTAGACTTTTTGATTGAAAATGGTACTAAAGTAGATTTTGTATTTGCTGACTTACCATACAATGAAACAGGGAATAAGTGGGATAATAAAATTGACCATAAAATTATGTTTGAAAAACTCTGTAAGATTTGTAAAGACGAGGCTGCTATGGCATTTACTGGTACTTTTAGGTTTGGAGTAGATTTATTTAATGCTGCTCCAGATTTGTATAAGTATGACTGGGTTTGGGAAAAAGACAATGGAACCAATGCACCTAATGTGAATTTACAACCATTTAGAATACACGAGAATATTTACATTTTTGGTAAAGGTCGTGTTACTAATGGAAAAAGAACACCGATGAAGTACAACCCACAAAAAACTGAGGGTAAGCCATACACTCAAAAATCAGGTAGAATGAGTGAAAATTGGAAAGGTGGACTAGGCACTGTGGTAACAAATAATGAGAGTGGTCTACGACACCCTAAAACAATTCAAAAATGGGTTCGTGATAAAGGACTACACCCTACACAGAAACCACTGGCAATGCTAGAGTACCTTATTAAAACATACACGAATCCAGGTGATACTGTTTTAGATTTTACAATGGGCTCTGGTACAACTGGTCACGCTTGTGTTAATACTGACAGGAATTTTATTGGTGTTGAGTTAGATAAGAAATATTTTGATATAGCATCAAATAGAATTAAAGAAGCAATACGAAAACACAAGGCACTTGACAAATCTGAATAAATTTGGTATAATTGACGTATGAAACCGATGGAACTGTATAAACTGATATGCTCTTTATCAAATGAGAAGTTTAATAGCAGAAAGATTAGTTTTTATATGCTTCGAGCCAAACTCGCACTTGAAAATTTACATAATCGTGGTTGGGATGACGAACAAATAAAAGTGTTGGTGTATAACACAGTTCATACATTAGCAGAGCAGGGTCAGACAACCAATTTTCAATTTGTGGTGAGCATACTTTGTAATACGGTGGCAACACCAGGGGTTACATCAACCGAGGATAATTCAGGCGGGTACAACGACTGGATTGAACAAGAGAAGAAGAGGGTTGGAAATGTTAAGTAAGTTGGATTTAAATTATTTGGAGTTATTCAAAAAGAAATACGTTTATAGTTGCCCAGTGTGTGGTGGTAAAGACTCCTTCTGCGACTGCTGGAAACGCTACAATGAAGAAATCAAAAAGGTAGCAGCAGGTATTCCTGTCAAGTACAGAAAATATACCATCGATGATTTCACGCACCCACAATTGGTAGAGCAAAAACAGTATATTCAAAGTGTGATAGCAGATTTTGACAATATACGGCTCAATGGGGACACCTTATACTTATATGGCTCGTCTGGTACCGCCAAGACTATGTCTGCGTGTCTAATAGCCGCAGAAGCCATTAGGAGAGGGTATGAGGTACACTACTATGACTCTATGCAGTCTATTGTTACCAAGTTGAAACAATCCTGGGCGGAAGATTCTACTGCTAACATCTTACGTGAAATAACTGCATCAGATTTGATTGTAATTGATAACATTGGTCGTGAGAACGTACTCAACGAAAATGTTAAAAATGAAATTCTTAATATGTTCAAACAACGGTGCTACAACTGTTTACCAACCATTTTTATTGCGCCAGTTCCAGTGTCAGAAATCCCATTGAAACTAGACAAAGATGTGGTAGAAGTATTTTTAACAAACTCCTTTAAGCAGGTTATGTTCAAAGGGTTTGATTATGCGAAGAAAGTTTTGGGAGAGAAATAGATGGAACGGGACTTATTATCTTTACTGTTAAAAAATCAAGCAGTAGCAATTAAATGTTTGGAAGCAGGTATTAAATCTGTAATTTTTGAAAATATGCAGTATGCTATGTTTTTCAAAACTATTATGGCATACTTTTCAAACTACCGTATTATTCCAAATCAGGACACCTATATTAAATTTCTGGAAATTCTACAATTAGACCCAGAACTTAAAAAAGTATTGCCTGTTATTTATGTGGACGTAGCAAGTTACAATACTGACAAACAACTTGAATTTGTAATTGACTACTTAATCAAGCAATATAAAGCACGTTCAATTAAAGATTTATTACGCTCTGAAATAGATAACTTAAACCCTGATACTATTGAGGAATCATCAGCGACATTAAACCGTGGTATATCAAAAATACGCTCGTTTGGTGTTATGGAAGGTTCCGAGGGTGACTTCAGATTCTGCGGTGATGAGGCCATAGACACTTATACCAAAGCAAAAACAACAGGTGTGGTAGGTCTTAAATATGGTTTCCCATCATTAGACATCAGAACTGGCGGTCAGGGTGTAGGTGAGTTATGGATTGTTATGGGTTATATGAAAGCAGGTAAATCTACTATGCTTTTGAATATGGCCAATAACGTGTGGCACTCTGGTAAAAATGTGGTGTACTTTTCAGCGGAAGTATCAAAGAAAGTGTTAGACAGACGTTTGACCGCTATGAATATGTATGTGCCAATAAATGCCATTAAACAAGGTACACTTACAGTTGAAGATGAAGAACGTATGTACCAGTTCTACAATGACAATAAAAAAGTTAAAAATTCATTGTATATTGTAGACCGTGGTGCTATGACAACTGACTATATTCGTGCCAAAGTACAGGAACTAAAAGCAATTATGCCAGTAGATTTAGTTGTGGTGGACTACTTAGGTATATGTCGTACAACCAACTGTAAATCCAACGCAAAGGAATATGAATATATTGGCCAGATTGCTTGGGATTTGCGCGATATTGCCAAGTTGGAACAAGTACCACTTTTAACAGCACACCAGTCAAATAAAGAGCACGGAATTTCCAAATCTATTGACGTAGGCCGTCACTGCGACTTGTTGCTACAAATCAAAATTACAGACGAAAACCAATTACAAGCAGGGTCTGATTTAGTTGATATGGAAGCAATTTTACAGTTGACTCGTGATAGTGCTGGTGGTACGTTCCCATTAGAAGCATCATTTTCATACGGTATCATTAAAGAACCTAAACGTATGGCACCTGCTTCTTTTGGTAATTCAGTGCCAGAGGGTGAAACTGATGCAGACTTTTAATAATTTCTTCGTTGTTAAAAGTATGGAAGAATTAGAGTACCTAGATGGTGCTGAGTATAAAATTTGGAACGATGACTATATTAAAGCAGCAGCATTTGCAGATGCCTCACATTATAGACAATTTCCAGATTTATTACGAAAAGCATTAGACTGGCGTATGACTTTAAACGCAATGTATCCAAACGTACAACTAAAATGTTTGGCAAGTTATGGGTACTACAATAAAAAAGCATTAATGTATGCCGAAGATAGGTTTATACATCACTTAATTCAGGACTACATTATTGTGAAGACAAATAAAGAAATAGAACTAGACGTACAACTCTATTGGCCAGAACAGGCTTATAGACAGGGGTTTAAAGATGCTTATCGCAGACTATCAACATATAATGGCAAGTGACTTACTAGATTTAGAAGACGCTGTGCTTGTGTATGATGAAAACTCCGAGGGGAACGCAACAAGGGGATTGAAAGGAAAGAGGGGAGTTCCGATTGACAGATTTTATGGGTTTGTAACATATAAACACTACACCAGAAAAGGAAGATATAGAACATCAATACCGTTTCCGTTGGGTGCTTATATTGAAGATGTATATGACGTTGAAATGTCTATGCTAAAAGAACGCATAGAGAGCAATCCAAACAAAACATTTTTCATAAACCCATTAGGTATATTTCTCAATAGTGGTATGGTATTCTTTCAATGTATAAGACCACGTATGCCAGAAGACTTGAAACAGTACAAGAACGTGGTGTTATTGTGGAACAATATACCTAACTACAGAGAAGTACGTAGAAATCAGTTAATTCCAACTTCATATGGTAAGAACTTTACTTGGGCAGACCCGCCAGTACCATATTATTATTTGGAAAAAACTGGAAATTTTGTAGATATAAATAGATTAAATAATAAGCATATTCCAATTGACTTACCAGTTGGGGTATACATTAAGGAGAAATAATGAAGAACGAAACATTATTTGGTGCCGAAGCAAGAGAGAAGTTGAAAGAGGGTGTTGCTAAAACTTATAAAGCAATTGCGCCTACTCTCGGACCTAAAGGCAGAAGTGCGATTTTAAGTTACGGCAAAAGATACAATTCCGTTACTTTAGATGACGGTGTGTCTATTGCTGACTTCTTGGTATTAGAAGACCCATTTGAAAATGAGGGTGCTAAACTGATTAAAGAAGTAGCCTCTAAAACAAATGATGAAGTAGGTGACTCTACTACCACATCTACCGTGCTGGCTTACAGTATGTTAGATAACGCACTTAAAAACATTACAGCAGGTTCCAATCCTACTTTAATTAAGAAAGGTATGCAACGTGCTGTAAAATTCGTAGTAAGTGAAATTGAAAAGATTTCGTTACCTGTAACTTCTAATGAAGACGTTAAAAAGGTGGCTACCATCTCTGCTAATAGTGCTGAAATGGGTGCCAAAGTAGCAGAAGCAGTAGAAGCGGTGAAAGGTGGTTTGGTATCAGTAGAAGAAGGTAACCAATTAGGAATCAACGTAGAAGTTGTAGACGGTATGCAACTCAGCACTGGTTTTGCTCACCCATACTTTGGTATTAAATCTGCCAATGGTAAGAGTGTGTTTAATAACCCCCTTATTGCCATTATTGATAGAAATATTCAATCTATGGACGAAATTATGCCAGTATTACGCTTGGCAAAAGATTACGGGCAACCACTGCTACTCATTTGTGAAAACATCCAACAATCTGCGTTGGCACTGGTATTAAAGAACTTCGTAGAAAGTCGTATTGAAATCTGTGTTGTTAAAGCCCCGTCTGGTGGTAATAACAAAAAAGAATTGATGGACGATATTGCTCTTTACACAGGTGGTAAAGTATTTGGTTCTATCTTTGGTGATGACCTTAAAAACTTTAATGCCTCTCACTTTGGTAGAGCAGAAAAGACTATGGTAGATGGGCAGTTCACAGTAATTCGTGCCAAACAAGACCCGAAGATTATTGAAGAACGTGTGAAATCTATTGATAATGCCTTGTTAGAAGCAAAAGGTGACCCATACCGCACAGAGCATTTGAGATTACGCCGTGCTGGTTTGACCTCTGGTATTGCGTTGATTAAAGTATGTGCTAAAACAGAAACTGAAACCAAAGCACAGATGGCGAAGTTAGAAGATGCTAAAAACGCTGCCATTACTGCCATTAAAGGTGGTGTAGTAGCAGGTGGTGGTACGGCCTTTATGTACATCAAACAAAAACTTGAAGAAGAAATGAACAAAGAGTGGAAATCTCTGAACAGTGATGTATCTTTGGGTATGGGTGTTGTATGTAATGCGTTAAGCAAACCTCTTTGTGTATTAGCAGAAAACACTGGCTTAAACGGTGAAACTGTGGTAGATAAAGTGGCAGAAGGTGTAAAAACTAATCCAGCATTTGGGTTTAACGCTGATACAGAAGAATATGGTGATTTGATTAAGAGTGGTGTTATTGACGCTGCTAACTCAATGAAAACAGCCATTGAAAACGCAGTATCAGTAGTGTCAACGGTAATTATGACTGAAACTATCAGTTGTATTATTGAGGACGAAGAAAAGAAATAATTTACACAGGGGTGGCTTTTATGGTTTCTTTTTCTGCCACCCCACCCTATTAAAATGAAAGTAAAAGCAAATTTATTTGTAGAAGGGGCAAGTGGAAAGATTCTAATAAAGTACGGGCAGGGTGGTTTAAGTTTACCAAGTATTTATGCTAGTGACGACCGTACATTAAAAGACCATTTGACAGATGTGCTTGTAGGACTTGGTATAGGAGATGTTGTAGATGATGACATTGTACTATACAACTTTGATGATGTTGTTGACGGTGAACACATTATCTTTGTTACCTTTAAAGTACGCACACGGGCAGGAAGTGTTCCAGAACACTTAAATTATAAGTTCTTGACATTGAGTGCCTTAAAGGATAGTTTGGATAAATTCGAAAATCCTTATGATTCCTTTGTAACAAGATTGTATATCTTAAACCCATATAACTGAGGTTATAATGAAGACAGTAGATAGAGAAGACTTGATTAATGAGTTTGTGGGATTAGTAAAGAAGTATGCTAAAAAGTTTGGTTCCACCAACATTACTCGTGATTGGTGGAGAACTCAAACAAAGTATTCGGAAACAAAATGTAATGCTTTATTTGGTACATTTTCCAAAATGAAAGACATTGCATTTGAGTCAGCCGATATTAAAAAACGTGAAAATACCGAGATTAAAGTAAAGGGTAAATCAGGTAAGAGAACATATTTTGTTACCTCTGTTGTAGAGGGTGCAAAATTACACACGGGTTTTATGGCCGCTATTGATACGTTTTGTAAAACCAATGAGGCACAGCGTGTATTACTGTGGGTACGTGGAGTACACCCAAATGAAACTTTTACCTCTGAACAATTTACAGAATTTGGTACTGACCTTGTAACAGAATTTACTTTTAATGAAAAATTACAAGCAAAAGATTTTATGTTACACCCAGCCCAAATCCTTCCATTAACAGGGTTGAGCCGATTTGGTAATCGTGATGCCTCGTTAATCATTGCCTCAACTAAACAACATATGACATCTGTGCCACGTGCTAAAGGAAACAGACCACATACATTATGGTCAACTGGTACAGTATCTATTCCCTCATATTCACCGACTCGTTCTGGGTCATTAGCAAATCAAGATAATACTATTGGTGGTTTAGTAGTAGAAGTAGAAGACCGTAAACGCTTTTACATCAGACCAGTTCAGTATAAAGATGGTGGCTTTATTGATTTAGGTGTTCAGTATTGCTCTGATGGTGAAGTAAAAATGGGTATTAAAGCCGAAGCCATTGTGTGGGGAGACCTACACCTTACCGAAGAAGATAAGAGCGCAGTAATGGCCTCTATTGAACAAACTAACAAATTGTGTGCTCGTGCCGTAATGATTCACGATGTGTGTTCTTGGAACTCTGTAAATCATCACGATATGAATAGTTGTATTATTCGTTCTGACGAAAGACCACATACATTACAAAGTGATTATGTGTACACAGCCACATTGTTAGACCAAATTCTTGACTCACTTGACACAGCAGATTTGTTTATTGTAAAATCAAATCACGACCTGTGGATTAAGAAGTGGGTTAACGCTGGTAACTTCTTACACGACAAGAACAACTCAATTGTAGGTGCTCAAGCCTTTATTGATTTTTGTTCTGGTGTGGACCCAATTGAGAAGAACGTCAGACTTTTGATGAAGAATAGAGACCGCTGTTACTTCTTAAAACACGAGCAATCTTTCAAAGTTGCTGGTTATGAGTTAGGTCAGCACGGTGAAAATGGTGCTAATGGAAGTAAAGGCAGTATTAAAGGGATTGGACGTGCTCACGATAAGATTGTAGTTGGGCACTCACATAGTCCAAATATCTTTTACTCGGCAATTCAAGTAGGAACCAACTCTAAACTTCAATTGCCATACGCACACGGGGCTTCATCTTGGATGCACGCCAACTGTGTAATATACCCAAATGGCACTTTTCAATTGATAACTTTTATCGATGGGAAGTGGCACTTGACAAATGATTAGAAATTTGGTATAATTAGGATTATGACGAGATTAGTGAGACCATCAATACTTCAAGTGTTAGAGGACTACGGATTGGAACAGAGACACGTAGGTAATAGTATCTTCACGTTCTGTCTGTGGCACCCAGATGGGAATACTCCTAATCTCTGCATATATCCAGACACAAATAGTTATTATTGTTTTACTTGTAAAGTTCACGGAACAGTTGAAAATTTGATTGCCAAGTTGGAACATAAAACGTATAGTGAAGTGTGCAAAATGTTATATGGCAACAACTATGAGTTTAGAAAACTTGGTGATGCTCCAAAACCATTGGAACCAGATACCAACTTTATGCGTGAGTCGTTGTCCAAAGAACTACGGGAATCTATACAGGGTAAAAAGATTGATTTAGACAGTGTACCATACTTAATCAACAAAATAATAACAACTAAAATGTCGTTAAACAATTACAAATTTCTACTGGAGGAAATCAGAAATGCCAAATAAAAAAGAAACTAAACAGTACGCAGCAGAACCGCTTACTGAAGTTCCAGAAATGAAAGCACTTATGGAACAAAAAGCAGCAGAGATTAAACCTTACACTATTGAGAAAATTACTCGTTCGTGTGACCGTTCAATTTCTGTAAATTATCAGACCTACAAAGTATCTACTATCTTGTCGGCCACAGTGAATAAACAAGATGCTACACAAGAAGAGTTAGATGCTATGAGTCGTGAAATTTATGCTCAAGCGGAAAAACAGACATTAGAAGAAATTAACAAAATTGCGAAAGCATTAGGACGTTAAAATGGGAACATTTGATAGCATTAATAATCAGTTAGGGTTGCGTAAAGGTTATGAGGGAACTCAACAACCAGCACCAACCACACCTGTAACCAAAATCACACCAGTTCAACAATTACAAGACCCCTGGGTTAAAGGAGTTGCTGAAATGGTACAAATGCTAAAATCGAAAAGTGACTTTGGTCAAGTATCAGACGTACTATTTCGTATTCCAGTGCTTATTAATGGCGCAATTGAAATCTGGGAGTATGACACCACAAAAGAACGTGATATTTCCCAGCAGAACTTTCAACAGCACGTTATTAACATTGCTGACACCATTAGTAAGTGGCATCTAGCATCTCAAATTTACAATGAGATTATAGAGTTGCGACAGATGGAATATGATAACTGGAGAGCCAAATCAATGTATATTCTCCGTCAACAACACGCCAGTGACAAGAAACTCTCAACTGAATCTGCCATTAAAGAGTTGTTTATTATGGAAAATGAAATGATTGACACTCCAAAACGCATTGAACTTATGTATCTTAATGGTACAAAAAGTGTAATCGACAATGCAATTCTCAAGAGTTTGTATGAGAAATCCAAACACTTGATTACAATCGGTCTCCAATACAGAGCCGAATTTAATAGTCAGACAACGATAAGGTATTAAAATGACAACACAAAATACACAAAATCAACAACGCAAGCCCATATTCTACGGAGATTTACCTCAAGCAGAGTATGATGCAGTATTGGTAAAAGTGACCCCTATGGCACCTAAACCAAATATGACCCCGTCAGTTAAAGTAGACTTTTTAATTGACTTCCCTGAAGCAGTAGCATTTGTATCAGGGTTTATGAACCAAACCTTCAAATCTGGTGATAAAACCGCAACTTGGTTGAAGAACTTAGGTATTTCTGCCCCTAATGGCATTACACCTTTGGACCAGTTAAAAGGGAAAAAATGTAAAATTTACGTGGTCCCTGGAAACAAAGTGTTCAGCCAAAAATATGGTAAAGAAATTCAATACTATAAAATTGCGGCCTTAACACCTGCTAACAGCGTGGTTCCTCAAGTAATTGGTTCTGCCCCTCAAGCACAAGTAGCACAACCTGCTCCTGTTCAACAAGTGGCACAACCAGTAGTTCAACCTGTTGTACAACCTATGACACAACCTGTTGCGAACAATCCGTTTGTGACTCAAACTGTACCTGCTGCTCAACCAGTATATGCAGTTCCACAAGCACAACCTACGGTACAACCTCAACCTGTAGTAGTACCTCAAGGTAACAATATGGCAGCACAGTTGGCTCAAGTTGCACAAACTGCAATACAAGCGTCAGCAACTCAACCTGTTCCGCAACAAATTCAACAACAAGTTGCTCAATCTTTACAGGCACAACCAGCACCTGTGGCTCAACCTGTGGCTCAACCATTGCCTAACACTACTGTAAGTTTGGATTTCTAATATGCCGAAAACAGCACAAGACTTAGTCAATGAATGGTTGAATAAAGAGATTGACGTTGAGATTAAAACAGTAGATGACGAACAGTTATTTACATTAGTTTTAGCCCAAATGTTAGTTGATTGTTACAACGAACCACAATTCAAACAGTGGTTAAATTCGGACGACCTGAAAGATAAAATGAAAGCAGGTGTGTCCCTAGCCAGACCAATTTTGTGTTCTTATATGTTCGCAAAAGCAAATCAGGCCGAAATGAGAGAGACAGTTAAAGATGAGCAATCTGGACAAGATTTTATCAAGTCTTAACAAGAAATACAAATCGGTAGACCAGGGTCTTTTAGCCAAAGCATCTGACCAAGTGGCACAAGTTGATTGGATTTCAACCAACATCTATGCTCTTGACCGTGTGATGGGTAAAGGACTTCCCAGAGGTCGTATCGTGGAAATTTGGGGTGCTAGTGCGTCTGGTAAATCTACCACTGCACTCCAGATTATAGCAGCAGTACAAAAACAAGGTGGGTTAGCCGCATTTATTGATGCCGAGCAAACTTACAATGATAAATGGGCTGCTGCCTGTGGAATTGACAACGAAAACTTGTTGTTAGTTAAACCAGACTACGGTGAACAAGCATTGGACATTGTAGAAGATTTAATTGACACTGGCGAAATGGACTTAATCGTTGTTGATAGTGTCCCTGGATTACTTCCTAAAGCAATTGCTGATAAAGACGTAGGGGAGTCCACAATTGGTGAACAAGCACGTATGATGAGCAAGTTCTTACAAAAGGTTACAGGTAAGTTGGCTAAAACCAAAACTTCCTTAATCTTAATCAACCAAACAAGAACCAAAATTGGTGTAATGTATGGTGACCCAACTGCTCTTCCTGGTGGTGCTGCTATTGAGTTCTTCTCGTCTATTATTATGAAAGTAGGCAGAGATAAAAAGAGAACTATCTTTGACAAACAAACAGGTGACCCTATCGGACACGTAATGATTGTTAAAGACACCAAAAACAAAGTATCTTCTCCGTATCGTGAAGCAGAATATATGTTCTACTATCACAAAGGGGTAGATAACAGACAAACGATTGTAGAAGAAGCCATTGCCAAAGGTGTAATTGTTAAACCTGAATCTGGCCCCACATATCGTATCTTTATGAACGGTGAAGAACACAAAATCATCGGTGTAGGCAATATCGTTGATTATTTAGCCGAACATAAAGATGTAGCCAAGTATGTGATTGCTCAAGCAGGTATTCCAGAATACTATCAAAATGCTTTTGAAACATACGAAGAATTAAATACAGAGGTTGAAATTAAACCATCTGTAGAGGAAGAAAATAAATGAAAGTCAAAATCAAACGTCTGTGGATTAATGTGATGTTGAAATTGGCAGGTCTTCTCGGTGTTATTAGTGGATGGCTGTGCAAACTGTCCGTCAAATTAGCAACCTACGCAGAAGATACTAATGCTAAATGGTTCTATGTTCAATCATACGTGTTAGGTGCGGAATCTGAAATTTCTGATGCTATCCGTGATGGTAAAGAACTTCCTGTGAAACCTGTTGCTATTGTAGCAGATGGTGGGACCTATTATTTAGCATATGACTACGAGTTACATAAAGTACGGGAAATGAAAAAAACTCGTGTGTATAAAACCAAAGAAGAAGCATATGATGCCATCAAAGGTTTTATTACAACTCGTAACACCTGCTCAATTACAATTGACGAAGCGTCTGAAACTGGTACGGTTGCGTTTACATCGGAACCTGTGTTTAAGTCAACTACTGTTACTACTGTTGTAACCGAACCTGTGAAGAAAGGTAATGGTAAACGTCATATTAAACACGACAAAAAACAAGCCAAAACCTTGATTAAAAAAGGTAATGGCAAGTACAACAAAAAACCACAGCCCAAAAAGAAAGTGGTTAAAAAATCAGGTAAATAATAATGTTCATATACATCTCGGACCTACATTTAAGTGATAAACAGCCAATATCCCGTGTGGATAGTGTATTTGATGCTGGGATGTATAAACTAGAATATGTATTAAAGAGGGCAAAGGAACTAGGTACTTTTGTGATTTGTGGTGGAGATTTCTTCCACGAACCACGGGTAAGTTATAAAATGCTCAACGGTGTTTTAGACTTGCTTAATAAGTACAAAGTTGATGTGTATACAGTGTTTGGAAACCACGACTTGATAGGGGTGAACCAACTGGACGAAAGTGCAGCCATATTTACCCTTATCAAGAGTGGCCTGGTGAAGAAATTAGACGTTATGGAAACACCAGAGTATGTGATTGAGGCAGCCCATTATGTAAAAGAGATACCACAATCATACTTTATGAAGACCAAATCGGAATCTAAAAAGAAGATACTTGTTATACACAACTCTTTAATACCAGTGAAAGTTCGTTTTGACCATATCTTGTTAAAAGATTTCAAAACGGATGCAGACTGGGTCCTCTGCGGGCACATACACCAGTTTTGGGATAAGAAAATCAAAAATGTACAATATGTTTCCCCAGGTTGTTTAGTTAGACGGTCAATAGCAGAAAAAGACCTTGAACCTTGTATGGTTATTGTAAATGGTAGTGTGGAAGTTGAGAAGATTCCATTACCAAAACCAGCAGAGTGGTGTGTTACTACCTCAGAAGAAGTTACACAGGCTCTTTCAACTGCTATAAATGACTCTAAAATTGAAGCCAGCCAGATTGAGGACTACATTAATTCTAGTGAATACGAACGAAAGGTTAAAGACTTTTGTTTAGATAAGATTAAAGAGGTAAGGACTAACAATGCCGATTGATTTAAGTGAAGTAATGGGAACTGTTAATCAATTAAAAATGATGCGTTCGTCTTTAGATGGCCGCCTAGAACAGTTGAAGTCCCAATTAAACACACAATTGAAGCCAGAATTTGAAAAGTTAGGTGTATCTACCGATAACATTGAAGAAGTTATACGTGTTGAGGAAGAAGAACTTAAAAATGCCTATGCCAAATTACAGGCTACAATTAGCGAAGTAAATAGTAACCTGGGTAAATAGTATGCAGAATCTACTGAACGCAATTAATAATCTCGATAAGAACGTGGCCTATATGCAGTCTAAATTGGACGATAGTATTGCTCGTAAACACACATTAGAAGAAACCATACAGACCGCAACTGAACTTAAAGATGTTTATACTAAAAGTGTAGCATTATTTAAGGAAGCATCTATTAATTGCCAGAAACAAACTAATGACCGCATATCGAATATCATTACCAAACTCTACCAGTTTGTGTTTGAGAATAATGATAGAGTCATTATAACTACTGAAATTAAACGTAATATTCCCGTAGCATCTGTTTTAATTGAGACAGAAAAGAACGGCGAGACTATTACTTTAGACCCAGTAGAAGAAGATGGTGGTGGTAAATTAGATATTATTTCATTGGGTTTAAGGTTGGCTGGGTTACTTTTATATACTCCACAATTAAACAGGGTACTAATATTGGACGAGCCACTTAAAAACTTATCAACTAATGAAACATCTGCCAAAGCATATAGACAGAGAACGGCAGAGTTTTTGAAGATGATTTGTGAAGAGTATGGAATCCAAATTATAATGACCACGCACGATAAAGCATTTGTGGACATTGCCGACAAGAAGTTTGTGGTAGAATTGGAAGAGGATAGTTATGCGACTGTCAGCGATAGAGAATAAACTAATACACGACAATAACTTTACCCTACTTGGCACTTCCATATCTGGGGTTGATAACTATGTTGGTCCAATGGTAGCCTGTTCAGTTATACTTGACTACTTTGCTCTACCAAAAGACCTTAAAAAGTTTATCGATGGGGAAAAGATGTCAGACGTAGAGTTCAAGCAGTTTGTAAAAGAACTGCGCTACGTTGAGTTTTATGTAATGGAAGCCGATGTTATCAATACATTAAAAGACGTAGAACTAGCAGAACATATGACCAAATTTAACTGTGCTAATAAGTTAGTGTGGCGTATGTTACAAAAATGTGAAGTACCAGATGCGTACATAACAGCCGACAAAGACCTTACGGAAGTTATTGATACTACGGTTGATTCGGTACATAGTGAACGTGGTGATAGATATGTGTTATGGAATACTAATCACTCGTTGGAATTAGTGACACCTAAAGCATTGTTCATTACCAAGCCAGTTGATAAGTCTATTACTACAAGGGTTGCGAAAAGATTTGCTGACTTATTGTTAAAAAACAAACTCTCTCAATTAGATGCCCAAACTGAATCTAAATACTATATGAGTGAGTTCCCTGGTGAGAAGCAAGTACAGTATGTGGCGAAGTACGGTAACACTATTAATCATCGTGTATTTCTGCCTAGATTATCAAAATATCCAGTGGGGCAGTTAATGTGGAGTGACAAATGACAGAATTAATTATTGGTATGGACAATGGCACAACAGCCTCATACACAGCCATTGATGTGGACGGAAATTTCTTACACTTTGGTCACGTTCCAACTTTCCAATTACAAAAGTGGACTAAACCAAAGAAAGATAAAAAGGGTAAGTTAACTAATGGTCATATAACAGTAATTGATATAAAAGCCTTGAAAGAAGAATTTACAAAACTTTTATACGAAAACAAGATTACACCAGACCAAGTGAAATGCTATCTAGAACGGCCAGCAGTAGGGTTTAGTGGCTGGTCGGTATGGACTTCCCTATCTGGTATAGCGGCTTGGGTGGCAGTGCAGTATGTTTTATTAGATTTGGGTATTGAATATTTTACCATAGATAGTAGAGAGTGGCAAGAAAATTTAATACCACAAGCCTTGGGTACATCTTCTAAAAAGTCTGGTACAAAAACCAAGAAGAAAGCAGGTGAACGTAATAAGGCTTTGAAAATTGCTTCAGATGAATTAGCATTAAACTTATATCCAGAAGCAACACTTAAAGATAGTGGTGACGGTGATTCAATTTGTATCGCCTACAACTATTACCTAAAGGAAGTGAATAAATTATGAAATGCGATTACTGTGGAAAAGAAATGACGAAGTTTTGCTATGCTATTCCATCTGGCAACTATGGTAATAGAAAGCCCTGGGCACTATGTACTAAAAAGTGTGTAGATGCTATGGTTAGGTCATATTTGAAAAAGCAGAAAATTAATAAGGAGAAACGCAATGCCAAAAAAGGAAAGTAAGGAATCAGCACCTACAGTGTATGCTGTCTGTAAGATTTGTGGGAGCTTATTTCCTATGGAAGCAAACAAGGATGTTCCTGATTGCTGTGGTCGTCAATCTTGTATTGAGACACTCAATAAGAGTCGTGTAGTAGCAACACCTATCTATGGTACTAATGTAAATGTTATTACTTATGTAGATGGGTTTGGTGCCACTGTAGAAGAACGCCCTATTGTTGATTCGGACCCAAATAATGTAAAATTAACAAAGGACGTTGATACTACAAAAAAGGACAGAGACAATGCCAAAAAAATTGACAAAGATTTCGACAAAAGATTCGGTAACAAAGCAAAAAAATCAACTGCTAAAAAAGCCAAGTCTGGAAGAGTTTCTAAATCAAGCAAGTAAATGGCACGATAAGTGGGGTGCAATTTGTACCCCACCCTTCGACAATAAGCAGACCTACTTAGATTACCAGAAAATGTTTTATATTCAAAATATACAAGATTTATCTGGTGCTGACTATAATAAGATGGTTCAGGCCCACACTAAAAATGTAAAGGAACGTCTTAATAAAGTCCTATCAAATTTGACAAAGAAAGGGAAATAAGTTATGATTAAGAAAGAAAATTTTTGTAGATTAATTAACACAATACATCAGTATCACGATTCGTTAGAGGACGTGAGAGAAGTAATGCCAGGGCTGCAAGAAGATATTATGGACTTGACAGGTGACTTACTTTCTGAGATTGTTGTATTTTTAGATTCTGAATTAAACCTTCCTATCATTGAACATATAGGGTCTACCATTAGTTGGTGGTTGTGGGAGTGCAACTTTGGAAAAGACCACCCAGATGTGACAATGAAAGATAGAGATACTGGTAAGGAAACGACTTTTCATTTAGATACAGTTGAAAAATTGTATGATTATCTTGTAAAGTACGAGGTTAATTTTGAAGTACATAACGATTAAAGAAGAAGACACCAACGGAATATTCTGTTTTGGTGATTTGTATAAACAACTAGGAATAGTAGAGTTTTCTGAAAAACGTGGTGGATTTATTCGCTCTGTAGACCAAATAAGAGCAAACAAGAAAACCATAGAACACTTACACGACATATTTATTAAAAATGTTAAAGTAAGTAAGGATAAGCGTGTAAAATCATATCGTAAAGAGTATCGTGACCGTTTAGTTGCTTGGGATTTGTTATTATGGGCACCAGCAACAGATGATACTATACCTGATATGCAAATTGGTTTAGACGAAGATAAAGATAAATATGATAAACTCAGTTAGATTAAAAGATTTCCAATCTCACAAGGACAGTAAATTTGATTTTGTACCTGGTGTCAACGTCATCACTGGGGTTTCTGGTGTTGGTAAATCTTCTGTAATTCGTGCTCTGAATTATGTATTTACCAATAAGAAACCTAATGGTGTTGAGTACAAACGCAGACCAGATGCCAAAGGGTTTGAGATTGAAGTGGATATAGACGGGCATAAAATTCACCGTGTTAAATCTACCAAAGCCAATGAGTACAGAATTGACGGTGAAACATACAAAGATATTGGTATAACAGTGCCTGATAAGGTGTTTGAACTATCTAACATACGTTCTATCAAAGTAGGGACAGATGAGTTCAATGTGCAATTGGCCAAACAATTTGACCCTCACTTCCTGATGTTCTTGCCAGATTCAGCAAAGGTTAAGTTCTTAAACCGCTTGTCTGGTTCACATATACTTGATATTGCTTTAAAAGAGACCAATAAGGACTTGTTGGACCTTGAAAAAGAACGGTTAAGTAGTGAGAACGAGTTGGGTCAGGTACAGGCAACCATAAATAATTTGGTGGAAGTTATAGACCCAATTAAAGTGGTTGTGGCCGATGCTCGTGTACAGTATGAACAGATGGCCGAAGATGCCAAAAGATTAGAGGCATTGAAGTTAGCAAAGAGCCATTTAGACGTATGGAAGAAGCAGAAACAAGAGTTTGATTCCATACAATATGTTCTGTCTAAAGTTAATATAGAGGGATTTGAAAAGGCCGTAGTAAGATTAAATGACCTTAAAACTCTTCATAGCAACTTTAAACGGACCTATGGTGAAGCCAACCGTGTTCTAGCCGCTATTCAGAAGATAGACTCTTTAGATGTAACTGGGCTAGAGCAGAAGAAAGAGAGGGTTGACAAATTGCGCGAATTATGGTATAATTATAGGGACGTGGAAGAAGAAATAAACAGTGTGGTAAGACAGCAACAGGACTTAGATGATAAGATTGAAAAACAAATCATTACTGTGAAGTTATTCCTTGAGAATACGCCTGTCTGCCCGACCTGTAATTCCACAATTACAAAGGCAAAAATTAAACAAATTATAGGGGAACTTTCAAAATGAGTGAAAAAAGATGCTTGAAATTAGTTAAAAAAATTGCTGAGTGCAAACAAAAAGGTATGCACCCTAAAGTAATTAGACGGTTGGAAAAGAAGTTAGAGGGTGCAATTTGTCATCACGTATTTCCCGAATTATCTGAACAAAGTCAGAGTGTGTTCCAGTCAGTGAGATGTACACTTCTGACCATTATTAATAGTGCCACAGATTTTCGTGGTGATAAAGCAAACGAATTGGATGCTGAATCACAACTTGGTGTATTTTTAAGTCCTAACAATAATACCGTAAAAACAGGTGATTTTAAACAATCTGATGTGTTTAAAGCCCTGCGTGAATTGGCATTGAGTCTAACAAAAATTAATTCAAATTTACATGCTAATATCTTATTAGTATCAGGTATGTTAAATTCGTTTTATAAACAAGGTTATGAAATCCTTGGCATTAATAAAGATGACTTAAATTTAGACCCATATTTTAATAAATGTGGTCTATTAGCCGATAAACTGGCGGATATGGTAATCGGAGATATGGGGAATAAGTAATGTCACTATACACTCAGTACGTAACACAGTATTCAAAGGAAGAAGCAGACAAATTAGTACAAGACAACCCTTGTACTTTTTGTTACTTGCAGAATAATCAACTAGCAACCAAAATTAATGGGTTTGGCTCCGACCACCCAACTTTTATGGTGGTATCTGACTTTATTCACAAAAACTGGTTGAGTGCTGGAGTTCCTTTTTCTGGTCCAATGGTAGGGCCATTTACGGAATTATTACACGGAGTAGGTATTAATATTGACGAAGTTTATTGGACTTCATTAGTAAAGTGTCCACCTTGTAAAAATTTGAAGAAAGGAAAAGAAACGGCCCCTAAAAAAGAGGCTGTTACGTACTGTAGTGCTTATTTAGACACAGAAATTAAACTGAAACAACCAAAAGTTATTGTTGCTTGTGGACAGACTGCATTGGACTTCTTTTTTCCTAAATTTAAAATGACTGAAAAAAGATGCCAGGTACTGTGGTCTGATAAATATAAATGTAATATAGTTCCTATATACAACCCAGAAGCAATGTCTGTGACCTATGAGTTTGATGATATTATTCGTAAGGCATTTGAACAAGCATACAACGCAGTATACCACCCAGAGAAACTTAAATTTCCAGCAGTGAAATACTTGTTGGTAAAGGATATTAATTTACTTCGTCAGGTGGCAGAGAGAGTCAAACAAGTTGATAGAATTGCATACGACTTGGAAACAAACTCTATTACTTATTCTAAAGCCAAGATTCTGTCCGTTGGTGTATCTTGGGCAAAGAATACGGGCGTATCCTGGCCTCTATGGGTTAAAGACGAAGAAGCCTGTAATAAGTTAATAGAAAGCGCACCAAAAAAAGAACAACTAAAATTACGCACACAATTAGACCACGACCCTATCTTAAAGAAGTTTTGGAAAGATGAGGAGTGGGATGAAGTTATACGTTTAACCAAAGAGATTTTTGAAAACACCAATTGTAAAAAAGGTGGGCATAACACGTTCTTTGATAATCTGGTATTACACTATAATGGTATTGAAGTTAAAAATTATACTTATGATACTATGATTATGAAACACCTATTAGATGAGGAACGTGAGAAGTCATTAGACTACTGTTCGTGGATTTATACCGACAAAGGTGGGTATAAAATGGAAAAGGAGCAGTATTTGAAGTCCAGTGAGTCCAACTATGCAAACATACCATTAGACGTACTGTTAAACTACAATGCTGGTGATGCGGCTGTTACGTATGAACTATATGATATTTTTAGACCTCAAATTATAGCACAAGGGTTAAAATACGAAATGGCCAATATCCGTATTCCATTACAAAAAGCATTAATGGAAGCGTGTATTTATGGTATGCGTGTTGATAGACAATACTTACGTGATACGGCAAAAAAGTTGGACCAAGAAATTAAAGAGATAGAGGATAAAATTTTACCATATTTACAGAA